>Ga0182030_10027374_pt1 | contig 10255 bp, 9 predicted proteins | sample 812S3MmetaG_FD_121299 | JGI IMG/M metagenome (GOLD analysis project Ga0182030, IMG submission 121299) | Permafrost microbial communities from Stordalen Mire, Sweden - 812S3M metaG (Illumina Assembly) | ecosystem: Environmental > Terrestrial > Soil > Wetlands > Permafrost | place: Sweden... | reverse complement strand
CGCTCCCAGGTCAAACACAAACGATGATTCGACTCGTTCAAAATAATTACTGAGTGATGAGGCGAGACAAACTGTGGATAGCGATCATCAGCTGAGCCTCGCACTGTCGCATGGAATTTGCGAAAATTGGTGAGAAAGCGCACCTGGATTGAGGCTTTTGTTTCAGGTTGTTGGTAATCAGGCAGCCACCAGTAACCGACATAGACTTCGTTGGTGCCCCACTTCAGGCAGATCTGTTTGACCAGGTAATGACCGTTTATCTCGTAAACCCATGTCGGCACAGGCATCGTGGTAAACGATTCGATTAACTTGTAACCAACGGGTGACACTACACCTGATGCCCAGTGGTTGGTTGCTAACGCATATTCTATTCCGTCGACGGTAACGATCTCGTCAAGGCGAGTGAGAACATGGTGACGAGCGTCTGGAGGCGAGAGCGCCGAGATTAGCAGACCGTGATATCTCCTGGTCTGAGCTGTTGACACAGTGCCACTTGAAAAACCGCCCATACCATTCGTTAACAGCCATTCTCTGTGGTCTGCCTGGTCCTTTGAGGGAAACCACACCGGGATCTCAAAATCCAGGTCGGGATATTTCGATTTTAGCCAGCCGGTCAATCCGAAAGTCATTAAATGCCTCCGCGATGATTCTATCCCCTTGCGAGCAAAATCTCCCCCAAAAAGGCATGGCTGAGATGGCAGAATTCTTTTTCCACTTTACTCGATCTTCTGTAACCACCCGTGGTATCAATGTACTATGCTATATAATAGCTCTTTGAAAAAAACAGAACATGTAGCAAAGGATTTTGTCCTCGCTACATGTTCTGTTGGATACTTCGAGCGTAACGAGCATGTTTATTCCGGTCTGCTGGTGAAGATGCGGTGCGAGATATTTCCATCCCCCGCCGCATCAAACCAGCGTTCCCATACCCAGTTCGACGACTTCGCTTGCAGTCATGTAGCGATCCGGCTCTTTGGACCACGAAACGATCTTCTCGTCCGTGAAACCTTCGGCCATTCGCAACAGGGCGCAAGTTTGTTCGAAGACAGCATCGTCGAGTGTGAGCATCTCGTCCAGTTCATCCAGGGTTCCGACGTTGTCGTTGGACGGAGCATGGAACATGAACATGGCGTCGCGGTCGATGAGCACTTCGCCCGACTTCAATGCCAGAGTGGAGAACCACAAGGCGCACGAGTAAGCCTCCCCGACAACCTGAACGGTGACGTGGTGACCCTGACGCTGTGCCTCGCAGAGAAGCCCGTACAAGCTGAGAGCTTGAACGACGGTTCCGCCCCAGGAAGTGAAAACCACCCGGATTGGACGTCCATCATTCGCCGGGCGCTCCAGCCAGGTGTTCAACTCGATTTGCATCTTGTAGATGCCGGCGAAGTTGGTGAACGTGTCGTTGATTATGAGCGGGTACTCGAGCTTTTGAGCGTCCGCAGGCTTCGCGACCGTTGCAGGCATAGCCAGAACCTCATCACAAAGACCCAGTTCAAAGGCTTCTTGCGCGGTCAAATGCTTCGACTTCCAGCTCATAACTTCTTTAAGCTTGAGCTTGTTTTTGCTGCGAGCAACAACCGACCGGCAAAGCTTAGCGAACAGTTCCTTGCGGTACTTCAATTCGCTTCGACGTGCTGAAGGTGTTCCACAGATTTTGACGCGGTATTGTTCGAAGGTCAGTGAAGCCGTAGGCTCCATGAATACTCTGTCGGCGACATGAGCGACCATGTTGCTGAAGTTGCAGAGTTGACCAAGAATGTGAACGTAAACGGGGTGTTTCTGGCGTTTCACCTCACGAAGCAATCCGCACAGAGCGGTTACCTGTTCGGGGATGCCACCAGAAGAGCTGATGCGCAGCAAGAGCGGACGTGTGTTGCCGGAGTTGATTTCCAAGAATTCAGTGATCAACGCAGACAGTGAGCGGGAGTCGAGGTCGCTGTTGATCAGACCGTTGTAGACGAAAGCTGTCCGAGTGAGCGTGGCGATTTTTTCTGTAGTGGTCATGATGTGTCACTTTTCGAATGTTTGTTTCGACTCGCAAATGCGAGTTCGGGCAAACTCTTTTCGGAGCTGTCCTGGGTTGTGGCTAGATAGTTTCCTTTCGGCTGTTCCAGCGACGAAGAGAAAAGACGTTTATGGTGTTGTGAGAAACTTAGCGGGTGGATGTGCCTGGGTTGATAGAGTTAAGGAAAGGTAAATGCATCCTAAAAGAATGACTAAAAGTGAAACAAGAGCTCTTTCAGGTCTATAGCTGTTATTGAAAATCTAATGAGTGCCGTATATTGACACTTTCGCAAATGTTGCAGAATGTATTGAGTCGCTAGATTGTGAGCTAAAGCAAAATATAAAGGCTTGTACCAATAGCGAGGCTCGCGAGTGCTCAAAAGGCTGCCCCATTGACCATACGCCAATTGTTAAGATGGCTGCTTGAGCGGCTGCCAGAGAATAGCTGTTTTTATGCCAAGCGGCTGGCCATCAGCATGAAGTCATACAGCTGTTTCGAGTTCAGATCGTTATCGCTAAATTAGTGAGATCGCCGAAGTATGGACCCTTGTGCGTTGGATTGTTCGCGCATGGGGTTCAAGTGCTAATGAACTTAGCCGGGACTGGGAGAGCGTTGGAGACCGCAGACCGCTATGGAGTTGTGCGGGAAGTTGGTTTCGTAAAACAAAGCAGGTTTTCTTCTGTTTTACTATATAAATTAGTAATCAATTTTAAAAAAGGGTCAAGGGGGCATCACGTAAGTAGTGCTCCTCGACCCTTTCAATTTCTGCATTGAGGCGTGCCCGGTCCGCCGTAGTAGAGCCAGATCATCGAAGATCTCTGCTCCCCACGGCGGATTTGGGTCACTCTCGTGCCCTGGCTGTTTTCCGAGCTACCCTGTCGACCGGAGTATGTGGACTGTTCCATCACTCACTCCTTCCAACTTTCTTGGTACGATGCCGCGTCCGCTTATTCGCTTTCAGAGTTGCCACGACCTCTTCGAGTCCGGGCACATCGTTGGCGAATTCTTCGCATTTCAGGTCCCGAAGAACCCTCGCGGCGAATTGTGCGGGCGTAGTCGAGCGGATGTCGATGATCTTCGCCTTGCTGAAGTCATCCTTCGTCACCCGAGGACCAAGCACCTTGTTGATCTCGTGGGTGGAGAACAGGAACTTGTGTGAGAAGTACCCATCCCGTTCCACGAGGTAAACCGGCACATCCGCCAACATGCTGTGCTTGAGGCGATTGAGCAAGTCGTACACTTCGTGCCACGTACCGAGTCGACCAGCGCCAACAACCATCGCGACAGAGCCGTGGAACAGCACGTCATGACGGAAGTTGAAGTTCGGCATCTGATAGACGTGTCCGCCGATCAGGTACTGGTGGTCCGCTTCTTTCTCGGTGAGCCAGCCAGCAGCAGCTCCGATCACCAGATCGGGGCGGTTGACAGCGTGACAAGCGTGATGCGGAGCCATCATTAGCCCGCCACCCTTGCCGGTTTTGTGGTGGAATCCTACGAGTGCCAGCAGTTTCGCTGACTCGAAGAACCACTGGTACTCCTGGGTCGTTCCCGCAAGAGTGCGAGAACCGAGCCAGGTAATTTGCGCACCCAGTGCCTGGATTTTCTCCAGCACGGTCCGGGTGTATTCAGCCTCCGAAACGATGTTCGTGATGCGATTGTCCAGGAAAGTCGCCATCGGCAAGAGCCGAGAACGGAGTTCCGAAACCAAACGTGCACTGCGCTCGATCGAAGGAGGATTGTCGGACTTTACCAGTCCGTGGATTTCATCTGAAACCTTCATGACGCCTCCTTTTTTTGTTGAAGCTGTGTTCGCGTCCTTGCGAGACACAGCGAGTTGATCCGCCTGTGTTTGCGCTCGCCTCGGCGGATGGCGTGCGTTTTTGCGTGAGTTAGCAAGTCTGGAAGCACCGCACCGCGTGGATGAAGTCATCGCACTGGATCTCCAGGAGCCGGTCGCGGAGCGCTTCGAAGTCTTCGAAATCGCCCGGCTTCAGTACCCAGCGTCCTTCCAGGACGTGGCAGTAGACCTTCATGATCAGGTCGTGTTGCGCGCCATACGAGCTCTGGTGCGCTTCGCACGTGAGCTGGATGCTGCGCACATCGACCCATTCGCACTTGACCGATTCCGCCAGATCCTCGCCCTCGCCCGTTACGGGTGCCGGCGTGCCTTTGACGGTCGCGGTGTAGATGCGGTCGGGAGTGCCGAAGTATGCCGTCGTGGTCACGCCTTCCAGCCAGCTGGGGCAGTCACCATCGGTCGACTTCTTCAGCGGCACCTGACGCACGTCGGCGTTGTGGTCGAGTTTAATCGCCCACAGCTCCACGTTCTCGAGCGTCGCGCCCTCTCCACCTGCTTCTTCCGCCCACTCGGTGTGAGCCTGTTGAAGCGGAGTGGTGGTGCCGCGCAGCTTGAACTTGCCACCGATCAGGGTGCGACGTCCGTTGTGTTTGGTCGGCTGATGCTTCATTACCGACACCTTGAAGGGATCTTCCGGGTGAACGGCGAGTACGGTTACCGTCGGAACGGCGATGGGCAGCGTCGCATTCGGAGACATCTTTGCGATGAGCTCTTTGACGAGGCTGCGGGCTTGCTCTGCGTTGATCAGTTTCGTGATCAGATTCGTTTTGATTTTCATGTGTTTGTTTCCTTCGTGTTTTAGATGTGAAAATTCCTTGCGGCGTCAGGCGGGGAGCCTTTCACCTGCCTGAATCGAAATCAGCGATTGGGCCGATTCCGAGCTGCTTCGTGCAAAGCGAGAACCCTATTGTCGAAACTTGCCTGGCGCGGCTTCTGACCACCGGAAGGTGTCGTCTGCCCGTGCACCCAGCCATGAGTCTCGAAAATTTTCCCGACCACGCGCTCGAAACCAATCTGGATGAAGGGCATTCCCTCATACAGCTCGATGTCGAAATCGCTAATGATCTCGAGAGTTACGTGGTTGTCGGTGCCCGGCTTAACTTCGAACGCGTCGACGGCAGAGCGGATGAAAGCCCGACCAGCCCAGCTGCGATTCGAAAGATGCCCCAGGTAGCTGCGAGTGCCCTTGATTGGTCCGAACACGGTTGAAGCCATGCGGGTCAAGATGTTGTCGCTGCCGATGGGAAGCCGGATGTACTCTTGGGTGAAAGCGAGGCATTTTTCGTTTTTCCTGAGCGTGTAGGTTTTGCCACCACTCAAGTCGACTTTGATGCCGTGCTTTTCCCAGGCTTTCGCGATGTGCTCTGCTCTGTGGTCGACGACGTATTCGAGGTCCATCGGCCAGAGCAGAAGAGGTGCACCGAGGTGCAGGTTGATGTTGGTGGCGTCGAAATCTTCGAGTGCAGGCAAGCTCTCTTCGGAAGAGTGGCTGCCGGCGGCACGTGTGATGAAGATGTTTTTGCCGAGTTCTTTGAGTGTCTCCGTGTTGCTAAGTCTCATGACGATCTCCTTTCTTTGCCGCGACAACGAGCGCTCCTGAGAGGCATTGCTGGCTGCGACAAGAAGTTGTTAAAGCTCCGCTTGCGCAGAGGGTTTGGTTAAAAAAAGTGGTTGCTAGAATGCCGCCGGTTTCAGATTGAAATCAGCTGGCAATGGTTGATGTGACACGAATACCGAGAATCCTGGGTGGGCTTTCTGGTAACGCGAGGGTGGAAGCTTGAAGGACGTGAAGGGCTCAAACAGTAAGAAACTGCTTGGTTTGTTCGGAGTGAAAGCAATGAGTTACTGTTTGAGTTTTCCTGAGGTCCTGTTTGTTTTTGTTGAAAGATAAGCTGATCCTATAGAAACACTGTCTTATGTGTACGATCCAGTTGTAAAGAGAATTGTGTATAACAAAACTCAAAAGGAGATATAGAGCCACAGGGATGGGAACTTAAGCTACGCTAGGGTTTCCGCGTTTGCGCTAGATACCCGAAAAGATCGAATTATGAGTAGAAGCCTATGACCCGGGACATTCGCTCAGTTGCGATAGGTCGGACTTACGGCACACGCTGCGGTTTCTCAATTTGTCGTCGGGTATCGTCATGGAATGGGTCACGGATAGTCTTGGACTCTATTCCGCGGATTGACCAGGCACTTCCTGCCCCATATCCGGTTCGGCAAAAGACACAGCAATCAAATGCTCTATTAATCGTTCAGCCTGGCTGCGTCCAAGCTCATCCCAGTGGGGAACGCCGAATGATTTCAGTGAATATGTGTCTGCTTGTTCGTCGGTCCAGCCAACAAGATCGAGCGCTCTTCCGAGTACGGTTAAGAAGTTCTGATCAGTGACTTCGCCTAAAGTCATGGCGGCGCCTTCGGCAGACGGTGGTGCAAATTCTTCGACGTTCGCTGGCGGTAATGAAACTTGTGGACCAAGATGAACAGCTGGTCCCAGGTTTATCTCTTCGGCTGGATATTGGCGAGCCTCCGGAACGTACTCGGTCTGAACCGGCTGCCATGGCGAGGTTGTTTCACCTTGCAATTCTTGCTTGAGCGTAATCGAAATCATCAACTGACGCAGTTCATCGATCTGTCTGGAGATCTCGATGAATCTTCGTTCGGTGAAGTTGCGAAAGCCGATCATAGCTTCCATCAGAACTTCCGGATTACCCGGAGGTGGTGGCAAACCGATCAGTTTTGGCGAAACCAAGCCTTCTGCTTCGAGTTGCGGACGAATCTGTGATGTAGGCCAACCCTGTTCGACGAGCTCTTTGATGCGTTCCAGAACTGATAAATCCTCAGGACGATACTGCCGTTGTTGACCTCTGCCCCGTTTAATTTCAAGGCCGAACATCAGTTCCCACCGGCGCAGCTGGTGTACCGATAGAGTCAGTCTCGCTGCCACGGCGTTTATCGAGAGCAAATCGGGTGTAGTCATCATGAACTCCTGGATATCACACCTAATTTATACACCAACTAGCGCTAGCTAAGATAACCGCTACCGATGAATTCGAAACTTCTGCCCGACCCCCCGTGAGGGTAAACAGGAGCCAGAGAATAGCTACATCTGAGCTCGCGTTAGGTTTATCAAGGGGAATTCTTGCCCTGAAAATTCTGCTTGAAGATTTCGGATGAGCAGCCGGAGCCCGCTCGACTTATCTCTTGGACACTGTGTTCTGGACGATCGTGACCTCAACCCGCAGTATGAGGACGTATAATAGCTGTCCTTATCACAGTCTGATGCCCAGGTAGTAAAACATGTCAAACGGTTCGACAGGGTCCAAAGCGGCTCGCAGAGCGATTGTTCTAGTTATTGATGGCTGCGGCATCGGGGCTTCGCCTGATGCAGCAAGCTTTGGAGACTCTGCCTTTTGCAACACTCTCGCCAATACCGCTCGCCATGTCGGAGGGTTGCATCTGCCAAACCTCGAAAAACTTGGACTTGGCAAAGTTTCCCCGATTGATGGTATCTCTTCCAGCAAGAGTTCTAACGGTCTTTATGGCAAGCTCCGTGAGCGCTCAAATGGAAAGGACACTCAAACCGGACACTGGGAGATGATGGGCGTAGTGAGCACAAAAGCTTTTCCCACTTACCCGGATGGATTCCCTCCAGAAGTGATATCTGAATTCATCGAAAAGACCGGATGTAAAAACATTCTCTGCAATAAGCCTGCTTCTGGCACTACGATCCTCGAGGAGCTCGGGGAAGAGCATGCACGAACCGGGTACCCAATTGTCTACACGAGTGGTGACAGTGTTTTCCAGATTGCAACCAACGTGGAAGTGACGCCTCTCGAAACGCTGTATAAGTGGTGCGAAATTGCTCGAGAAATGTTGCAGGGACCACATAGGGTTGGACGAGTTATTGCCCGTCCATTTAAGGGAGCGAAGGGAGCCTATAAGCGTTTAAGTGGAGAGCGAAGAGATTACGCTGTTCCACCACCCGAACCCACATTGCTCGATCGCGTGAAGGATTCGCAGCGTGGTGTTCTGGGCATCGGCAAAATTGAAGATATTTTTGTTGGGAACGGGTTGACACATGCGAAGCATACCGGCTCCAATCTTGAAGGGCTTGAGCTGACTTTGCAGTCGATCCAAAATAAGCTCGAACTGGAAAAGCTGTTAGTACATGGTGCAACTCCGAAAGCGAATGATGACGTCCAATTGATTTTTACGAACCTGGTTGACACCGATTCACTTTACGGACATCGCCGGGACGTTTCTGGTTACGGAACTGCACTGCTCGAGATAGATGAATGGGTAGGTCGCATTCTTGAAAGCATGCAGGACGAAGATTTGCTTTTGATATCTTCGGACCACGGAAACGATCCCACAGCTCCAGGCACTGATCACACCCGCGAATTCGTTCCGCTGTTAGGTTATTCACCTGTCCTGGCGAAGAAGTCATCGCAGGAAGGAAATATTGGAGAACGTGATGGTTTCGTCGACATCGCCGCAAGCCTTGCTGATTGGTTGGGAGTTTCCTGGAGCGGTGCAGGAAAATCGATTGTTACTCCGTCGCTACTTTCCGTTTAGGGGACAAAATGAAGGATTGGAAACGAGCAAAGATTTTTGATTTTACTGGAGCAACCGACGCAGGTTCAACGATTAAGGAGTTTGGCGAAAGTGTGACCAGGACCTTGCGTGAGCCGTCAGAGGAGAAGCTGGCGATAGTGCTGGATACCGCTTATGGGTTGGAAGGCACGGCACCAGTTGTGGTGCGCGATCATATAAATCTCTCCGGGTTCAATCCTTTGATTGGTCCGAATCATAGCATCGGTGAACGCTTCCCCGTCGTGAACGACATCTATTGTGCTGACGATTCCAACGGGCTGACCTTGAAAAAAGTGGTGGCGGCCGGGGTAAAAGTTGGACGTAGTGTCGATGACAGCGACCTCGAATTTATTCGTACGCTTGGTGCTCAGTGTTATTGCTTCAATCTGGTTCCAACCATGTTGATTGCAGCTCATGCCGGGTGGAAAATTCTCGCCATTTTAGGACCAGCCGGTACCGGCTGGCAGAAGGAATGTCTGCAGAAATTAGGCAAGTAAAAACTATAGAAATTAGACAAGTAACAACTAATCAATTTCCCGACATCAATACCAGTAGCAATTATCGCAATTATCAGCAGGAGTATGAGCGGTGACAACCGATACATTTAAACCCAGGGCGAAGACGACAGAGCAGGTTGTAGGTCTTATAAAGGCGGTCACGCATGACACACCACAGGCAGCGGTCGTGCTTGGTTCGGGCGTGTCAGCGCTGAATGATCTAACGCACGCACACATCTTTCCTTTTGAAGAACTATTCGGTATTGCTCCAACAGTTTCAGGGCACGCAGGATCTTTGACTATCGGGCGCTTACCAGAGAATCAAGATGTCATCGTTGCCGTTATGCGTGGACGGTTTCATCTCTACGAAGGACATGATTGGAACGTCGTAACGTTGGCTACAAGATCCTTTATCGAGTGGGGCGTTAAAGAGCTTTTTCTTACGAATGCAGCTGGTGGTGTCAATTCCAGCTTTAATGTCGGCGATTTGATGGTTATTACAGGTTTTAGAGATCTCTTGAGCGAAGTCTGGCAGAAAGAGGGGCTACAGCTGCTTAAAAAGGCACCGCAAGACTGTCAAAATGATATGTCCAATCGGATCATCAGCGCTGGTGACGAGCTGCACCGCGAAAATAAAGAATTTCGGGCGCTGCAAAAGGGCGTCTATGCAGCGTTTACTGGACCTTCTTACGAGACACTGGCGGAAATTGAAATGGTGCGCCGTTTGAAGTGTGATGCTGTTGGTATGTCGACAGTTCCTGAGTTATTGACTGTTGCTAATTCGGGCACTGCAGCGGCAGCAATATCAGTTATCACCAACGTCTGGAGCGACGATCAACCGATGGGTGGTCACGAAGAAGTTCTAGAGGCTTCTAAAGCCGCCTCTCGTCGCTTAGACCAGCTTTTCCGCCATCTACTTGCAAAAAAGCATAAAATCTAAACTTCCTTTTGCTTTCAGACAAGTGGTCTGCGAAAAATAACAACTTACCGACTGTTAGCGGACGCTACGACAGGCAGTTGTCATGCGCTTCTTTCGATTTCCTTAATGAGGTCTAGCGCGTCTAATCTAGTTGCGCTAAGCGATTAATTCAAATATTTTATGAGGACCCGCAAATAATACCAGCCACTTGAAAAGCGCCTTCGGCTGCATAAGTAAGGCAGTAAGTGCTTTCCAGAAAGGACTGTCTGTTGCGTATATAAGCTTATTGGCTTGAATGAAGATCTAGAAGTTTCTAGATTGATCAGTACCTTTCTCGTTACTTCTCTAAAACTCAGGACTTTCCGCTTCCTTCGCCT
>Ga0182030_10027373_pt1 | contig 10256 bp, 6 predicted proteins | sample 812S3MmetaG_FD_121299 | JGI IMG/M metagenome (GOLD analysis project Ga0182030, IMG submission 121299) | Permafrost microbial communities from Stordalen Mire, Sweden - 812S3M metaG (Illumina Assembly) | ecosystem: Environmental > Terrestrial > Soil > Wetlands > Permafrost | place: Sweden... | reverse complement strand
GCAATGGTTCTACTTTTTGCGTCCACCCTGGCTTTTTGCCCCAGCGCATTGCAGGCAGCCGCAAAGCCGCATATCTTTCAGCATCCCGCGCTGAGCAAAGACCTGATCGCTTTTGGCTATGCGGGCGATCTTTGGACCGTGCCGCGCGAAGGCGGCCGTGCTTCCCGGCTCACCACGGGTGTGGGGATTGAGACTGCCCCGGTCTTTTCGCCCGATGGAAGCACGATTGCTTTCACCGGAGAGTACGACGGGAACACCGATGTGTTCACCATTCCCGCTACCGGAGGCATTCCGTATCGCGTTACTTACGATCCCGCAGCCGACTTCGCCGTTGCCTGGTCTCCAGACGCCAAGCGGATTCTGTTCCGGTCCACGCGCCAGTCGGTGAGCCGCTACACACAGCTTTTCTCTGTCTCGGCACAGGGCGGAATCGCGACTCCGCTGCCTTTGCCTATGGCCTACGAAGGGCAGTATTCGTCCGGCGGCGACCACATCGCCTATTCGCCGCTCTCGCCTGCCTTTGGGTTTAATTACACAACCTTCATCGCCTGGGGTAACTATCACGGCGGGCTCGCCAGCACCATCTGGATCACCGGGCTCCCGGGCCTGGACACGGTGGAGGTTCCGCATGAAAAGGCCGCCGATTTTTCCCCGGTTTACTTGGGCGCACAGGTCTATTTTCTTTCCGGACGCAGCGGGCATATCGGCATCTTTCGCTACGATACGGCAGCGAAGACCGTGACCGAGGCTCTGCACAACGACGGTCCCGATTTTCGCACCCTGGCGGGGGATGGCAAATCGCTGGTCTACGATCAGCTTGGCGAAATCTACCTCTACGACACAGCAACCCAAAAAAGCCACCTGGTCCCCATAGAGATCGACGCCGATCTTCCCGAAGTTCGGCCCAGAATCGAAAGCGTCGCGGATCAGATCGACCATGCCTCCATTTCGCCCACGGGTTTGCGAGCCGCGTTCGAGGCCCATGGCGAGATTCTCACGGTCGCCGCCAAGCACGGACCCACGCGCAACATCACCAGTACGCCCGGTGTCATGGAACGCTTTCCGGCATGGTCTCCCGATGGCCAGTCCATCGCCTACTTCTCCGATGAGTCCGGCCTCTACGCACTCCATGTCGCCCCGCAGACCGGCAACTCCCTGGCAGCCGCCGCCCCGGTAAAGAAGTTTCCGCTTGCGGCCGATCCCGCCTATTACTTCGATCCTGTGTGGTCGCCTGACTCCAAACGCATCGCATTTCACGATAACCGCCTGAACATCTATCTTCTCGACACAACCACCGGCAAGCTGACCACCGTATTCGACAAAAACGTCTATGGAGGCTTCTCCACCACGAACTACGACCTGGCCTGGTCGCCCGATTCCAAGTGGATCGCCTATCCGCGTTCGCTCGATAACCACCTGCACGCACTGTTTCTTTATTCGGTTGAGACCGGCCAGTCGACGCAGGTGACAAACGAGATTGCGGACTCGACCGAGCCCGCCTTCGATCGCGAGGGCAAGTACCTCTATTTCATCTCCAGCACCAATGCCGGCGCAACCTCCGATGGCCTCGACATGACGAGCGACCTCTATCGGGTCACATCGAACATCTATGCGGCGGTGCTTGCGGCCGACCAGGCCTCGCCGATCGCTCCCGAGCTTGACGACGAAAAAACCGTTGCAGAGCGCAAGGCAGATGCGAAGAAGCCCGGCGACGAAACTCCAGCCGACGAAACGAAGGATGCGGTGAAAGAAGCGGCGAAAGACAGCGACGAGAAAGCCCATTCCGCGCCGCCGAAACCACCGGCGAAACCGGTGAAGGTTGACCTGGCCGGAATTGAGGCGCGAATTGTTGCGCTGCCTCTCCCCGCCGGCAACTACATCCATCTTGCCGCCGGAACGCATGGCAGCCTGTATTTCCTCGAGACTCCGGAATCAGGCCGCTTTGGCGATCGCGGGGCGACCCTGAGCCGCTGGTTGCTGGAAGACCGCAAGACCGAGCGGCTGGCGGAACATGTTGATAGCTTCGAGCTTTCCGCCGACGGCGAAAAGATGCTTCTGTCTTTATCGAACCGCAAGCCGGACGCACCCGATGTTCCCGGCGCGCCCCCTTCGCAGCCATCCTGGGTCATCGTGTCGTCCAAAGCGCCTGTCAAGGCTGGCGATGGCGCGCTATCCTTTGCCGACCTGAAGGTCCACGTAGATCCGCATGCCGAGTGGGCGCAGATGTACCACGAGGTTTGGCGCATTGAGCGGGCTTACTTCTACGACCCTCACTACCATGGAACCGATACGGCGGCCGACGAGCACCGCTTCGAGCCTTATGTGGCCTCCATCGCATCCCGCGCCGACCTCAACTACATCTTCCAGGAGATGCTCGGAGCCTTCTCGGTTGGCCACCTGCGCGGGAATGGCGGGCGAATTCCAACCGGGCCGCATGTGCCGGGCGGGCTGCTTGGAGCTGATTATGTCATCAAAAACAATCGCTATTGCCTGGCGAAGATTTATAACGGAGGGCATTTCAATCCGCGCGAAAAGGCTCCGCTGGCGCAGCCCGGACTGAACCTGAATGTGGGCGATTGCATAGCAGCAATCAACGGCCAGGAGGTTACCGCCTCTGAAGATATTCAGGAGCCGCTGGAAGGCACGGCGGGACAGGTGATCAGCCTGCGCATTGTTTCCGCCGACGGCAAAAGCACGCGCGATGTATCCGTGCAGCCGGTTCCAAGCGATGCCAATCTCCGCAACATCGATTGGATTGAAGGCAACCAGCGCAAGGTCGACGAGCTATCCGGCGGCAAGCTGGCTTATGTCTATCTTCCCAATACGTCCGAGGCCGGGTTCACCAACTTCAATCGCTACTACTTTGCGCAGACTCAGAAGCAGGGCGCGATCATCGACGAGCGATTCAATGGCGGCGGTCAGGTGGCCGATTACTTCATCGAAGTGCTGGGCCGGCACATTGAGTCCTACTGGACGCCGCGTTACGGCACCATCGAGCACACGCCCAACGCGGGCATTTACGGGCCCAAGGTGATGATCGCCAACGAATTCTCAGGCTCGGGCGGCGATGCGCTGCCGTGGCTGTTCAAGCAAGCCAAACTGGGGCCGCTGGTGGGCAAACGTACCTGGGGAGGTCTGGTTGGCATCGGCCCCATTCCGGTGTTGATGGATGGCGGACACGTCACGTCGCCCAGCGTCGCATTCTTTTCTCCCAAGGGTGAGTGGGACGTGGAGAACCACGGCGTCGATCCGGACTATGCAGTGGAGCAGGACCCGAAAGCCGTGAGCGAAGGCCACGATCCGCAACTGGAGAAAGCAGTGGCGCTGGCGCTCGATGCGCTGGCGAAACAACCCGCCGCCCAACCTGAACGGCCGAGCTATCCGAACTACCATAAGTGAGCGCGGTCGGCTCACCCATAAGCGCTAAGGTAATCGAAAATTGCTTCCCGCTTGCCAAAGACATGCCCGGAATAGCGTCGAGTCCCGAAAACTTGCGAAAAGCCGACCAGTCAGGACTAATCTGCCGTCGGTGAGCGCATTGGCGATAATTTGCTTTTGGAGATTCGCAGGGGATCCCAGACTCGCCACTGACTCGATCCTGGGATCGTCCTCATTCTCAGCACTTTCAGACGGAGCGAAAAAGAGCATCCGCCCTATTCCTCCGAAGCTTCTTCCGGAGGTGGCTCTGGCTTGAATCTCACCCGCAGTCGCCGCGCTGTCATCTCTGACGTCAAGACGCCCTCCTGAACATACTGCAGCACAAGGTGGTCCATAGTGCCTTTGCTGGGTAGCAGTAATTCATCGGTGAGCGTGTCAAGGAATTCCTTTTTGCCTATCTCTTCCCAGCGAACATGAAAACCGGCTCGTCTCGTGAGCTCAGCAAACATGGTCAGAATCGTTCGTCCATTGCCTTCAAGAAATGGATGCGAGTGGGCGAGAAATCCGAAGATCTCCCCAGGATGAGCGCGAAGATACTTCACGTCTTGTCCAAGGTTCAGTCCGTGTTCCGCAGCCCGCCTGCAGTCGGCAGGGTGGGCAAAAAGCTTGCTATACCCACCCTTGGCGATTGCGATTCCGGGAGCAGTCACTGAACGATCTTGCCCCGCCCAAGGATAAAGCGAACTGAAGAGTTGCCGGTGGGTTTCAGCGACGTGTTCATACTGCAAATTCGGGAGTCGCCGAAGAAACCTCACTGTGCCAAGGATCTCCTGCTGGAATACCGCTGTCTCCAGATGACCAACGATTTCCAAGTCCTTCACGCCGTATACGTTACGCAAGTAGCCGGCGGTCTCATAGTCCTCGAATGGGTCGAGGATCTTAAGTTCCATTAGCGAAGGTAGCGGACTTGAAGGAGTCCTCTTTGATAAGAGCTGATCACGCCGGCTCTTCCAAGCGCCACGAGCAACTCTTCCACTGGGTCGAGGTCGACCACCCCGTCGGAGAGGCGCGAGACTGCCTTGACAAACCGGTCGTTTGGCCTAGGGCGCAATTGAATGCCACGTTCCCGGGCGACCTGACGCGCCCAGCAAGCAATAGTCCGTGAATTGCTAGTAGCGACCTCGTAAATTTGTTGATCCGAGAAGACTGGAATCCTAGCCACGCGCTTTGTCGGAGTCCAGCTTGAAATGTCGCTCATCGGGCTCTCTCCTTACTCTATTTTACTTGCTTTTTGGCAGATTTAGCAGAAATTCTCATTGATTCTGAGGCCCAGCATCTACAGCTAAAACCCAGTATATCAATTCGATACGCGGAGGGCTCCGATACCCGCACCTGCAAGGATGATCCTTCACAACTCACCAGCGGGTGGCCCCGGTCTTATACCGAACATTATCAAGTTGAGGGTGCCCCCGGTCCCTCGCACTTGGGGACCGGGGAGGGTGGCCGTCGGGTGCCCGATCCTTTCCACAGTTTCATCGTGGAACGGATGGACGGCCATGAACCCCATTTCCGTTCAATCGGGAACCCTTTTGGAGTAACTTCCCCGAAATAGTTCCAGCTACTGGTGAACCAGTTCAACGCGTCGATTGAGTGCCCGGCCGGCGTCGGTGTCATTGGCGGCCAACGGAGCACAGGGTCCCGCTCCGAATGGTTCGAGCCTTGCCGCCGAGACGCCGTACTGCGAAACCAAACTCTGCACCACGGCGGCTGCGCGGCGCTTTGAAAGGTCAAGATTCGGGGCCAGCGCGCCGACATTATCCGTGTGGCCCACCACGTATAGCTTCAGATTCGGGTCCTGCTGGAGCATCTTCACAATCTCCTGCATGGTCGCCGCGGAATCCGGTTTCACTTCCGCCTTGCCGGTATCGAAGTGAATGCCGTAGATGGCCACATGGCCGCTTTTGCCAATCGCGCTCTTCAGGTTCGCGGCCACCACCAGCCCGCCTTCCATCGGCTTGGTTTCAATCAGGTCCAGATTGGTCGTGTCGGTGGAGACGTGCAGGCTAACGTACAGGTCGCCCTCGGGCCTTGAGAGCTTCCCGGAAAACTGATAGTGCCCGGCGCCATACCATAAGTCGGCCCAGTCTGGCGTCAAGTGGAAGCGAGCTATGCCGCAGGCATCCGCCTTGCACACAAAGACAGGTTCAAACCCTGCGCCCTTGAGCGCGTCTTCGTAGTTGCGATAGATTTCCAGCGGCGAGCGGCCTGCCGGGTTGGTGTACTCGATTCGAGTAATCTTGCCTTCGATCGTCTTGCTCTTCGGCGCCCCATTGCTGATTGGGCCAATGGGAAAGCTGAAGTCATCGAACTCGTGAGTCTTGTAGTTATCGATGACTGAGCCGGGATAGCGCGAGACGAGCGGCGAATCCTGGCTGCCTGCAACGTCCTTGGACTGTGCGGGAAGAAGGACGGCGTAGGCGGCAAAAACGAAAAGAGCGGCGAGTATTCCGTGGGGCGATTTCATGCAACACCATCCTGGATTCCTGGATCGGAGATCGTAACCAAGCATACGTCAACCAACCCGCGGTAGTGTCCCGAGTCCAAATGAGCAACACAAAACTGGCCGTCATCCTGAGCATCTTGACTCGCGCAGCGAGTTACACCCTGAATGAACCTCAAATGCACCGTGCCCCATTCATTCGCGTGCTTTTGGCGAATGAGTGGGAAACCACAACCCTCAAGCACCCCGTTCATCAGGAGCGAAAGGGGCCCCGAACGTTTTTCAGTTCCGGGGCCCCCGCAGACAGGTCTTCGTCTGCGGGGTGGAGGTCGGGGGTGGTGAGTCGAAGGATCTGCTTCTGTTTTCCTCAAAATCTCATAGCAGACCGAGGCCGGATGCCCGTCTCCCGACCCGCCCACGGAGCAAGGGCGAGCTGAGAACCGAAAGCTGAGAGCGGAGAGCTGAGAGCTGATAGCTGAATCCTCGCAACCATCTGCATGCATTGCATGCACTTTCTCACCCCAAACAGGCATTCTCGCGCGCAAAAACGCATCGAAAACGCCGTCTTTTGCGCTTAATACGCACCTAAACGGCCTTAAAACATGCTATTTTGCACTAATTGTCACACGTTTGCCTGAACACATTGGCACACGCTGGGCAGTCCGTTTCACCATCGCAGTGTACGCATTTAGCCATACACACGGCGGGGCACACTCGGCCGGGCGGCCCCGGTCTCTAACCACAACCAGGGTGCCACCGGTCCCTCGCTTTTGGGGACCGGTGACGGCGCTGGAGGGGCTGCCTGCTAGGGACAGGGCCGCGTCGCCGAATTCCGCTGGTCTAAATTGCGGTGGACTGTGTGGGAATTGAGCATCTTGGCGAGGTCACAGCGCCCCACGCAGACAGGCTGCTAAAATGCTGCGCATGGAAACCATTCAATATAACCTTCCGCAGAGCCGCATCCCCCAAGCCTGGTACAACATTCTTGCCGATCTGCCGTCGCCCCTTGCGCCGCCGTTGCACCCCGGCACGCTGCAGCCGATTGGCCCGGACGACCTTGCCCCGCTGTTTCCTATGGGCCTTATTCTGCAAGAGGTTAGCGCGGAGCGGGAGATCGAAATTCCCGGCCCCGTGCGGCAGATCTATGCCCAGTGGCGTCCGTCGCCGTTGTTCCGCGCGCGACGCCTGGAGAAGGCGCTCGATACCCCTGCGCACATTTACTACAAGTACGAGGGCGTAAGTCCGGCCGGCTCGCACAAGCTGAATACCGCCGTTCCGCAAGCGTATTACAACAAGATCGAGGGCACCAGGCACCTTTCCACTGAGACGGGAGCGGGCCAGTGGGGCTCGGCGCTGTCCATGGCTTGCTCGTTCTTTGGCCTTGATTGCAAAGTCTTTATGGTGCGGGTGAGCTATAACCAGAAGCCGTACCGGCGCGCGCTGATTGAGGCCTTTGGAGCCACCGTGACCGCCAGCCCCAGCATGGAGACCGAATCGGGGCGGGCGATTCTGGCGGCGCATCCGGATTCGAACGGCTCGCTGGGGATTGCCATTTCAGAGGCCGTGGAAGTGGCCGCGAAGGATCCGCACACCAAGTACGCGCTGGGCAGCGTGCTGAACCACGTGCTGCTGCACCAGACCGTGATTGGCCTGGAAGCCATACAGCAGATGGCGTTGGCTAACGACGAGCCCGACGTGATTATCGCGTGCGCGGGCGGCGGATCGAACTTTGCGGGGTTGGCCATGCCCTATGTGGGCCGCAAAATCAAGGGCCAATCGAACGCGCGCATTGTGGCCGTGGAACCGGCGGCATGCCCCAGCATGACCAAGGGCAAGTTTCTATACGACTTCGGCGACACCGGGCATCTCACTCCATTGGTCAAGATGCACACGCTGGGCAGCACCTTCATGCCGCCGGGGATCCATGCGGGCGGGTTGCGCTACCACGGCATGGCGCCGCTGGTGTCGCATGTGCTGGACCTGGGATTGATTGAGGCGGCTACGGTGCAGCAGTTGGACGCGTTTGCGGCGGGCATCCGGTTTGCGCGCGCGGAAGGAATTGTGCCGGCGCCCGAGGCCAACCATGCGGTTGCGCAGGCCATAACCGAGGCGCTCAAGGCAAAGGAAGAAGGCAAGCAGAAGACGATTCTGTTCAACCTGAGCGGGCATGGGCACTTCGATATGCAATCGTATCTCGACTACCAGGCAGGCAAGCTGGAGAACTACGAGTATCCGGCGGGGGAGATTGCGATGGCTCTGGCGGGGCTGCCGGCGGTGAGCTGAGCCGCGGAACGCCTTGCTAGTGCTTGTGTCCCCGGTCGGCGAAATTGTAAACACACGCATACCAAAAGGGCAGCGAAGTTACCACGCAGGAAGCCACCAAGCCGATTCGGAATAATTGCCTTCCATGCGCGCGCCGCACGCCGGCCAGAGCCGGATTGCCGCTCTTTCAACTCGTGCATCCAGCCCAGGGTGTAACAGATGTTTACAACGGCTGCGTAGGCAACGATGGCCATTTATATTCATGGGATCCTGGACATCCTGGCCCGGAGGGATGGCCCTGCTCATTATGAATTCAAATCCGACGATGGTGGCGAGTCCAATGACCAGGAGAATGGCGTTATAGAGCAGCCTGCGCCACTCCCACCAGAGGATTACTTCCCGGGCGCTCAACACAGACTTCGGTTCGACCATTCGTTCAGCCAAGTTGGCCCTCCGCGGCGTTTGACAATGCAGAAAGGGAAGACAGCTACAGTTCCAGGACTGATCGAACTTAGAATCCCATAACGTTGTATCCGCAGTCTACATAAAGTATTTCTCCGGTTACGGCGCTGGAGAGATCGCTGGCCAGGAACAACGCCGCGCCGCCAACCTCGAGCTGGTCTACGTTGCGGTGCAGAGGGGCGCGGTCGGCATGGGCCTTGAGCATGTCGGAAAGGTCGCCGACACCGCGGGCTGCGAGGGTCTTTATAGGGCCGGCGGAGATGGCGTTGACGCGTATGTTTTTGGGGCCGAGATTCCAGGCGAGGTAGCGCACCGTGCATTCCAGTCCCGCTTTGGCCACGGCCATCACATTGTAGTTAGGGACGACCTTTTCAGCGGCGTAGAAGCTGAGGGTGAGAATGCTTCCGCCCTCGGTCATCAGTGGGACGGCCGCGCGTGTGACGGCGATGAGCGAGTAGACGCTCACGTCGAGCGCGACGCGGAAGCCTTCGCGGGACGTGTTGACGAACTCGCCACGCAAATCCGCCGCCGGGGCAAATGCGACGGCGTGGACCAGGATATCGATTTTGGCGTATTTCTGCTGAAGTGCCGCGAACAGGGTCTCGATCTCGGTGTCGTTGGAGACGTCGCACTGGAACCCCGATGCGCCGGGCAGTTCCTCGATCAGCGACTGGGCCTCAAGCTTCATGCGTTCGTTTTGATAGCAGATGGCCAGGGTTGCGCCGGCCTCGTGGAGTTTTTGGGCGATTCCCCAGGCGATGGAACGCTTGTTGGCCAGCCCGAAGACCACGGCCGTCTTACCCGCCAGATTGATCATGCTTTCTTTCTTCCTCCATGGCCCATGCAAAAGGGGATGCCAGGCCAATCAATACACAGAATATCAGTCACTCAAGAATATCAGCCGCCGAGGTCAACAAGCTCGACTTTGCCAACTGGACGATCAAGGAACCGGGAACCGAGGCGCTCGAACTTTTCAACGGAGTCTGTGGCGAAGCAGCGCAGGGCGGTTTCAGGGGCGATCTCATTCATCGTTCCGCCATCAGCCTGCGGACGAGTGGAACCGGATGGGTCTTGTTGGGCGAAGATGAGGGCGGCGGCATCGGCGGCGGCTTCGGCGGAGTCGATGACTCGGATGCCGGGGGAAACAGCGCGGGAAATGAGCGGACGCAGCAGCGGGTAATGGGTGCAGCCGAGAACCAGCGTATCGGGATCGAGTCCTTCGGCGGCGGCCTGGGCGTTGAGTTCCTCAAGATAGATGCGGATGACTTCGGCGGTTACCGCCCCGGTGTGAGTGTCAGGATCGGTCCAGCCTTCTTCAACCAGCGGGACCAGCAGCGGACACGCTTTCTCGATTGCGCGAAGACCCCGGGCGCGGCAGGCGGTGGCATAGGCGTGGCTTTGCACGGTGGCGTCGGTGGCCATCACCAGCACGTCGCCGGAGCGGGAAGCGGCGCGGGCTGCGGAAGCTCCGGGCTCGATAACGCCGAGAACCGGGACAGGCACGGCGTCCTGAATGGCGTCTAGGGCGAGGGCGCTGGCGGTGTTGCAGGCGATAACGAGGAACTCGGCGCCCTGTTCGCGAACGAGGAATTGGGCGCTTTGCGCGGCGTAGCGGGCGATGGTGCGGCGCGACTTGGATCCGTAAGGCAGGCGG
>Ga0182030_10027372_pt1 | contig 10256 bp, 3 predicted proteins | sample 812S3MmetaG_FD_121299 | JGI IMG/M metagenome (GOLD analysis project Ga0182030, IMG submission 121299) | Permafrost microbial communities from Stordalen Mire, Sweden - 812S3M metaG (Illumina Assembly) | ecosystem: Environmental > Terrestrial > Soil > Wetlands > Permafrost | place: Sweden... | reverse complement strand
TTTGTATGCGCCCGTGGGAGCAAACACCCTCTACCGGATTCCCATTGTCAATTGCGTACCCCAGCCAGGGTCGAAAACCAACTTCAGCATTGGCAACATAGGCTCGGTAAGCTATTACTTCCTGGCGTCTTCGATGGCCGCCGACTTGGCCGGCGATGTATTCATTGGGACGGGCACCGCCTGCTGCGCGCCGAACTATGAGCTGCTGGAAGAGAACTCCGGCGATTCGACCGGCACCCAGTTGCTCACCTCCCTGGCGAATCCGATCACCTCGATCGCCGTCGACTCGAGCAACAATCTCTACTATGTCGCGGGAGGGGCGCTTTACGAACTTCCGTACGACGCCACTTCGAAGACCCTTTATGCGGCCGCGCCGGTGTTGTACGGCAGCGGATACAACACGGTTGTGGGCGTGAGCCTGGACGCGCTTGGCAACCTGTACGTATCGGATAGCGGAAACTCGGAGATTTTCGAGATTCCCTATGAAGGCGCCGGCAGCACGGCCGCGCTGAATCCGAGCGATCAATATGTAGTAGCCACGGGGGTCGGCATCAACACTTCTCCGGCGTTCGACTCGGCCGGGAACCTGTACTACACGGATAGCAACTCCACGATCTATGAGCTGACACGCGGCAATGCAAACTTTGGCGCTTCGGCGGTGGGCACACCCGTGACGGCGACGCTGAATGTGTACTTCAACCAGGCGGCGACACCGGCAACGATTGGATTTGTATCCGGCACGGGCATTTTCACCTCGGGCACGGCGGTGAGCGGCAGTTGCGCGGCGGGAACGGCGGTCGCGGCGGGCAGCTCATGCACCATTCAAGCGAGCTTCACGCCGGCAGTTCCAGGCGTGGCTACGGGTGCCGTGGTCTTGGCGGACTCGACAGGAGCGCCGATCGCCACCGCTGGGCTTTACGGTACGGGACTCGGCGCGGGGCTTACCGCAGATCCAGGCACGACGGCTGGCGTGGGCAGCGGACTCAAGACGCCGTCTTCAGCGGCGTTGGACGCAACTGGAGACTTGTTTATTGCCGATGCCGCGAGCAACGCGGTCTGGCAGATTCCCGCAGGCAGCACGACGCCGGTTCCGATCGGTAACGGGCTGAACGGTCCGCTGGGTGTGGCCGTGGATGGCGCGGGGAATGTTTACATTGCCGACACGGGCCACAGCCGCATTGTGGAAGTACCGGTCGTAGGCGGCGCACTCAGCGCGACTTCGCAGGTGGACGTCGTTGCGACGGGTGGGCTGGTCGCGGGAGTGGCGCTGTCGAGTCCTGCGGGAGTAAGCACCGACTCGGAGGGCGGCCTCTATATTGCCGATACCGGCAACAACCGGGTCCTCTACCTGCCCAATGAGCAAGATTGGGATCTGACCGCGGCGGTCACCTTGGGCACGGGCTTGAGCGGCCCGCTTGCCACGACTGTTTCGCCCTCCGGGACGATCTACATCGCCGACTCGGGCAGCGGCGAAATTATCTCTGTTCCCTATCCCAACCCCGGCGCGCCGCAGACAGTGGTCGCATCGGGCTACAAGTCTCCTTCAGCTCTGGCCACGGACGCAGCCGGCGACCTCTTCATCGTGGACGCGGGTCACTTTGCCCTGCTGCGCGTTCCGAACATTGGCGGAAAGCTTGCGCCCGCGAGCGCGTTTAACCTTACCGACGGCATCTCCAATCCTTATGGCTTGGCGCTCGACCCAAGCGGCAACGCCTATATCACGGATGATGTAAACGCCGCAGCCTATTTTATCTCCCGTACAAGCGCCACGCAGACCTTCGGCCAATGGAACCCTGGCGCCACAAGCAACGCGCAGAGCTTCTTGATCGAGAGTTCCGGCAACGCCGGGTTGACGCTGGGCACTCCGGATTACACGGCCACGGGAAATACCGCCGACTTTACGCCGGTGACATCGGAAGCCAGTGCCTGCGCCAGCGGCGCCAGTCTGGCCACGGGTGTGGACTGCGTACTGAAGGCGACGTTCACGCCGGCGGTGCTGGGCACATATTCAGAGACTCTGAAGTTCAACAGCGACGGCGTGAACGCAACGCCCTTGCAAGTTTCGTTTACCGGCACCGGCGCGGTGACGTTGCCCACTGCCACGACAATGTCGATCACTTCGCCAAGCGGAAACCCGTATTACGGCGAGGCAATCACCGTTTTGGCGACGGTGACGACAAAAACCGGGACGCCCTCCGGAACGGTGGAGCTGATCGTCGACGGGTTGCCGGCGGCGCATGGCTCGCTTAACGGCAGCGGCGAGGCAACCTTGTCCCTGCCCGGAGGACTGACCGGCGGCAGCCACTCGCTGCAGACCGCCTACGAAGGCGCGGTAGTGAACTTCAGCTCTTACTCGGCAAGCCAGTCGGCGGTGCAAACCATAACCGTAACCAGGGTAGCGACCGATGTTGCGTTGACGGTTGGAAACCTGTACGGCAATCCCTTGAGCCAGCCGGCTGGAACTGCACTCACGCTAACCGCCGCGGTTAGTTCGAGTTTTGCCGGCTCACCCTCCGGTTCGGTGGTCTTCACGATCGAGGGAGCAACCGGCGGAACGGTCTCGGCACGCGTCCCGCTGACTGCCTCCAGCGCGGGCTACTCGGCAAGCTACTCGTACACTCCGCCCGCTCCGGCAGCGGGAACTCCCTATGACGTGGTGACGATCGAGGCCAGTTATACCGGCGACGGCAACTTCCTGGGCGCCCAGGCGGGCAGTCGCTTGGACGTAACCGCGTCCACCGGGGCCATTCTCACCACGATCAGCAGTACCTCGCTGACCGGTGTCACCTCGGTAGCGACTGGCGGTGGTAGCACTATCAACTTTAGTTCGACCAGCTATGGCGGTTGGCAAGGGGTGATCGGTTACCACTGCATGGCCTCTACCCTGCCTGCCAACGCCATCTGCGTCTTCCAGCCGGGGCAGGTTTCGGTGCTCGCCGGTACGGTGAGCGCGCCGTATCCGCCCACCACCACCACGCTCCAAGTGCTGGTGAACAATCCCCCCAACTCCCCGGCGCAGAGTTCGGTGCCATGGTGGCTGGGAGGCCTGCTGGGAGCGATGATCTTGTGGCAGCGGCGCCGCCTGGAGCGCAATGAAATATGGCGCGGGCTGACGGTGCTCGCGGCAGTGGCTGTCTCGCTGGTGGCGGCGAGCGCCTTCTCCGCTTGCAGCAGCCAAATGTCCTTCAAGACGCCAACGGGATCGAGTACGGTGACCGTAATCGCCGATTCGGACCCCTACACCGCCTCGGGGGTGGGATCGACAACGCAGACCTGCGGCGTAAACGCTGCCGGAAACACGGACCCGTCTGTAGCTCCGTGCTCCCAGAACACTTTCACCGTCAATTTGACAGTTCAATAACCTATACGCCAGGAGCGGGTTGCATGTCTGAAAAGAGAAACGTTGTTTCTGTGGTTCTGGTTTGGTGCTGTTTTTGTCTATTGTTAGGCTTTTCCGGCTGCAATGGAGGAGGTGGCGGCAGTTCGACCACGGGAGCGGTTATGCCCACGGTCACCGTCACCCCGGCATCCAACAGTATTACCCCCGCCCAAAGCCTCGTGGTCACCGTTGCCGTTTCCGGCAACGGCGCCACGCCAACCGGATCTGTCGTTCTTTCGAGCGGCAGCTACACTTCCGCCGCGGCGACGTTGAGCGCCGGTTCGGCGACCATTACCATTCCGGCGGGCTCGCTGGCCGCAGGCTCCAACACCCTCACCGCCAAATACACTCCGGACGCAACCAGTTCGGCCAGTTACAACAGCGCTTCCGGAAACGCATCGATTACGGTTTCCACCCCGGCAACGACGCCCACAGTCACAGTTACACCGGCATCCAGCAACATTACTGCCGCGCAGAGCCTGAGCGTGGCAATTGTCGTCTCCGGCACGGGAGCGACGCCAACCGGATCTGTCGTTCTTTCGAGCAGCAGCTACACTTCCGCCGCCGCGACGCTGAACTCGGGCTCGGCGACCATCTCGATCCCGGCCGGGTCGCTCGCCGCAGGATCGGACGCGCTGACTGCTTCCTATACTCCCGACTCCGGCAGTTCGGCGGTTTATACCAAAGCTTCCGGAAACGCTTCGATCACCGTAACTCCCGCCAACAGCACATCCGTTAACGTGAACATCGACGCGCTGGTCGATCGCCACCAGATCAGCCCGTTCGTCTACGGAAACAACGACCAGACAATTTCGGAGATATCCGACGTCGGCTACACCTATTCGCGCTGGGGCGGCAATGACGCCTCCAACTACAACTGGAAGTTGCAAACCCGCAACGCCGCCTCGGACTACTACTTTGAAGACTACGGAAAGGCGGGCGACCAGGTGCAACTGATTACCGATACGCAAAATGCCGGCAGTCATGCGTTGACGACAATGGCCATGATGAACTGGGTGGCCCAGTCCTCCGGGTGGAGCTACTCCGTCAAAACCTTTGGCCCGCAATGCTCCGTCGATCCCTACAATACCGATGCCGGCAACGGCTTGGTAGCCGGATCGACCGGAAACTGCAGCACCAGTACGTCTCCCGTGACAACCAACCCCGTGACCACCGCCTACTATCCGCTGGTCGACACCACGCAGGACTGCCCAGGGGGAACTACCGCGGAATCGACCTGCATCGACCGCGAAACCTGGGCGAAGGCGTTGGCGACCGCCTTCGTCTCCGACACCTGCTCGGTACCGTACTCAACCATCACCTCCTGCCATTACTACGACATGGACAACGAACCCGAAATCTGGAATGGCACCCATCGCGACGTTCATCCAGCCGCAACCGGTTATGACGAACTCGCGAACCTCTATAAGACGGAAGCGACGAATCTCAAGACCTGGGATCCAGCGGCAGTGCGCTTTGGCCCGGTCTTCTGCTGCTGGTATTTTTACTGGAACGGCGCCAACGGCAGCGACAAGGGCAACCACGGCGGCGTGGACTTCCTCCCCTGGTGGCTGAACCAGATCTATTGGTTCGATCAGATCGATGGCGCGCGGACTCTCGATGTCTTCGACATCCATGCCTACGGCGACGCCGGCCCCACGACCAATTTCACCAACGCGCAGCTTCAGGCGGCCACGGCCAAAGTCGCTGCCTATTACTGGGATCCCGCCACAGTCAACCAGGATACGAACAACACCTACACCACCAACGAGGAGCCCAATCCTGGCATCCCCTTCATCATTCCGCGCTTCAAGGCCATGGTGAACGCCATCTACCCCGGCACACCCTTGTCCTTTACCGAGTGGGGCGCCAGCTTAGCCCAGAATAGTTCGACGGACTTCTCAACCGCAATCGCCGATGCGGACACATTGGGCGTCTTTGGACGCGAGGGACTTACCTTTGGGTCGCGCTGGGGTGGACCGACGACTGGCACCGCCGCATACCAAGCCTGGAAGTTGTTCACCAACTACGACGGCGCGCATCACATGTTCGAGCCAGTGTCGGTCTCAGCGACCAACAACGGCAATTCCGATCTGTTCAGTAGCTTCGCCTCGCTCAACTCCTCGGGCACGACGATGACCATCATGATCCTCAACAAAGACCCCCAGAACTCGGCGCAAGTGGCGTTCAACCTGTCTGGATTCAGCGCCTCCACCTACACCGCCTACACCATCAACTCGACCGCGTCCAGCGCAATCGTGGCGTCCGCTTCGGCTCCCTGGAGTCCGTCGCAGAGCTTCCCGCCCTACAGTATTACGCTCCTGGTGGTCACGGGAGCGGAGACCCTCAAACCCTCCTCGGAGTGGTATCTGAATCCCGACGATCTGATGATTCCAGCCTCGGGCACGGCAACTCTGAACCCGAAGATCGTGAGCGGCGCGGCTAATGTGACCCTAAGCTCGGCGGTCTTTGACGCCTTCGAGGGCGCCACAGCGTGCAATGGCACTCTCACGCTGACCAATCCCACACTCACCCCGACGACGCCAGGCGTCATTACGGTGAACGCCGGCGGCGTCTCCGGCTTCTGCCACTACACCGTGAGCGGCAGCGACGGCACCGCAACCCAGACTCAGGGCGGATGGATTGTTGTCGGCAATCCCCCGGCTACACTGGCGCAATCGGGCAACAACCAATCGGGCGTCGCGGGAACGGCTTTGTCTCAGCCTCTGACCGTTACGCTGAACCCTGGCCAATCCGGAGGCTACGCGAGCGGAGCGGAGATTCTGTTCACCACATCGGCCGGTACGCTCTCCAACGGCACAACCAGCGGTACCAAAGTGATCGCCTCGACCAACTCCTCGGGAACCGCCTCGGTAACTCTGACGCTGCCTTCGGTCAAAGGGACTGTAACTGTCACCGCGCAGGATCAGGTCATACTCGGCGGAGCCGCTGTCACTTTCACCGAAGCGGCTAACTAGAAACGGCGGTGGCAAACTCTTTTGGGGGGGCGAGCGCAGACTCATTGCGCAGATCGCCGTTTCCAGCTCGTGGGGCGCGGAACCCGACTTTCCGCGCTGCACGATTCGTCCAGGTCTTGCGGTTCAGATCGGTAATGTTTCTCGCACAGGTAAGGTAAGTTGGCGTTTACATCGACTTCGTGACAACCCAATCGGCGCCTGACTTCAGGGTGCCGCGAATTCGTCACTACCTCGGATGCCGCGAAATGTGAGCAGCGGATCGTGGGCCACAGGGAAGGATGTTCAGTCTCGGAGGTATTCGTGCAGTTATCGCGTCAGGGGCACTTAACACGATTGAAAAGGCATAATATCGGCTTCCTACCCAAGGAAGATTCATAACCGGAAGGAGTTCCTGTATGTGCCAATTGAATCGGATTCAAATCTTGGCATTAGCCGCACTTGGTGCCTCATGTGCGCTGCTGCCGCCAACCGCGTACGCCCAGTACGTATACTCATCCAATGCCCAATATGGAAGTTGGTCCGACGGATCATGGACCATCTACAACGATGCCTGGGGGATCTCGGATTACAGCGAGTACCCGCAAACGCTCAACATAACTTCGATCAACCAGTGGAACGTGGAAACCAATCAGGTCGGCGGGGGTGTAAAGTCGTACCCTAACACCGAGGTAATCCCCAACACCCCGCTTTCCCAGATGTCGGCCGCGTCCGCCTACTTCAACCTTTCGTCGCCCGGCGGTTCGGAATACGACTGGATTTTCGACGTCTACACAACCTCCGGCGGCGCCGACCAAATCCAGATCTACGAGAGTTGGAATACTCCGACCGGCGGTTGGGGCAGTCAGATTTATTCCAATGTCACGATCGGCCAATCGACATACTCGCAAGTCTGGCAGGTCACGCCATCCACCAGTTTCCCATATAACGTGCTGATGTTCTTCCGGTCGAATCAAAGGACTTCCGGCTACGAAGATATTTTGGCGATCACGAACTGGTGCGCGTCGAAGGGGCTGCTGCAGGATCAAAGCTTTTATTCCGTGTCGTTCGGGCCAGAGATCACGTATACGAACGGAACGCAGAGCTTCTATCTCAATGAATTGGATTCGGTCTGGTCAAATACATCCGGGGGCGGCTCGGGCATCACCGCCGGCAACGGCGAATATCTGATCCCCAACGGAAACTATGTCATCAAGAACAAGAACAGCGGCCTGGTGATGGATGTATCCGGCGATTCCACAGCGAAAGGCGCCGGCATCGATCAATGGTCGTCGACCGGCGGCACGAACCAGATATGGACCCTCAGCAACGTAGGCAACAATTATGTGACTCTGACCAGCGCCAGGAGCGGCATGGAGATCGACGTGAATGGCGCATCGAAGTCCAACGGCGCCATCATGGACCAATGGCCAGACAACGCGGGCGCAAACCAGGTATGGCACGTAGTCAGCGTGGGCAGCGGCTACTATGAACTGATTGGCGAAAATAGCGGCTTAGCCTTGGAGGTTCCGAGCTACTTGACCTCGGACGGCACGGGCCTGGATCAATGGACGGTGAATGGAGGATCGAACCAGCTATGGTCCTTTGCATCAACCAACTAACCAACGCATCTTCGGAGAAGACGTAAGCCGGAGCCATAACCGCAGAGTGGGTGTTTCTCCAAAGAAAACCCACTTTTGCGCCTTTAGCGAGGTCGCAGCATTCCAAACTCTTGCCATCCACTTTTCCCGGTAAGGTCTCCGCGTCTACCAATGTACGGAGACCCTTCTTGGGGCTTTCTTAATACGGTGCGTTTCAGATTCGCCACTCTAAGATTGCATCAACCACTTCTCAAAACCGACAGCAGGGGATATATGTTCAGATTGGTTCCACAGCGCATTGCGATACTCGCTTTAGGCTGCATCGCAGCCTCTTTCACTTTACCCGGCGCCGCTCAGCCGCCCGCGCCGCCGGTGCGACAAATCGTAGTGAACATCGACAACACAACGGGCCCGGTCGATCGTTTCTTCGATTTATCTGTCGGCTCCGACTACCCCGGTACGCTGATTCGCGATGACAGCCAGGCCCAGCTCAAGACAGTTTCAGATGAGATCGGTTTCCGCTACATTCGATTCCACGCAATCTTCCACGACGTGTTGGGAACGGTGAAAATCGAGAACGGGAAAACCGTCTACGACTGGTCGAAGATAGACCAGCTTTATGACGACTTGTTAGCGCACCACGTGAAGCCGTTTGTGGAACTCGGCTTCACGCCGAAGGCCCTTGCCACTTCGCAGAGCAGCATCTTCTATTGGAAAGGCAACACATCGCACCCGAAACCGGACGGCTGGCGCGACCTTATCGATGCGTTCATTCGGCATATCGAGCAGCGGTATGGAAGCGATGAAGTGCGTACGTGGTTTTTCGAGGTGTGGAATGAGCCCAACCTCTCCGGCTTCTGGGAAGGAGGCGACCAGAAGGCGTACTTTGATCTCTACGATTTGACCGCGAAGACCATCAAGTCCGTCGATCCTGCGTTGCGGACCGGTGGACCGAGCACGGCCGGAGCGGCGTGGGTTCCCGAGTTCCTTGCCCATGTAAAGCAAAGCGGCGCCACCGTCGACTTTGTCACCACGCACACCTACGGCGTAGATTGGGGATTCCTGGATGAAAAGGGCGTACAGGACACCAAGCTATCCCCATCTCCCGACGCGGTCGTTGGAGATGTGCGGCGAGTTCGCGAGCAAATTTCCGCCTCGCCTTTTCCCGGACTCCCGCTGTATTTTACCGAGTGGAGCACAAGTTATACGCCGCGCGACTCGGTGCACGATTCCTACATCAGCGCGCCTTACATCCTGACCAAGCTCAAAGCAAGTCAAGGGCTGCTGCAGGGAATGAGCTACTGGACCTACTCCGATTTGTTTGAAGAGCCTGGTCCTCCAACAGCGCCGTTTCAGGGAGGATTCGGACTCCTCAACCCGCAAGGTATTCGCAAGCCGGCGTACTTTGCTTACAAGTATCTTCACGCGCTGCAGGGAAGCAGACTTGCCACGAGCGATTCGCAGGCAATGCTATCGACAAACGATGGGAACATCACGGGTGTTATCTGGGATTTCGAACAACCGGACCAGAAGGTAAGCAATCGCTCATTCTACACAAAGCTTGTCCCTTCGCATCCCGCTCCGCCGATCCAGTGGAAGGTTGAGCATCTCATACCGAACGCCTCCTACCGGATTGAAGTCTACCGCACCGGGTATCGCACCAACGACGCATATTCCGCGTACCTCGACATGGGGTCTCCCAAAGAACTGAGTCCGGCGCAAGTCGCGAAACTGAATGAGATAACACGCGATCTGCCGGAAACAGACAAGGCTGTGTCAAGTGGGGCCGCCGGCACGATCGAGTTCACTGTGCCAATGAACAGCAACGACATCGTGCTGGTCAAGGTAATGCGCGCCCAGGGAGCCAAATAGGAGACAGGTTCCAGTGCTGCAATAACAAGTTGGAAGCAAGAGTATCCGCTACAAAGAAATCCAACTGCTCTCTCTCTTCCGGTGCTATCTCAATGGAAGCGATCCGTGAGGCGACCGGTTTGGACTCCTTCGGCCTGGAACCTGTCCATGAATTCTCGTTGCATTCGATTTGCAAACAGCAGTAAGGGAGGATGTCCTTTGAACAATCTTGCAGGGCTTTTCCCCGCCCTCCTCCAAGGAAGCGGTGACGGTCACCGCGCAGGATCAGTTCGCCCTGGGCGCAGCTTCGATTGCCTTCACTGAATATGCGCGCCAGTGCAAAACTGGGCCACAGTGCGCCGAGTGAGCGGTGCTCCACGGCGGAGTAAAAGTTTGCCACCGCCGGATCTTGTTTTCGTGAGCTATTGCCTTGATGGCGTGGTTCATGGAACACCGGAGGGATGTTCCAGG
>Ga0182030_10027371_pt1 | contig 10256 bp, 9 predicted proteins | sample 812S3MmetaG_FD_121299 | JGI IMG/M metagenome (GOLD analysis project Ga0182030, IMG submission 121299) | Permafrost microbial communities from Stordalen Mire, Sweden - 812S3M metaG (Illumina Assembly) | ecosystem: Environmental > Terrestrial > Soil > Wetlands > Permafrost | place: Sweden... | reverse complement strand
GCCGCCCCACGTATATGCACCGGCGATGGCCTCGGTGCCGAAGCTCTGGCTGCTGCTGCCGATATTGCTGAACGTAACAAGCTGGACAGCGCTGGTGGTTCCCACCGCCTGGCTTCCGAAAGACAGTGAGGATGGCGAGAAGCTGACAGTGGCGAAACTGGCGACTGCCACTGCAGCAATCATAATAAGTAGTGCGAGAAGGCGCTTCATGGTTTCTCCTGCAAACAACAATATGGTTCGGAGTCTTCTGCTCACATCGGCTAATACTCCCACACCACCCTACAATTTCAACTCATTACCTCTAGGTGTATTGAGATAAGTGCTTATATATCAATAGCTTCACTTGCTAAGGTATTTATGGAGCTTCTGATACCCGAAAGGTCAGCTACTAAGGTGTAAGTTCCTGCTTGATCGCTGCATCTAATTGCAGAGGGCAAATACGGTATGAGCGCCACCCACTCAGTCTCGATTGCACCCGAAGTTGACGAGCCAGAGGCGCAGGCCCGCCTCGCGCTGTGCGCGAAACGCGAGATTGCGGTATGCCATGTAGTTTCGGCAGAAATCTGGGCGGGCGCCGAGGCGCAGATTGCGATGCTTCTTCGCCAGCTCGCAGCCGAGACGGCATTGTCGCTGAGCGCAATTGTGCTGGGCGAGGGGCGGCTCGGAGCAGAGCTGACGAATAGCGGGATTGAAACAGCTTTGATACCGCGTTCCAGCGGAAGGTTCCTTGCGACATTTCACCAAGCTTCGCGATTACTGCGCGGAAAAAAGATCGACGTGCTGCACTCGCACAAGAGCAAAGAGAACCTGCTGGCACTTCTTTTAGCAAAGCGTCTTGCGGTTCCCTTCCTGGTGCGCACGCAACATGGAATGCCGGAGCCGCACACCCTCAAGGACCGAGCGGTTTACCGCATGGAGAGACTGACAGCCCGCTATGCCAGCCGCATTGTCTGCGTCAGCGGCGAACTGCAGCAAAGACTCGCGGGAAAAGTTTCCGCGGAAAAACTCACGGTGATTCGCAACGCTATCGACCTGAATGGCATTCAATCCAGGCTCACGGTGGCAGAGGCGAAAAAGCGGCTCGGCATCAGCCCGGAGCGCCAGGTGGCTGGGATCGTGGGCAGGCTTGAGCCGGTCAAGCGGGTGGATCTTTTTCTGGAGGTTGCGCGCTGCCTGTCGCAGCAACTGCCCTCGGCTTGCTTCGTGATCGCGGGCGCAGGGAGAGAAGAGACGGCGTTGCGGGATTCCTTGCGCGGCAGCGAGCTGGAACGGCAGGTGCTTTTCCTCGGCGAGCGCGGCGATATCTGCGACGTTCTGCGCGCGATGGACCTGCTGCTGATTACCTCCGATCATGAGGGTCTGCCCACGGTTCTGCTGGAGGCAATGGCGCTGGGAATTCCGGTGGTGGCTCGCAACGTCGGGGGAATCAGCGAAGTGATTTGCGACAACGTGAGCGGGCGGCTGGTGAATTCCGCCGATGCCGGAGCGATAGCGGCGGCGGCACTGCCGCTGCTTACGACGGAGGATTCGCGCAGCCAAATGATTGGCAACGGGCTCAAAACCGTGCGAAAGTTTTCGACCGAGCTGAACGCCTCAAACTATATGCGCATCTATCAATCTATCGTCTTCTCTCGATGAGTGACTGCCAATGCTCTCTGAAACTCGTTTGAACGAATACGCTCGCTCTACCTGCTCCAGCGCCGGAGATTGCCTGCGCGTGGTGGTTGTCGACCCATCATGCTTCAGCCTCCCCTATGATTATTCGCTATGCGAAGGGCTTGCGCGACGGGGCGCGGAAGTCACCCTGGCCAGAAGCGAGTTTCTCCACTCATCCTGGAGCTGGCCTGCGAAGAACTTTGAGGACTGGCGGCACTTCTATCCGCTGTGCCACGCCTACGCCCGCAAACACCGGCGTGGCCGTATATGGAGATACGCGAAGGGCATCGAGCACGCAGTAGGAATGGAGAAGTTCGTGGCGGCGATGCGGCGAATGAAGCCCGACGTCATCCACTTCCAGTGGCTTCCCGTTCCTCTGGCGGACGCGTTCTTTCTGAAGCGGCTTGCGCGCATCGCTCCATTGGTGCTGACCGTACACAATACCAATGGTCTGTTTCACGGCTCGGTATCGCGATGGCAAACGCTGATGACGCGATCCGCGTTCGGGAACTTCAGTGCCGTCATTGCCCATGCCGCCTTCAGTCAAACCAGAATTCTCGAGCAAGGCTGGGTAGCTCCGGAACGGCTGCATCTGATTCCGCATGGCGTGCTGAGTTTTTACCGCTCCCTGGCTCCCGCCCGGCCCGCTGCCGGGGACGAGCAGCAGGTAATTCTGTTCTTCGGCTCGATTGAACCGTACAAGGGGCTGGACAACTTAGTCGAGGCCTTTGCCATGCTTCCCAGCGATCTCCGCGACAACGCTCGTCTGCTGATCGCCGGAAAACCCGGCGTCGATATGGCGCCTATCCGGGAGCGGGCGCGAGCCTTGGGCATTGAACAGAGGATCCAGTGGGAATTGCGCTATCTCCATGAGGAGGAGATTCCGCCGTTGTTTGACCAGGCCACGCTGGTCGCTTTGCCTTACACCGATATCGATCAGAGCGGCGTGTTGATGACTGCGCTGGCCTTCGGCACACCGGTGGTTGGCAGCCGGATCGGCGGAATTGCGGAGACGATCACAGATGGAGTTCATGGGCGGCTGACGACAGCGGGCGATATACCAGCGCTGGCGTCAGCGTTGGAAGATGTCTTGCGGGACAGGGCTGGGCAGAGAGCGATGCGGGCGGCAATCGGCGAACTCAGCCGCGGACCCTTATCCTGGGATTCAATCGCCCAGAAAACTCTTGAAGTCTATTCGCGCCTCGGCGATCAGTTTGATTACGGCAGCACTCGCTTGCTTTCAGCACACATCCAGTCGACCCAGTGATGCATCTATGTCACAGGAAAAAGGACACCAAAGGGCCATCAACGATGCGTTTCAATGCGCAAAACTCAATCACGGGCTCCTCGACACTCCGCGTTGCCGCCTCGGGCGATCCGCGACCTGCGCTTCCTGCGGAGATCCTGGCTTATGGCGGCGACGGCTTCCTGGCGTCGGTTCGCGCACTGGGCCGCCATCTCTCCTTCAAGTTCCGCCGGCTCTGCATTGAGGAGCAATGGTATGTCGGTGTGCGTTCCAGGGTGAGCGGAGCGGAGGCGTTCGAATTGAAAGCCTTTTATCTGCTGAATCCACCGCGCGACCGCTTCTTTGCCGACCCATTTGTGGCTGAGCGCGAGGGACGGAGCTACTTGTTCTTTGAAGAATTTGTCTTTGCCGAACGCCGAGGAGTAATTTCCTGCATCGAATTCGATGAGCAGGGTTTTCGCGGAGCGCCGTCGGTGGTGCTGGAAGCGCCATATCATCTCTCTTACCCATTTCTATTCGAGTGGGAGGGTGAGACTTATATGCTTCCCGAATGCCGCGCGAGCGGTTGCATCAAGTTGTTCCGGGCAGTCGAATTTCCTTATCGCTGGGAGTTCGCCGGCGACCTTCTGGAAAATCTTTGGGCCGTGGATGCAACGATCTTTGAACACGGTGGATCATTCTGGATGTTTGCAGGAGGGGTCAAGAAGAACGGAAAGATCGACAGTGAGCTGTTCCTGTACTTTGCTGACACTCCTCTCGGACCATGGCATGAACACCCAGCCAATCCGGTTGTTGCCGATGTTTGCAGAGCCAGACCCGCGGGCAAGGTATTCACTCATGAGGGTCTGCTGATCCGTCCCGGCCAGAACTGCTCACAGAGCTATGGTGGTGCGACTGTCTTGAATCGTATCGACGTGTTGTCGCGCGAGGAATACCGGGAGACTCCAATCAAATCGCTGGGGCCGGAATGGTTTCCGGGGAGGCGGTGAGTACATACTCTCAATCACTCGGAACATTATCAGGCAGTGGACGTGCGGTATCCGATTCTTCAGCCGCAACTGATTGCCTACAAGCTATGGTGGTCGTTCCGTGACCACTTCTTGAAACAGGAAGGGTAGGGGTTCCGGTTATGCAGTTCCATATCCGCAAGCATGCAGTCCCACTGATGTTCATGATGCTGGCGCTTCCCGCGTGCGGCCAGACTCTTGCTTCGGCTACCGTGCCCGCTTCGGCGGAGCACACGCAACCAGCCAATCAGCAAATGCAGGCGCCTCCAGAATTACTGATCGGAAGTGGAGACCTTCTACAGATCAGCGTGGAAGGCGCGCCGGAATATACGAGGGAGATTCGTGTAAGTCTCGACGGGCAAATCAGCTTGCCGATGATCTCGAGTGTGACGGTGGGAGGACTTTCCGTAAGTCAGGCACAGCAGTTGATCGCCGCGCGCCTGCGTGAAGGAAAGTACTTTCGCGATCCCCAGGTCAATGTGTTCGAGAAGGAATACGCGACACAAGGTATTTCCGTTCTGGGAGAAGTAACAAAGCCGGGCATCTATCCCCTGCTCGGAACACACACCCTTTTCGATGCAATCTCGGCTGCCGGTGGAGTTACTCCAAAGGCTGGCAAGAAAGTCATGATCATGCGCCGGGGCGCCACCGAGGCCCAGGTAGTGGAGATGCCAATCGGGGTGAAGGACTGGAGCCAGAGTAACGTCCAGGTGCGGCCCGGCGACACCGTAATGATTTCAAAAGCCGGAATCGTATATGTCACAGGCGACGTGAAGCTTCCCGGTGGATTTGTGATGGAGAACTCCACAATGACGGTGCTGCAGGCAGTTGCCCTTGCGCAAGGGACAAATCCAACGGCATCGCTGGGTAAGGCCAAGTTGATTCGTAAGACCCCATCCGGACAGAAGGAAACTCCTGTCCCGTTGAACAAGATTTACTCGGCGCAGACTCCCGACATCAACCTTGAAGCAGAGGACATTCTCTTCATTCCGAGCAGCCGCACAAAGAGCGGTTTCCGCAAAGGAATGGACACGGTGCTCGCCACCGTATCGGGCATGGCAGTTTACGCTCACCCGATCTGAGAAACTTTCTTCAGCTATTCGTGAAGTTGAAAAACGCGAGAAGCTCTTTTATCACAATCATCTTGCAAGACGGTGGTTGTGATAAAAAAGCTTCTCGCGTTTCTTGTTTCACATCTATTCCGATTGAGCAGCTCAACATGCTGGCACTCGTCTGCTGCGAACAAATCATCACAAATCTGTTGGCAGGCTGATCTCAGAGCGGTAACCGAAACGCTTGCTGTTATCAATGTAGCGAATCCACGAGGGCGAGAGCACGTAGAGCGCACAGCGGGCAAGCGCCAAGCGAAAAATCTGGCCCAACTGAAAGCGGTCGGCATAGCGCCGCGTAATATCGCGCCGAATCTTGCGATCCGTGATCTTTCCAACCGTACCGCGCATCTGGACGCCGCATATCTCTTTCCAGTGTTCGGTGGAAGCATAAACCGCAACCGCAACATTGCGATCCCGAGTGAGATTGGCACTATGCTGGCTGGAAGCGTCTGAAAACCAATAGAGTTCCAGTTCCTCCCCCGCCAAGTAGAACAACGGCGTAGCGTGAGGCGTGCCATCAGCGTTCACCGTACTTAGTACGAGCGTGCTTTGGCCCTGCACCAGCGCTTCTATCGCCTTCTGCGTTTCCTGTTTTTCCCGGTCCATTCTGCTGGTCGCGATTGACTTCATTTGGGCTCGCCATTTGTTGGGCTGGCACTGAGATCAAGAGTATTCCAATTTACATCATTGTGATTCCTACGATGTGGAGTGTCCTTGCGCAGTTCCGTCTGGTTGCAATAGAGACTGCTGGCCAGCGAGGCTACTCGTTGCTCGGAGGCGCAGCGCGGTTTGGCTCCAGGACTTGTTCCTCTTCGAGCAGTTCGAGAGCGGCGCGGCAGACTCGCTGGTCTTCGGCCCCAAGCTTCGGTTCTTCGAGCTCTTCGTAATAGCGAGTCGCGGTCAGCATTCGGCGATCGTCTCCGTTCGAGTGGGCCTCGGCAGCGGTTTCGCACATGAATGCAAACGCGAGGCTGTGGCTTAAACGCTCCAGGAGCTTTCGCGCATATCGCTGCGAGCTGGCTTCATCGGCGGTAGTCGACGCAATTGCGGCAACGTCGCCCCGCAGCCGTGAATCAAGAGCGCTGCGCAGCGGTGCCATGGCAGCGGGCAGACGGTCGATAATGCCTCGAACGCGGCGTTCATATTGAACCTGCCCTGCGTATTTCGGTGCGAGAAGGCGCAGCAGCTCCAGCGCTTGAATGTTCGCGGGACCTTCCCACACGGTGAGCACCTGCGCGTCGCGGTGAATGCGGGCGATGGGGTAATCCGAGGTGTAGCCATTGCTGCCAACCAGCTCGAGCGTCGCGCGGCTGGCGCGAATGGCGTCCTCAGCGGTAAGGTATTTGGCAAGTGCAGTGACGAGGCGAAGCCAGGTCCCATTCTTTGTATCCGCAATCGCGGCATCGAATGCGAGTGCCGCCTCAAACGCCAGCAGCGTGCCCGCCTCGAAGCGCACGCGGATTCCGAGCAATTCGTCCCGTACCATTGGATACTCGGCAAGCGCATGGCCAAAGGCTTTGCGCGACCGGGCCCACTGTACGGCTTCGCGCAATGCGCGCCGCTGCAATCCGGCTGCACCTACCGCATTGTGTACCCGGCTGTATTCAAGAGCCGCCATCATGAACTTGAATCCGTGCGGCGGCCCTGCAATTTCCAGCGCTTCGGCACCGAGCAGCTCGGTTTCGCCCGTCGGAAGCCCCCTGGTGCCGAGCTTATCTTTTAACCGGCGAATGACGTAGTGGTTCGAACTCCCGTCATCCAGATGGCTCTGAATCAAATACAGTCCCAGACCAGCCGAGCCAGCTTCCGCGCCCTGCGGACGCGCAGTAGCGATCGCCATCCCACAGTTTGCGTTGCTGGTAAACCACTTCAAACCGTGGAGAGCAAAGCGGCCGTTCTGCGGAACAGCAGTCGTTGTAGTCGCGCCGACGTCGCTACCGCCATGCTGCTCGGTCACCCATGTACCGCCGGTTGCGGTGCGTCCATCCATGCGGGTGAGGTCGTGCAAATATTTGCAGCGGATTTCTTTGCTTGCGTGATACCCGAGCACGTAGGCAACTGCTCCGGTGAGCGTGACCGGGCAGTGGAGGCTGATGTCAGCCTGGGAGAGCAAGAATCCCATGGCGAAGCTGAGCAGATGGGGCGCTGCCTCACCGTACGGCAACCCGATTGCGCCGCGACGATATATCTCCTGGTGTTGCGCTTCGTACCAGGGATTAACCACCACCCGATTTGCGACGCAGCCGTTGCGATCATAGGTCACCAGAGACGGCGGGGCGTAGCGGTCGGTGTAGTCCGCCTGTGCGTCAACATCCGTGAGCACCCATTGGCGGAAATCGGCGAGCTTTTGGAGGTACGCGCGCAGGCGCGGTTCGCGGGAGATCAGGAGAGGCTCAAGATAGGTATCGAAACCATTATGCTCGTGCATTGGTGCTCCTGCGTGTTGATCTTCAGAACCCACGAGAGTGCTGGCCGCTTTGAGTCAACTCCAGCTTAGAGGGAATGATTCGCCCTCCGGTTGTCGTTGGCTGCGTTCCAGATTGTATCGGAGATGCAGTTGGATCGTGAGCAGTTTCTGCTCCCTTCTTCGTGGCAGCATCGGTTTGTACACAGTGCCCAGTTCGCTGGAATCGTCTGCATGGCTGGCGATGATCAACTACGCCCCTGAAGTCGTGGCGCTGGTGGTGAAACCGGCTTGCCCGGTTCAATACGGATAGGTTGCGTCCGAACTGCATCGCTGTTAAGCTAGCTGTAATCAGTGATGTAGGCGCGTAGCTCAGTTGGTTAGAGCGCTACCTTGACACGGTAGAGGTCAGGAGTTCGAGTCTCCTCGTGCCTACCATTTCTTTTCTTAGACTTACAAACATTCCGACCTCCTTCTTCATCACTTCCAGCCCGAAGCCCAGCCCGATGGCAATCACTGCACTGCCTCCGACACGGGCTTCTGGAACGCCAATGCATCCATATACTGCTCCTGCGCCTTGAGGTTTTGCTCAGGGACGCTATGGATATAAGTACCAGCCGTGATGTCCGGTTTGCTGTGGCGGAGTAGAGTCTGGGCGATTTTCACGTCCTTCAGATTCCGATTCACCCAAGTGCTCAAACTGTGGCGAAGCGAGTGAAATCCGAACCTCTCCTCCTGTTTGATAATCCCCGCCGCGACCGCTGCTGGTTTCAGGTAGTCCCGATTGACCATCTGTCCGCAACGGGGCTTGGAGCCCTTCAGCTTGTCACTGGCAAACACATAATCCATGTCCCGGTGATACGGAGTCTGGCTCCTCCAGTAGTGGAGGTAATCGGCCAGCAGCCCGCACATTGGCACATCTGCCTTGGACGACTTGGTCTTGGTGGTGGTGATCTCCGCCAACCGAAACGCTTGCTCAATGTGGATGCAGTTGGCCTTGAAATCTATATGCAGCCACTGAAGAGCTAGGGCCTCCGAAATGCGAACTGCAGTAGCCGCGATGAGCACCACGAGAACCTTCTCGGAGATGTCCAACCGGGAGACAATCTCCAGCGTCTCTTCCGGTTGCAACACCCTTGCCTCCCGGTCGGTGTCCTCTGACCCCGGAATCATCACCTTCTGAATAGGGTTGAGGCAGCTCTCCAAGTCATACATGTCTGCATGACCGAACACCTGCCCCATCACCATTTTGATCTTTGAAACTGTCTGCCAGTCGTAATCCTGTTCGTCATGAACTGAATAAAGCCAGTTCCGGACGGCAAGGGGCTTGATTCTGGCAGCGACCTCATTCTCCCATCGAGGCAGAATAAACTCGTCCAAAGAATGTTGGTAGTTGTAGACGGTTCCCTTCGACTTGCGCTTGCCATTGCGTTTATTGAAGGGCAGTCCGTCCCGGATGTAGTGATTCGCCAACCACCCGAAGGTTGGTTGGCCCTGCGTTGGGTTCAGGATGTGCTTTTCAATGAGATTGAGCCGTCCCACCTCGCGCCATGCCGCCATATCGCTACCGATGGCGGAGACGAGGCCAAGGCGAACAGGCTGTTCAACTCTATGCCCGTCGCTCGGTCTCGTCGCTTGATAGCACCAGAAGTCCGACACGTCTGAAGCCTGCTGTACGCGCTTCACGTGCAGACATCCCGGATGATGGTCGGCTTTGTGGCTGAAGCTTTTATTTGAGAGCGCCGAAAGCAGCAAAGCAGCTATTCTTGTGAAGTATCTCCACTGAGTGAAAACCAACTTCACGCAATAAGTCTATTTGGAACAGGAGTGGGCGGGGAGTGTCCTCCTTTTCGATGTAGGCGAACACGTCGTCGCGGTACTGAGCATCCTTTACCTGCATCAGGTACTCCCCATAACGCCACCACATCATCGTCTGAATCGACGGCGTTGAGTGCTCAATCAGGTCGGAAATCCAAATGGAGCCGCCCGGTTTCAAAGCGGCATAGCACTTAGCAAACACGTCCTTCCATTCGCCGTCGGTACGTAGATGATGGAAAACGGCAGCAGCGAAGATAATGTCAAACCGCACCTCTCCTAAAGACAAGTGCCGGATATCGGCTTGAGCGGTCGCGACATCCCCTTTTGTGGCAGAGCCAATTCTTTGAACTGCCCTCTCCAGCATCGGCTGACTCAAGTCAACTAAGGTCACGCTGAGGTTGGGCAACTCCTGAAGCAGCTTCAACGTGTAATTACCTCCTCCGCAACCGATATCGAGAATGTGGGTCGCGTTCGGGTTGGCCGCAGCGGCAGCCTTGGTGATTAGCTCAAGTGCCAGCGGGGCATCGATGGTGGACACTTGGGCGGTATCAAGATTCGAGAATCTCTCAACGTCTTTGTCGAAGCGTTCGCGGATTTGGTCAACCGTGGACTTCATTACGTTTGCTATCATCGCGCACACAAAGGCACTATGCAAGACCTGAAGTGGCAGCGGGAATGGTAACCCTACGGGACGAGCGCAGGAAGCTAAATGCGGATTGAGACCCTATCTGTCAAGGGCGGAGTTGAACCTAGTCACCGAATGCCGGAAGTCATGCCCTTTTGAGGGGCAGGTAACTATCTTTTACGAGGTTCTCGCCTAACGAGCCAATCTTGGCGAGGATGCGTCCAATATGCTCAAGCAGTTCGAATGTAGCGGTGCCAGTCGTCTGCACCTCGTCTGGGAATGTATCGTACGCACCGCGAAGGATGTGTTCGCCTTTTTTCATCAGAGCCAAGTGGATGGTTTGAGCTTCGCCTCTATTCAGATTGACTTTACCCTTCAGCAGTTCCTC
>Ga0182030_10027369_pt1 | contig 10257 bp, 6 predicted proteins | sample 812S3MmetaG_FD_121299 | JGI IMG/M metagenome (GOLD analysis project Ga0182030, IMG submission 121299) | Permafrost microbial communities from Stordalen Mire, Sweden - 812S3M metaG (Illumina Assembly) | ecosystem: Environmental > Terrestrial > Soil > Wetlands > Permafrost | place: Sweden... | reverse complement strand
CCGTAAGACCCTGGTCCTGGGTGAGCGCGGCTAACTGGGAACTCCCATTCGGCCGCGGCAGGGCTTATGCAAATAGTGTGAGCCGTGGTGTGGACGCCGTGGTCGGAGGCTGGGCGCTCAGTGGAATTTTCAATTTTGAGTCTGGTCAATATTTCACGCCGTATTACTCAAACTCCCTAGTCGTGCTAAATTCACCCATTTACGATAGGCCGAACCTCGTTGGCAATCCGCATGTGGCCCATCCCAACCAAAACGAGTGGTACAACCCGGCGGCCTATGCCGACCCTGCACAGTACACCTTCGGAAATGCCGGACGCAACAGTCTATTGGGCCCGGGCCTCGGTTTAGTCGACTTGTCGTTGACCAAGTCCTTTACCATCACGGAGGGAACCCGCCTCGACTTGAAGTGGGATGCATTCAACGCTCTCAACCGTGAGAATCTAGGACAACCAACATGTGCCGGTGCGGCATTTGTTGATATCGGAGACGCAGGCCAAATTTGCAGCATAGTTGACTTCAGGCGGCGTATGCAGATTGGAGCCCGTTTCACGTTTTAAACTGTCTTTCGGTATCAACCGGACTTGCCTCGGCTTATGGCCGAGGCGAGTCTTCATCATCCCTACTGATCTGCGGCGCGTCCCGGTAGCCTAGTGTTTTCTCGATCAGATTTTCGTCTCGATTTCAACCCAAACGCCAATCGCAGAGGATCCGAGAAAGATGAAACCGCTCCTGCTCTTCGCTTGCCTGAGTCTCTCCACGGCGACCATAGCAACCGCCCAAGTATCCATCACGCAGTCGCAGACCGGCTGGGAGATGACCAACGGACATATCCGGATTGAATTAGTCCGCTCATCCGGGTCCGTACTTATGAAGTCTTTGCGCCGGGATGGCGGCGCCGAATGGGCCGTAGCCGGCACACCACTCGTTGCCTTTCCGGACAAAGCGAGGAATCCATACCACTATTCCGACGATGCCATTTCCGACCTGGCCAAGGGCGGCAAGCAGCTAACCCTTCGATTTCAATCCGACACTGGCGGATTGCTTTCTCTGATGCTGCGACTGTATCCAACTGGCGCAGTGGTTGAGTTGGCTACACAAATTGAAAACCGCGGTCAGCAGAGTTTGCTTCTCGATTCCCGCATTGACCCGCTATTTCTCACAGTGCAGAATCCCCCTGCTGGCCTCAAACCTTATTCTTCGGCTGAAGGTCAACACGGATTTAGAACCGCCGGGAGTCTGTCGGCTGACCGGCAATTCAATGATTGGCTGGTGCTTGAAAATGCGGCGGCGGGCGAATCCGTTCTCATCGGCGGCGAGCCCGGCCTAGGCGTCCTCGGATGGAAGGTAAACACGCATACTTCTCCTTCTGGCACGGTCGTACGTGCAGGAACCATTTTCATAAGAGACAAGAAATCCGCTCCGCCTCCCGTCTTTGAACTTGCTCCAGGTAAGACGGTGGAAACACCCATTACCTTTTTCGCTCTCGCCAAAGGCGACACCGACAATGCAGGGAATGAGGCCTTCCGCTATCTAAAGCGATACGTTTTTCTTACGCCGTTACCCGACACTCCCTGGGTCACCTATTGCATCTGGCTGACGGAAAAAAATAGCGAAGAGACACTTCTCAGAGAACTTAAGTTGGCGAAGCACGTTGGATTTGACGTCTTTTATCACGATGCCACTTGGTATGAAGGCGCCTCCGTGATTCCGGGGATGAACGACTGGACGAAGGGACTCGGTAACTATGAGGAGAGCAAAGAAAAGTTTCCTCATGGGATCAGGAATTTCACGGATGCTATACACGCCGAAGGCATGAAGACCGGCATTTGGGTGGACCCAGGCAATGTGGACGCCACTCTGGTGGAGTCAGGGCAGATACCGAAAGACTGGGTGGCCATGATTGACGGCAAGGAGAACACGACGATCCATCCCTCGCTGGCGCCGACCAAACAACTGTGTATGGGAGACCCGAAAGTAGTGGCGTGGATCGAGAAGCAACTGGGTGACATTATTGAAAAGTGGCATCTCGATTGGATCAAATGGGACCCTTCCGCCACCCCCAGCTACGAGTGCAATCGCACCGACCACGGTCACGGACGGACCGATGGCGCCTACGCGGCCTATCGCGGGCGGTTGGAGATCATGCGCTATCTGCTTGAGCGCTTTCCTAACCTTGCCGGATTCGAATGCGATCCGTCTCTGCAATACGCGCGGACCAATCCCGGTCCACAAGGTCTACTACCCGGCGGATACACGAATGATTTCATCACCGGTCCCATGCTCAGCCCTGGTGTATGGGGCTCGCTTGCAACAGAAGGCAAGAGCGACGCGAATGGAGAAAACCTTACGGCGCGCTGGTACAGCGCTTCCGCACTCGACTACTATTTCCGCAAGCACTTTACCCATGGTGTCACCTTCGGCAATATCAATGGCATGACATCGCAAATGCTCTCGCAAGCTCCGCCCGGCTTTGTGGAAGCTTTTCAGCGCAATCTTCTATATTTCAAGCAATACCGGCATCTTCTGTTGGAGGATGTCTATCACCCGAAACTAGGAGTCACGGGATGGAGTGCAGTTCAATACGTCCCCATGGACCCGTCTGAGTCGGTTGTGTTCGTCTTCCGCGATCATTCGGAAATTGGGAAGACCACAGTTGAACTACGCGGCCTAGATCCTAGTGCAAAATACCGGGTCACCAGCCTCAATGACCGCCCGGGGCGTGATCGGATCGTTGCGGGAGATAGCTTGATGAAGGGCATCTCGGTCGCTTTACCGGATAAATGGTTGGCGGAAGGAGATGGTGGGGCCAGCAAGGAATTTGCTGGCCAGCTAAGTTACGGTTCGGACATTTTGTTGCTCCAGCGTGTTCCTTAACGTCGCAAGTGAGTCCGAGAGAAGAGAATATCCTGATAGTGGCGAACCAGAATGGCGAGGCAAATCAGTATCATCTTCCAGTACGTCTCTGACCAAGAACGGAAATCCTGGCTTTCGTGTTAGCCGACGAAGTGATTGACCCTGGCAGCGTGCCGCCAACCTCCGGCCCTAAACCCAACTTAGCTCGGCAACTTGGCCTGTTCGACGCCACCATGCTGGTCATGGGCGGTGTCGTAGGTGCCGGCGTTTTCATTAATCCCTACGTGGTGGCGCGGTAGGTGCACACCCCGGCGTTGATCCTGGGAGCGTGGATTTTCGGCGGGGCCATCGGGGTGGGCGGCGCGTTCATCTGTGCTGAACTCGCCACCACATTGCCGGAGGTGGGCGGACAGTACGCCTATCTTCGCGAGGCATATCACCCGGCAATCGCGTTTCTCTACGGATGGGTGCTACTGCTGGTAATCCAGACTGGGGGAATGGCGGCGGTGTCGATCACCTTCGCGCGATACTTTCGCGAACTTACCGGCATTCACGCGCAAGACTGGGTCGTCGCAACGGTCGCGCTCGGCGCGCTGACCCTCATCAATTGCTTCGGCGTAAAGACGGGGGGACGAACTCAGAGCACGCTCATGGTGTTGAAGATCATCGCCATTGCCGTACTCGTGATCGGGGGGCTTGCCTTGGCGGGCAGGCATGCGACCTCGACCACCGCAGCGGAGCGGGTGTGGTCGCTGACCTCGTTTGGCGGCGCCATGGTGCCGGTGCTGTTCGCCTACGGCGGATGGCAAACGGCGAACTTTATCGCGGCCGAAGTCAAAGAACCGAAGAAAAATCTGCCGCGCGGGCTGCTAATCGGAATGCTCGGCGCCCTGGTGCTGTACACCGCCGTGAACTGGGTGTGCCTGCGATCCCTTGGCCCACAAACGCTAGCCGCGACCAGCACCCCCGCCACAGCGGTGATGCGGCTGGCACTGGGCCAGCGGGGTGCAACGTTCATTGCGGCGGCGATTGCTATCTCGACACTGGGGTATCTAAGCCAATCGATCTTGACCGCACCACGTGTGTACTTTGCGATGGCCGATGACGGACTTTTCTTCCAGGTGGTGGCGTGGCTTAATCCGCGAACGCAGGTCCCAGTAGTCGCCATCGTGCTGCAGAGTTTGTGGACGATCGTTATCGTATTCTCGGGCCGCTATGAACAGATACTGAACTACGTCATTCCAATGGATTTTCTTTTTTTCGGGCTGACCGCGACCACCATCTTTGTGTTCCGCCGCCGCGCCGTGCGCAGTGCGATGAACGCCAGCCCCGGCTACCGCGTGCCCGGCCACCCGGCAACCACGGCGCTGTTCGTCGCGGTATGCTGATGGGTAGTGGCCAACACGATCTACCGCTATCCTCAAAACAGCCTCATTGGTTTCGCGTTGCTGCTGGCTGGCATTCCCGTGTACTGGCTCTGGAGCCGGTGGGCTTTGTGGCGATCGGCGAACGTGTAGCCCGTTTTGCCGTGTCAGGAGAGCATGCATGAATGGTTTGCGGGCGGATGCCGTTACACATTATTTGGCATGGGCCAAGCTGCACTCGCAGGCGCGTTTCAATCTGGCGGTCAGTGGCGTGCTGCACTATCCCCTGGCAGAGTTGCCGGTACGCATCGAGGACCTGGAAATTGGCGGCAGCGGTCCATATGGCCACCAGCCGCTCATGCGGCGGTTGGCGGCAAAGTCAGGCGTGCCGGAGGAGTGCGTCGTCTACACGCTGGGTGCGTCGATGGCCAACTTCATCGCGCTTACCGCCCTTGTCCACCGTGGGGATGAGGTGCTGGTGGAGCGGCCAACCTACGATCCTCTCTTGGCAGTTCTGGATCACATTGGCGCGAAGGTCGGCCGCTTCGAACGGCGTCCTGAAAAAGGCTTTCGGCTTGGGCTTGGAGAATTGGAACGCCGGCTTACACCGGAAACGCGTCTCGTGGTGCTCTGCAACCTGCACAACCCAAGCGGCGCCCTCACCGACGATGACACACTTCGGCAGGCGGGTGAGATGGCGGCCAAGGTAGGTGCGCGTGTCATGGTGGACGAGGTCTATCTCGAAACGTTGTTTGACCAGCCGTGGCGCTCCTCGTTTCATCTTGGACCGAACTTCGTTGTTACCAGCAGCCTGACCAAGGCTTACGGCCTGAGCGGTATCCGTTGTGGATGGATTCTGGCGCAGCCGGAACTGGTGCAGCGGATGTGGCAGATTGTTGACTTTACCTACGGAGACCCGGCACATCCCGCGGAGCTCATTGCGGTGATTGTGCTCGACAATCTGGGCCTGGTTCGTGACCGCGCCCGAGCGCTGCTCGAAACCAATCGAGGTCTGCTCAACCAATTCCTGGCAGAACACCCGGAACTCGATTGCGAGCCTAGTCGCTTCGGTACGACTGTATTCCCACGGCTAAAAACGGGACGTGCCAGCGAATTTGTCGCCATGGTGCGAGAGCAATTCGAGACCAGCGTAGTGCCAGGAGAATTCTTCGATCACCCACAACACTTCCGCATCGGCTTCTGCGGCGCAACTGACAGCGTGCGCGGCGGACTGGAGCGGCTGTCGGCTGCGCTCCAAGCCTTTCGCAAGCTGTCCGTTAGCGAGAAGTAGCCGCTGTCCCTTGAGCGGACTCCGAGTTTTGAAAAACAATCGCGGGGTCCCACACCATCGGATCGGCGCGGTTCTGGCCGTTCTGCTTGACCATGAATCGGATTTTGTCGCCTGCGGATACGCGCAGGTTCGTAATCTTATAGGTGGTGGGCGAGTGGTAGTTAGGAGAAACTTCCGCCCATCCCTCGGTCGGCCATACCTGCCGCGAATTGAGCAGAATTCTTGCAAAACAGGAATCCCGATTTTCGGCGCTGGGATCCTTGCGGATCTCGCCAGAAGTACTCACTATGCCAGCCACCGGCACAATGAAGGTGCGTGAGAGGTCGTATTGGGCAGAGGGTTGCATCCATATTCTTCCGATCCGGCCCAAGCCTGATCCAGTCCAGCGACCCTCATACCCTCCCTTATCCCAGATTAGCTCGCGGTAAGATCCATCCTCGATGAGCTCTTCGTAGGCCCATTGATTTGCCGCTTGCGTGGGAGAGAAATCTCCGAGGGCTTCGTATTTCTGCGATTCACCCGCTGCCTTCTGTGCGGCTACCGCCGGACTGTGATTGCCGTCCCCATCCACTGCTGCAACCTCGAATGTTGCATCGATGTCGTTGCGGGCAGAGTCGGAATGATCGAAGAAGAAGGTTCCTTTGGCAGCCCGTCCGATGAGCTTTCCGTTCTTGTGAATTTCATAGGAGGAAATCCAATTGTCATCCTGACTGGGTGACCACGAGATCTCGATCCCTTGCACCCCAAGATTTGTTCCCAGTCGCTTAGTTACGCTAGCCGGCGGGCTGGGAGGATTGTGATCAGCCCCTGAACCAGGATAGTGTGGCAAGTTCAAAAATATCAGTTCTCCGGCAGCAACTGTGTCGAGAGTGATGCCATCCGACATCAGCTTGGCGCCAGATTGACGAAGGCGTAGTCCTGAAATGCTCGCCCTCACGTCGTAGGTCTCCGCAGGCAAAAGGCCACGTGGATAAATGATGATGGGCTTGGGGGCAACTTCCAGCCGAATGGGCTGCGGCAAACGAGCGTATTTGAATCCCAACGCATCGGGATGACCTTGACTCATGTCGAGGTCAACCGTGGCCAGCACAGCGTGATCCTCAGTTCGGATCAGCGACAGCGTGTACGTTCCACGGTTGTTTCCAGGATCGAATTGACCTAACTGAGTGACAGTCATGGCTTCGTCAAGCTGAAGCGCCATTCCAAAGAAGTGGTCCGCTGCTCGCCGTTCTGCCCCGAGCTTAACGATTTGGGTAACCAACGACTCGTCGCCAGCACCCCATTGATACTTCACATTCAATGGACCAAATTCCTGTCCAGGCACACCGTAAAATCGAAAGGCCTGGTCTATAGGATCCTCATAAATCCCGGTTTCAAGGCTGGCTGCGGAGGTGGCCGTCACCACGTTCATATCTCCCGCTCCACCACGATATTGGTCCGGCGCATCCGATGCAGGTTTGGACAGCCGGCTGGTTACAAAATAGGTTGACCCGTGCTTCGCGTGCTTGGTGAGAATGACACCCTTCGTGCCATCTCGATTCATCCTCTGGAAGTACCAGATAGCATCATCGTGATCTACCTTGGGGCGAAATACGTGACTCCAGCGGCCTGCGACTCCCTGTGCTACCAGATAATGATAAGTCTCCCAGTCCTTGCGGATCGATTCCACATCCCGTCCGTCACCAGGGTCTCGATACCACGTCGGATCCATCGCTAAATGGATGCGGTCGCCATCGGAGTAGTAGGTATGATCGTAATCAACCACGTTGTGCAGCTTGTCGGGTGGAACCAGCAGGGAAGTGTAGTAAGCGCTATACGGCCCGACACCTCCATCTGTGTATTCGCCCGATTCAGCCAGGCGGGCGATGTCGTAGCTGATCCAGCGCCCTCCTCCGTCACAAGCATCGATTCCGCTTTGGGGATGATCGCTCTTAAAACGCTGCAGCAGTTTGCGAAAATTCTGATCGGCGGCGAGAGAATCCGTATCGTTGGCACTGGCCGCGGGCGCGATGTCATAACGCCACTGAAAGTCTCCCCATGTGTTGACTCCGTCATTCAACAATCGGCTTTGCCAGTCTGCGGTCGCCGGAATCGACTGTTCAAGAGTTTCCTGGCCTGGGATCATCCAGTCCGGGTGCTGCTGCGCGACTTTGGACTCGGGAGTCGCCAAAAAAGTGGGATACCATAGCACCCATCGCATGTCGTGTTTGCGCAGGTAATCGGTGGTTCGACGCCATTCGGGGCCGTTCCACGAGCCCCACTTGTCGTACCAACCCGCATCGTCCCACAAGATATCGGTGCCCGTTTCCCGAAGCAGATCAATGTAGCGCAGATCGAGAGCTAGTCTTCGTCCCCAGTTATCGGCGCTGGGCGTGCCGCCGTTCCCGACCCATGGTTCCGGCCAATCGACTGCCCAACGCGTCTTGGCGAAATATTCGGGATTGCTGAACTCCCATAAGTACGCATATTGCCAATCCAACAGCTGATTTCCCAGTTCATCGACTCCACCCGAGAACGGCGCCATGAATGCTTTTGGTGTTTCAATCTGCCCGCCGGGGGCCAGATTCTTTTCGAAACCTGCCAGTTCCAGGCTCATGCCGAGCGGCGCGCCGTCCTGATCGCCGATCTGGAAGCGCCAGTGGCCAAGATAGTCCCAGCCCACCGCCACACCCTCGTTAGCGTTTCGATCGAGCAGAAATACAAGGGGCAGAAAGCTGCTGTAGTTTCCCGTCTGAATCCCGCCATTGGAATCGAGAATGCGCTGGTAAGCCGGGTTCATGGGCTCAGTCTTCAGGAGTTGGCTACCGTTGAAGTTTCCTCCCCCGGTTAAGTAGTTGAATTGCAGATCGTGCTCGATGGAGCCAAGTACGCGGCTATGCAGAAAGTCGACCTGGCTAATCCGGATGGGAATATCCGAGGAATTCTCCAGCGTCAGCCATTCTCGAATCACCGAAGTCCCAGGGTAAATCACGTAGTGTTTGGTTACGCGCATGCCTGCTGATTCAAGCTCGATATCGAGTTGAAGTTCTGCCTGCTCCGCTCGAACCGCATGCTGGGCGCGAAGTTTCCACTGCCAACTTGACGCACTGACATCCTCGCCGTTTGCAAAGAATCGGATCTCGGCAGGAGGACTGTTCCCATCCTGATATTCGCGCCCGGACACCTTGTTGCGGAGTGAAATCAAAGAAAGTTGTCCGCCTAGAAGGCGGACCCTTTTTTCCACCCGGGACGTTCCCAATATCCATTCGCTTCCTTCGCGGCGCACATAGCCATCTCCGCTCTGGGTAGTAGTCTGCGAATACGAGAGAGGGACCGTCACACAGAAAATTGAAAGTTGCAGCGCGATGCCGCTGCAAATCGAGCCCCAGAAGATTTTCCGGGCTAAGGCTGACCATTTCATAGTTGCATTTTTCAAAACGCTGGAGTCACGGGAATTTGGCCGAAGACAGTCTATAGTGTCAACAGTCGTGTTGACAATCTGGAAGGGATCAGGTGTCCTACCTGCAAAACGCGCCAAGGTAGTGCAGTTCTCCGGCAAGTTGTATTTCTGAGGAAGTCAACGCTCGGCCAAGGTGCGACCCGGTTCGGGGTCGCACTTTGTTGTCAGCCGTGTAAGATACTTAATTAAGAGAAATAGTTTTTCCGCACACCGTTCTGCGCCCGAGCCTCTGCGCTCAATCTTTGGGGTGTAGTTTGCAATCATAAAATTTCGAGGAACAATGTTTTATGAAAAAAATCAGCTACGTCATTCTGATTCTGGTCGGGTTCTTGCCGCTTGCCGGCCTGGCCCAGGCGCAGAGGCAGCGCTGGACTGAAGCCAAAGCCAACGCGTGGTACGCGCAGCAACCCTGGCTCGTTGGTGCCAATTACGTTCCTGCAACCGCCGCCAACCAGCTCGAAATGTGGCAGGCCGATACGTTCGATCCGCAACAGATTGATAAAGAGCTGGGTTGGGCCGAGAACACCGGCATGAACATGATGCGGGTTTTTCTTCCCTACATCCTTTGGGATAAAGATCCGGCTGGCTTTCAGCAGAGAATTGATACGTTCCTGACCATCGCTTCGAAGCATCACATTCGGACCATGCTGGTTCTGTTTGACTCCTGTTTTGATCCGCGTCCCAAACTTGGTCCGCAGCATCCGCCCATCCCGGGTGTACACAATTCGGCCTGGGTGCAGAGCCCTGGAGCGGCGGCTCTGGAAGATCCCGCCCAGTACCCGCACTTGAAGGCTTATGTGCAAGGAGTGGTCGGTGCGTTTGCCAACGACCCGCGCGTTCTGGCTTGGGACATTTGGAACGAGCCCAACACTATTTTTGAGCCCTATGCCAGGTTTGAACCGAAAGAGAAAGTGAAACTCGAACAGGCCCTCCTGCCCCAGGCCTTTGCATGGGCGCGATCGGCGAATCCCACGCAACCTCTTACCAGCGGCCTTTGGCAAGGTGGTGATTGGTCTTCAGCGGGGGCGCTGGAGGCGTGCTGCGATTTCCCGGCGGTGTCGAGTGTTTTCTCCAAGTCCGCAAAGTAGTTAGCTAAATCCCTAAGCAAGCGGGCATTCAATGCGGGGTTCGAAAACTGGTGCAAACCGATTTTGTGCTGGATAGTCTTGAACGCGTACTCCACGTCGTGGTAAATCTCTTGAATCCACGGTACTTCTGTCCCCTCCACTGGTTTCACCCGCGGGCTGGCGGGCAGCGCGGGCTCAATTTGAATTGAAGGCCTCCGTCAGAGACATGGTCGTCAGCGCAGT
>Ga0182030_10027368_pt1 | contig 10257 bp, 11 predicted proteins | sample 812S3MmetaG_FD_121299 | JGI IMG/M metagenome (GOLD analysis project Ga0182030, IMG submission 121299) | Permafrost microbial communities from Stordalen Mire, Sweden - 812S3M metaG (Illumina Assembly) | ecosystem: Environmental > Terrestrial > Soil > Wetlands > Permafrost | place: Sweden... | reverse complement strand
TTTCCGAACCAGTTGTCTTGCGTTGGCTCGCGATGCCGGGGTGGGCACTCTCGGCGAGCAAACCATGGTAAATTCTCGCGAGTGCCGAAGCTGTGATACGCCGCTCCGCCTGGGCACTGCTGTACTGCATTCTGAGAAGGACGCGGCGCAGTTCGTCGAGAATGCCGGCGCTCCAGCGTGGCATGTAGAACGCCGGATCCTCGGCCAGCCGCAAGAGCGTGTCGCACAGCGGCATCGGAGCGAGAACGCAGGTATCGAGGATTACGACGAAAGCGTTAGTCCGCGTGATCATCCGGCGGCTCCCGGTCGTAGAGACCTTCCTCGGCTTCCGCACGGGTCAGGTCGTCCAGAATCCGGCGTCGCTTGCCGTCACGCTGCAACTTGTACGCCAGCACGTCCCGCACGTAGAGGCGGCGGTGCGTGCCCACCATGTGGAAGGGAATCTCGCCCTTTTCAAGTTGTCCGATCAGAAACTGGCGCGACACGCCGAGCATGCGCGCCGCTTCCACCGTGGTCAACTGCGCGTCATTCTGGACGATCGCGACCGACTGGCCTTCGCACAGATCGGCGATCAGCGTCACCAGAAACTCATACAGCGAAACCGGCAGGCTCTGAGTCTTGCCGTCCGGCCCGACCAGCTTGGCGCGGCTGCGCTGGATCTTCTGGTAGAGTTCCAGGACCTGCTGCTGGTCGCTCTCGGACAGGGCGATAGGCGTTTGTGTTTGCTCCTGTGGTGGCATGGAATTCCTCTACTTGCTATAGACGCAACAGATGCCACAAATGCTACAAGTGGCACAATCAGTATATCGAAAGTCTGATCCTCCCACAATAGGCGTCACGGCCCGGTCAAGCGATTTACGTAAGCCGTTGAATTTGAATGGTATCCTGTGATTGGCAATTGATGGAGTGAGGTCCCCCGGTAGTCGGGGCGATAAATCGGTGTGCAGCCGCGACTGTGGTTGTGGCGGCCGGGCGCCATGCGGCGATGCTCGGGGAGGCCCCGTCTTCGCGGCTATGCTTGTGCGATCTCGCCCACGCGCCTCAGCAGCGGCGTCATGGTCAGCCCCTGGACGAAAACCGAAAAGGCCACCACCGCGAAGCTGATGGTGACAATTTGTTCGCGCAAGGGGATCTCCGGCGGAAGTCCCAAGGCCAGCGCCAGTGCCAGCGCGCCGCGCAATCCGCCCCAGAAGAGCACGAGCTGATGGCGGGCTGAGACGCGCAGACCGGACCCCGCGAACAGCAGACAGCAGGGATAGATGGCCGCCGCGCGCCCGAGCGTCACCAGGAGAATGGCGGCGACGGCGGACACCCACACGGCGCGCACATCGACCTGCGCGCTGCGCATTCCGATCAGCAGAAAGACCAGCGAGTTGGCGATGAAGGCGGCATATTCCCAGAAATCCTCCACGGCGCCCTTCCCGCGCGGCGAGATCTCCCCCAGGGAACGGTAATTGGCCATCAGCAGTCCGGCGGCCAGGGTCGCCAGCACACCCGACAGTTGGAGATGCTCGGCCAGCAGGAAGGAACCCCAAGCCGCCACCGTAGTGACGGAGATTTCCACCAGGTGATCCTCGGTGCGTCCCACCAGCAGCAGCGCCAGGCATGCCACCACCGCGCCGCACGCCAGGCCTCCCACTACGGAGGCGCCCAGGCGGGCGAGCGTTTGGAGAGCGGTGGGAGGGTGGCCCGTGGCGAAGGTGATGGCCACCCCAAAGGCGACGGCCGCGGTGCCGTCGTTGAAAAGCGCTTCGGATTCCACCAGCACCAGCAGGCGTCCGCGGGCCCCGGTTTCGCGGAACGTAGCGATTACCGAGACCGGGTCCGTGGCGGCGATCAGGATTCCGAAGACGGCGCAACTGAGCCAGCCCCAGTGGGCCAGGTAATACATGCCCGCGGCGGTGACTCCGGCGGAGAGCGCGACTCCCACGCTGGCCAGCACCAGGACCACCGGCAGATTGCGGCGCAGTTGATTCCAGTCGAGGTGGAACGCGGCTTCGAAAATGAGGGGCGGCAGGAGCACCGTAAAAAGGAGTCCCTTGGTGAGTTGGATGGTGTGGTAAAAAGGCAGCAGCGCCAGCCCCATGCCCGCCGCCACCAGCCCGGCGCTGTAAGGCAGGTGCAGCCGGCGCGTGAGCATGGCCACCACCGATGCAATCAGCAGCAGAAAGGCGCCGTTCTCGAAGGTCAATTCCACTCTAAACAGTGTAACTGCGAAGGGTTGGCGTTACCCCAATCCGGGCACGCCACCGAGAGTCTTGGCCAGCTTGACGGCGCGCACGATGGCCTCGCTCACCGCTTCGGCGGCGGCCACCCCGAGCGTATTGATGTCGGCCTGTTCGCCTCCCAGCGAGAGCGCGAAGACGATATCGCCATCGAACATGGTGTTCACCGGATAAATGGTGCGCGCCATGCCCAGGCCGCCCTGTTGCGCCAGCTTGGTGGCTTGCACCTTGGTGAGCCGGGCGTTGGTGGCCACCACTACCAGCGTGGTATTGCGCCCGGCGAAGCCCCTGGCGGCGCGAAGCTTCATTTGTTCCTGGGTGACGGCGAACTCGCGGCCGTCCGGCGTTGTGCGCGCGCCGGCCAGAATCCCGCCGGCGGCCGGATCGCGCACGTCGCCAAAAGCGTTGACCACTGCCAGGCTGGATACCATTACGCCGCCCGGCAGCGTCACGGTGAACGTGCCCACGCCCGATTTCATGGCCTGCCGCATGCCCAGGATCTTGCCTACGGTGGCGCCGGTGCCCGCGCCCACCGAACCTTCCTGGACGGCATCGGCGGTGGCTGCCGCGGCGGCCGCCTCCCCCATGGCAACGGTGGGCCGCACGTCTGCCTTGCCGATGCCCAGGTCATAGAGGATGGCCGCCGGCACAATCGGCACCTTGGCGGCTCCCGTGTCGAAGCCCACGCCCTGATGTTCCAAATAGCGCCGCACGCCGGACGCGGCTTCCAACCCGAATGCGCTGCCGCCCGCCAGTAGAATCCCGTGCACTTGCGGCGTGACGTGTCCCGGGTCGAGGACCGGCGTCTCTTCCGTACCGGTGGCGGAGCCGCGGATGTCCACGCCGCCCACGGCGCCCTGCGGGCAGAGGATAGCGGTACACCCGGTGATCGCCTGATAGTCGGAAACGTGTCCCACGCGAATGCCGGGAATGTCGGTGAGGCCTTTCATGGCTTTCTGCTCAGTATGGTAGCATCGAAGGTCGGGGACCGATCTAATTTGTTGGATCTTCTGAAAGAGCCTGTACTAGCGATTCAGGAATTCTGTTTATTGGCTGGCCGGGCCTTCCGGAACATCGTTCGGAGTCCGCATTACACCGACGATATCGCTTTCCAGATGGACACCATCGGGGTGGGAAGCCTGCTGATCGTGGTCATCGTGGGGTTCTTCAGCGGCGCCGTGATGGCGTTGCAGATGTATCATGCGCTGGCCACTTACGGCCAGGTGGGGAAGACCGGCCAACTGGTTTCCATCACCCTGGTGCGCGAATTAGGGCCGGTGCTGACGGCGGTGATGGTGGCCGGCCGCAACGCTTCCGGCATCGCCAGCGAGCTCGGCTCCATGAAGGTGACCGAACAGATCGACGCCATGCGGGCGCTGGGCACCGATCCGCTGCAGAAGCTGGTGACGCCGCGCCTCATCGCCACCGGAGTGATGCTGCCCCTGCTGGTGATTATCGGCGACTTCGTGGGCATCTTCGGCGGCTGGGTGATTTGCCATTTTGTTCTGGCGCTGCCCTCCAAGCAATACTGGATCACGGCTTGGCAGTCCCTGGACGGGATGGACGTCTGCGAAGGGTTGCTGAAGCCGTTTCTGTTCGCCATCGTGATCGCGCTGATCGGCTGCTTCTACGGGCTGCGCACCACCGGCGGCACGCAGGGTGTGGGCCGCGCCACCACGCAGGCCATGGTGACGGCCACGGTGCTGGTGTTCGTACTGGACTTGGTGGTCACCAAGATATTCGTCAGCCAGGCCTCATAAAATGGAGCCCGCCGACAGCAAGCCGCCGGTCTTGCGCTTTGAGCGCGTCAACGTCTCCTTCGATGACGTGGAAGCGTTGCGCGATCTCACTTTCGAAGCTCGCGAAGGAGAATCGCGGGTAATCCTGGGCGCGGCCGGCAGCGGCAAGACGGTGTTGCTGAAGACGGCGCTGGGGCTGGTGCGGCCCGATTCCGGCAAGGTCCTGGTATTCGGCCGCGACATCGCCGGCATGCGCGAGCAGGATCTGTTCCAAGTCCGCAGCCGCATCGGCATGTTGTTCCAGGAAAGCGCGCTGTTCGACTCCATGAGCATCGAAGACAACGTGGCCTATCCGCTGCTCAACCAGAAAGCCATAAGCTGTCCGCCCGCGCAGGTACACTCGCGCGTGGCGCAGGCGCTCGATTTCGTGGAGCTGGGCGGCACCCTGGCGAAGTTTCCGAGCGAGCTCTCGGGCGGCATGCGGCGGCGCGCGGCCATCGCCCGCGCGGTGGTGACCGAGCCCCCGCTGGTGCTCTACGATTCGCCCACGGCGGGGCTCGACCCCATCACCGCGCACACCATCATCGCGCTCCTCATCAAGGAACGCGATCTCAGCCAGACTACCACCCTGCTGGCGACGCACCGCTATCAGGACGGGAACCTGATCGCCAATTTCCGCTACAATTCGAAGCTGGGGGCATTGGAGCCCGCCCGCCACGCGGAGGGCCGCGCCGCGCGAACCACTTTCATGGTGATGAAGGAAGGCCGGTTGATTTTCGAGGGAGATCAGGACCTCCTGGAGTCTTCGGCGGATGTGTACATATCGAAATTCGTGAAGCCGCGGGAATAAACGATGCCGGATCACAGCAAGGTACACTGGTCGCAGTTGCGCGTGGGCGTGGTGGCGATATCGGCCTTCGCGATCCTGTTCGTGATGGTCTTTCTGCTCACCAGCACCAAGGGTGGGATCTTCCAGCACGAGGTGTTGTTGCGCACCTACATGGACGACGCCTCCGGTTTGGGCGACGGCACGGCGGTGCGGCTGAACGGCATCGCCATCGGGTACCTCGACCGCCTGGAGCTCACCGGGTCGCGCGATCCCAAACGCGCCGTGGGGTTCGACATGCTGGTCCAGCCGGAGTATCTGGCACAGATCCCCATAGACTCCGTGGTGGGGATCGGCGCGGCCAACCTGCTGGGCGACAAATTTCTCAACATCACCCGGGGACAGAGCCCGGAGCACGTGAAGCCGGGCGCCGAGCTGAAGCCGCTGGAGTCGCAGGACATTCCGGAGCTGCTCAAACAGATGGCCACGCTGCTGAGCACGTTCCAGACCAGCGTGAACCGCGTGGATAACCTGCTGGCCGGAGTGGAAGCGGGCAAGGGCAACCTGGGCAAGCTGCTGAAGGACGAAGACCTTTACAACACCATCAATGCCATCACCGAAGAGGGCAAGAAGCTGCTCACCGATGTCCGCACGGGCAACGGCACGTTGAGCAAACTGATTTACGACCCCAAGCTGTACGACGAAGCGCGCGCGCCGCTCCAGCGAATGGACGCCATCCTGGCCGGGGTCCAGTCGGGCCAGGGCACGGTGGGCAAGGCGCTCAAGGATCCGGCACTGTTCGACGAGGCGAAGCAGACCATCGCGGAGTTGGACAAACTGCTGGCCGGCGTACAGGCGGGCCAGGGCACCGTCGGCAAGGCCGTGAAGGACGAAGAGCTGTATCGCCAGGCGGTGACGCTGGTGAACCGGCTCGACGACACGCTCGCCAAGATCTCCGGCGGGCAGGGCACGGTGGGCCAGCTTCTGGTGAACCCGCAACTGTACGACACGCTGAACAGCACCACCGGCGAGGTGCAGGAACTGGTGAAGGCCATCCGCGCCAATCCCAAGAAATTCCTCTCCATCCAAATGCATATATTTTGAGCGCGCGCAAACTACTGGTGGTTAATGCCGACGACTTCGGTTTCACGCCCGGCGTGAACCGGGGGATCGTGGAGGCGCACCGCAGTGGCATTCTCACCGCTACCACCCTGATGGCTAACGGTGCGGCCTTTGAAGACGCGGTGCGGTTGGCGCGCGAGACGCCCACGCTCGATATCGGCTGTCACCTGGTGCTGGTCGGGGGCTGTTCGCTCGTCACCGGCAGACCGTTTCCGCCGACCGTCGGACGACTGCTCGCGGCCCTGGCGCGCCGCGACATCCGCCCGTACGAGGAGTTGGCCGCGCAGGTGCGCCACACGCGGGACGCGGGCATCCGCGCGACGCACCTGGATACCCACAAGCACACCCACCTGGCGCCTCCGGTGCTGGAGGCGGTGGCGCGCGTGGGGGAAGAGTTCGGCATCCCCTGGGTGCGGGCGCCCTTCGATTTTCCGCTGCCAGGGTTGCGCGGCGCGGCGCCGCGGCTGCGGCGGCTGACCAGCGGCGCCCTGGGTCTGTTGCGGCGCCGTTTCCAGCGGGTATTGCAGCAGCACGGATGCCGGACCACCGACCATTTCGCCGGCTTCCAGATCACCGGCCTCTTCCGCACGGCGGAGCTGGTCGAATTGCTCGATTCGATCCCGGAAGGCAGCACGGAATTGATGTGTCATCCGGGCCACTGCGGGGAGGCGTTGCGCAGCGCGCCTACGCGATTGAAAGAGAGCCGGGAGCACGAATTGCAGGCGCTGTTGGCCCCGGAAACGCGCGCGGCGGTAGAGCGCAATGGCATCGAGCTGGTTCCGTACGCCGGGCTGCCGCACCGGGACTGAGAGCAGGAGCGATGAACCTGAGAATGCGTTGTGAAGAGCGGCCTTGGGTCAGGTCGCTAGCCTGCATTTCTACTGGGACCTTGCGTGTTGCTTTGTGGCGCCGGCTCTTCAGCCGGCCGCGTCGGCTCTCAAGCCGACGCATGGAGCGGGAGCCGCTACCACAGCATGTCTCGGCACGAGTGCCGAGACGGCAGCCTAAGAAGCGCCTAAGAGGCTGTGCCACGAACAGTTTGCGCAGTGCCGGTTGAAAGGCGACGAGAAATCCGGGCTAAGGCAGTGCATGACGGCAGATCGCGAAAGGGATCGAAGTCCGCGTGATTGGTTTCGTGGCGCGTAGCGCCCGCAGGAAGGCTTCCAGGCGTATAATAGAGTTACAGGACTGATTATCTCCAGTTGGCCCTTGGCGTGCACAAGTAAAAACGAACAATTTCTGGAGGGTTTTCATGGCTAAAGGCTTTGTCGCCGTTACCGTAGAGCGTTGTAAGGGATGCGGATTCTGTGTCGAGTTCTGCCCTACCCACGTCCTGGCTCTTTCATCCGCTTTTAATTCCAAGGGTTACCACCCGCCCCACGTCATCGCCGCCGATAAATGCAGTGGCTGCGACCTCTGCGGGATGTACTGTCCCGACTTTGCGATTTTTGGAGCACGTAATGCACGCTGACCCCAAAGGTGTACTGACCGGTGTCCATTTTCTCGACGGTGACCACGCCTGTTGTGAGGGAACTCTCGCTGCTGGTGCGCGATTTTCCGCAGGGTACCCGATTACCCCTTCCACCGAGGTGGTCGAACGCTTCGCCCAACGCATCCCCACCGTCGGCGGCATTTTCATCCAGATGGAAGACGAACTGGCTGCCTCCATCACCATCCAAGGCGCGGTTTGGGGCGGCGGCAAGGCCTTCACGGTCACGTCCGGCCCCGGTTTCTCCCTCATGATGGAGCACATTGGCTACGCCGCCATGACCGAGACCCCCTGCGTTTTCGTCAACGTGCAGCGCGGCGGACCGTCTACCGGGCTGCCCACCCTGCCCGCCCAGGCCGACATGATGCAGGCCAGGTGGGGTTCGCACGGCGATTACGGCATCATCGCCCTTTGCCCCAATTCGGCGCAGGAATGCTTCGACCTCACCATTACCGGCTTCAACCTTTCCGAAGAGTTCCGCGTCCCCGTGATGATGATGCTCGACGAGTGCGTGGGCCACATGACCGAAAAAGTGGTCATTCCCGAGGCCGATAAGCTGTCCATCACGCCGCGCCGCTTCACCAAGCTGCCGCCCAGCGAATTTCGCCTCTTCGAACCCAAGTCCGACATGGTCCCCGACATGGTGCGCGCCGGCGACGGGTATCGCTTCCACGTTACCGGTCTCACCCATGACGAACGCGGCTACCCCAGCATGGACGTCGAAACGCAGGACCGCTCGGTTCGCCGCCTGCTCGATAAACTGAAGCCGCTCGCGGGTCCCCGCGCGCTTTTCGAAACCGAAGACCTCGACGACGCCGAGGTGGTGGTGGTCTCCTACGGGATCACGTCGCGCGTGGCCCAACGGGCGATCCAACTGGCGCGCGCCCGCGGCATCCGCGCCGGCAAGTTCCGCATCATTTCCGCCTGGCCGTTCCCCGAGCCGCATATTCGCGAACTGGCCGGCCGCGTGAAGGCTTTTGTCGTGCCGGAGCTCAACCTGGGCCAGATGGTGCACGAAGTGGCCCGCGCCGTGGAAGGCAAGGCCAAGGTCATTCCGGTCAGCCATGCCGGCGGCAGCGTACATAACCCCGAAGTCATTCTGAATGCCATTGTGGAGGCAGCCCGATGAACCAGAGCACGTTAGAAATCCCCTGTGAAATCCCGGCCGGCGTGCATAACCCCGTCGAACCCTTTCTCCGCATGGACCGCATGCCGCACATCTGGTGCCCCGCCTGCGGTATCGGCACCACGGTCAACTGCTTCACGCGGGCGCTGGAGGAATCCAAGGCAGATCTCGACAAGGTCGCGGTGGTCTCCGGAATCGGCTGCACCGGCCGCGTGGCCGGCTATCTGAATCTCGATTCGTTCCACACCACCCACGGCCGCGCCATCCCCTTCGCCACCGGCCTGAAGCTCGCCAATCCCGAGTTGCAGGTAGTGGTCTACTCCGGCGACGGCGACCTGTTCGCCATCGGCGGCAACCATTTCATCCACGCCGCCCGCCGCAACATGGACTTGAAGGTAATTTGCGTCAACAACCTCACTTATGCCATGACCGGCGGACAGACCGGGCCTACCACCCCGGGGCACGTCATCAGCGCCACCTCGCCCTATGGCGTGTTCGAACCCTCTTTCAACCTGGTGCAGCTCGCCGAAGCCGCCGGCGCCGCCTACGTGGCGCGTTGGACCACTTACCACGTCAAGCAACTGGCCCGCTCCATGGGCGAGATCCTCAAAAAGAAGGGCTTCTGCTTCATCGAAGTGCTTTCCCCGTGCCCCACCCTCTACCAACGGAAAAACAAGATGGGCGACGGGCTCGACGCCATGAAGTTCTACAAACAGGTCAGCAAGATTCGCCACGGCGCACCCACCGCCGACGCCGCCCTCACCAAGGCCGGCGAGATTCTGGTGGGTAAGTTCGTCGACCGCGACCGGCCCGAGTACCTCGATCTGCTGCAAGCGCAGATGACCGAAACACTGGGCGACCGTTACGCGGAACCGGAGGTTATGTGCAGCGAGTGCTAAGTGAGATTCGAATTGCGGGATACGGCGGCCAGGGTGTGATCCTCTCCGCGGCCGTCATCGGCAAGGCTGGCGCCATCTTTGAAGGCGGCTACGCCTGCATGACGCAGGCTTTCGGACCGGAAGCCCGCGGCGGCTCGTCGAGCGCGCAGGTGATTCTCTCCACCGAGCCGATTCTCTATCCTTACGTCACCCAGCCCGACGTCCTGGTAGTGATGTCGCAGGAAGCCTACACGCGCTTCGCGCCGCAGTTGAAGCCCGGCGGCATCCTGATCACCGAGCAGGAGATGGTGAACATCGACAAGATGCCCACCGGCATTCGCGTGTACGGCATCCCCGCTACCCGGCTGGCGGAGGAACTGGGCCGCAAAATGGTGCTGAACATCGTCATGGTGGGCTTTTTCGGCGCGGTGACCGACCTGCTGGGTCGCGAGGCGCTCCGCCAAGCGGTGGCCGACTCCGTTCCGCCGGCCTTCCAGGAGTTGAACCTGCGGGCATTCGATAAGGGCTTCGAGTATGGCTCGCAAATGCTGGTCAAGCTGGCGGAAAACGGCGATTCGGTAGAAGCTCTTTCGCTGGAATCGGCGTAGACGGCCGCGGCTACTCCGCCTTCGGCCGCTTCCAGGGCTTCGGCGTCCGCCAGATGCTTGGTGCGGCCGGTGACACCTAAGGGCACTGTCGCCGTGCCGCCCACGCTTCCTCCCAGCTTACCGCCGCCCCGTTGGACACGCGCATGGGGCAAGTCTCGCGAACCCACGCGTGAACATATGATAAAAAGATCCAGTGAGGAGGTTTCGTGAAGCTTTTCGCCGCGACCGCGTTGGCCGTTGTGGG
>Ga0182030_10027367_pt1 | contig 10257 bp, 4 predicted proteins | sample 812S3MmetaG_FD_121299 | JGI IMG/M metagenome (GOLD analysis project Ga0182030, IMG submission 121299) | Permafrost microbial communities from Stordalen Mire, Sweden - 812S3M metaG (Illumina Assembly) | ecosystem: Environmental > Terrestrial > Soil > Wetlands > Permafrost | place: Sweden... | reverse complement strand
GGGTGAATACCGACAATCCTTGCACCGTTGAAACACGGCGCGGCGTGCTCGTCGAGCTTTGTGGCGGCGACCATCTGCTGTTCACGTTCGGTGAACGGAACGTTTGGCGGCGTAATCGCGGCATGGACCCAACTTGCCAGGAGGAGCAATAAAAGAATCGTGTGTGCCAGTTTCATTTTTCCCACTGTGTCAGAAAGGATCTCGGGTTGTTTAAATCGGCGCCAGATAAATGAGGCACCCGCAATTGCGCCTCGGCAGAGAACGCAAAAGGAAGCCAAAGGAAGGCCATCGGAACGTATCGTGTCTTCACTGTTGCAGCAGCACACGATAAAACATGGCATTGTTAGTCGGCAGGATGTTATAAGACGAAGCCGTGTTAGGGACGGCCAGCCACGGGCCGGACAGGTTGGCAGACTGCAGCAACGTGCCTTGCGGCCAGTTCAAATTCACATTGCCCCCGATCAGTTGCACTCCCATTTGCATTTGCGGCAACTGGTGGCCGTTATCGTAAAGCTGCTGAATCTGCGCCGGCGTAAGTGCGTAATCGAACACGGCAACTTCATCCAGCACGCCGTTGAAAACGCGCGCCGCGGAAGCATAGGTGTCGGTGCCGACGGTGCCGCTGCCGGCGAAGGCCTGATTGGGCTGCGTCAAAACATTGGTGGCACTTTGCCAGCCGTTGGTGTTGATCAGATACACGACCGTACTTGTTGGCTGCACCACCAGGGTGGCAAGCGACCATTCATTGGCCGGCGGCTGCACACCGGAACTCCAGCCCCATGATCCCGAATCATTGTTCCAGGTGTAACCCAAATCCGTGCCGGCGCTGTTGAAGTTCATTCCGGCGACGGTGCTGCCACTACGGCAAAATAACAGGCCGGCATAGTCCGCCTGATTGCCTATGGGATAAATCCACATGGTGATGGTCACGGTGTTCGTGTTCAGATTCAGCGCCGGGATCGTAATCCAGGAGTTGTTCGCGTTGCCAACAAATAGCGCGGCGGTGTTGGTCAATTCAAAGCCGAGAAAATCCGGCGGCTGCGGCCCGGCGACGCCGGATAAGACAGCACTGCCATAGGTGGCGTTGTGACCGCCGACCGAATCCACCGCTGTCGTGCTGCCGTTGGTTTCATTCAAACGCCAGTAGGCGATGGCATTATTTGACAAGATAAATGACGCAAATGCATAGCTCGTAGTCGCGTAACGTGGCTGCGTGCCGACCTCGGCGGACGGGGGGCTTTCTCCGCCAAGCACGGGATTGAAGCCCGTGACATAATAAAAATAAATCACTCCGTTGGTCACCGCCATGTCAGTATAATTTGTGGCCGTCAAACCGCCGATGAGAAAAGTTTCCGCGCCGCCCGTGGTGCCCCGATACAAACTGAAGGCGGTATCGCCCGCCGGTGCGGTCCAAGAAAGCTTCACCCGCCCATTGCCTCCGTTTGCCTGCAAGCCGGACGGCGTGCCCTGCGAAACGACGATTTTGTCGAAGTTCGGCGCAAGATTAGTCAGGTTGCCGAAAGTGAGCGTATTGTTGCCGGTGGCCAACGGCAGATAAACCGGCAGTACGCCGACGTGGTTCGTGTCACCACCGGTCGCGGCAAACGCAAGGTTCGTTGCGATGCCGCCGTCCACGCTCAACTGGGCGGTGCGATTGAGGCTACAGGCGTAAGAGACGTCCACTTCGTAACGGCCGCTGGATGGCGCCGCGACCCCGTTGAATTGAATTGAATTCGCCGCCCCGAAGCCCACACCAGTAACATAGGCGCCGGCGGAAAAATATGGGTCGTGCGGCACATAATGCGCCGTGCCGGAGAAACTGTTGTAAGCCGATGGGGCTTCGTAGGTGCGCGGATGGTTCCAGTCAAAGTCGCCGACAATTTTCAGCATCACTGAGCCGTGCGCCGGAATGTTCGTCGCGGTATAGCTGGCGGTGAAGCTGCCTAAATTCTGGTGCGCCCACAAATCGCGCACCGTCGCGGAGCTCCCGCCGGCCAAGCCGAGGTCGCTCCAATTCACGGTTAGGTTTTGCGCGATGCTCAAGCGGTTCAGCAGCAGCACGGCGAATTGCCCGCCGGTAAAACTGCCGAGCGGCTTGGCATATACCGCTGTGCCACCGGCGACCGGCACGCCGACGGCGCAGAGCGGATCCTGATCTACGGCTATGACTTCGGCGTTCGTGAGGGTGGCGATGGTCGTGGCAGTGATCGGCGGCGGAAACGCGCCACCGCCGGGCCGGACGTCGGTGCCGATCATCAGCGGCGCCCCCAGCATGCACCAAAGATTGAAAGTCGTCCGGCCTTCGAGATCGCTGATCCCGTTGAAACCCACCATCAGCATATCGGGATCGAGAAAATGTCCCGGTCCTTGCGCGAACCAGTCCGCCTGCGCGGTGTCAAATTCCCAGAGAATTGAACTCCACGCCACGGAACCGTCTACGGTGGCGATATCGTTGTTGACGCGAAACGAATTGGCGATGCGGTTGGCGAATTGCATGCGGTCCACCTGGGGCGTCGAAAGGCTCAAAACGATCGGCCGACCCGACGCATTGTTGAGGATGCCAGCGCAGGCGGCGTAAAAATCCCCCGGACCGTGGTCGTCGATTTTGATGAAATCCCAATCCCACGAGGCGAATTGGTCGGCATCGTGCTGGTAGCAGGCATACATGCCGATTTGCGCCGGGCTGCCGTAACCCGATGAACCGATGTCCGAGTAGCCGCCCATGAGCAGGCCTTGTGCATGAACATAATCAGCCACGGCTTTCATGCCATCGGGCCAGCGGCTGGGATCCACGATCAAATCACCGTTGGTATTCCGGGAACCCCGGCCGGAGGCAATCCAAGTGCAGTCAATCGTCACCGTTTTGTAGCCTGCGGCGGCGAGGCCTTCCGCCACCAGCGCGGTGGCGGTATTGGTAATCAGATCTTCCGACGGTCCGATGGCGTCGCCCACGACGAACCAGGAATTCCAGCCCATGGCGGGCGTCAGGCAATTGCCCGTCACATTCAGTTGCGGAAGCGGCCAGGTGGTTTGCCATGCCATTTCCAATCCACCAATGTAGGGATTGATCAAATTGGTCTGCGTTCCCCTCTGCGCGCCCGGCACGATGAGGACGCTGGAGAAGGCACCCGTGCTGATGAGCGAGTTATTGTGCGCGGTGACTGCCAGGCCCGCCAGAACCGAGGTGGACATCGAAACGACCTGCGGCGTACCAAGCTGGATCCAGCTGATGCCATCCGTCGAATAGTTTGCGGTGAAGGTATTGGTGGCACGGCTCAACCGAATCCATTCCGGCGTGGTCACGCCGGTCTGAAACACCTGGTAGGTCGCGCCGCTTGGCGTGTAGCGATAGCGAAATGCGACACCGTTGCTGGGCGTGAGCAGGAGCGATGCTTCCGCAGCGCCGGACGAAATGTCGTTGCGAATCATAATGCCGGCCTGCGCCCACGGATCCGTGGCGGTTTGGCTGCTAACGCGCGCGATCACCGCTCCGTCACCAGTCAAGGCATTCGTCAGAAAATTGAACTGGTCACTGGTTCCCCAAATGTCTGTTCCGCCGCCGGCCACGGTCCAAACTCCATTGGTATAGGCAGCCGAACCGAAAATCCCCGCCGAGCCGATGTCCACGTCCGCCCAGCCGGCCGGCAATGCGGCGCGTGCACAGATGGCCGTGAACATCAATGCGACGGCTGCGAGACTGGAGGGCGAAAGACGTTTCATTTTATTTGAAAAAAGGCTCCCGGGATGGTGCCGGGAGCCTTCGAGTTTAACGAGCCTCTGTCATCCTATCATACAGGTTTAGTGGGATTGCAGAATGTAAAAGTCCTGCGGCACCCCCCCGGCGGTGTTGGTGATGTTGAAATTGCCGCTGCCGTCAAAGACATTCGTGCTGACGCGCGTCCAACTGGCCAGCGGCGTCGTCAGATTCGTTGAGGACAGCAGGTAATAAGTGCCGCTGGCGAGGCCGTTCGTGCCACTGACCACGAGCTTGCCGCCGCTCAACGAAACCTTCTGAATGACCGGATGCGGGATGCTGGCGGTGAGCACGATGATGCTGCCGGCGTTGGCGAGATTATTTGACCAAATCACGCCGCCGCCGGAGACCACAAGCAAGCTGCCACCGGTGACCGGTTGGCTGAACAGGGTGAATGTGCTTCCGACTGCGAGCGCCGGGCCGAGATTGTTGACGGTCAGCGTTCCAGAATTGGTGCAACTCAAGCTGCCGCTGACAGAGACCAAGTCGTTGGACTGCGCGAGCGACTTATTGAGTTTCACCGCCAAGTTGCCCCCGAGTGTCAGGTCGCTGTTCAGCGTCAATGTGCCGATGGCCGACTGCGTGCCGGGCGCCAGCGTGGCTCCGGGCAGAACGCTCACCGGCGCGCCAATGATGGTGGTGCCGCCCAGCCCGCCCGCGGAAACGGTGACACTGCCACTCAAGCCGCTCAGGTCGCCGGTAAAGTAAGTCGTGCCGGAGCCGATTTGATTGACCGCACCACTGCCGGTGATCGGGTTGGTCACCACCAGGTTTCCAGACAAATCAAAAGCCAGCGTGCCGCCATCCGTGATCGTGCCGCCTCCCAGACTGCCGGTCGCGCCGCCATTCCCAATTTGAAGGGTGCCAAAGAGACAGGTGACGCTATTCCAGGTATTGTTCGCTCCCGCCAGAATCAACGTGCCGCCGTAGCCAACGCCATTCACGGTCAGGTTGTGGGTTGTTCCCGACAGGCCGGCCGGGTTGTTTAGAATGAATTGCCAACCAGCATCAACACTGATTTGCGAATCCACTCCCATGGTTACCACCCCCTCGTAGGAGTTGTCAGAGGCGACGCCGCCATTCAGCAACCCGCCGGCGAGAAGCATGGTTGAGCCGGGGTAATCAACGGGATACTCCATTTCCAATGTACCGCCGGAGATGATGATCGGTCCCAAGCCGAGGCAGTTGGCTGAGTCCGCCAACACCGTGCCGCTCGATACCACCAATCCGCCGGTCAAGTTGTTGCTGCCTTGCAACAAGAGCGAACCGGCGCCCGCCTGCACCAGATAATTGGCGTTGAGATTGTTGGCCAAAGTGATTTGGCCCAAACTCAAGTTCGTAATGCTGCCGGTGCCATAGACGGGATAACCGTAGGCTTCAGTACCGGTGGCATTGAACAACAATCCGCCGTTGTTGGTCAATGCGCCGGACCCCAGCACGCCAAGGGTGTCGTTGTTTCCGACCTGGAGGGTGCTGGTATTATCAATAAGAATCGGCCCGGTGCTATTATCACTCAGATCCAAAATAAATGTGCCATTGCGCACCACATTCAATGCACCAGCGCCCGTCAGATCGGCTCCGGACAGCATATAGGTGCCGTTGGACACCACAATGGAACCCGGTGCAAGCTCGCTGCTCACCGTTATGTTCGGCTGCGCGATGCCCAGGGGATCGAACTGCACGTGATCCGTATCCGTGTAAGCGACGGTGGAACCGCCGTTATTGGCGGTCCAGTTGGGGGAGGTGGTGTCCCACGTGGACCCACCACCGTCCCAGCGAAGATTCTTCGGCGTATAAAATACCAATGAGGCCACGGTACTGGTTACCGAACTGAAGCTGTTGGACACGATTACCGAATAGCTCCCGTCCTGCCCGGTGACGGTTGACGGGATCGTAAAGTTGGCATTGGTGGCGCTCGCCACGGCCACGCCGCCGTGCAGCCACTGATAGCTCGGGTTGAGGCCCGAAGCGATCACACTGAAAGTCGCCGGATGGCCCAACGGAATAGTTTGGGTGGCTGGCGACGGGCCGTAGATGACATAGGTGTTGGACTCCTGAATGATTTGCCAGCCGGCGATGCCGGTCCATTCGTTAGCTCCGGATTTGGGTGTTTGGGTAATGGTAAGGTTGGGGCTGGTCTCACCGGCAAAGACCGCAAAATCGGCCTGGGGGAAACTGCCGCTGTTGGTTGAAGTGTCCGGCAAAAACAATGCGTTGGCGCCACTGACTTCGGACGATCCCATGGTGGTGCCATAAAAGATCCGGCCGTTCCCGTCCTCAACGGTGTATTGACGGCCGGACGTGTCGTCGGAGAGGTAAACAATGACGTCGTATCTGGCGTAGGGCACATTGGTGAAATAGAGAATGTTGTTGGTAACAAAGCCAGGGCCTTCCCAAGTTGCGTAACCCGTGTTCAAAAAGCCATTGAGCAGCTCCCGGTTGGCAGTTCCATTCGCATCATTCCCGGGATGATTGTTTTCAATTGAGTAAGAACCATATGAATACCAGCTAATGTCCAACGTGGTTGGATTCCCGGAATTGTCCGGCACGTCCGTGGTGACGCTGTTGAGGTAGGTATCCACCCAGTTCGTCGCCGGCGCCAAACCTGCCAGATCGGTGGGGGTGACCGTGCCATAGGCATCCAGGTTCCAACTGATTACGCGGTTGGGACAGGGGTTGGTGGCTGTTTGGGCCTGGCTTGCACCAGCCAGCGCCAAAGCCGCGAAGCCCACGACTGCCGTGATCCAGTATTTTGATTTCATATTTTGATTGGGTTGTGGTTGCGTGATTGGATTCCGCGATAGTCATTGATACTCAATGATATGCTAAAGGAGTGCCTATGGCCGGGGTGTATTTTTGCCCCCAAGCCCGATGCCAGTTATACGTCCAAAGGTTGGGAAGTTTGGAAAGTTCCGCGTGGCCGTCAAATGTGGTCACGTTCACCGCGCCGCCTGGCGGCGAAGTGTTCCAATTGCCGGTATAGCTTCGCGAAGGGACGTTAACTCCCCCGTGCCGTTGAATGGCGATGCGGCCCATTTCAGCGCCGGCCTTTTGATTCAACCATCCGGTCCCCCGCCAAAGATCCTGTCCCGGCGAATCCAGTTCCGTCGGGTAGGCATCTTCCCAAATGCCATCCGCATAGACCGGCGTCAAAGATGGTCTGGTTATTGTCGAATCTTTCAGGAAAACCCATGCTGGCGGCGTCACGTTAAGAGCATTTTCCACGACAACAGTATCAGCACCGTTTACGGAATAAAACCAACCGTTGTAGCTGTAACTACAGGCGCTGGCCAGACCTATCGGCGTGTTTTGACCAAAATCAAGAACATAAGCGTTGTTGGCCGTTCCGGGCTGTCCGACGTTGTCGGCGGTCATGCCATTGGCAGTGACCTGGGCCGGTGTAAGCGCATCCTTTGCCGATGGACAGATGATCAGATTGGTCGCCTTGGAAAAATAATCAACCATGCTGCCAATCCACTCGGCGTAGGGGCCGTAGGCGGGATTGGCGGCGGCCTGCATCAAGGCTCCGCCGTTGTCATTGGCGTACATGACGTTGGCCAGGCTCAATTGCTTGAGATTGCTCAAACAGAGTCCCTGTTGCGCCTTGCGCTTGGCGCTGGACAGCGCCGGCAGGAGCAAGGCCGCGAGAATGGCGATGATGGCGATGACGACCAGCAGTTCAATCAGGGTGAAGGCGCGATTCGGCCAACAATTCCCGCGCAATTGGGGCGAACCATGTTGGCGCAACTCCCTGGCTGGAAACCGACTGGCCACCGTGTCAGAGCTTGGCATACAAAGAATAACTATTTACAAATACGACAAATTCATGCGATTGAAACAAAAGGCGGTGACGGCTTAGGGTCGCCACCGCCCGGAACTGCACCACAAAAAAGGATCAGTTCTTCTGCAAACGGCGCTTCATCAGTAAAACGGCGAAACCGCCCATGCTGGCCAAAGCCAGTGAACCAGGCTCCGGCACGGCCTCAACCTGCCAACCCGCAATGCCACCGTATTCCGCAATCGTGGAGCTAATCGTCTGGGAACTGCCGGTAAGATCAGAAAAAATGGCATAGTCAGCACTTGGATTGGCGCCGGTTGTGTCAGTAGTCTGTATGTACGATGCATTCCCACTGCCGGCGGTCGCTGGCGTCCCGCCGAGTTCAGCCGGCCCCATGGTGCTGAAATCGTAGGTTGTGCTTCCAATATTGACCGTTCCCGGACGGCCTGCCGTATCGGAAGACAGATAAACAATGATGTTGTATTCCGCATAAGGAATCGAATTCAAAGTCATGCTTACCGAGCCTCCGTTACCGTTGTTGAGGTAGCCATTGAGCAGGTTTCTGTCGTAGTTGCCATCCGCATCCACGCCCGGCGAAGAAAATTGAATGGCCCAGCCATATTGGGAATTATCCACAAAACTGCCCACACTCATCGAGGTGGCCGTTCCGGTGCTGTCCAGAAGGTTGTTTTCGGTAGCACCGCTGTTGCCGTCAATCAGGTACGTGCTGTTCCAATAGGGCGCCAGGACGACGCCGGCTTGCTGGCTGGGACCGCTGATGTCTCCGTAACCATCAAAATTCCAACTGATGGTTTGCGCGGAAAGCGAGGCGGCCGAGCAGCCAATGATTGTGGTTGTCGCCAGACACAGGGTTTTGAATTTGATCGAGTTTTTCATGGTTTATTTTCGTTTTTTTCTTCCCGAGACTGCCGCTAAAACCTCGCCAGGCAAAACGCACGGCCAATACGCCAATGCTCCGACTCGTGCGGGTCTGCGGCAAATTGTGGCTTTCAAGGGGTAATGCGCCGTCTGCGGACAAAAGTGGACATTCAATTGGAAGAAGGATTTGGGTGCGGACGGCTGACCCGCTAAATTTGGTGTAATCTGCAATGAATCAATGGATTTCCGCCGCGGCTTCATCCCGCAGCAGCCGGGCGATGATCCAGTCAAACCAATAACCTTGCGAAGATGAGCCCGGGTTCAGGCCGTCGGCGAATTTACGGTTGATCCAATCCGTGGCCAGGGCCAGTTCCGCCCTGGCCCGTTCCGGTTGGTGCCCGCGCTGGTTGTCCAAGGCCAAAATCACCCGTGCGGCCACCGTGCGCGAGGCGTTGAATTCAGGATAGCTGAGGCACTGCCGACACCATTCTTCAGATTTCGCGTAATTGCCAAGCCGGTATTCCAGCAAGGCGGAGGGCAGCATCAGGTCCACATCCGGATTGATCCCCAGATCGCTGAACACGGCGGTAACGGTGGCTTGCGCGGCGTGGGATGACGTGGCGATTCCAAAATAAATCTGATCGCCAAAAGGCCCTTCGGTTCCGGCGGCGCTGTCAAACAGGTAAAGCTCATTCCAATCAATTCCGTTGGTGCCCGCATAGCAATGAAAGGCCGAACCCAGCCGCTGCAAGCGCACCCAGGAATTCGATCCGCCGGCCGGCGGTAATGGATTGGGCGGCTGACTGGCCGCATCGCCGTCCGTCACACCCCGCGTCAATACTTGGAACGTGTTCTCGGCGTTCACCCCCACCATGACCTCGCGGGAGCCGTGCTCACTAATAGATTCGCGCGCCATCAATCCGGTTCGCGCATAGATTTCGGAGGCTGAACTGATGGATTGGATTCTCAACCGGTAGTCGAAATCGCCGGTGATCTTCGTGAACGCATAGACAAAATGATCCGCCTTTTCCCAGATGTTTTCTCCGCCCGCAACAATCTGCGCCAGGCCGCCTTGATACGACATCGAGGAGGGCTGGCCGGTGTCCAGATCTTGCAACTTTAAATTCAAGGCTCGGCCGCCAATGCTGCTGCCGACCATGGGCTGGCCCTTGGTATTTTTCAAATTTTGGACAGTGAGCGAAAAATCGCCGCCCAGTTGTGCAGACAGCCACAACACGACTGTTTTTTCGTCGGCTCCGGGCAGCACATTGGTCACGGTGGAACCGCTCACTATGTAATTTTCTTTGGTGGTGGCACTGGTCATGTCCACCGGTTCGGTAAATTCCACCCCGACACTCAAACCGTCAAAGGTGCATGCGCTGGCCAGTCCCTGCCCGACGGATTCGACTGGCAGCGGCGGTGTTGCACTGGTGCCGGATTCGGCAGCATCCCGGTGCCAGCCCACGCCGGGCGGAAGCTGGTTTGTGTTGCTCAAGGAACCCGGTCGCGCGACGCGAGCCAGCACGGCCAGCCTTTTCTGCACATCTTGACTTGCAGGCAGCAGAAGGCTCGCTTTAATGATCCGCTCTGCCACCAACGGATTACTGGTGGACGAAAACCGGGTGATCGCCACTTGCCGTAGATTTTCGTAGCCTGCGACATCGCCCCGTTGCGCCAGCACCGCGGCGTTTCCAAGATAATCCAATGTCAGAATATCCCAGCCATCGAGTTGATTAACTTCCTGAAGCTGGCGGAAACAACTGGCGGCCGGCTGCCACCGGCCCTGCAAGGCATGCCACTCGCCCAACGCACGCAATACGGCCGAACTTTCCAACGACGGCTGGTC
>Ga0182030_10027364_pt1 | contig 10258 bp, 15 predicted proteins | sample 812S3MmetaG_FD_121299 | JGI IMG/M metagenome (GOLD analysis project Ga0182030, IMG submission 121299) | Permafrost microbial communities from Stordalen Mire, Sweden - 812S3M metaG (Illumina Assembly) | ecosystem: Environmental > Terrestrial > Soil > Wetlands > Permafrost | place: Sweden... | reverse complement strand
GGTGATGTCCATCCCGCGAATCTGATCGATCTGGTCGTACTGGATTTCCGGGAAAATGATCTGCTCCTTCACGCCCAGGCTGTAGTTGCCGCGGCCATCGAAGGAGCGGCCGCTGATGCCGCGGAAGTCGCGGATGCGCGGGATCGCGATGTTCACCAGCCGGTCCAGGAACTCGTACATGCGGGCGCCTCGCAAGGTCACCTTGCAGCCGATCGCCTGTCCGTCACGCACTTTGAAGGTCGCCACCGATTTCTTCGCCTTGGTGACCGCGGGCTTCTGCCCGGTGATCTTCGCCAGATCCGCGGTGGCGGCATCCATGACCTTTTTGTCGGCCACAGCTTCGCCCACGCCCATGTTCACCGTGATCTTGAGGATTTTCGGGACTTGCATCGTGTTCTTGAGCGCCAAGTTCTTCTTGAGCTCCGGCACGATCTTGTCGCGATATATTTCTTGCAATCTTGCTGCCATGTGACTCTCGGTTACTTCGCGTCGACCATTTCTTTGTTCGACTTGAAAATGCGCACCTTGCGGCCGTCCGCCAGCGCCTTGAATCCCACCCGATCGCCCTTCTGGGTGGCGGGATTGACCACAGCCACGTTCGACACGTGGATCGGGGCTTCGCGCTCGATGATGCCGCCCTGAACGCCCGCGTTCGGATTCGGGCGCTGATGCTTTTTCGCCATGTTGAGGCCCTCGACGCGCACACGGTCGTCCGCGAACACCTCGATCACCGCGCCCTTGCGACCCTTGTCGCGGCCTGCGGTCAGGACCACCATGTCGCCTTTGCGTATCTTCTTCATCTCAGAGAACTTCCGGAGCGAGCGAAATAATTTTCATGAATTGCACGTTGCGCAACTCCCGGGTCACCGGCCCGAAAATGCGCGTGCCGATCGGCTCGAGCTTGTTGGTCAGGAGCACCGCGGCGTTCGTGTCGAATCGGATCAGGGAGCCGTCCGGGCGGCGCACGCCGCGCCTGGTGCGCACCACCACCGCGTCATAGACCTCGCCCTTCTTGACCTTGCCACGCGGAATGGCGTCCTTGATGCTCACCTTGATGACATCGCCCACCGCCGCGTAGCGGCGCTTCGAGCCGCCGAGCACCTTGATGCACATCAGGCGCTTGGCGCCCGAGTTGTCGGCGACGTTGAGCATGGTTCTAAGCTGAATCATGTCGTCCCCTTATTCGGCGCGCGCGCGCTCGACGACGCGCACCAGCATCCAGGATTTGCGCCGGGACAAGGGACGGCACGGCTTGATGGACACCGTATCGCCTTCCTTGCACTCGTTGTTGGCGTCGTGCGCCAGAAGCTTCGTCGTACGGCGGATGTACTTGCCGTAGGTCGGGTGCTTCACCAGACGCTCGACCGAGACGGCAATGGTCTTGTCCATCTTGCTGCTCACCACCTTGCCGGTGAGCAGGCGCTGACCGATCGCCGGCGCACCCGCAGCGTCCCTGGACGTGCCGGCGCCCGTGCCGGCGCCCGTGCCGGCGCCCGATTCCGCTCCCGGGAGCGTCGTTTCCGTCGTGGTAGCCATCAAACCTTACCTCCGCGTTCGCCTTGAGTGCGCGCGCTCACTTGGGCGAGCACGGTCTTCACCCGAGCAATGTTCTTGCGCACCTTGGCGAACTGGTCCGGCTTCGCCGCCTGTCCCGTGGCGCGCGCCATGCGCAAATTGAATTGCTCGCGGCGCAGCTTGATGAGTTCCTCGCCGAGAGCCGCCGGCGCCTTGTCGCGCAGATCTTTAGCCTTCATGTCCGCACCTGTCGTTTGACGAATGCCGTCGATACCGACAGCTTTGCCGAGGCGAGTCGAAACGCCTCGCGCGCGATCTCCTCGCTCATGCCCTCGATCTCGAACAACACCTTGCCCGGCAGCACCTTGGCGATCCAGTACTCGACGTTGCCCTTGCCGGAGCCCATGCGCACTTCGAGCGGCTTCTGGGTGATCGGCACATCGGGAAAAACCCGGATCCAGATCCGTCCGCCGCGCTTCACGTAGCGCGAGATGGCGCGGCGCGCCGCCTCGATCTCACGCGCGGTCATGCGCGCCCGGCCCACGGCCTTCAGGCCGTACTCGCCGAACGCCACGGAGTTGCCTCGCTGCGCGCTGCCGGAGATCCGGCCCTTGAATTGTTTGCGGAACTTGGTCCGCTTCGGCTGCATCATGTGTGGTTACCTGACCGTTCAACTCTGCGCGGGCACTTGTTCAACCTTGCGAGGGCGCCGGTGCGGCGGCCTCGGCCGGCTTCGCCGCCGGCGCAGCCTGAGCTTCGGCGGCATCGGCCTCGGCGGCCTCCACCTCGGGCTGGTCGAACACCTCGCCCTTGAAGATCCAAACCTTGATGCCGATCACCCCGTACGTGGTCTGTGCTTCGGCGAGTCCGTAGTCGATGTCGGCGCGGAACGTGTGCAGCGGCACCCGGCCCTCCCGATTCGTCTCGGTACGTGCAATTTCGGACCCGTTCAAGCGGCCGGAGATGCGCACCTTGATGCCGAGCGCGCCGGAACGCATGGTGTTGGTCACCGCGCGCTTCATGGCGCGGCGGAACATCACACGCTTCTCGAGCTGCTGCGCGATGCCCTCGGCGACCAGCTTCGCGTCGAGTTCGGGCTTGCGGATCTCGGCGATGTTGAGGCGCACGTCCTGCACCAGCATGCCGAGAATCTTGGCGACGGCGCCACGGAGCTTCTCGATGTCCTCGCCCTTCTTGCCGATCACGATTCCCGGCCGGGCCGTGTGAATGGTGATGTTCGCACGGCGCGCGGCGCGCTCGATGTGGATGCGGCTGACGGAGGCGTCCGAAAGCTTTTTGGCCAGGAACTGCCGCACCAGATGATCGGTGTGGATGTTCGAGGCGAACGCCTTGGTCCCGGCATACCACTTCGACGTCCAGTCGCGCGTGATGCCGAGGCGGATTCCAATCGGATTGACTTTCTGACCCATGCTGTTTTTAGGCCTCTCGCTTGCCGTCGGACACTTGAACCAGGATGTGGCTGTTGCGCTTGGCAATGCGCACGCCCCTGCCTTTGGCGCGCGCCTGGAAGCGCTTGAACATCGGCGCCGGGTCGACCTCGATGCGCGTGACCTTCAGGTCGTCCACGTCGGCGTTGAAATTGTTGTAGGCGTTGGCTATGGCCGAATCGAGCACCTTCAACACGATTTTCGCGCCCTTCTTCGGCATGAACTTCAAGGTGTTCACCGCCAGCGTCGCCGACTTGCCGCGGATTGTGTCCACTACCAGGCGGCACTTCTGCGGAGAGATGCGGGCGTAGCGCAATTTCGCTGTGGTTTGCATGCTTACTCCGCCGCCGACACTTTCTTGTCGCCCGAGTGCGCCTTGAAGGTGCGGGTCGGGGCGAATTCGCCGAGCTTGTGACCGACCATGTTCTCCGATACGAGCACGGGCACATGCAGGCGCCCGTTATGCACCGCGATGGTGAGACCCACCATGTCGGGAATGACCATGGAGCGGCGCGACCAGGTCTTGATCGGCCGGCGATCGTTCTTTTGACTCGCCGTTTGCACCTTCTTGGCGAGATGCAAATCGACGAATGGACCTTTCTTGAGCGAACGAGGCACTACGATATCTCCTAGGCAGCTCTAAAGCGTTACAGCCGTTTGTTCTTGCGGCGCTGGACGATCATGCTGTCCGTGCGCTTGTTGTGGCGGGTCTTCTTGCCCTTGGTCTGCAGGCCCCACGGGCTGACCGGGTGCGGATTACCCTGCCCGGACTTGCCTTCGCCGCCGCCGTGCGGGTGATCGACCGGGTTCATGACCACGCCGCGCACCGTCGGGCGCACGCCGAGCCAGCGAACCGCTCCCGCCTTGCCGAACACGCGCAGATTGTGCTCATCGTTGCCGACCTCGCCGATGGTGGCGCGACAATCGATGTGAATCTTGCGGATCTCGCCCGACTTCAGCCGCACGCTCGCGTACAGCCCCTCGCGCGCGGCAAACTGCGCCGAGCCTCCCGCGCTGCGAACCAGCTGACCGCCTTTGCCGACTTTCAGTTCGATGTTGTGCACCGTGCTGCCGACCGGAATGTGCCGCAGCGGCAGCGCGTTGCCCGCCTTGATCGGGGCGTCCGCGCCGGAACGGATCTCATCGCCCGCCTTCACGCCCTTGGGCGCGAGGATGTAGCGTCGCTCGCCGTCCTTGTAGAGCACGAGGGCGAGGTGCGAGGTGCGGTTCGGATCGTATTCGAGGCGTTCGACCACGCCCGGGATGCCGTCCTTGTCGCGCTTGAAATCGATGATCCGGTAACGCTGCTTGTGGCCGCCGCCGATGTGGCGCGTGGTCTGACGGCCGGAATGGTTGCGCGCTCCGGTGCGGTTTTTCTTGAGGGTCAGCGACTCGAGCGGGCCGCCCTTGTGCAGATGCGAGCGGTCAATCTTGACCACGAAGCGCGTGCCGGGGGAAGTCGGTCTCATCTTGATGAGTGCCATGATCTTTAGATCCTTACTTCGCGCTGCCGGTGAAGTCGATCGACTGTCCGGCTTGCAAGCGCACGTAGGCCTTCTTGTGGCCGTTGCGCCTGCCGGGGACGTTCTTGAAGCGCCGGCTTTTGCCCGGCTTGTTGAGGAGGTTCACCCCCTCCACCTTGACTTCGAACATGAGCTCCACAGCCTGCTTCACATCGCTCTTGGTCGCATCGCCCAGGACCCGGAACACGTATTGATTGCCCTTCTCGGCCACGTTCGCGGCCTTCTCCGACACGTGCGGCTGGATCAGCACGTTCATTAGTCGTTCTTTATTCATGCGCGCCTCCGAGACGCTGTTCGAGCAGCTTCAGTACGCCGACCGTCACGATGACCTTGTCGTGCTTGATGAGGCTGACGGGATCGAGCGAGGCGACCGGCATCACCTCCACGTAGGGAATGTTGCGGGCCGCGAGGAACAGCTTCTCCTCGTACGCCTCGACCAGGATCAACGCGCGGGTGAGGCCGAACTCCGCCAGCTTGCCGATCAGAAGCTTGGTGCGCGGCGCGGCGAGTTCGAGGTTCTCGACGGCGACCAGCCGATCCTGGCGCACCAGCTCCGAGACCATCGATTGCATCGCGGCGCGATACATCTTGCGATTCACCTTCTGCGTGAAATCGCGGGGCCGGGCGGCAAAAGCACGTCCGCCGCCGACCCACAAGGGGCTGCGGATCGAGCCGGCGCGGGCCTGTCCGGTGCCTTTCTGGCTCCAGGGCTTCTTGCCGCCGCCGCGCACTTCGGCGCGCGACTTCTGGCGCTTGGTTCCCGCGCGGCCGCCGGCCATGTAAGCGGTCACGACCTGGTGCACCAGCGCCTCATTGTAGGCGCGGCCGAATGCGGCATCCGACAACTGGATTTCGCTCGAGCCCCCGGCATTCTTTAGCTGCAACTTCATGGCGTCACTTCTCGTCGGTTACTTCTTGGCAGCCTTGGGTGCGGCGGCGGGCTTGCCAGCAGCGGGCTTGCCCGCGCCGGGCTTGCCCGCGGCGGCCGGCGCCTTGTTCGGCGCAAGACGCTTGCGGCGCTGCTGCGCCAGGGCCTTTCCGGATGGGCGAACGATCACCCGCCCGCCTTCCGAGCCCGGTACGGCGCCCGAGATCAGGAGGAGATTGCGCGGCACGTCGATGTCCACGATGCGCAGGTTCTCGATGGTGCGGTTGCGCACGCCCATATGGCCCGACATGCGCTTGCCCTTGAACACCCGGCCCGGTGTCTGGCGCTGCCCGATGGATCCCGGCGCGCGATGCGACACGGAGTTTCCGTGAGTCTTCATGCCGCCCGCGAAGTTGTGGCGCTTCATGGTACCGGCGAATCCCTTGCCGACCGTGGTGCCAGTCACGTCGACCACCTGACCCACCGTGAACATGTCGACCTTGATCTCGCCACCCACCGCGAGCGACTCGCCCTCGCCTTTCTTCAGGCGAAATTCCCGCGAAGCGTCGCCGGCGGCCACATTGGCCTTGGCGAAATGACCTGCCAGCGCCTTCGAAACGCGCGAGGGGCGGCGGCTGCCAATGGTGACCTGAATGGCGCTATAGCCCTCGGATTTCTCGGATTTGACCTGAGAAATGCGATTGGGGAGCGCCTCGACGACCGTCACGGGAACGGTGACGCCGGCGTCAGTGAAAACGCGGGTCATGCCGCATTTGCGGCCAACCAGACCAATGGTCATTGTCAATCCTCATACCGCGGACGCGACAAAGGCTCCGCTACGTTGCAACAAGCCGGCGGTTTGGATGCTCGAGACCCCAGGACCCTTGGGCTCGGCCGGCCACCTTTGCCGGTACGAATCCCTTGGATAACTGGCGTCGGCGCCCACGCACTCCGACCTCAAAATTGGACGGCGGAGTATACCGGACTTTGCGGGCAGTACAAGCCGCCGCGGCGGCGGGGTGGTGCCTCCTCCGCGTCGCCCGACAGCTTCCGCTGGGCGGGTCTTGGAACTTCTCGAGGGCAGCCTGCGCAACGACCGGGCGCGGAGTGTTGCTATTGTCATCTGTCATATGTCATTATTTTCTTACATATGACAGATGAACTCTCTGGGGGCGACCAGTTGCTGAGGGCCTTGGCCGCGCTCGCCAATCCGCACCGCCTTCGCATCGTTGCGGCGCTCTCAGCGGGGGGGCGCGACTACGTGAGTCGGCTGGCCCGGGAGCTTGGCATCAGTCGGCCATTGCTGCATTTGCATTTGCAGCGGCTTGAAGAAGCCGGGCTGGTCACCAGCACACTCGAGCTGTCGCAAGATGGCAAGGCGCTCAACTATTTCGAGGTTCGAAGCTTCGACTACGAGCTCACGCCGGCGGCCATTGCCGTGGCGGCAGGGTCCCTCACGTCCCAACTCTGAACCGCAGCGTCGTTCACGAGCGAACACGCTTCGTTACCGTCTTTGACTATCGATCCGTGATTCATGCCGGCCCGGCGATCTCCGCAAGGAACGCCTGCCCGTACTCGTCGAGCTTCTTCTGCCCCACTCCATGGATTTCGAGCAGCCCCTTGGCTGAGCACGGCTTCTGCTCCGCCATGGCCTGAAGCGTCCGATCGCTGAACACCACATAGGCGGGAACCTTGCGTTCGTCCGCCATCCGCTTGCGCAGTGCCCGCAAGCGCTCGAACAAGTCCGCGTCCGGCATCTCGGAATTGTCCGACTGCGCGACCGGCTCGAGTTTGCGCCCGCGCGAGACGGCTGTAGCTTCCCGCAGCGGCGAGCGATTCGCGAGCGAACTCCCTGCTTCGCGGCCGGCATCCACGGTGGGCGGCGCACGCGCGCCGCGCGCCTCCTCGACGATATCCGCTCCCGTGCAGTTCCCGCACGACTCGCCGCACACCGCCACCTCCTCCGCAAAATGGGCTGCGAGGCGGCGCCACAAACACGAATCGGCATCGGCCAGATCGAACATGCGGCGCACTGCGCGGCGTTGTTGATCGGCATTCTCGGAGTCCGCCGAATCGGAATTATCGATGAGCCGATCGAGCGAAATCACGTCCGCCCACGAATAGAAGAGCACGCAGTCGGCGAACGCGCCATCGCGGCCCGCGCGGCCGATCTCCTGGTAATAGCCTTCGATCGAGCGCGGCATGTCGCGGTGGAGCACGTAGCGCACGTTCGATTTGTCGATCCCCATGCCGAAGGCGATGGTCGCGCACACCACGTCCAGATCGTCGCGGCTGAACTTATCCTGCACCGAGGCGCGTTCTATCGGGGTGAGGCCCGCGTGGTACGCCGCCGCCCGCACCTTGCGTTCCCGCAGAAACTCCGCCGTCGTGTCCGCGGCCTTGCGCGACAGGCAGTAGACGATGCCCGACTCGCCGCGCCGCGCTCGCACCAGTCGCAGGATCATGTCGCGTACACCGGTCCCCGTTCCCTTTTTGACCGCATGCAGGTGCAAGTTCGAACGATAGAACGAACCGCGCACGTGGAGCGGTTCGCGCAACGCCAATTGCTCGGCAATGTCGTTCTTGACGCGAGGTGTCGCGGTCGCAGTCAGGGCCAGCACGGGAATATTCGGAAATCGCCGCTTCAGGCCGGCGAGATTTCGATAGGCAGGTCGGAAGTCGTGACCCCACTCGCTGATGCAATGCGCTTCGTCGACCGCGATCATCTGCAAGTCGAGCGCATCGAGCAGATTGCCGACGGACGCGTCCAGGCCTTCTGGCGCCGCGTATAGGAGCTCCACCTCACCCGCACGAAGCTGCGCGGTGCGCCGCGCGCGCTCGGCGCCGTCCAGCGAGGAATTGAGGAAGGTTGCGCGGATCCCGAGCTCTCCCATGGCGTCGACCTGATCTTTCATCAACGAGATCAGCGGTGATACCACCAGCGTCACACCGCCTTTGAGCCTCGCCGGAATCTGGTAGGTGACCGATTTCCCCGCACCCGTGGGCATCACGGCGAGACAGTCGCGACCGGCCATCACGGCCTCGATGATTTGCAACTGTCCCGGACGGAACGAGGGATATCCGAAAACTTCCTTCAACATCGCAAGCGCCGGACCAGCCGAGTCCGAGATGCGACACTGCCTCGCACGCGCCGCGGCCTCGCGCAGCAACCCCAGCGTCTCGGGAGTGAATAGCAGGGGAGAGTCGCGGTAACGCTGCCGCAGCCCGACGAGGGTCGATTCGATCGCGGCCGCCGGAAGCTCGATCAGTGTCCGCGCTGCGGCGAGCACTTCGTCCACGGTGTTGAGTCTGAGATCCATCAGGCAGCGGATCGTGCCAGAAATGCGAGCGACACCGTCATGTCGATTTCCGGCGGGAATCATCCCATTCACAATGTATATCTTTCAATTTTGCGCTGCCGGGAACCTGATTGCCGCTCCAAGTTCACAATGGTAACGTGGTTTCCGCCGCTGGCGGACTGGAAGGATCTCTATGTGTTCAACATGGCTTCTGGGACTTGGGCGAGCGCGGGGACGAGCTTCGAGGAGCAGCGGGTTCTGTAGCCACCTGCTCACCGGCAATAGTCGTCCGCAAAGTGCCGTGGAGCTCTGAAGGTTTCCATGGCCTCCGCCCACCAATTGGCTCGGTACCTGGCGGCGACGATGAAGAATCCTCTCGTCCTGTCCCCCTTCAAGGATTACTTATTCATATTGAGCCATATGCGCTGCCACACCTCGGTGCTGTCGCACATTCTCGGCAGCCATCCGGAGATCATCGGGCATTCGGAGATGCACCAGGGGTACTTGAACTCCCTGGACCTCTTGAAGCTCCGATGCAAGGTGTCCATCGACAACCACGATTCGCTCAAGGGACGATATGTGCTGGATAAGGTGCTGAAGGGGTTCTGCTGCGCAAGCCGCAGGCCAGTCTCCGGAGCATCCTTGCCATGGGGCAGAAATATGCCGGCGTCGACTGGCATCGCGATCCTGGCAAGGTGCTGGAGTACTACGTCACCCGACTTTCGCAGCTCGAGGGGATCGCGAAAGCGCGTGCCGCCGCCGGCGCCTCACCGGCTTTCTTTTTCGAATCCGAGCTGCTGCTCGAGCGCACGGACCTGGTATTGCGGGAATTGACGCAATGGCTCGGCCTGTCGACCGAACTGAAACCTCATTACCGGATTTTCGAGACCACCGGTCGACTCGGCTGGGGCGACCCCTCCGACAGCATCAAGGCGGCGCGGATCGTGAAACCGGCCCGCCGGCTCGACCCCATCGAGCTCGATGCCGATTTGTTGGAGAAGGCGAGGCAGAGCTTCGACCGCTGCCGAAGCACCCTCCTCGCACTTTGTAGAAGTCCCCGGCTGGGGGCTCCGCAGAGGTCTCAGTTCAGCTTGATCTGAACGTCGACGCCGGCCGGCAGCTCGAGCTTCATCAGCGCGTCCACCGTTTTGTCGGTCGGGTTGAGAATGTCCATGAGCCGCTTGTGGGTGCGGATCTCGAACTGGTCACGCGCATCCTTGTCGCCGTGCGGCGAGACCAGCACCGTGAAACGCTCCATCTTGATGGGCAGCGGCACCGGACCCTTGACGGTCGCGCCGGTGCGCTTCGCGGTATCGACGATCTCGCGCGCCGACTTGTCGATCAAGCGATGATCGAAAGCCTTCAGGCGAATACGAATGTTCTGATTAGCCATAAATTTCCCATGCGCTTCGCGCAACTTGCCATGCGCTTCGCGCAACATTGACGGGGTCGAATCGATCCCGTCCGTTAAAAAATAAAGTCAAGCTATGACCTTGGAAACCACGCCCGCGCCGACGGTTTTACCGCCTTCGCGGATCGCAAAGCGCAACCCCTGCTCCATCGCAATCGGTGCAATCAACTCCACCACAATCTTGATGTTGTCCC
>Ga0182030_10027363_pt1 | contig 10258 bp, 9 predicted proteins | sample 812S3MmetaG_FD_121299 | JGI IMG/M metagenome (GOLD analysis project Ga0182030, IMG submission 121299) | Permafrost microbial communities from Stordalen Mire, Sweden - 812S3M metaG (Illumina Assembly) | ecosystem: Environmental > Terrestrial > Soil > Wetlands > Permafrost | place: Sweden... | reverse complement strand
TGCAAGTATTCTTTGACTTCGTTTTGATCGATGTTATATTTTGCCAGACGCACTTTTTCGGCGTAATAGCGATAATCCCATGGCTCGATTTTGATCTTTTCTGGCTCTTGGTCTGCTAGAGCCTGCATGTCTTTTACTTCTTCATGAATACGGGCGACAGTCGCCTTCCAAACTTTGAGCATCAAATTCATGGCATTTTCTGGCGTTTTTGCCATGTTGTCATCGAGAACCCAGTGAGCGTGCGTGGGAAAACCGAGGATTCTGGCTCGCTCGGTTCGCAATTTCAAAATCTCACCGATGATTTTTTTATTGTCATGCTGATCATCATTGTCGCCTCGACGAGTCCAGAGGCGCCAACCTTTTTCGCGCAAATCACGCCTTGAAGAAAAAGTTATAAAAGGCTCCATCGATGAACGCGTATTAGTGATTATCCACTTGCCTTTCATGCCGTGAATCTCAGCCTGGGAAGCGGCATCTGCCTTCAAACTATCTGACAATCCGGCTAAGTCTTTTTCGCTATCGAGCACAAGCATATATTTTTCTTCGTCTGCCAATTGGTTATGGCGGAAGTCTGTGTATAAGGTCGCTAGTTTTTCATTGATCTCACGCAAACGTGTTTTTTTCTTTTCGTCTAAACCGGCACCCTGACGAGTAAATGTTTGATAGTAAACTTCGACGAGACGCTGCTGTTCGTCAGTCAATTTGGAATTCTTGCGAGTTTCGTAGACCGTTTTTATTCTTTGAAAGAGTGGGTCGTTTTGAATGATTTCGTCATCGAATTTGGCCAGCAGAGGAGTCATCTCACTTTCAATGCTCTGCATCGGCTTGTCATTCATAGTAGATGTGTAGATGTTGAAGAATCTATTGGTCCGACTATATGGACGTCCTGCATCTTCCAGGGCAGCTATTGTGTTATCAAAATTAGCCGGCGCGGTTTGAGCAGTTATAGATTTTATCTCCACACGCTTCAGGTCCATGCCTTGTAGCAAAGATGGTTTGAAGTCATTGATTTTGATCAGGTCAAAACGGGGTAACCCATCATGAGCACCGCTCCATGATGCAAGCATTGGCCCCAGCGGAACGGTTTCTGCAAACAGTTTCCTCTGACTCATAAAGGTACCGCCTCCTAAAGACAGAAACAGCATTGCTCTCTTAAGAAACGTTCTTCTCTGCATTTTTACCTCTGCCAGTTAGGCCACTAATTGTGCGGTCCACTTTTTATGGATCTGGTGGCGCGTCGCCTTCAATCATCGTCCAGAATTTGCGTTCGAAGTCCCACATCGGATCTTCTTTCCAGTTCTTCAGAACAACTTTAGCGGTCCACATTCCTTCTTTATCCAGGATGACGTCGGGCTTGAGAAGATAGTGACCTTTGTAAATGTCGGCTGGATCGTTAGCGTTGAATTCTTTTTCGAAGACAACTTCGCCAGCTGGATTCTCCAGGGTAATGGTGCCTTTGTATTGACGCCTTTCGTAGGGAGTGCCAAAGCCAATGACGATGGTGCAATTCATTTTGATAGGCAGTTGTTTGCCGACAAATAAATCGAACAGACCTTGAGCATCAATACGTCCGTTTTCTGTGTGTTCTGCTTCGTCGCAAAATAGTAAATAGCCGCTGTGTAGGTACTTCATGAACTCCACCGATGGACGCCCGACTAACCGGGGTGACATCCCGGCTGAAACGTGTTCCAGTTTACCGCATCGCTGTCCATTCGAAGACAAACTGGTGAGATTCGTATTTTCCCCAATTTACTTGGGCTTGAAGGACCATATACTGACATTCAGCCAGATGTCATGCAAAGGTGCCGATGCTAGCAGTCGAATTAGCAAAATTAGCAGTTAAGGCGGCTGAAACGCCCCAGGTTTCACGTCTGGCTATTGAAGCAGCTGACCTTTTAGAAAGTGTGGCGCCCGGCTCTGTGAAAAAATTGGCCGACGGTGCAAACACAGCTGTTAATTGGCTGGAAAGGGCAAAGGCGATAGATAATCCTTATCTGCGCGAATTCGAAGAAACGCAAAGTAATCCGGCTTACAAACGTTCGATGGATATTGTGCGTGGTCGCGTTGACGCAGGCGATGGTTTATTTGGACTTGCGTATCGAAGGCAAATGGAGACTCGCTACGGTTTAACTCACAAATACGCCTGGGCTGTGCCTAACGCTGAAGCTCTTGCTACCATCGCCGAACAGGGCAAAGTCGTAGACGCTGGCGCTGGTAGCGGCTATTGGTCGAGTCTCTTACGTGAGATGGACGTTGACGTGGTGGCATTTGATCAACACGGTACGGACCTGGCAGCCAATCATTTTCATAAGAATGGCGTCAAACCATGGACAGAAATAGTCAAAGGAGATGCTCGGACGGTCTCGGCTCATGGCGATCGTGCGCTCTTCATGAGTTTTCCGCCGGGTGACGAACCATTCGGTTATGATGTCTTAAATCAATATCGCGGTGATAGATTTGTTTATGTGGGCGAAGAACGTGGTGGCTCTACTGGTGACGAAAAGTTTTTCGATTTGCTGGAAAGACAATGGACACAAACAAAATTTGTCGAAATTCCGCGTTGGGAGATTTCCGATGGTCTTATGCGTGATGCCATGCAAGTCTTTGGACGACGCTAGAAAATAGAACAGGTAGTTTTCTTGCCCAAGTTTTGAGTGAGAATTAGGAAGTCAAGCTTGTGATACCTAATGTGGTATCAGCTTTGCCAGCAATTGAGTTTCAATCCTCTCGGCAAACTCTTTGGAGCCACTTAGAATTTTGATTAGTAGCACCGAGATATGTCAGACTAACGCCAAGTGTTTTCCAAGACTTCAGGTGTTTAATAAGTGAATAAAAAATCGATGGCTTCAGCATTGTTACTGGCTGCCTTCGCTACGATGCAAATACAAGACGTCAGCGCCTGCACGGATTTTTTAGTCAAGGCTAAGGACGGCACAGCGGTAGTTGGTCGGTCGATGGAATGGGGACTGGACCTGCGCTCTAACGTCTGGATGACGCCGCGCGGCGAAAAACGTGCTTCTCAAAGCCCCGACGGCAAGCCTGGTGTAGCCTGGACTTCGCAATATGGTTATCTTTCTCTTGACTGCAATGACATGCCTCTAGCCATCGACGGTATGAACGAAAAAGGTCTATCCATGGGCCTGCTCTGGTTGCCCGGCACGGTCTATCAGGATGTGCCCAAGGACCATCCAGAAGTAGCCATGAGCGTGCTCGACATCGGACACTGGCTTTTGGGCAACTTTCAAACAGTGGATGAGGTAAAGTCCGCGATTGCAAAAGTACGCGTCTGGACACCGGCGATGGCTGATTGGGGCGGCAAGCCAACGGCTCACCTGGCCATTCACGATGCCGCAGGCAATAGCGCCGTGATCGAATTTACCGATGGACAACAGAAAATTTTCGACAATCCAGGCGGCGTTCTCACGAATGCTCCTACCTTCGATTGGCACCGCACTAATTTGCGCAATTTTATAAGTCTTTCTCCCGAAAGCACACACAAAGTGACCATAAAAGGCACTGTGCTGGCTCCTCCCGGACAAGGCGGCGGCTTCCTCGGCATCCCCGGCGATTGGACACCACCCTCGCGTTTTGTTCGCACCTCGGCCATGCTCGCCTTCGCCGAACCAGCCAAAAATGCTTCTGAAGCGATCATTTTAACAACCCATATTCTAAATGCCGTCGACATTCCACTCGGCGACATCCGCGAAAGAGCCGGTGAAATCGACCACTCCGATTACACGCAATGGGTGGTGCTCAAGGATTTAAAGAATCGCGTTTTGTATTTTCGCTCATATGATAATTCAGCATTGAAATCAATTGATATGAAAAAACTAGATTTTGCAGCGGGAGCGACAGCGCATAAACTCATGCCTGTAGCTGGGGGAAAGCTGGCAATTGATGTGACACCATAACAGTGCCACAACTTTCGTCGGAGTAATAGTCTTGAAAAAGTCTGAAACGCAACCAGCTAAGCAAAGAATCAAATTTGGGTTTCTATTAATGAGTTTATTCGCGCTAGCTGTGATTTCGCCGCTAGTGTCATCGGCGTTGGATGGGAATCAAACCAATCTAACTGATGACAGGATAGAAAAGCAGAGTCAAATTGCATCTGAAAACTTACCAAACCAGGCACCTCCTGCCGTTACAATCGAAAAGAGCACTCGATTTCCTATAGTCTTAGATTCCGTGATAAACAGCGAGAAAAGCAGAGATGGTGACAAGATTTCAGCTCACCTTTCGGAGGATTTCGTCGTTGGCGATGTAACGGTGCTACCGGCAGGTTCAAAAATCGAAGGAAGGATTATCAAATTTGAAGACGTGGGTCCACCTATGCGTATTCTTATGGAATTGAAATTTGACTCCATCAAGATTGTTGATAAAATGCCGCTTTCGTTAAGTGCCGAAGTCGCTGTGGGTGCGACAGAGTGTTACGTTCGGTGCGGTCTGAAAGGAATCTCAATTCCTGTATCGAGAGCAGGTTCAGGTTTGCCTTCAGGTTTACCACCTGCTCGGAAGGTTTTCATCAATCCGAATAACATCCGGGTTAATGTAATGGTTGGTGACGATATTCGGCACGCTCATTTTGCTATGGATTCGCGTATTTTACTTGCCAATGACTTGATTAAAATCGAACTCAAGCAAGGTGACGTATTTAAGATACAGCTGAAGGAAAATCTGGCAGTTCCGAACTCCAAGCTCTAAGAATATTGACCGTTGGGATATTGATAAAAAGCTTGAAAAACTTATTCATCCTCAGTGATTGGTTTTGGATCTAATTTGACCGCCCTAGTGGAGGAACAACAAAGATGAAGATCGAAAATATTTTATTGTTTCTCTGCTTAGCATTTCTGCCGGCGTTCGCTTGCGCGCAAACAACAACTGGCGACCGACCAACTGTTACCACAACTAGAATACATGGCGCTGTACCGGCAGAGACCGCGCATATCGTCAAATATTACGTTAAAAAAACTAAGCACGATTCTGAATATGACACCGGGAATCTGCATATTATTTATAGCGATAAAACGGAAGTTATTGAAAAGGTGCCATCCAAAGCTAAGAGCAGCGGTAAAAATATCGTCAAAAATCACGAGGGTATCACCGAACCTGCAGTAGCGCCGGACAAGCGAACAATTGCTTGGACAGAAACGTTTGATAATTGCGGCACATCGTATTCAATTCCGCTGGTGCTGGCTATTTATCAATCAGGCAAGACGATTTTGCGGATCCAGCAAGGACAAATGGTTTGGTATTGGACTTTCCTTGACGGAGGAAAACGTATTGCAGCCGTATGGGGAACGACGCATGGACCGGAAACTGGTGATTATCAGCTTTATGATGCTAAGACAGGTCATGTGTTGTCGGAAGCCTTTGGCGATGTAGATCGCCAATCCTTGAAACCAGATGCTCCCGAATGGGCAAAGCAAACCGAACGAAAAATGCATTCACGATGAAGCAAAAAACTCAAGAGACGCTTTCTGACTAATGAGCAGCACCATGTGAATCGTCCTGCACGGCAATCTTGTTCGCTAGCACAATTGAGCCAAAGCAGAAAATCAATACAACTGCAATACTGGCGTAAGCACTAAACAGTCCGTGTTTATCGGCTATGAAACTGAGCACCATAGGCGCCACCAGAATTGAAATGCCGCAAAGCAAACCAATGCGAGCAATCGCCGTGCTTCGCATCGTCGGAGACGCAGCCACGGCCTGAGAAAAACAAAGCGGATACATATTTGCGATACCGAGTCCGGTCAAAAACAATCCACAACAATTGACTGGTACGACTGTGCCGAGCCAGAACATTGCAAATCCTACCATCGCCGTTAGCCCAGAAACGAAAAGAAGTTGGCTCGATGTATAGGTGTGGATCAATCTACTGCCACCATACCGACCGCTGACCATGCCGATGAAGAAAGCACCGACCGTTGAAGCCGCTGCTGCCTTCGAAATCAGCAATCTCGATGCCAGATAGTCGGCACTCCAGAAAGCGGTTGACCATTCAACCGCGACGCTAAGTAGAATAATGGTGCCAAATAACCAGAAAGACGGCGACAATTTGCCGGTCGTTAGAATCTTAGGATCGTGGCTGTTTTTGACGTTGCCAAATTGAGTCAGCAAAGGAATACAACCTAAGTACGAGACGATCAAAAGCACAATGGCTGCCCGCCAACCTAGATTCATCATTACGCATGCAGCTACTGCAAAAGGGGCTGCACCTGCAACCAGCATCGCGAATACTTCGCCTTCAAGGAAAGCAAAGGTCCGCAGATCTTCAAGATGGTCAGAGATTGTCGAAGCAAGAGTTTGATAGATAAGACTTGCGCAAAATCCGACGATGAGAATTGCTGCAATCGAGAAAATAGAATTTGTTGCCGTGATCAAAAGCACCATGGATAAGGCTGCTGCTATGAGAGTGCTGCGAAGCGTCGTCACTCGTCCAAGCTTGTGCGTGATTAAATCGCCTTTGAAACCAGCGATCATTGAACCTATGGCAAAAGCGCTGAAGTGCATACCGGCAACTTTGTAGTCAAGATGCAAGTCCGCTCGCAAGAAGGGCATGATCGGACCAAGCGCCGCCATAAAATAGCAGTTAAGACCAACCAAACCATAGTAAGTCCAGACGTATTGATCGCGCTTGAATTTAGCGACCGGCTTGCTCGTGACCTGTAATTGCGATTCCTGTGTCACCATGATTCCTTTCACAAATGGCTGGTACGCCATTTCAGTCCCTCTACTATCGGTCAAGATCGCTATATTTTTTGGAAAATCTAATCCTTGTCAACAAAAGTTATCTCACGCGGTTGGTTAAGAACGCATCAAAACGCTTGCACATAAGCGATGGAACCAGTGTTCTCACTCAATTACCGCCGAGATCGATACCCTGCAGCTTATTTGATTTGCCGTCAAGAAAACGTTGTACGCCGCTAGACATAGCATCTTCTTTTAATGATGTTCGTTACGCACAAATACCGCCCCGTATCAACAAGAGGTAAATCGTGGTTGAGACTACACCCAAAATAATTGACAGAGTCCTTTTCCTCATGAGTTCATCTTACAAGATAAGCCCGTTGAAGAAGGACTGTTAACTCCGAGTGGCGCTGGTAGCAGCTATTTTGACGAATTGACTAGCCAATTTGTCTGCTCCAGACACCAATATGTGTATGTCCAGTCCAACGGCTGTAAATGTGGTGCCAAGCTCAATACAACGAGTGGCAAAAGCTGTGTCTGTCGTAAGGATCCCCGATGGCTTGCCTAGCTCCTTCAATTTTTTGATGGTGCGTTCGATTAGGCAGACAACTTCCGGATGTCCAGGCTGACCAGGATAACCCATGCTTGCGGCTAGATCGGCAGGTCCTATAAACACGGCATCGACGCCATCAACTGCGCATATTTTCTCGATTTGCGTAATAGCTTCAGCCGTTTCGACTTGCACGATGAGGCACAACTCTTCCTCTGCTCGCGTGGCATAGTCGGTCACCCGACCAAACCGTGTAGCACGCGTAATGCCTGCCATTCCTCTAATGCCTCGTGGTGCATAACGCATTGCATCAACTATTGCTCGCGCTTGCTCGGCGTTTTGGACATAGGGAATCATAAGGGTTTGAGCACCATTGTCTAGAAAACGCTTGATCAATGCAGTGTCGTTATTAACTGGTCGAACTACAGCTGATACTGGATATGGTGCGGCTGCTTGTAATTGCGCCAGAACGGTTAACGGATCTGCTGGTGAATGTTCAGTGTCCAGAAGAATCCAGTCAAACCCTGAAGCAGCGACAATTTCAGTGCAATAGGCATCGGGTAGACTGCACCACAGACCGATTTGCTGACGTCCCTCAGCCAGCGCGTGTTTGAAGGTATTCCTCGGCAAATTCATATCCATCTCCTCAAATAAATGTAACGTATCTGCAAACTAAAATTGCTTGGTGATGGCCAAGACGTGAGCTGGAGGAGAACCAGTGCTAATACACCAACCAGTGTTTTCTGGTAAATAATCAAATATAACGATGATAGTTCCATCTCTGGCTGGACCTTCTTGAAGTCCTTTATCGACACGTTGCCCTCTGGCTCCGCCGGGAACTAGCGCAGCAGACCTTTCATCGATTCTGTTTTGTCCTTTATTGCGCAAACTGCGAGCGTAATTTTGGCACGCTGGGTAAGAGTTCCTGTCGCCAGTTGCGATGGCTAAAGGTAATGCACTCGTTGCCGGGACATCATCTGTGATCTCCACTCCCCACAGGCTACGTTTCGCATCCAATAACTCGTCCAAGTCAGCAATTTCAGCGTGGCGGATAAATTCAGCCCAGGCACCATCTGGAGTGTCAGCGAAGTATTGAGCAGGGCCGTCAGAGGCAGCATTGTACCTGCCGGCGGGTTGTCCAGCGTCTTCCCAAAGGAACGGCCACCTAGGATCAGCATTTCGAAAAACTATCAAGTTCCCATGCTCTCGACTAAAGAGTGTGCAAAGTTTCGGATGTTAACCGCGTCTTTATCTGTTGGAGTCCAATTATGACCGACAAGCATGGCGAGTGGAGTTGAATTCCCGAAAGATTTTCGCGGACGAATGAACCATTTTCTGACACCGTCACTGTTGTAAGCGCCATGCAAATCACCGACAACGAGAGCCAACCAGTGAAGCCTCAATGCCACTTCATCAGGAGTAGTTCTTTCCTTCGTGGCGTAACGGCGAATGCTCTGTTCGGAAACAACAAGAATATCTGAAAGCATTTCGTCAGAAAAAAGCTCCCTCAGCTTTTTCCATTCAGTGGCAGGCTGCGGTGACTCTTCCAATATTTGACTTAATGTTCTTATTTTCGTGCAAAGGTCATCTGCGCTGTACTCACGCCAACGGTCTGGATTTATAACTACCTTTAGTCCAATACCGAGAGACGTTATATCTCTCACAACTCCGATCAACGCTTCGAGATCGAGCTTAAGTGTGTCCACCGGCGTGATCAAAACGCCCATAGACTCTGCTTTGAGTACTAAATCTATGGCTAAAGCCAGGACACGATTGTCCAGTGGATTAGAAGCGGGACTGGAACGGATTATTGACATAATCCATATTATATCCAATATTGCTCTAGTTGTCATCGAGCTGCGACTGGTCTGGCGCTATCCTGCGTCCCGACGTTTTAACTTTGTACGATCACTAATTTCGATTCCATGCTTCGAATCTTTTCGTAATCCGACAAGACTAATTGCCGGTTGCCAGCCAACGCGATAATGCCGATACTCGTCAGATAATCAACTGTTTGCGGCACCATGTCACCGTTTTTAAACCAAATATTCTCATTCAAAAAAGTCGGCAACTTAGAAACGTCATTAAAGACCTCTGCATTCGATACCTTTCCGTGAGTGGGTGACTTTAAGAAGATAGGCATCACTGTTTTTTTGAATGCATATTCTTTTGTCGAGACATCTCCATCTGCATAGATCTCAACCAGCTTGTCGGCTTGACTGCTGCCGGAGGCTTCTCGAGCGAAGCCCACAACTGGACCGCCGCACATTCTGGCGCCAGTTTCGATGAGGCGCGGTCCATCCTTCGTGAGCATTATTTCGTTGTGAGCGGCTCCCCATCGAATGCCCAGTGCGTCTAATGCTTTTTGGGTGTACTCAAATAATTGACCGTATTTTTCTGCACTGTAAGGCACAAATTCAACATGATCGTAAACAGTCTCGCGACCATTAAATGAGATTTTGTTGTATTTGATCAAATGGGCTAAATAATGTTTCCCATTGGCGCTGACTGTCCCTACAGCAAACTCAGTCCCGATAGCCTGTTCTTGTACGACCGCCGTTTCGTTTATTTTCCCTGTAATTTTGGATGGTTCGGACAAAACGAGGTTGAAAGCCTTTCTCCAATCTCCTCGAGCGGCAATGTGAAAGACCTTATCACTGCCTGCAGATGCTGCGGGTTTGATTATAAGCGGGGAATCAACTAATCCGCTTGCCTTGATCCAAGCTGCAACTTCATCTTCGGACGCCGTATTGAGCGTCTTAAGCGCTGGCACGCCTGCTTCTTGCAAAGCCTCTTGCATCAGAGCCTTGTGCAATCTATTCGGCGATTTCTTAGGGTCATTGGCGAATTGTGGTGTCATCATTAGTGCTAGAGCTTCTGCGAGTGGAACCCCTTCTTCGGCACCGGGGATAATAGCAAGAGGGGCAAACTTTCTAAGTATTTCAACAAGATTTGGTTGCTCTGGAATAATTTCGATAAAGTCAGATGCTCGAATTTTAGATCCAAATCCAGTCCAAT
>Ga0182030_10027362_pt1 | contig 10258 bp, 9 predicted proteins | sample 812S3MmetaG_FD_121299 | JGI IMG/M metagenome (GOLD analysis project Ga0182030, IMG submission 121299) | Permafrost microbial communities from Stordalen Mire, Sweden - 812S3M metaG (Illumina Assembly) | ecosystem: Environmental > Terrestrial > Soil > Wetlands > Permafrost | place: Sweden... | reverse complement strand
CTTATAGTAAAGGTCGTACTATTGATTTGATTTAACCCGGCGGGGTTATAATAAATAGCCGCGGGTGTATTGGCCTCACCGACAAAGGCATTGCCCATGGCGATGGTTGCCGCGTCCACGGTTTCATTGCGGAAACCGCCGGAACCTGCCCAGGCATGTTGGTTAACACTGATGAGCAACGATGCCCCTATACACAAAATGATCACACGAAGATTAAACATTGTCTATTCTCCTTATGTTTAAATAAATTTATAACAATATTGTGAATATGAGAACATTATAACCCGTCGAAAACTCAACGCAAAGGAAAGGTGAAATATTTTATTTCCTTTAGAGGCGCGCCCAAAAGAGGGCCACACAACCGATGGTCTCGACATGGCAGGAAGAGAAGTTCGTTTCTAATGCAGATTTAAGACCTTCAAAATCATCATGCAGATTTGAAAATATGCCCTTTGAATTATATGCCCTGGTGATCATGCGCGCTGGCAGATTCAGCTTGACACCTTTACCTAATATAGTGGAACCGAAAACCACGGCATTAGGATTCAATAAAACTTTAAGATTTTTAAAAACAACGGACTTTGTGCGAATATCACCGGGCAGACAATGTAAGACATAATTTATGCCCAGAGAATCAAAATGGGGCACGGCCAGATCAATAGGATCAAAGATATTCCTTTTATATAGCTCGGGTTTGTAATCTTTAAGCCTTTTGGCGCTGGCATCAAGGCAATTTTGGTTTAAATCCATCAAAGCGATCCGGGGAGCATCAATAAAGCGGCAATGATCTAAGAAATAACCGGTGCCGGGACCTGCCTCCAGATGATTATTAGAAACGTATTTTTGATAAAGCGTTTGAATATGGCGGGATGGGCATTGCCAGATATAATTATTGGAAATATTCAAAACCACCCAATCATAAAAACGTAAAGACAATTTAGAATATACAGCCTGGCCGGCCAAGATCTGCTGCGGTGTTATAATAGAAGATTGTTTATTCACTTTATTTACTAAAGGAGTCCGTATCACAGAGAATATTTAATTTAATTCATCCGCCTTGGCCAATTTTATCTGGCCCTGACCGCTGCGGGACCATAAATGCCTGAAATGTTTAGTGTATTTACGGGCGATCTCTTCGTCCTTGATGATCAATAAATTCTCGAAATTCTTTCTTTCAGCCGTAGCTGTCCAATTAAATGAACCGGTCAGCACTTCATGGTCATCGATCACGGCAAACTTATCGTGCAAAAGTCCGGGTCCCATGTGAAATTTAACATCAAGACCTTTGCTGACTAAAAATTTACATTTTGAATAAGGGTCTTTGATCTGGGCAATATCCAAGGATATTTTGATCTTGACCTTCCTTTGTTTGGCCTCAACCAACGCACGGGCAATTTCTCTTGAGGTAAAGGCATACATCGCCACATCGATCGACTCATGGGCTTTATTTAGTTCTGTGATGATCGCCCTTTGACAGCCGCCATTGGGAGAAAAATAAACCTTTGTATCCGCATAAACCAGGGACGAGGTGCAAATTAAAAAAAATAAGATCGATCCTTTTAATAGATACTTCATTTATTATCTCCCTCTTTTAGTTTTTAACTACCCCTCCCCTAGCCCCTCCCACAAGGGGAGGGGAATTATTTTATGAAGGATTTGCCATGGCAGGTAAAGAAGATTGTAATTTCTGCTGTAATTCGTTGATGATCGGCACATTGACAGCAGGTTTGATCTCAATGATCTGGGGGACAAAGCCCTGGATGCTGTTAAGTTGGGCCATGTCTTGTTGGGCCAAAGGCAGCGGCACTCCCCTGCCGTCACGCTTGATCTGCAAATTCAGATTTGCAGCATTAAAGTCGATACCACCGGTAGGAGATATCATGGTTTTACTATGGTAAATAGGAGAGACATACGTCCGTGTTTTTGGAATCTCGGCCGTATTGTATTTGTTAGCCAATTGCAACAAACCATCTCGGGGCGTAAGACTGTATTCATGATGCACCGCACCTACATCAAGTACAAATCTGTTTGATGTAAAAATCATGTTATACGGGACTTCAGGAAGAAGAAGATCTCGATCCACAACTATTTCACCTCTCGACTGAAGATATGTCGAATAGTCACGTTCAGCTTCTCTATGTATACCATCAGAAAAGAAATTGAAAGTGGCTCCACTACCTACAGGGAACTCTTTAATTAATGTTTCTACGCTTCTAAAATCTTTTGGAGCCAGGACACCCGTTTTTATTAGCTCCTGATCAGGTGTCGTAATTATGTAACCTATTCCATCAACAGTCTGTATTTGGCCGGGCGCATCAGACATATTCCTATAGGAATCTTGGATTATAGGAATTGAAGGCTTATGTAGTATCCCGTGAACAACCGCCGCCCCTGTTGCGGCTACAAGTAATGCTGTCTTTACATTCATTGCCAAGTCAGTGCGGTTGCCTTCCATATTAAAAACAATCGGAGCCGCTGGATTTGATGATGGCCGTTCTAAGGATTTTTGCATTTTTGTAATAATACCAAGCAAGTCTTCACTAGTCAAAATATTGAGTCTTGCTGCGGTATTAGGCGATTCCGATGAAAAAAATCTTTCTTTTAATTGGACCTGAATAAAACCTTGTGTTCTTTTTGGAGCATGGTATTCATTTTCTAATTCTACACGGGCATCTTCACGGTTATTTATCTTTTTTCCCGTCTCTCTTCCTAACAATTTCCAAAAAGAAGGATCAATTATAACAGTATTTAATCTATCTAAAGGATCGCTGGTATCATTGATCTTAAATTTAGGATCTATTTTTTGCATGCTTTCTTGAATAAGGTATATTAAATTCAATGCGCCTATTTCACCATTAGCAAAATCGTCAATTTTGAATTTATAATCGCTTTTTAATTCTAATATCTCTAGTTTCATTTTTTCAGCAAGGATTCGAGTAGCTAGAATTCGAGAAATCTGCCATGCGACTTGCTTTTCTTCATTCGAAAAATTTGAGGCCGTAATAGTAGCCCATCTGGAATTAAGATAGGAATAAATATAGGGCTTCTTCATTACTGCCATCATTTTCTGTAAAGTTGTTTCAAATAACCCTTTTGTAGTCCTTAAGCCTGGTAACTCAACAGTCCTATTTTTATCAAACTCATCCTCGGTAGACTGAATAGACTGAACAGGCTCAAGAGTCTGGAGCATCGCCTTGTCCAGTCCGTAATAGATGGAAATTATACCGGCGAGTTTATCGGCCAAATCAGGAGTCCTTTTAATTCTTAGGTTTAAACCTTTGCCCAACACTTGATAAACTAATTTTTGCACATTTTTCAGGGAAAGTCCGGAATTTGCAACTGAACTGAATGGTATCCCTAATTTTTTCAAATAGTCTGCGACAATTGGGAAAGGATCTGATTGATCAGTCGGGGTTTGGGGCATGAGTTTATGCAAGAATTTAAAACTGCCCTCGTTCATTAATTGGTTTATTGCTTTTCTGGGCACTTTCAGGATCTCTAATTTTTTTTTAGGAATCCTTGCCGGTGAGATATGCTTTACTTGGGCCACTGCGGCAAGGAATTGATCATTATTATATGGTTTTTGAAACGAAGCAATTGGTCTGAGATATCCTCTTACAGATTCCTTGTCATTGCCTATTGGATTTAAAGTAATTATAGGTATGTCGCTGACAGGACCAAAATTGTAATTAACATCTATCAGTATCCTCTGTATAATACTAGGCCAGTCTCCGTAGGTGTCAGCAATCAATAAGCCTACATGAGCCCAATGCTTTTTCATGATCTGCTCAAACTCTTTTTGGCTAGCCGCAGTTAAAACTTTATAGCCTTGATCTCTTAGCAGTAAATAATGCGAATAAAGGGTTCCGGGATAATCATCGACGACAACAACGGTCTGTTGTTCTGAGCTCATCGCATTGTCTTTATCTTTTGAGGAATCATCGCCGGGAGGCTGGGTAGGGATCGGCGGGATTTGTAATTTTATTCCTACTTCATCAATAGAAGGCGATGCCCCGTTTTTGTTATTTATTAGAAAAGGCATAGGCCATTCACTTTCATCAATTTTAAAATCAACGGGTATTGTTTTTACTACCTTCATTGCCGCATCCAATCCATTACGGGTTGAAGTCCTCCTGCTAAATCCGCCTGAAAAATACTTCCTGGGAATGGCTTCATTGGTGTATTTGTCTACATCTTCTTTGATATAGTTAAACACGCCTTTTTTAAACGCTTTGAGGTATCGTTGATAGATCTGCTGTTGGGATTGCTTCGCTTCGCTCGCAATGACGCCAGGGTCAGCGCTCGTAATGCCAGTTACACCTTGAACTTTGGCTTTGTCGGCGTATACCTTACCTAATAAAGATTCTTTCAAAGCCTTTTTATACCAGGTCGCCAGCACCATGCCACTGAACATTTGCCGCAGATTGGCGAAATTTTTGCCTTCATTGACTTCCTTTTCTAGTTCGGGAAGGATGATCTCGCGGATGACTTGGGAGCCTAGCTTGTTTGTCGAGGGGTTGTTTCCCTGGGGGGCTTTCGCATTCAGCGCTGCGTCGTTTGGCTGGATTCCCGCTTTCGCGGGAATGACATAAGAAATGGAAGTATGTTTTTCCAGCGACAGGTAATCTTCCTCTAACATAACTTTTAAATGGCTTTGGAGGATATAGGCGCTGTTGGCGCTTTCATAGACAAGGGCCTGGTCAGGCACGATCCATACCTTGTTAAAGGTGTTGACCGGAATGTCGGTGGTGTGATATTCGCGCCAGGCGCGCTCATAGATCTTGTCCCAGAATTTCTTGCCTAAGCCTTCTTCCGGATAGATCAGGCTGGAAGTGATCTGCTTGAGCAGGTAATCCTGGGCCAACAGGTCACGGCCCATTTCGGTCTTGCCGAAATCATCCTTGATAATGCGGTCTTTTTCATAAGGAGAAAGGTTGACCCATTGGTCTTCATCGGGAATAGTCAAGGAAGCCAGGAAATATTTCACCAACTTCTGGTATTCTTCTTTCTTTTGGTCACCATCTAAATATTGATCGCCTTTATGGATCAAGAAATCAAACTGCAAGGCATTATCCGGATGAATGGTCATGCCTAACAGATGGGCAGGTATAAATTCCGGGCTTAAATGTACCATTACCCCGGGCATTGGCAAGCAAGGGAACATTCCTTGCGGGTTCGATTGGGCATAAACAGGACTGTTAATAGACGTGATGATAAACGCCACTAGCACTGTTATGGCAATGGCCTTTTTAATATATCTGAACATCGCTTTAGTTGGATTTAGACAATATGGGGACATCTATTTCTCCAATATTCCACACCTAATATAAGAGTGCCATATAATATGAGTATTGTCAAGTCGGCGGGGCGACTTGGAGCTTGAAGCAAGATTTGGTTTTAAGAGTGTTCTTTGATATACTCAACTGTACGTTTTAGGCCCTCTTCAAAACTGACCAAAGGTTTATACCTTAAAACTTTTTGGGCTTTGGATATATCAGCTTCTGTTTTATAGACATCCCCCTGCCTTAAAGGCAAAAAATTTGGTTTTATATTTTTACCCACGATGCGGTTTATCGTTTCCACTATTTCCAATACAGGTATGCCCTGGCCATAGGCCACATTTAAAACTTCATGTTTAAGGCCAGGTGTTGTGGCTGCAAGTATATTAGCTGAAATCACATTTTCAATATAAACAAAATCCCTGGATTGCTTGCCGGTGCCAAAGATCGGCGGAGACTGGTCAGATAAAATGCTATGTATAAATTTGGGGACCACAACGGCATACTCATCATCCAAGGCCTGTTTAGGCCCAAAAACATTAAAATAGCGCAAACAAATTGTTTCTACCCCAAAAAATTCCGAGAAAATCCGGCAGTAATATTCGCCTGTTAATTTGGACAGTGCATAGGGAGAGATCAAAAGAGGTAATTGATCTTCACTTTCCGGGAATTTTTGGGTGTCCCCATAGATAGCGCTTGTTGAAGCAAAAACAAATCTTTTGATTTTATGCTTTGATGAAGATTGCAGCAAACACAGAGTCCCGTCAATATTGACCCTATTATAGCTCAACGGGTCCTTGAGCGATCCCGGGACTGAACGCAGGGCCGCGTGATGAAGCACATAATCCATGCCCTGGCAGGCCTTGTCACAATCCTGAGGATCAGTGATGTCCCCGCGGATAAACTCAAATTTATCCTTTCCTAAACCTGTGGTAAACTTAAGATTTTCTTGCCGGCCGGAGCAGAAATTATCCAGTACCCGCACAAAATGGCCCTGACCGGTCAAATATTCGGCAACACTTGAACCGATAAAACCTGCTCCGCCTGTGATCAGATATTTTTTCATGTTCCTGTTTTTTGAAGGATTTTCTTGATACATTTCAAGGAAGCATCGTCTAGTTTTGTAAAATAAACCGCAAAACCTTCCCCTGGCACGATCCGGGAAATACAGGCCAATCCCTGGACCTGAACGCTGGCATCTTCAGGCGAGGTCTGAATAACGATCCCAACTTCATCGTTAACATTCAGATAAATATTGTTCTTGATCTTGATAAACGCACTGCTTAAAGAAATATCTTTAACCTGACCTTTGACTGTCAATTGTGAACCGACACTGATAGTCACAGGAAACTCCACGTTAACGCGCTGCTGACCGCGTTGATCGTTCATTCCGGTATAATTTTCCATATTAATCCTTTCAACTCCCCCTAACCCCCTCTTTGTAATAAAGAGGGGGGGGACAGTTCAGTACTTAACGGAAATTAAACATAGCCCATGACTTGGGGCTGTTCTGCCTGGAAACCGGCCGCTTCCGGCCGCGATCAGTGCGCCTGTGATGTTGCGTACCATCTTATATAAAAAACCATCTGAAGTAATTGAAATGTGGACCAGATCCCCTTCTTTGCTGATGCTTAAATTCTTGATGGTCCTGACTGTGTTCTTGATCCTTGAACGCTTAGCCGCGGATTGAAAAGGTTTAAAATCACGGGTTCCTTTTAAACCACTCGCTGCTTTTCGCATGTCAGATAAATTTAACTTATACGGATAAAAGAAAGCCCTGTTCCTCCATAATGCCGACGGGTAAGCACGGTTCAATATGGTGTACCGGTATGTTTTGCTCTTAACATCCTTTTGCGCGTGAAAATCTAACGGGACTTCGGTCACCTTGGCGACGGTCAAATCTTTATCCAAAAAAGAATTCAACGCTTTATGGATCAACGATGACTTTATCTGAGTATCAACTTTAAAATGCCCTACTTGTCCTTTGGCATGCACTCCTTGGTCTGTGCGGCCTGACGCTTGGACGTGGATCTTCTTTTTAAAGATTTTTTCTAAATTTTCTTCAAGATGGTTTTGGACCGTGCGCAGCCCCACTGACTGGGTTTGCCAACCGGAAAAATCTGTGCCGTCGTATTCCAAAATTAATTTGAAATTTCGCATTAGCGCGCAAAATCATCCTGAATGCGGATAATATCATCTTCCCCCAGATAGTTTCCACAGGCAACCTCTATGAATACTAAAAGGTCTTCACCGGAGTTCACGATCCGATGAATGCTCCCAAGCGGGACATCAATCACGGCACCTGGCTTGACCGGGATTTCCTGGTTTTCAACAATGGCATGGCCTTGACCTGCCACGATGATCCATTTTTCGGATCTGTGTTCATGTTTTTGAAGGCTTAGCCTGCAATGAGGATTGACCTCCACCCGCTTGACCCAAACTCCGGGTTCTTGGTGGAATTTATGATATTGGCCCCATGGCCTTTTGGATATTTCCTTGACTGACTTCATTATGGTAATTTTAAGAAGAAATTAGTGATTTGGCCAGACAAATGACTTAAATCTTTAGCTGTGTGTTTGGAGGACACAAAAAAAGTTTCCAGGTCAGCCGGCGGTAAGTAAATACCTTGCCGCAATAAATGATGGAATAATTTAGCATAGATCTTTTCTGATGAAGCGTTTTGGGCATCAAGATAATTGTAGACGGGCTGTGGGCGAAAACGGATGCTGACCATGCTTTTATAATTAACCAGGTGTGCGGCAACATTGGATTTCTTTAAAAGATCATTGGTCCGGATTACAAAATCATCACAGATGACGTTAAGATTTTTATAAATTTGGGGCCCCAGATCCTTTAAAGTCGCAAGCCCTGCTTGCATGACTATGGGGTTACCTGAAAATGTGCCGGCTTGGTAAATTCCTCCTAAAGGAGCCAGGTGCTTCATGATGTCCTTCCTGCCGCCATAAGCTCCGACGGGAAAACCTCCGCCGATAATCTTGCCCAGACAAGTCATATCAGGGATGATCTCCAAATCGCTCTGGGCGCAACCTAAATTGGTGCGAAAGCCGCTCATCACTTCGTCATATATCAGGACAATATTATATTTTTTGGTCAGGGCCCGCAGGTTTTTTAGAAAATCTTTATTTGGATTAATAACACCCATGTTACCGGCCACCGGTTCTAAAATGACACAGGCAAGCTGGGCATGATGACGTTCAATGGTGTTGATCAATGTTTGGGTATCATTGAACGGCAGGCTTAAAGTGTCCTGGATATGTGCGCCAGGGATCCCCTGACTTGAAGATGCCGCCAGAAATGCCACACCCGAACCTGCCATACACAGGAGATCATCGCTGTGGCCGTGATAACAACCGTCGAATTTAATGATCTTATTACGTTTGGTAAAGCCACGAGCTAACCTGATGGCGCTCATCGTAGCTTCTGTGCCGGAATTGACAAAACGCACCATATCCACTGACGGCACGTGTTTGACGATAAATTGGGCGATCTCGATCTCGGGCTTCGTGGTGGTGCCATAACTGACACCTTGTTTAACTGCAGTTTGCACAGCTTTAACTACATCCGCATGGGCATGGCCCAAGATCAAAGCTCCCCAAGAAAGGCAATAATCTGTATACTCATGCCCGTTAATATCAAAAAGCTTGACTCCCTGGCCACGCTGCATGATCAATGGATTACCGCCAACAGCGTTAAAAGCCCTTACGGGGCTGTTAACTCCACCGACCAGAACTTTTTGAGCAATTTTTATCAAAGCCATTTGAGAGCATCCTGCGCATGGTAAGAAATAATAATATCTGCTCCGGCACGCTTGATAGAAGTTAAAGTTTCCAACACTATGGCCTTTTCATCGACCCAGCCGTTTTGAGCAGCGGCCTTGATGCAGCTATACTCTCCGCTGACATTATATCCGACGATAGGTACGTTGATCTGGCGGCGTAAATTAGACACAATATCTAAATAAGCTAAAACCGGCTTGACCATCACCATGTCCGCGCCTTCATCAATATCCCGCAGGGCTTCTTTAAGCGCTTCCCGGCTATTGCCTGGATCCATCTGATAAGATTTGCGGTCCCCAAATCCCGGCGCAGAATGCGCGGCGTCCCGAAAGGGGCCGTAATAGGCCGAGGAATACTTGACGGCATAAGATAAAATGCCCACGTCTTCGAAATTCTCGTGATTCAGGGCCTCTCTAATGGCCGCCACCCGAAAGTCCATCATGTCCGACGGAGCAACAATGTCGGCACCGGCTTGAGCATGCGCAATGGCCATTTTGGCAAGTACCGGCAGGGTTTTGTCATTGCTGATCTTTTGGTCTTCAACAATGCCGCAATGGCCGTGGCTCATATATGCGCATAGGCACACATCAGTCACAATTAAAAAATCAGGAAAATTTAATTTCACAGCGTTGATGGCCCTGACCACCGGGCTTTTGGCGGTATAGGCATATTTGCCGGTATTGTCTTTTTGTCCAGATATGCCAAAAAAGACCCCACCCAGGCCGCCTAAACGGATATAGGCTTCTATTTCTTTAAGCAGTAAATCAACGGAAAAACGGAATATTCCGGGCATGGAAGGTATGGCTTCTTTTTTATTTTTGCCTTCAATCACGAAAAAAGGCTGAAGCAGATCGTGGGGGGTTAAATTTGTTTCACGGACAGAATTTCTGATGACAGCAGTCGTCCTTAACCTACGATAACGATGTGGCATGTTTATACCCCGCTTCCTGTAAAGTTTTTAAAGTCACCGGCCCTTTGGCCAAAATTTGCCAAGTGTCAGGTATTCTACCATAATCTGTAAGAAAATTCCTTAATGTTGAAGGGCTCGTAAAAATAATCCCATCTATGTCCATTGACGGTAATTGGCGTTTGGTTGGTTTGGTGTTTTCGTAAATAGTGATCTCGCTGACCTTTGCTCCCAAGGTCTCTAAAGCTTCTTTTAAGAACGGATTAGGCAAGTTT
>Ga0182030_10027361_pt1 | contig 10258 bp, 17 predicted proteins | sample 812S3MmetaG_FD_121299 | JGI IMG/M metagenome (GOLD analysis project Ga0182030, IMG submission 121299) | Permafrost microbial communities from Stordalen Mire, Sweden - 812S3M metaG (Illumina Assembly) | ecosystem: Environmental > Terrestrial > Soil > Wetlands > Permafrost | place: Sweden... | reverse complement strand
CGACCACGGCAAGACCACGCTCACCGCGGCGATCACCAAGGTCCTGTCGGAGAAGAACCCCAACACGTCCTTCACGCCCTTCGACAAGATCGACGCCGCCCCGGAGGAGAAGCAGCGGGGGATCACCATCACGATCGCCCACGTCGAGTACGAGACCGACGCCCGGCACTATGCCCACGTCGACATGCCCGGCCACGCCGACTACATCAAGAACATGATCACCGGCGCCGCCCAGATCGACGGTGCCATCCTGGTGGTCTCCGCGGCCGACGGCCCCATGCCCCAGACCCGTGAGCACGTCCTCTTGGCCCGCCAGGTCGGCGTGCCGTACATCGTGGTGGCCCTGAACAAGGCCGACATGGTGGACGACCCCGAGCTGATCGAGCTGGTCGAGATGGAGGTGCGTGAGCTCCTCAGCAACTACGACTTCCCGGGCGACGACACGCCGATCATCCAGGTCAGCGCGCTCAAGGCGCTCGAGGGCGATCCCGAGTGGACCGAGAAGATCGTCGAGCTGATGGACGCGGTCGACTCGTTCATCCCCGAGCCCGAGCGCGATGTCGACAAGCCCTTCCTCATGCCGATCGAGGACGTCATGTCGATCACCGGCCGCGGCACCGTGGTCACCGGCAAGGTGGAGCAGGGCATCGTCAAGGTGGGTGAGGAAGTTGAGATCGTCGGACTGCGCGACACCCAGAAGACCACCGTCACCGGCATCGAGATGTTCCGCAAGCTCCTCGACGAGGGGCGGGCCGGGGACAACGTCGGCGCCCTGCTGCGGGGGACGAAGAAGGAGGAGGTGGAGCGCGGCCAGGTGCTGTGCAAGCCCGGTTCCATCACCCCCCACACCAACTTCGAGGCCAATGTCTACGTGCTGAACAAGGAAGAGGGGGGCCGGCACAAGCCCTTCTTCACCAACTACCGCCCGCAGTTCTACTTCCGGACCACTGACGTGACCGGCACCATCTCGCTGCCCGAGGGCACCGAGATGGTCATGCCCGGCGACAACACTGAGATGACGGTCGAGTTGGGCAAGCCCATCGCAATGACTGAAGGTCTGCGCTTCGCCATCCGTGAGGGTGGACGCACCGTTGCTTCCGGTCGGGTTACAAAGATCCTCAAGTAACAGACCGCGACGCAACGAGCGAGAGCAGGCACCACCATGGCCGACGGCCCCAAGCAGAAGATTCGCATCAGGCTCAAGGCCTACGACCACGAGATCCTCGATCAGTCGACCGAGAAGATCGTGCAAACGGTGCTCCGGACCCAGGCCAAGGTGCTGGGCCCTATCCCGTTGCCGACCGACAAGCACCGCTACACGGTGATCCGCTCGCCGCACAAGTACAAGGACTCCCGTGAGCACTTCGAGATGCGGGTGCACAAGCGGTTGGTGGACATCGTCGAACACACGCCCAAAACGGTCGATTCGCTCCAGCGCCTCGACCTGCCGGCAGGCGTGGACATCGAGATAAAGATTCAAACGGCCTGAATTAGGGCTGTCCGCCTGGCAGAGTAAGGCCGGGTGGTGTAACGTCGCACGGGCCGATTTCGGCACCGCGGTGGCGCCTTTGGCGCCCCCATCTACAACAGAAGTGCGTGAACGCCGGTGTACGCCGGTACCTCACGCCAAACCATTCGAGCGCTCCGCTCGGGATTCCCGGGCGGAGCGTTGGCGTGCACACGGGAGGCCGTGGGCAGCGCAGGGAGAGATTGACACGTGGCAAGCAAGGCGATCGTCGGCGAGAAGGTCGGCATGACCCAGGTCTGGGACGAGCAGCACCGCGCCATCCCGGTGACGGTGCTCAAAGTCGCGCCTGTGCGCGTGGTCCAGGTCAAGACGGTCGAGTCGGACGGCTACTCGGCACTACAGGTGACCTGGGGTTTCCGCCGCGCGTCAACCTTGAACAAGCCGGAGACCGGGCACTACGCCAAGGCCAGCGTGGACCCGGGCCGCGGACTGGTCGAACTGCGCCTCGACGACGTGGCCGAGTACAGCGTGGGCCAGGAGCTGGCAGCCGACATGTGGGCGGCCGGCGACCGGGTGGACGCCATCGCCGTCAGCAAGGGCAAGGGGTTCGCCGGTGGCATGAAGCGCCACAACTTCAAGGGTCAGGGCGCCTCGCACGGTAACCACAAGAGCCATCGGGTTCCGGGCTCCATCGGTGCCTGCGCCACCCCGTCCCGGGTCTTCAAGGGGACCCGGATGGCCGGGCAGATGGGCGGCAAGCAGGTGACCGCCCTCAACCTCGTGGTGGTCTCGGCCGACCCTGAGCGCCAGTTGGTCCTGGTCAAGGGGGCCGTGCCGGGAGCCCGGGGCACCGTGGTCGTCCTACGTGACTCGGTGAAGGCGACGACGAAGCCAGGAGGGTCGCGATGACCAGCACCGACACGGTGACGCGTGGCCCGGTCAAGAAGGCCCGCCCCGAGCCGGTGACCCGGACGGTCACCCGCCGCTCCACCGCAGGCAAGGACCTGGGCTCGGTCGATCTGGAGCCCTCCATTTTCGGACTCGAGCCCAACAGGGCGGTGCTGCACCAGGTGGTCACGGCGCAGCTGGCCGCCATCCGCGCCGGGACCCAGTCGACCAAGACAAGGGCCCAGGTCCGCGGTGGTGGGGCCAAGCCGTTCGCCCAGAAGGGCACCGGCAGGGCCCGCCAGGGTTCGAGCCGCTCGCCCTCCATGAGCGGTGGTGGCGTGGCCCTCGGCCCCAAGCCGCGGAGCTACCGCCAGCACACCCCGAAGAAGATGGTCCGCCTGGCCCTTTTGTCCGCGCTGAGCGACCGGGCCGCCAACAAGCGGGTCGCGCTGGTCGACCAGTGGGGCTGGGACGGGCCGAAGACCAAAGACGCCGTGGCGACGCTGCGCAACCTGAAGATCACCGGGACCGTGCTCGTGGTCCTGGCCGATGACGAGACGATCGCCGGCCGCTCCTTCGCCAACCTGCCCAATGCCCACACCACCTCGTTCGGGCAGCTCTCCGCCCACGACGTGCTCCGCAGCGACTGGATCCTGTTCTCGGACCGCACGCTGCCGGGTTCGGCCGAGGCTGCGGCCTCTGCCGTCACCGAGGTGGCGGACGAGCCGGCACCAGGGGCGGTTGCGGCCGACACCGGCACCGAGGCCGCCGTTGACACCGGCACCGCGGCCGCCGTCGAGACCGACACCGACACCGAGACCGAGACCGAGGAGGCCACCACCGATGCGTGACGCCATGTCAGTGCTGATACGGCCGGTCGTCTCCGAGAAGAGCTACGGGCTCATGGACAAGAACGTCTATGTCTTCATCGTCGATCCCGGCGCCACGAAGATCGACGTCCGCCACGCCGTGGAGCAGGCCTTCCACGTGCGGGTCACCAACGTCAACACCTTGAACCGCAAGGGGAAGACGACCCGCAACCGGCGCACGAACATAAGGGGCCACCGCCCCAACACCAAGCGCGCCATCGTCACCCTCCATCCCGACGACTCCATCGATCTCTTCGATCGCTGATCACAGGATCGCCCTCTATGCCCCTTCGCTCACGTAAGCCCACCAGCCCCGGCCGTCGCTTCCAGACGGTCTCGGACTTCTCCGAGATCACCCGTGATCACCCGGAGAAGTCGTTGCTCGCACCCAACCCCGGTTCGGGCGGGCGCAACAACCACGGCCGCAAGACCGCCCGGCACCGCGGCGGCGGGCACAAGCAGCAGTACCGGATCGTCGATTTCCGCCGCAACAAGGACGGGGTGCCGGCCCGCGTGGCCGCCATCGAGTACGACCCGAACCGCAACGCCCGCATCGCCCTCTTGCACTACGCCGACGGGGAGAAGCGCTACATCCTGGCCCCGGCCGGGCTCAAGGTGGACGACAAGGTGCAGAGTGGCCAGGGCGCGGACATCCGTCCGGGCAACGCCCTCCCCTTGCGCTACATCCCGGTTGGTTCCACCATTCACAACGTCGAGCTGCGCCCTGGCGGCGGCGGCAAAATGGCCCGCGGGGCGGGCATGAGCATCCAGTTGGTGGCCAAGGAAGGCGCCTTCGCCACGCTGCGCCTCCCCTCGACCGAGATGCGCCGCGTCTCCATCGACTGCCGCGGCACCCTGGGCGTCGTCGGCAACGCCGAAGCCGAGCTGATCAAGATCGGCAAGGCCGGCCGCAACCGTTGGAAGGGCAAGCGCCCCCAGACCCGCGGTGTGGCGATGAACCCGGTCGACCACCCGCTCGGCGGTGGCGAGGGCAAGTCCTCCGGTGGGCGCCACCCGGTCTCGCCCTGGGGCAAGGCCGAGGGCCGCACACGTTCCCGCAACAAGAAGTCCGATTCGATGATCGTCCGTCGGCGCCGCACCCGCGGCGCGCGGCGATAGGCGAGGGGTTGAGCAGTTATGCCGCGTAGCTTGAAGAAGGGCCCATTCGTCGACGACCACCTGCTGAAAAAGGTCGACGTGCTGAACGCGAGCGGTGAGAAGAAGGTCATCAAGACCTGGTCCCGCCGCTCGACCATCATCCCCGACATGGTCGGCCACACCATCGCCGTCCACGACGGCCGCCGCCACGTCCCGGTCTACGTGACCGAGTCGATGGTCGGTCACAAGCTCGGCGAGTTCGCCCCGACGCGCACCTTCCGGTACCACGCCGGCCAGGAGCGGGGAGCGCGACGCTGACATGACGGCGAGCAAGACCAACGAGCGTCCCGGCACGCGTGCCGTCCTGCGCCACAGCGGCCTGTCGGCCTCCAAGGTCCGCCAGGTGCTGGACCTGATCCGGGGTCAGGACGTCGACCGGGCGGCCGAGATCCTGATCGGCACCGAGCGCGAGGCGGCGAACATCATCGGCAAGGTGCTGGCCTCGGCGGTGGCCAACGCGGCCCACAACGACTTCCAGAACCCCGACGAGCTGTACGTGTCGGCCTGCTATGCGGACGAGGGCACGACGGCGAAGCGGTGGCGCCCCCGGGCCCGCGGCCGGGCCACCCGGATCCGCAAGCGTTCGAGCCACATCACCATCATTGTGAGCCGTCTCCCCGAGGAGAGGCTCGAACTGCGCCGCAAGCGCATGGAGGCGGTCAGCGCCCACCGCTCGCGCCGGGTCGACGCCTCGCGGCGCCGGGCCGACCTGTCCGGCCGGCTGTCACGCCGCCGGGCCTCGGCGGCGGTGGCTGAAGCCGAGGCGGCCGCGACGGCGGAGGCGGAGGAAGAGCCGACGACCGGCGTGCTCGACGCCCCGGAGCTCGAGGCGGGCGAGGTCGACGAGGTCGATGACATCGACGCCGAGTACGACGACGGCGAGGAGAACGAGGTGGACGACTTGCGCGACGAAGGTCCCGCTGAGGTCGTCGACATGGACGAAGAGGACGACACGGCCACGGCACAAGCCGATGCCGAGGAGAAGGGCGAGTAGATGGGCCAAAAGGTCAATCCCTATGGCTTCCGTCTCGGTATCACTACCGACTGGAAGTCCCGTTGGTTCGAGGAGCGGCACTACCGCGAGTTCGTGGTCGAGGACTGGAAGATTCGCGACTACCTCATGACGCAGCTGGAGGCTGCCGCGGTGAGCCGTATTGAGGTCGAGCGCACGCGTGACCGCTTGCGGGTCGATATCCACACCGCGCGCCCCGGCATCGTCATCGGCCGCCGCGGTTCGGAGGCCGACCGCCTCAAGAAGAAGCTCGAGGAGATCACCGGGCTGCAGAACCGGATTCAGCTGAACATCCAAGAGATCAAGCAGCCCGAGTTGGACGCCGCCCTCATCGCCCAGGGCATCTGCGACCAGCTCGTGCGGCGGGTCGCCTTCCGGCGAGCCATGAAGCGGGCCATCCAGACCGTCCAGAAGGCCGGTGCCCAGGGCATCAAGGTCCAATGCTCGGGCCGGCTCGGTGGCTCGGAAATGTCCCGCAAGGAGCAGTATCGCGAGGGTCGCGTGCCCCTGCACACCCTGCGGGCCGACATCGACTACGGCTTCCGCGAGGCGCGGACCACCTCGGGCCGGGTTGGTGTGAAGGTGTGGATCTACAAGGGCGACATCCTGCCCTACAAGGTCTCCATTGAGGACAAGATCACGCGGGAAGCAGCCATGGCCGTAGGGGAGACCTCGGGCCAGAGCGGCCCCCGCCGTCTCATCACCGCCGGCGGTGGAAGGCGCAAGGCCGACTTCGGTGCCCCGGGCGAGGATGCCCCGACGACCAACGGTGCCGCCACCGACCCCGACCTGCTCGACGAGCTCTTGCTGGACACCCCGGACGGCGAAGTGGAGATACCGGTGGACATTGTCGAGGCTCCGGTGGCCGACGACACGGCCGACGACGCCGAGGAGACACCGGTGGCCGACCTGCTGCCGGTGGCGCCGACCGAGCCCGACGACCTGGAGCGTCAGCTGGCCAAGGACGAGGAGATGGAGCGGCAGAACCGTCACGAGCACCACGAGGCCCCGCACTTCCGCAAGGAGTCGGACTGACATGTTGATGCCCAAGAAGGTCAAGCACCGCAAGACGCAGCGGGGCCGTCTCAACGGCCAGGCCAGGGGTGGCGCCGCCGTGTCGTTCGGCGACTTCGGCATTCAGGCGTTGGAGCCCGGATGGCTGACGGCGCGCCAGATCGAGGCGGCCCGTATTGCCATGACCCGTCACGTCAAGCGTGGTGGGAAGGTGTGGATCCGCGTCTTCCCCGACAAGCCCGTGACCCACAAGCCGGCTGAGACCCGTATGGGCTCGGGCAAGGGCAACCCCGAGCTGTGGGTCGCCGTCGTGCACCCGGGCCGCATTCTTTTCGAGCTGGCTGGTGTCGACGAGGAGCTGGCGCGGGCAGCCATGGAGAGGGCCATTCAGAAGCTGCCGTTCAAGGCGCGCTTCGTGGTGCGCCCGGGCACGCACGGACATGCGGAAGTAGCGGTCTGATGGCGAGCGCGAGCGACCTGGCCCAGCTGGACGGCGACGAGCTGGCTACCCGGCTGGGCGATGCCCGGCGGGAACTGTTCAATCTGCGCTTCCAGTTGGCCACCGGCCAGCTGGACAACCCGGCCCGTGTGGGCCAGGTGCGCCATGACGTGGCGCGCATCCTGACCGTGCTGCGGGCCCGGGAGATCCTGGAGGCCGAGGGCGCCTACGTGGCCCCGACGACCGAGGAGCACGAGGGCGCCCTCGCCAAGCTGGCTGCAGAGGACGCCGCGGTGGCCGAGCGGGCAGCCGCGCGCGCCGCCGCCGCCGAGGCCGAGGCGGCGGGACACGATCACGACGGACACGATCACGACGGACACACGCACGATGACGTGGACGACCTCGATGAGGACGACGACTTCGACGACGACGACGAACTAGATGAGGAAGAGGAAGAGGCCTGATGGCCGACGAGCCCGAAGAGACGACCACAGACGTGACCGCAGACGCTTCCCCCGAAGCCCCGGCGGGCAACGTCGCGGCCGAGACGACAACCGCCACGGCGCCACCGGCGACCACGACGCCTGAGCCGGCGCCCGTGGCCGAACCCGCCGCCGCCGTGGCCGATTCCCCCGCTGCACCGGCGACGCCCGCACCCGCCAAGGCGGCCGCGGCCGCGGTGGCGGACGAGGACGCCGGGCGCCCCAACCGCCGCAAGGTACGTGAGGGCGTCGTCGTCTCCGACGCCATGCAGGCGACCGTGGTGGTCGCCGTGGTCGAGCGGGTGCGCCACCCTCGTTACGGCAAGACGGTGCAGCGCACGAAGAAGCTCTACGTGCACGACGCCGAGGACACGGCCAAGGTGGGGGACCGGGTCCGGGTCCAGGAGACCCGCCCCCTCTCCAAACTCAAGCGCTGGCGCCTCACCGAAGTGGTGGAGCGAGCCCGATGATCCAGCAGGAGTCCCGCCTCAGGGTGGCCGACAACTCCGGGGCGCGCGAGGTGCTGTGCATCCGCGTGCTCGGCGGCTCGCGCCGGCGCTACGCCAGCATCGGCGACGTCTTCGTGGCCACGGTGAAGGACGCCATCCCCGGCGCCGCCGTGAAGAAGGGCGATGTCGTCAAGTGCGTGGTCGTGCGCACCAAGAAGGAAAAGCGCCGCGCCGACGGCAGCTACATACGGTTCGACGAGAACGCGGCGGTGCTGATCAACGACCAGCAGCAGCCGCGCGGCACCCGCATCTTCGGCCCGGTCGGTCGCGAGCTGCGGGACAAGCGGTTCATGCGCATCGTGTCGTTGGCTCCGGAGGTGTTGTGATGCGAATCCACAAGGGCGATCAGGTGATCGTGCGCTCGGGCAAGGACAAGGGCAAGAAGGCCGAAGTCGTGCGCGCCTTCCCGGCCACCGAGCGGGTGATCCTCGAAGGGGTCAACGTCGCCAAGCGGCACGCCAAGCCGACCCGGGCCACCCAGCAGGGCGGCGTCATCGACAAGTTCATGCCGGTGCACGTCTCCTCGGTCGCCCTGTGGTGCAAGGGCCACGACGGGCCGGCCCGGGTGGGCATGAAGTTCGAGAGCGACGGCGAAAAGGTGCGCGTCTGCCGCAAGTGCGGGGCCGAGCTGTGAGCACCGTGCACGCGCCGGCGCGTCCCCGGCTCAAGGAGCGCTATCTCACCGAAATCCGGGCCACGCTCCAGGAGCAATTGGGGCTGGGCAACGTCATGGAGGTCCCCGGGCTCGAGAAGATCGTCATCAACATGGGGGTCGGCCGGGCCACCCAGCAGGCCTCGCTCATTGAGGGCGCCCAACGCGACCTGGAGATCATCACCGGGCAGAAGCCGGTGGTGACCAGAGCCAAGCAGTCGATCGCCGGCTTCAAGCTGCGAGAGGGGCAGGCGATCGGGGCCAAGGTGACGCTGCGGGGAGACCGGGCCTGGGAGTTCTTCGACCGGCTGCTCAGCCTGGCCATCCCCAGAATCCGTGACTTCCGCGGGCTGTCCCCCCGTTCGTTCGACGGGAAGGGCAACTACACCTTCGGGGTCACCGAGCAGCTGATCTTCCCCGAAATCGACTACGACCGTATCGACAGCGTCCGCGGTATGGACATCACCATCGTCACCACTGCACGCACCAACGAGGAAGGGCGGGCGTTCCTCGGGGCGTTCGGCTTCCCGTTCCGACAGGAGACTCGATAAGCATCATGGCAAAAAAGGCTTTGATTGAGAAGCAACAGCGCACACCCAAATTCAAGGTGCGGGGCTACACGCGCTGCCAGCGGTGTGGTCGCCCCAAGGCCGTCTACCGCAAGTTCGGGCTCTGCCGTATCTGCCTGCGTGTGATGGTGCACGCCGGCGAGATACCGGGTGTCACAAAGGCGAGTTGGTAGGCGCACCATGACAATGACCGACCCCATCGCGGACATGCTCACGCGTATCCGCAACGCCAACTCCGCCATGTTCGACACGGTGAAGATGCCGGGCTCCAAGCTCAAGGTGTCCCTGGCGGGCATCCTCGAGCGTGAGGGCTTCATCGCGGGCTACCACGTGGAGCCGAACGGCGACAAGCCGGGCACGACGCTGGAGATCTCCCTGAAGTACTCGGCGGACCGCACGCGCACCATTGCCGGGATCAAGCGGATCTCCAAGCCGGGCCTGCGCATCTACGCCCGCGCCGACGGCATCCCGCGCGTGCTGGGCGGTATGGGAGTGGCCGTGCTCTCGACCAGCCAGGGCCTGGTGACCGACCGTGAGGCCCGGAGGAAGCATCTGGGTGGCGAGGTGCTCTGTCATGTCTGGTAGTGCAATATCCTCAACACGCTCGAGCACGAAAAGGGGTGAGGCCTGATGTCACGTATCGGGCGTTCGCCGATCCCTGTCCCCTCCAACGTCACCATCACCCTCAACGGGAACTCGGTGAGCGTCAAGGGACCCCAGGGGCAACTCGACCGGGAGCTTCCCGCCGGCATCACCATCACCCAGGAGGGTGAGGAGCTGGTGGTCAGCCGGCCCGACGACGAACGGCGCCACCGTGCGCTGCACGGGCTGTCGCGCTCGCTGGTCGCCAACATGGTGACCGGGGTGACGAACGGCTTCACCAAGGACCTCGAGATCGTCGGCGTGGGGTATCGAGCCATCGCCAGGGGCCCGGGCGCGCTCGAGCTCGCCCTCGGATTCTCGCACCCCGTCTTCGTCGACGCCCCCGAGGGCATCACCTTCGAGGTGCCGTTGCCGACCCGCATCACCGTCAAGGGGATCGACAAGGAGAAGGTCGGCCAGGTGGCCGCCGACATCCGCAAGCTCCGCAAGCCCGAGCCCTACAAGGGCAAGGGCGTGCGCTACGCCGGCGAGCGGGTCCTCCGCAAGGCCGGAAAGGCAGCGAAGTAATGGCACGTACAGACGATCGGACCCGGCT
>Ga0182030_10027360_pt1 | contig 10259 bp, 7 predicted proteins | sample 812S3MmetaG_FD_121299 | JGI IMG/M metagenome (GOLD analysis project Ga0182030, IMG submission 121299) | Permafrost microbial communities from Stordalen Mire, Sweden - 812S3M metaG (Illumina Assembly) | ecosystem: Environmental > Terrestrial > Soil > Wetlands > Permafrost | place: Sweden... | reverse complement strand
TTTTGTATTTCTTCAAGAAGTGCCCGGGGGAACTTTTGGATTGTGTCATGATTTTGGATGATTAGGCCGCAGAAAAGATACCGATATTAAAACGGGTGTGATTTATTTACCCCCCCCCCCCCAAAAATGGCATGGGCATTCAGGGCATTCAGAATACTAGTAGTAATCTCGCAAAGCTCAAGAAAGAGCAGGCCTCTGAGGCCTCTCCAGATTCGTTCCTGATATCATCCTTTTGATCCTCAGCGTTGCCGCATGCCAAGAGATCTATCATGTCAGCAAATGCGGAGAGAGATCCCTATGATGAGGCTGAGCCGCGCACTGTCTCATCCTTGTCGAGGCCGCGTACGCGAGTTGCTCCCCCGTCGACGAAAGTTTACATCCTCTCGAATCCCAACCAACAAGAATGCCCCGAACCCCCCCCCCCAATTCCTGAAGGAAATGAGGCGTACCCTCAGCTCGGCACGCATTTGCCAAGCTTCGCTAAAAACATTCAAGCTTTTGGGCTGAGTATTGTACAGTATCATATCCATCTAATCTATCATCGCGATAAAAACTGGACGACGATCGGGCGTGATCAGTTTCAAGTTTCATCGAAAGTGGAGTGCCGCGTCGTTGCAAGAATCTAAAATAGATTTGAAGAAGAAAAAAAAGCCTCAACTGGGCAATCATCAATGCCATGAAGTAGTCTGGGCCGCGTCCGCCACCCGTTTCTTCTTGCTGCACCCGAAAGATACTTCCCCGTCCGGACCCCAGTAAATTTCATTGATCGCATACTGAGGTACGCAATCGCTCCATCTCGCTCCTGTGACCTCCAACTCCAGCAAAACTAAAAGGATCTGATGCGAAATGACTGCGAAGCATGCCAATCTGTGTTTCGGGGACAAAACCCGCACTGTCCCCACCGGTGATTGTATTTATTCATCTGTTCATCTGTTCATCTGTTCATCTGTTCATCTGATTCTATTTCGGTCACTCTCCTTGTTCGTCTATCATAATTCTCTGTTCGAAGCCCTTAGCAAGGAGCTCATCCTTTCTCTTTCCAATATTTTAATTTCTTCCATCATACCCTTTATTTGAAGTTGGGAGAACGAGAGCACGCGATCATTCTTCTTCATATTTCGAGTTCGCCGCCAAAACACTTGCTCTCAACTGAGGACCACGTACAACCAACCGTCGACTCTAGTACAGCGTTCACATTACCTGTATGTGTTGGTGAAAGAAGCAGTACCTGGGATCGACTTTCACATCACTCCCAGCACCTACAATGAAGCTCCAATCTCTTCTCATCTCCGCGACTCTCCTCCTCCAATCGTCCGTCGCTGTCGGCAGTCCTATCGAAGTTTCACCCCGAAGTCCTGAAGTCAAGAAAACCTCCGGCTTCCAACAAAGTGATACGACCTCAGAAAAAACTTCCACAATCCCCTCCTCCCGAGGCGAACAATCAAAATACTTTCACGAAGCTGGCTCTAGCTATATCCTGGGGCACTATGACGGCCGTTACTATAGCGGACGCATGTTAAACTATGAAGAGAAAGGCGACACCCTCAAGCATATGGTCCGTGCCTATCTCACCACGTTCCGCGAACGCAACATCGAGACCTGGATCGCGCACGGGACGTTATTAGGCTGGTGGTGGAACGGCAAGATCATGCCCTGGGATTCCGACCTCGATGTCCAGGTCTCAGGCTCAACATTAGAATGGCTGGGACAGAACCTCAACATGACAACACACAACTACACTTTCCTTGACGACCAAGGAAAAGAGGAGCAAAGACAGTATCTACTGGATGTTAATCCTCATTCCGCAGCGCGGGTTCGTGGCGACGGTATGAACGTCATTGACGCACGATGGATCGATATGCAGAGCGGGTTATTCATCGATATCACTGGCTTGAGCGAGATCATGCCGGCAACCAAGCCTGGGGTCTGGATGTGCAAGAATATGCATCAGTATCCGACGAGAAATTTGTATCCGTTGCGGGAGACTGTGTTCGAGGGTGTGAAGGCCTTGGTGCCATATGCATTCAGTGAGATTTTGGTAGACGAGTATTCCAAGTTGGCGTTAACCAGGACGGTGTTTGAGGGGTAGGTCGACTCTGTTCTGCGTCGTCGCAAAGATGCTAATGAAGGATATAGACATAAGTGGGAGCCAGAGGCGAAAGAATGGGTCAAGATTCAATACCAAAAGCCAATGAACAATAACGTCCACCCTAAGGTCGGGACCGCCAACACGAACGCGAACGCTGCATCGACGGCGAACATTGAATCGAAGCCTTAGCCACCCACCTGAAGTGGATCTATTACCCGGACTTCGAATGATGTTTAAGTTTACGATTGAACGGGGAGTGCAGATATGATACACTATATATAGCCGCAAGCAGCATTTCCTGTCGATTTTTGAGTTCACGATTTTGTACATACGCATATGCATACATACACTTCATTTGTCAGGGAGCATTGGGAGGAGTTGGATAGCATGGATGGGAATTGCATTATACCATAGATGGACATTAAAAATGTATTCGAGCACTCTAGTACATAAATGAAAGCGCCTCATTACTATAAAGCCATCAAGGGTTACTTCCATTCGATAATAATTTCCCCTCAACCTCTCCAACAGGTACTCCTTGACAGTCTATACGTTTTCTTTCCTTTCAATAACCAACCCACTGCATCAATTCCCTTCTCGACGATATCTCGCAGCTCCGGGCCCACCCATATCCTCCTCTTACATTACATTTCAGAATCCGCATAAAGGACCTTAAGAAGACCGGTATCAGCATCAGCGACAGACAACAACACAATTCCACACCTCACAATACACTCGAGTGGTACCTCAACCCCCAGTCCCATAGGTAAACCGTCTTCAAAGAGCACAAGACTGACAGCCATAGTACGCATCAGATACCATGAGATTTGTAGCCTTAGGTAGCGGAGGCTTTACTTAGAAGCTATGACGGGCAAGAAGGACTCTGTGCGTAATAGGTATGAGGAAGTTGCTTAGAAGAGACGGGATATGGCGCCGGCTCGCGCAATTTGACGTTTTACGAGACGTTTTACGAGATTGGGATTGGGATTTGGATCTAGCCGTACGAGCGCAGATGAGTCGTGGAAGTAAGTAAGTATTGCGATTCAGAATAGGAGGACTTGAGGTGATGACGGCGGGTAAGGAGGGAGGCTGGAGAGGAAAGTGAGGGAGGGTTTTGTTGTAGAATATAGGGTGGATTGAGACGGTGGCAGTAGTTATTTGGTTGTGGGGGTTACGCTTCTTCATTGTAATCAACGATTCATTTTGTTTAAATACGTAATAAAGATTTTCTTGACCTCAATGTGTCTGGGATTGTAAGACATTTGATTTAGATAATGAATCTTCTCTGAACTTCTCGAGTGGGATATTGGAACCAGGGACTTGAAACTATTGCTTGTTGCTTTATTGATAGCAGACATCTCGATTTCTTAAATAAAACTTCAAATTTATGACCAGTTTACAGACGCCTCCCAATGCAGCATTACCCAATGGACACGAGCCACCTGATCCATTCTTTATGCTTCCATGATATCTCCCAATCCCTAATGTATAACGCCATCTCGCATGAATGCAGCTGTCGTAAATCAAAGTATCCCATTTGTATCATGCCAATTCATTCCTTCTACAGTCTGATGTATACATCCACACATGGTAATCTCCATTCTCGTCTGCCGAGAAGACTTCTTAACCATTCAACACCAATCCCAGTCCACTCTGTTCGCATCGCGAGTCGTCGCTTGGCCTCCTCTAGAGCTGTACCAGCCAATGCAGCCGCGGTATTATTCAGTGCCCCGGCATATATTGAAACCTGACCCAGAGTCTGATTTGACATTGCTGAAGCATTGACAATCTCAGGGGGCAATGTCGAGTGATGCCTTGGTTCAAACCAGTTACTGCTGAAATCAAAGAAGCAGTGATCCGACCAGTGGCATGAGGATGCGAATAAGATGAGGAGGAGGAAGGAGCAGTAGACGCATGGTCGATTGAGGAAGTATGTGCAGACAAAGAAGAGGAAGATGAAGATCGGAGAAGCGTTGGTTGGTATGAAAAGGAGGGGCAGCCAACTGAGACACTTGTTAGCAGATTCTCCTCATAAAGACGGATGGTAAACTCACCTCCTCAAGCAGAACATCTTGCTTGTCTTTTGAAGGACACGAAGGTCGTTGTTCCAGCTTATGTTATCATCCAGTACCAGGACGACAGTGAGGTTGCACGTGGAAGGAATACAAGATTTGGAACTAGAGCCCTATACGATAACGAACGTCTTTCCTGCAGTGCAACTCTGGTTCTCGTGGCGATTTGTAGGATTGTGAAACCTTTGTTCAAGATCTTGCTTTTGACATCACGGTCGCGGTTTCCGGGCCCAGAGGCGGCGGAATAATTCACCAGCGAATGGCGTCACGAGAAATTTAAAGCTAGCTCCCAGCAACGAGAGCTTTGACTTCATACCATCTCTTCTCTTCCTCCACCCACAACCATTTACTCTCTACCTCTCTACCTCTACCAATTCTTTCCTCACATTAATTGTTACATATCGACAGTTTCTTTGCTTTCGTCGGGAGCGGAAACTGTCTTTTCTGCGCCGGTTCGATTTCCATTAATCAACATCCAAACAAAATATCACAATTTGCGATTTTGACCGATCTTAATTCTGAATCTGCGCCTTCGGTGCGCTTCACTTTCCGATAATGTCTGGATATTCTCCTGGCTCTGGCGAGGGCAATGGTTTGGATTCTCTACTGGCTCAACTTCGACAAAATCAGTCGAAACCTATCAATCTTGAACCCAGCTATGGTTACTACAATACTGGTCACAATGGTCAACACTCTCACCCACAACACCCTGCTGGATATCAACAACCATCTGTCTCTTCCTCCGTACCTACACCTCCCGCATACAATCCGCAACCGCACCATAACTCCGCCATCATGAGCCCTGCAGAAACCCCGCAACCACAGCGAATTCCTCCTGCGATGGGTAGCGCATCGAATGCCGATCGCACTTCAAGCTTACTTAACCTTCTCAAGTTCAGTCAACCGTCTACCAGTTCCCCGAAGCAGCCAGCTCCCATCGGTACACCATTACCTCCCTCCCGCGAAGCCTCGGCTGGGTTTCCTGGCTTGGATCCAGCTGGTCAAGTTAGCCCGCCCAGTCACAACCGTGATAGTTCCAATCTATTGGCTGCTCTCATGGGCACGATCAACTCCAAGCCCGTACAACAAGATAGCCCACAGTTTGCACAAGCTTCGCAGCCTGCTCAAGCCCCTTTCAGCGTTAGCCCTCCTTCTGCTGATACCCAAGCGTATCTCCTCCAACTCTTAGCACAACCAAAGCCGTCACAATCCGATAATAGTCCCCAACTTAAGCAAGCAAAGGTCTTGACCCCGCCAAGCAAAGCCAGCTCCCAAGGCGATATTAGCGAACTTACACAAGCATTGGAGGACGCAACCCTTGATATGAGCTTAATGGGATCCGCTGCTACTGAAGGTCAACTGGAGACTCCGCTTGGCAAAGAGAAGACCCGTGATACAGCACCGAAGAATCCACAAGGCCTATTCACCTATGTAAATCCCTTTGACCAATTAGCTGCATCTTCTCCCCGCGTTCGCACTCCGAAGAATTCCACCTCAACCCCCGCACCAGCAGCCTCACCCGCAATTCAGATCTTAAAGCGCCAAGTTGAGAGTTCTGATAACAAGCGGAAGTCGGATGAGCGAAGTGACATTTCTACCCCTGCTCACTCAAAGCGCAAGATTACTGCATCCCAAGCATCGTCCGGTCCACCAACTCCTCTTCCCGACGGTCGTACGCAACTTGAGGCTCTGATTGGCATTGGCGCTTCTAGTAACAAGGAGACCGTGTCAGATGCATTGAGTGGGGTTGGAGATCAAGTTGATAGGCAAGTTCAAGAAGCTATTGCTCGCGCTGAAGAAGACGAGAGCCAGGCAATTATTGCGAAGGACCTGGAAAAAATGATGGACGCCAAGACCGAGAAGGAGTTTGAGGAAACTGCCCAGATTGCGGCTAAACATATCAAGAAGGAGCTTGAAAAGGATGTCAACCGTCATGCTCTTGACGATTTGCCTACTCCCATTGCCGATGCTGTCAAGGATATTGTTGATGACACAGCTCAGGGCCATATTGCAGACAGTTGGGAGAGTGCAGACGCCGAAGATAGTCCTGTCAAGGAAGAAGATGACCAGGTCGTCAAGGTCTATAATTTCCCAATGCGACCATGGTCGTCGATCACTATCAAGGCTTCAGAGGAGGCTCGTCCCTTTTTCCGTGAGGATGTATTCACCCACGTCGCCAAATTGAAGAAGGACTTTGACCAGATTGACCGTACCCTTGTCACTGCGTCAAGCAACTTCATCATCTACGGCATGTCGAAGAATGGTGGAATTCGTATCATTAGACAGGATGATGGCACGGACGCCAAGATTTTTACTGAAACCCACGATCGTATCTTCAGTGTCTCGACATCGGTATCGCAACCCGACCTCAAGGAAGCCATCATCGGAACCGGGATTAGTGGTACTGTCTACTGGTGCCTCATCAAAGATGGAGAAGGAGATAACATCGAGGAAAGCAAGCCTGAGATGCACGGGTTTGCACTCCCTCCTATCCACTCGCCAGAGACCGAGACACCCGGGGGTGCCTTGAAAACTCGGGCTAGAAAGAGCTCAGGTCATCCCGAATTCTTCGCTGTTGGTCGTGGAAAGTCCATCAACATTATTTGGCCATCCATCGTCATGAAATCCTACCTGAAAAATGGAAAGGATCGCACTGCTGACACAGAGAAATACTTCAAGGAGCACTCTCTTGTAGTCAATACTAGTAAAGCAGGAAAGGACTATATTTTCAGTGCTGATGATACTACAATCGTATCTCTCGACAAAGCTGGCCGCGTTAAGTTTTGGGATATTCGCCCCCTTACCAAAACCGACATTCGAGGCAATGCTCCATCCGACCCCATCGAGATCAAGGAGCCTTTGGTCGTGTTGACAACAACTCCAGCCAGTGAGAAATCATGGCCCACTTCTGTAACCCTAGTTGATAAGCTCCGACCATACCAAAGAGGAGGCCCATTGCGGTATATGATCGTTGGAATGAAGCAGAATCACTCTTTGCAACTTTGGGATCTTGCTCTTAGCAAGCCTGTCCAGGAGATTCATCTTCCCCATACCAAGGAATCGGATGCTGTGTGCAGTGTCTTATACCACGCTGCAACGGGAATGATTGTTGTTGGTCATCCGACTCGCAATTCAATTTATTTCCTGCATCTGTCTGCACCGAAGTACACTCTTCCAAAAACCATCACTCAGGCTGAGTATATACAAAAGCTTAATGATGGTGACCCTTCGATCCCAAAGCCTGATTCTACAGCAGTCATTAGTGGTATGCGGGAGTATTCCTTCGATAACAAGGGATCTCTTAGGAGTTTAGACATCTTGCAAACCCCTAACTCATCGACTAGCAGCGAAGATGGCATTATGTTTGAGCTCTATGCTATGCATTCAAAGGGTGTCAGCTATCTTACCATCAAGCAAGCAGATTTGGGTTGGACTTCCGACAATAAGGTCATCAATCCAGTATCTGCCGAGAAAGAGGATATCATCTCTATCGAGAGTCTCAAGGAGATCCCCATCGTCCCACCACCAGAAATCGGTGATACTCCGCCTGCCCCTGCACGCATTGTCTCACGACCTGCTCCAAAGGAGCCAGTATCGAAGGATGTTGCTAAGAAGACCCATCACGCGGAGGGATCTGGTTCTAAGACGGAGGAAAAGGTTGACAAGAAGGAATCGGTCGCAAACGGGGCAAACAACAGTGGAGCAGAGAAACCCGGGAAGAATAAGAGGAGAAAGGCTAATTCGTCTTCTGAAGCTCCCGCTGGTAGCTCGGCTGCACAGCCTCCCAAGACCATCCTCATGGACCCTATGAGCAATGCTAGAAACGGTAGCTCGTCCAAGGCAGCTATCGGTGCAATTCCCGAAGGCGTTACTCGATCTGATGCTCAGGGAATCGATGACTCCACCCTTAAAGGCATCGAACTTCGTATCACCACGGATCTCAAGAAGGCCTTTGACGATGCTCTTGGCTCACTTGGCAATAAGATCGTAGCTGATAGACATACTCAGACTGTAGTCAATGCTACGCAGCAAGAGTCTCTGCTTAAGCTGGTAGAGGTCGTCTTAAAAGAGAACGTTGAAGAAAGCCTTAATAGGCTAATTGCCAAGAATATCAACGAGGCAGTGCTTCCAGCAATCTCGAATGTCACTATCAAGACCGTCCAAGAGCAATTGCACAACCGACTTGGCTCCATGTTGACTTCACAACTTAGCAGTATCGTCCCTAAGGAGCTGCAAAAAGTTCTTCCAGACACCATCGGCAAAGCCTTGCAACAACCACAAGTCTTAAAGCTCATGTCCGAATCTTTGGCAAAGAGTGTCGCCTTCAAAGTAGAGGAACAGTTTGGTGTTCTACTACAGAATGTCATCACGCCTTCATTTTCAACCATGGCTGTTCAGACGTCCCAAAGAGTCGCTGGTGAAGTCCAACGCCAGGCAATGGAGCAAATTGGTGCCTTGGAGCGACAACGCCATGCCGATAGCGTCAAGATTGAGCAGCTTATGCAACTCGTAGCTGGCTTGACCGAGACAGTGTCTTCTATGGCTTCTGCTCAGGCCGACTTTCAGGGCCAATTCTTGAGAATGCAGCAACAAGCCGCCGCGGAGAAGCGTGAACTTACTCGTCAAAGTCAAAGCCAAAGCACGTCAAGCCGCTCTGCTCCGGTTTCAGCACCAGCACCAGTTGAGGAGAGATTGACGCAGGAACAGAGGATCACGCATCAATTCCGTGAGGTCACCTCTGCAATGGAGCGTCAAGACTATCAAACTGCCGTCCTTGCATGGTTGAAGACCGGATTTGTTCAGGAGTTCTTTGAGTTATACCTTTCACAATTTAACCCAGAGTTCATGCGTGACGTTGATTCTATATCACTTTTGTCTGTTGGCTCCACCATCTCTGCAAAGATGGAGGGTGAGCATCTTCCACAGCGCTTAGCTTGGTTGAGTAAGGTGTTGGAGATTCTTCCGACTCATTTAACTGCTGGTACTTTGGTAAGCAAAATTTTCCCTCTTATGATGATCCTTTTCTAACTACTAGATAGCAGGAGGAAGCTCGTGATCATGTTCCCAACATCGTTGGTAGCTGGGTCACCGCTCTTGAGCACGTGTTCATGGTTATAAGCAACATTGACGCTCATGACCCCCGCCTCAAGGACGTCTCACTCATGGTCAATTCTGCCAAACGCCTAATCGAAAGTGCTGTTTCTCGTGCGGACTCTCCTGCGACCTATCTCACTTTCCCTTCTGGACGTCGATATTGAAGCTCTGACCTTCGATCTACGATTTCTCTCTTGTCATTGCTCCCGAAGCATTGACTCCATACCAAAGTCCCATGTTGCAGCTTGATTATGACTTACTCGGTTCTTCCAGTAATTTGTATTTAATTGCACACAATCTGGCTTTCGATCTTGTCTGAGATGCTGGAATGCTCTCACATTTGCCTCGGAACTACCACTGGGCAGGGCTTTTATGCCGAAAAATTTCCTTTCAAAATTTCCTTTTTCTTTCTCTGGATTCGAATCCTGCTTGTATTTGAGCGTTCACATTCCCGGCGTTTTGAGCCATAAAATTTCACGGACGCACGAACGTTGGTTGTCAAAGCTCATTTGCTAGACAACTCATATTCTCATAATTACGGGGTCGCATATGATGATCATTGCTTGCGGGGAGACGATATCATTGGTGGATAGAGCAACTGTTTACGAGGGAGGTAGCAAGGAAGATATCATGGATGGTGATGACACGCGATATGATATGAAAGCTTTGCTTCTTCGTTCGTTGATGCGGGCGGTTTGTGCCTGGCATTTATGCATGATATGTAGTTATAGAGCGTTAACGACGAAGTTAATGTGGTCCTTTTTCTGCGAGAGACCTAGTGATGATGTGCTCGTGATATTTGAATGTGTCAAAATGTAGAATTGGCAACGAAGATCATGACATAACGCAGTAGTACAAGTCTTTATATTCTAGTCCCAGGGTGAGAGAATATGAGTGTCTTTTTAAATTTGAGACAATCAAAAAAAAAAAAACATCGATACATTTATTATACCCCTCCCACCCCCCCACACCCCAAACCAAAAAAAACACATCCCCACAAACAC
>Ga0182030_10027359_pt1 | contig 10260 bp, 7 predicted proteins | sample 812S3MmetaG_FD_121299 | JGI IMG/M metagenome (GOLD analysis project Ga0182030, IMG submission 121299) | Permafrost microbial communities from Stordalen Mire, Sweden - 812S3M metaG (Illumina Assembly) | ecosystem: Environmental > Terrestrial > Soil > Wetlands > Permafrost | place: Sweden... | reverse complement strand
GGCTTCATCGCGCCGAATGATACCAGGTTAGCGGCGATCCGGACCGCGTCGCCGAAGTTATGGTTTCGCCAATAACGCAAGCTGGCGCTGCGCTGTTTTGTAATCCGGCGCCGCGATCAAGGCCTTTTCAATCCAGTTGCGCGCACCCAAATGGTCGCCGCGGATCTGCAGCTCTCGGCCGAGCGCCAAGTAGGCCTCCGCATGTCCCCATCCCGGCGCATCGATGCTGGTGCCGGAGGATTCTTCGAACAATTGCGCCGCCAACTGCAGCTCTGCGAAGCCTCTTTGGTTTTCGGCAGAGCCCGGCTTGGCGCGGCGCATGTCCTGTACTGCCGATAGCAGCACCGCGCGCGGATTGCGGGGCTCAAGCTTTAGTGCGGATTTCAAGCGCTCGGCGGCACGCGAGCGCAGCAAGACGGCCTCCAGCGACTTCAAATCCGCAAGCCCCGAGTAGCACGCGGATTGCAGCACCATGGCTTCGGCCGATTTAACATTTTTCTCGAGCACCGGCTTCAATTCGTCGATGCAGTCGGAGAATGCCGCCTCGGCCGCGCGTGCATGACGTTCGTGCGACAGCTGCCCGAACCGGTATTGCGCATGCGCCAAGTGATAACGCAAGGCAATGTCGCCGGCATCATTCTTGACTTGCGTCATCAAATTCTGAATGAGGTCCGCGAGGCCGTTGCCATCCTCGGTTTGGTAGGCGTAGTCGATCCGTGCCTGAGTATCGCCCCCCTCTTGCGCTTGGGCGCCAATGGCCGCCGTGAGCATCGCGGTTAACAGAATATATCTAGCGATCAGCATCTAAACCGTCCTTGAGTTCTACAGCGCCGGCGCCCGCGCTTAGAATGGGCATCGAAGATATCACAATGAGGTTTGGAATCTTGAGCTTGGATCTGATCGACATTGGGTCAAACCTCACGCACGAGAGTTTTACAGACGATCGTGACGCTGTCATCGCGCGCGCTTTGCAGGCGGGCGTGCGCCGTCAAATCGTCACCGGCGCGGATTTGGCGAGTTCTCGGGCCGCCGCCGCATTGGCCGCCTCCCATCCGTTGCGCCTCTGGAGTACCGCCGGCGTCCATCCGCATCACGCGCAATCCTTCGCCGTCTCGCAACGCGCCGAGCTGATCGATCTCCTCAACTTGAATTGCGTCGTCGCGGTGGGCGAATGCGGACTGGACTATTTCCGCAACCTGTCGCCGCCGCCTGCGCAGCGCGCGGCGTTTGCCGCGCAGCTGCAGATCGCCGTGCAGGTCCGTAAACCCGTGTTCCTTCATCAACGGGATGCGCACGGCGATTTTGAGGCGATTTTGAAAGATTTCGACGGCAGGCTTCACGGCGGCGTTGCCCATTGCTTTACCGGCGGTGAACTCGAATTGGAAGCATATCTGGCGCTGGGCCTCTATATCGGAATCACCGGCTGGGCTTGCGATGAGCGGCGCGGTCTCGAGTTGCGGGGAGTCGTGCCGCGCATCCCCGCGGACAGGCTCTTGATCGAGACCGATGCGCCTTACCTCTTGCCCCGCGATATGACCCCGCTGCCGAAGTCGCGGCGCAATGAACCCGCGTATTTGCCGCATATAGCGGCGACGGTGGCGCGCTTGCGCGGCGAGAGTCTGGACGCAGTCGCCGCCGCGACCACGCGCAACGCCGTGACGCTTTTTGCGCTTACAGGTTCGTGAACAAATGCGGGCTGGGCCGCAGCTGCGCGATGAGTCGGCCCCAGGCATCCGCGTACTGATCCGAATTCGAGAACGCGTGGCTGCCCCGAACGACCACCGGAAATTCCACTTCGATGCCATCCAGCATCACCACCCATTTCGGAATTCCCTTGGTAAATTTCCCCACGTTCGAGAACAACAGGCGTCCTTCGACGGGCACGTCGCCGACCAGGGCTTTGACCGCTGCGATTCGGTCATATAGCGCCGGCTGCGGATTGTCGAAGGTGTAGCGGTGCCCGCGGCCCATGACGGTCCAATCGCTCATTTGATCGCCGCCGAATATCAGGCCGGTAACGCGGCGCGTATCGAGAACCAAGATCCCGCGCGGGGTCAGCAGGATATGGTCTATATGGATGAAGCCGCCCATGCCATCCGGAACCAGGATCTGATGGGCGGCTGCCAGGGCCACGCGCTCCAATCGCGCCAGCAGGCTCTTGCGCCGCGCGCGGCGCTGGTAGGCGCGCAGCCCGAAGAAACCGAGCGCCCCCAACAGCAACACCGCCGCACCGAGGCCAATCCACTGCGGTTCGATTCTAATGTCGGTCATTCGAGCGCTGCGGCCAATGCCTCAAGCGTCGGGGGCACGTCCACGCAATGCTGAGGCAGGCGCAGCAGTTCCTCGAGCCTCTCCGGAACCGGGATGGGCTTGCCGATGATGGGCTCGACAATTTCATTGAATTTCGCCGGATGCGCCGTGGCTACGACGATCCACGGCCTGCGCCGCTCCGCCGCACTCAAACGGCTGTAGACTTCCGCCGCGGTCGCGGTGTGCGGGCACCATTCGCGTCCGTACTGCATGAAGTCCCCTCCGATACGAGCGCGAATTGTAGCGTCATCGACGCTGTCCGCGCTTAAGTGTTCGCGCATTGTCTCCCATGTTGGATAAAGCGCGCGAATGCGCTCCATGTTGCTGGGGTTTCCGACATCCATGGCCGAGGCCAAAGTCGCGACGCTGGGCCGAGGCTGCCATAGGCCGGTTGCCAGAAAATCCGGGACGGTGCGATTGATATTATGTGCCAAGACGATGCGCGCCAAGGGGAACCCCATCGCGCGAGCCCATAACGCCGCGCACGCATTGCCCAGGTTGCCCGCGGGAATGATGTAGGACGGCTGCATTCCCGTGCGTTTAGTAATTTCTAAACTGGAGGCGATGTAGTAAACCATCTGCGGCAGGAGGCGCCCGATATTGATGCTGTTGGCGGAGCTGAAGCGATGCTTGCGGTTCAACGCCGGATCGCGGAATGCTTCCTTGGCCAATCCTTGACAATCATCGAAGGTGCCGTCCACCCGCAGCGACAGCACGTTGCTACCCCAGCAGGTTAATTGCTGCTCCTGGCGCGGGCTCACCAGTCCCTTGGGGTAAAGGATGACCACCCTCGCCCAGTCGCGACCGTTGAAAGCGGCCGCGACGGCGCCGCCGGTGTCGCCTGAGGTAGCCACCAGGATGGTCAACGGTTGCGCGGATGCGTTGGGTTGCAGGCGCTGCTGACTCTCCGCCAAAAACCGCGCCCCGAAGTCCTTGAAGGCCGCGGTGGGTCCATGATAAAGCTCGAGCACAAACAGCGGGTCGGGGCAGGCTGCGACGGCCGTTGTCGGAGCGGGAAGGCTCAAGGCTGCATCGGCGATGCCGGCGAATGCGTCTTGCAAGCCGTCGCCTTCGAAGAAGGCGGCCAGCGCCGAGCGCGCTATGTGCGGCAGACCCGACGCGCCGTCCACGGCGTCCGGATCGACAGCCGGCAACGTCGTTGGAATATACAACCCACCGTCGGGAGCGAGGCCTTTCGCGATGGCTTCACTTAAGCTCACGAGCGGTGCGCCGCCACGCGAGCTTTCAAACTTGAGGCCTGCCATCAGGCCTTGACCACCCGGGCACCATAATTTTGCATGACGGACACCCAAGAGTCCGACTGCAAGTTATGGACGGCAAAGGCCGCCACCATGGCACCTCGCACTGCCTCCGCGTGTTGAATGGCGGACCAGGCGAAGATCGCGGGACCGGCCCCGGATATCGAACAACCCAGCGCGCCCGCGGACATGGCTGCGCGTTGCACATCCTTGAAGCCGGGGATCAATGAGTGGCGCTGCGGTTCGATAATCACGTCGTTGAAGGATTCGCGGATCATTTCCAAATCATTGGAATAGCAGCCGCTGATAAAGCCGGCGAGATTCGCGCTTTGCCACACAAAATCAGAGCGCGTGACATTGGTATTGAGAATGGCGCGCGCCTCCCGAGTCCCTAAATACATGTGAGGATGCACCAGTACGCAGCGCAGTCCCCGCGGAACGGGTATTTGCTTCACTCGAGGGTTGTCGATGCCCACGGTCAGGGTCAGGCCGCCGTAAAGGCAGGGAGCAATATTGTCTATGTGCGCGGCGCCGCTCGCGACAATTTCCCCCTCCATGGCGAATTTAAGCAGCTGCAGTTGCGATGCCGGCGCCTGCAGGAGCGCGTTCGCGGCCACGACCGCAGCGACTGCGGATGCCGCGGACCCACCCATGCCTGAACCTAAGGGGATGCCTTTTTCGATATCCAACTCGAACCCGAAGCCCGGCGATAAGGCCGCATGCATGGCTTGCACCGCGCGGCCGGCGGTATTGTGCTGTGGTTCGACCGGCAAGTCGCCTGCGACGCCGGTAATGGAACGAATGCGCACTTCGTTCTGGTCAATTCGGCGAATTCGCACCCGGTCGCCGACTTCATCCACGGCATGACCCAAAATATCGAACCCGATGCCGACGTTGGCAACGGTGGCGGGCGCAAAGGCGGTAACGTCAGTGAGCACAGGGTCCTCGTTGTGGCTTAGAGGTGAGCGCCAAGGTAAGCAGACAATCGCAACAGATCCGAGAACACGCCCGCAGCGGTAACTTCGGGCCCCGCTCCGGGACCCTGCACGATCAGCGGATTCTCGCAATAGCGGCGAGTAGCGAAGCGCACCACGTTATCGGTGAGCGCGATATTCGCAAAAGCATGCGTAGCGTCGAGGCGCATCAATCCCACTGTGGCGTTGCCATCGGCATCTATGCGTCCGACGTAGCGCAGCACCTGATTCTTTTTGCGCGCATCCGCCAGCGTCGCGGCCATCGCAGCGTCGGACTCCGGCAGGCGCGCCATGAATTCTTCCACGCTGCACTGGGTCAGCGCCTCGGGCACCAGCCCTTCTACCCGCACATCCGATATTTCCAGCGTGAGACCCATTTCGCGGCCGAGAATAATCAGCTTGCGGGCCACGTCCACTCCCGATAAGTCATCGCGCGGGTCCGGTTCGGTATAACCCTTCGCCTTGGCGGCGCGGACGATCGAGGAAAACGACTCGCTGCCGTCGAATACATTGAACAAGTACGCCAGCGTCCCGGAAAATATCCCTTCGATTTGCGTGACGTCATCGCCGGTTTCGCGCAGGTCGCGCAGGGTTTGAATGACCGGCAATCCCGCACCCACGGTGGCCTCGTACAGGTAGTGCGTGCCCGCCGCCCGCTTCGCCTCTTGCAGCGACCGGTAATAGGGGAGCGTGCCGCTGTTGGCCTTCTTATTGGGCGTGACGATGTGAATGCCGCGCGCGAGCCAGTCGCGATACTGATCGGCAACCTCGGCGCTTGCCGTACAGTCGATGATCACGGTGTGCGGCACATAATCCGCTTGAACGTGGTTGACGAATTTTTGCATATCCAGAGGCTCGCCGGCCTCCGCCATACGCTCTTTCCAGCGGCTCAAGTCCACCGATTTCTCTTCGAGCAGCATACGCGTCGAGGTGGTGATGCCGCGAACCCGTAAGTCCAAATTCAGCTCTCGCAAGCGGTCGATTTGAGTGGCCATCTGCGCCAGCAGCACGCGCCCGACCGTGCCGGGCCCAATTAAACCGATCGACAGCGTATTGGGCGATAGATAGAAGGCCGCGTGCACCGCGCGCAGCGCCTTGGCCGCTCCCTTGCCGTCAACCACAACGGAAATATTGCGTTCGGATGCCCCCTGGGCAATCGCCCGTACGCTGATGGCCGCATCGCCGAGCGAATTGAATACTTTCGCAGCGATGCCATGCGCGCCGGCCATGCCATCGCCGACAACCGCCAGAATGCTCATACCGAGCGCCACTTCCACATGCTGAATTTGCCCGTCACGCAGTTCGGCATCGAAAGCCCGGCGCACCGCTTCCTCGGCGCGCACCGCCTGCGCCTCCGGAATGGCGAAGCAAATGGAATGCTCCGAGCTGCCTTGTGAAATCAAGATTACCGAGATCCCGGAGTCGCGCAGCGCACCGAACAAGCGATGCGCCGTCCCGGGCACGCCGATCATGCCTGCACCCTCGAGATTCACGAGCGCAACCGGATCGATGCTGGTGATGCCTTTTACCTTCAGCGCCGAAACCGGATTCGCACATATCAGCGTGCCGCGCTTTTGGGGCGCAAAGGTATTCCGAATGAATATGGGAATGTCGCGCGCCACGGCCGGGGCCATGGTCTGCGGATGAATGACCTTGGCGCCGAAGTAAGCCAGTTCCATCGCCTCGTTGTAGGAAAGCTGATCGATCACCTGCGCGTTGGGCACGAGCCGCGGATCGGCCGATAGCACGCCATCGACGTCGGTCCAGATGATGATTTCCACCGCATCGAGCAGCGCCCCAAAAATGGAGCCGGAAAAATCACTGCCGTTGCGGCCGAGGGTGGTCTGTTTGCCCTTGGTGGTGGTGGCGACGAAGCCTGTAACGACGAGGCGTCCGGCAAAATTCGGCGGCACCAATTTCTGAAGATTGGCTTCGCTCACCGTCCACTGTACTGCCGGCCCCAAGGAACCCCATTCGACAATGATGACTTGGCGAGCATCGATCCACAGGATGTCGCCCTTGATGCGACCCCGCTCACGCAGGAACGGCGCGAACAGGCGCGTGGACCATATTTCACCGAAGCCGGCGATCACATCGCGCATCGAATAGGTCGAGGATCGGATGAGCCGCACCGTCTGCAGCATGCCCGCGATATCCAGACAGTCACGTTCGAACTGCGCTTTATAGTCTTCGAAAGAAGTCTTCGAGAGCAACTCGGCCGCCAGGTCCAGATGCCGAGCCTTCAGCGCGCGAATGGGCGGTCCGAATTCCTTGTCGGGTTGCTCGGCCAGCGTTACCAGCTGGAGCAGAGAATCAGTAACCCCGCGGCAAGCGGATAGAACGATGGCCTCGCGCGGATTTGATGAGGCTTCGATGATTTCGGCAACTCGCCTGAAGCAGGCGGCGTCGGCGACGCTCGAACCCCCAAATTTATGTACTACCCACTTATCCATTCTGCACACGCGCCCCGACAGCCTAAGGCGTTGTTCGCGCTCCCTAACCGTAATCGTTGTAAATGCGGCGGCAAGCCGGCCCGGAACTCTAAACGTACCAAAGGCGCGCAAGCAAGCGATTCCGTTCGCGTTTTAGGCCCCGCCTCGGCGCGAACTGCCGCCGGCGCGGCCGGATTTCGGCAGTCCCGTGTGCTGCGTCCGGAACGGTCGCATCGCGCCTAAGCGGTTCGTTCCCACGGGCTGGTACGCAGGAATGAGATGCTGTTTGCCGTTGCCGATCAAATCCGCGCGCCCCATGCGCTTCAAGGCGTCGCGTAAAATGGGCCAATTGTCAGGATCGTGATAGCGCAGAAAGGCCTTATGCAGGCGGCGCACTTTGACGCCCTTCGGTATCACGACCCCTTCGCTTAAGCGGCTGACGCGCTTCAGTGGATTCTTGGACGAATGATACATGGCGGTGGCGGTCGCCATGGGCGAGGGCAAAAATGCTTGAACTTGATCGGCGCGAAAGCCGTTTTTCTTAAGCCACACGGCGAGTTCCAGCATGTCGACGTCGCGGGTCCCCGGGTGAGCGGCAATGAAATAAGGAATCAAATACTGTTCTTTGCCCGCTTCCTTCGAATACTTGTCGAACAACTCCTTGAACCTGTAGTAGCTGCCGACGCCGGGCTTCATCATCTTGGAGAGCGGCCCTTCGCCGATGGCCTCCGGCGCGATTTTCAAATAGCCGCCCGTATGATGGGTCGCGAGCTCCTTGACGTACTCCGGCGATTCAATCGCCAGATCGTAGCGAACGCCTGATGCGATCAATACTTTCTTGATCCCCTTGAGCGCCCGCGCGCGGCGATACAGATTGATGAGCGGAGCATGATCGGTATTGAGGTTGGGGCAAATGCCCGGGAACACGCAGGAAGGCCGTCGGCACGCTGACTCTACGGCTGAGCTCTTGCAATGCAGGCGATACATGTTCGCCGTCGGACCGCCGAGATCCGAGATGACGCCGGTGAATCCCTTCACATCGTCGCGTATGGTCTCAATCTCGCGAATGACCGAGTCCTCGGAGCGGCTCTGAATGATTCGGCCTTCATGTTCGGTGATCGAGCAGAACGTGCAGCCGCCGAAACATCCGCGCTGAATCGCCACCGAGAAACGAATCATGTGGTAGGCGGGAATCTTCGCGTCCGCATAGGAGGGGTGCGGGCGGCGCGCGTAAGGCAGTTCGTAAATGGCATCCATGTCCGCCGTCGCCAGGGGAATGGGCGGCGGATTCAACCACAACTCCTGGGTACCGTGCCGCTGCACCAGCGCTCGCGCATTTCCGGGATTCGACTCCAAGTGCAAGATGCGCGATGCGTGTGCATACAGTACGGGATCCTGGCTCACTTGCTCGAAGGAAGGCATCCGAATGACGCTGCGCTCGCGCTGCGCATTCGGCACCTTGCGATAGAACTTCACGATTTTTTCCGATGCCGCGGGCACTGCGCCGGCCGCGCGCGTCGGGGCGGCCGTGCTCGCCGGGGTTGCTGTGCTGGCCGGAGCGGCCGTGCTCGCTGCGGGCGCCAGCGCGGCCCTGCGGTCCTCTTCGCTGGCGTAGGGGTCAAGCGGCGGGCTCAAGGGTCCCGGTGTGTCCAACTCGCTCGAGTCGATTTCCACCCAACCCGGCGGCATGCCGCGGCGCAAGTACGCGGTGCCGCGCAAATCGGTGATGTCGGCGATCGATGAGCCTTCATCGAGCCGTCGAGCGATCTCGCCGATCTGGCGCTCCGCGTTGCCATAAACCAAAAGATCCGCTTTCGAATCGACTAATACCGAGCGGCGAACCTGTTCGGACCAATAGTCAAAATGCGCTATTCGTCGCAGGCTGGCTTCGATGCCGCCGATAACGATCGGGATGCCTTTGTAAGTTTCGCGGATGCGTTGCGAATACACGATGACGCAGCGGTCCGGGCGCTTGCCGCCGACCCCGGTTGGCGTGTATGCATCGTCGCTGCGCACCCGCCGATCCGAGGTGTAGCGATTGACCATCGAATCCATGTTGCCGCCGGTCACGCCGAAGAACAGTCGCGGCGCGCCGAGAGCCTCGAAGTCTCGGGTGCTGTGCCAATCCGGCTGCGCAATGATCCCGACCTTGAATCCCTGCGCCTCCAGTACACGCCCAATGATGGCCATCCCGAAGCTGGGATGATCTACGTAGGCATCACCGGTGATGATGATGATGTCGCACTGCTCCCAGCCGAGCGCCGCCATTTCCGCGCGCGAGGTCGGCAGGAAGTTCGCCGGCGAGGAGCCGGCGACACGGGAACTAGGGGAAAACAGGGGCGCGGCGCTTTGCACGGCCGCGATTAGGCCTGATTTCAAGGCTTAAGTACAACGAAACCCATCACCCCACGTCGATGGGGAAATAGCTCTGGGCATCTTCGCGCTGCACCAGCAGGGCCACGTTATGCCCGGCCCTGGCAACCTCGCGCTTCAAATCAGCCAAGGTGGCCACGCCGACGCCGTTTACCCCCAAAACCACGTCCCCTGGCTGCAATCCGGCGGCCAGCGCAGGGCCTGAGACATCTTCAACCAGCAAACGGCCTTTGGTGTGCAATTCCTGCTGTTCGCTGGGCTGCAGCGGCCTAAGCACGAGCCCTAACTTGCCGCCGCCGTCCTCACTCGAACTGCGCGCAGCCTGGGCGGGGGCATCTTCCAGCAGCACTGTTTTGACCAATACTTCGGTTGCCTTGCGATCGTGCCAAATCCCGAGCCGCGCCTGGCTGCCGGGCGGCAGTTGCGAAATGACGGCGGGCAGATCCCAGGAATGATCGATGTTGCGCCCATTCACGCTGGTGATGACGTCGCCCGCTTTCAAGCCGGCCTTCTCGCCGGGACCGGTTGGGTCCACCGCGCTGATCAACGCGCCATGCGGCGTACTCAATCCGAAGGATAGCGCGAGTTGCTGGCGAATATCCTGCACCGAGACGCCGATGCGGCTGCGCAGCACCTTACCGTTCTTCTGCAGCTGATCCTTGACGTTCAGAGCCAAATCGATGGGTATGGCAAAGGAAACGCCCATGTAGCCGCCGGTGCGGCTGTAAATTTGCGAATTGATGCCGATGACCTCGCCGTCAATATTGAACAAAGGTCCGCCGGAATTCCCGGGGTTTACCGCGGCATCGGTTTGGATGAAGGTAACGTAGCTGGTACTGCTGCCATCATTCAAAGGACGTCCCACAGCGCTGATCACGCCCGCCGTCACGCTATTCTCAAAACCGAAGGGCG
>Ga0182030_10027355_pt1 | contig 10261 bp, 11 predicted proteins | sample 812S3MmetaG_FD_121299 | JGI IMG/M metagenome (GOLD analysis project Ga0182030, IMG submission 121299) | Permafrost microbial communities from Stordalen Mire, Sweden - 812S3M metaG (Illumina Assembly) | ecosystem: Environmental > Terrestrial > Soil > Wetlands > Permafrost | place: Sweden... | reverse complement strand
GGGTCAGCCATCGCGGGGTGATTGTGTCGAGTTGTGCCGTGCTCTTAGTGGCATTGGTCAGCTGGCGCGCTGCCGCGTCGGTCAGCGCGAGATTCGTCGGCTCGTCATTTGCTTGCGTCTTAGGCATTCTGAACCCTTCCCTTGTCGGCTGCCCCGTACCACGTACCACCGCAGATGCGGGCCGGATACGCCCACCTCAATTTGGCGGGCTCATGAATCTCAACCTTCTAAAGACCAGTACTGCCGTTCTGGGCTACTTACGCCCTCGAGTCTCTCGTGCCGCTGCCATTTCATCCCGCGGGACACTTCTGCCATTCGCCACTATTTTCGTGGAAATCATACCTCTGGAATAGAGTCCAAGGTCCCCAATTAGGAACTTTTCCCTTCCTCAATTGGCCTCAGATGAACAGCTGGATGTCTGCCTTGGCAGCCATGTCGATGAAGCTGGCAGCCCCCAAGGTTGGCTGCAGCCCTTCGATGAAGTCCGATGTCTTCAACCCGTAAAGGTCCATCGTCATCTGGCAAGGGTGCAGCCGCACGCCGACGTCGATGGCCATCTCCATCAATTCGGTGACGCTCGCGACCTTGTGCTGCTTGGCGAGCAGCTTGATCATCGAGGTGCCCATGCCGGCGAAGTGCACCTTGGAGAGTTTCAGATGCTCGCTCCCGCCGCGGTCAAAGAGCGACTCACCCTTTTGCATCCAGTTGTCGCCCGTGACCCGCTTCTCGTTCTTTTGCAACACCCGCAGTCCCCAGAACGTGAAGAAGACATCGACCTCCAGCCCTGAAGCCGCGCCCGTTGTTGCCAGGATCATCACTGGCCATACCCGGTCGAGATCGTTACTCCAGCAGATGATCGCCATCCGTTTCGGCTCCTCCTCGCCGAGACCGGCTGCTGAGGTGATCGCTGAGGTGTCGTTATCCATTTCTCTCTCCTAACTCAGCGGCGACGACCAAGCGCGTCGGACGCTCTGCCGGCACTGCGGTTGGAACAAGGGCCAGACCAAGGACCATATCCCACCTTCCTAGTAGATTACATGGTCAACGTGTCTTGTGCGGGCTGAGCGACCCAAGCGTCTCGCTGGGCGCCTCGAGGCTCCGCCACCTCACCCGCACGTGATCCCCTCGGCGTCGAGGAATTGCCGGTACGCCTCGATCCCCTCGACCCCGGTTACGAGATCGGTGGCTTCGCTCTCCCAATCTGAAGGCCTCAGCCGGGCCACCCAACCGGCCCCATATGGGTCGGAGTTCACGAGGCTCGGCGTTGCGACGAGAGCTTCGTTGACCTCCACGATCTCGCCGCTGATGGGCGCTGTGACCGGGCCGACCCACTTGCCGCTTTCGACGGTTGCTATGTTCCGCCCTTTTTGAACCGCCTTCCCAGTCGCCTTCGGAGTCACCGCCACGATGGTCTTTGCGAGGTTTTGCGCAACGTCGGTCATTCCGACTGTCACTAGCTCGCCTTCGCGGCGCGCCCAAACGTGCTTGCCCACCACGTAGTAAAGGTCATCGGGAAGGTTGCAGTTATTGACGACGCTCATCTTTGCCTCTCTCGTTCGCGGCTTTCTTGTCCCGATCCTCGCCAGATCACACCGTCACCTCGACCAGGCCCGGCGGCACCGATTTGGCAACGGCCTCCTCGACAAGTGAGGTGATATCGCGGACGAGGAGTCGGTTGTCAGCGCCGCTCGTCTTCACTGCGTCGCTGAATATGGTCATGTCTTTCGGGCAGGCCACGACGAGCTGCCCGACGCCAAGTTCGAGCGCCTCTTTGATGCGGTTCGTGCTCGGTCGCTCTCCGTCGGTGTCCTCCATCCAGATCCTGCCACCGCCGGCGCCGCAGCAGAAAGTATCCGCACCGTGGCGAGGCATCTCGACCAGCTCGCATCCGAGCGCTTGGAGAATGAGTCGCGGCGCGTCCAAGACGCCGTTGTAGCGAGCGAGATAGCACGGGTCGTGATAGGTGACCCGGTGGCCGAGATGACTCACGGCGATCTGTCCGCTCTCCAACAGTCTTGCAAGCACCTCTGTGTAATGCCACGCCTGGTAGCTGACTCCAAGGGCCGGGTACTCGTTGCGCAGTGCGTTGAGCGTGTGCGGATCGGTGGTGAAGATCTCCTCGAACTGGGCCCCGTCAAGTGCCTCCCGGTTGTGCTCGGCGAGCATCTCGAACAGGCCCTCCTCGCCGACACGTCGTACGTCGTTACCGGTGTCGTGCTCCGCTTCGTACAAGAGGCCGAAGTCAATACCGGCGTTGTGCAGAATCCTGGCAAGGGCCCGCGAGCTGTCCGCGACCCGCTCATCAAAGCTTGCGAAGTCACCCACGAACCAGAGGTACTTCACGTGTTGCTTTCGGACGTCGGGGATCTGGAAGTCCAGCTCGCGAGTCCAGCGAGCCCTCATTCGCGCCGACTTGCCAAAGGAGTTGCCTTGCGTGGCGAGGTTCTGAAGTGCCTGCTGCAAGCTGAGATCCATCGTCCCGGCATCGACGAGGCTGCGTCGCAATTGGACGATGATCGGCACGTGCTCGATGCCAACTGGGCAGACGTCTACGCAATGCATGCACGTTGTGCAGGACCAGAGCGTTTCCGCCCGGACCACATCGCCGGCGATCTTCACACCCGCACCACTCGCCAGTGGGCCCGTGGGCTTTGGTCTCCGCTCGCGGTCAAGCAAGGTTATGCCTCTTGCCGAGGTGTCGACCCACTGGCGCAGGTCGAGTATCACGTCACGGGGCGACAGCGGCGCGCCGCTCGCAGATGCCGGGCAGGCCTCATGGCAACGGCCGCACTTGGTGCAGGCATCCAGGTCGACTAGCTCTTTCCAGGTGAAGTCACCCATCTCGGTGTATCCGGGGTGACTAGGCGCGGGCGGAGGCAGGCCGAGTGTCGCCGACCTGTCGGTGACGAGAAGGCTCACGGCATCAACCAGCATGTGCATTGCCTTGGAGTACGGGATGTAGGCGATGAAGCTCAGGGCCAGGCCAGCATGTACCCACCACAGAACGCTATGAGCGCTGGCGGCTTGCGCCGACGTCATGCCCAGCCCGGAGAAGAGCTCCGCGACCGACCGCGCAATGGGGCTGAAGACCGTGAACCACGCCATGTTCTGGGCGAGTATCCGCAAGCCCGTCAGTACATAGGCGGTGATGAGGATGGCCAGCAGCAAGCTCAAGAACAGCCAGTCGCCAGCGATCATTGGTCTCCGTGAGTAGCCGCCTTCCGGCGTGCTCGCCCTGGCATAGCCGAGCTGGCTCGGCTTTGTAACCCCGCGACGCAGGACCATGTAGACAACAGCGAGGAGAAAGGCGAACCCCATCGTGTCGATAGCGAAGGTGTAGACGATGAAGAAGGTGCCGTGAAAGAAGCTGTCAGGGTGCCCGGCGATCAGCCTCGAGATGTTCCGGACTATGTCCGTGTCAGCAGTGAGAATGGCGGTCGCCAAGAATGCCGCGAGAAAGCCCCAGAAGATGAGGAAGTGGGCTAGTCCGGTGACACGATGGTCCCGCGACACCGAGGAGCCTTTGCCCATCGAACCCAGTCTGGCTACTAGAGCAGCCTTCATCATTGGCCAGCGAGCGACTGGTCGCCCCATCTTGCACTTGCGCAATCGCCGCCAGACGCCCCATGCGAAAACGGCCGTGGAAACGAGGGCCGCGGCGTAGAAGATCGCCCTCCCGAGCGGTCCTATGCCCTCGAAGATCGGTCGGCCGACGGCTGTCGCGAGAAGGCCGACCGCACCGGGCATGGTTAGCGGGTCACCTTGTCCACGAGCTCGGGGACAAGGTCGAACAGATCGGCTGTGGTCCCGTAGTGGGCGACGCTAAAGATCGGTGCGCCAGGATCGGTGTTGCAAGCGATGATCAGCTCGGCGTCACGCATTCCTTCGAGGTGCTCAGGCGCCCCCGAGATACCGAAGGCGAGATACGCCCGGGGCTTGACCTTTACACCGGACTGCCCGACTTGACGCGTCTTTGGGAGCCAGCCCGCGTCCACAACGGGCCGCGAGGCCGAAAGTGGTACCCCGAGGGCCTCGGCCAGATCGAGCACGATCTCCAAGTTGTCTTGTGACTCGATCCCGCGTCCCACCGAAACGAGCGTCTCGGCCGAGGAGATGTCGACGTCTCCTGCATCGGCTTCCACGACCCTACGAAGCGACATCCGCAAGGAATCGAGCCCTGTCGGCTCGAAGGAGACGACCTCCGGCATGCCCGACGGCTGGACCGCCGCGGCAGTGAAGGCCCCACCCGATACCGTCACAATCGCTCGTTCACCAGGCAGCTCGACATCGGCAAGCACTTTGCCGCCGAGTATCTGTGCCGTGGCTGTCACAAGACCCGCCTCTATCTCCAGAGCACTCACATAGCTGGCCAGCGGCGCGTCCCAGCGCACTGACAGGGCAGCCCCGAGGTCGAGGCCGATCGTGGCATGAGACATGAGCAAAAGGCGCGGCGACCGCGCCGCTAGGACCTGAGACAAGACCCGTTCGTAGGCCTCGGGCAGGTACTCGTCAAGGACCGCATCTTGTACGGATACCACGATGTCCGCGCCGCTGAGCTGGGCAGCCAGCTCGCTCGGTCCGAGAAGGAGAACCTCGGTCAGTCCGCCTAGCGCCGTTGCCAGCTCGCGTGCCTTGCCCATGAGTTCGTAGGTTGCCTCCGAGACCTGGTTGCCTAAGTGCTCGGCGAGTACCATCACATTGCTGCTCACTTGACCTTCACCCTTTCAATAGGCCGCGGGAACGGAGCAGGGCCACGATCTGGTCCGCTACCTCTCCGACATTGCCGGTCAGCATCTCGGCGTGGCCCGTCGACTCCGGCTTGTGCATCCGGCGCACCCCAAGCCTCGACAGCACGGGCGCTGGTGACATCGCCATCTCAGTCAGCCCGCCTGCTTGCATGGCCTGCCTGATGCGGGTGATCGGTGCGTAGCGCGGGGGTTGCCGGGCTGACTGGACTCCGATCACTGCCGGCAGCTGTACTTCGAGTTCGTGCGACCGTCCGCCCGCGAACTCCTGACGGACCACGACTGACCCGCCATCGATCTCGACGCTCACTACCACTGACGCGTGAGGCAGGTCGAGCAAAGCGGCAAGCGCGGAGGGGAGTTGGCCGTCCGGGTCGTCACTAGCCTGCACACCCGTGATGACAAGGTCCGCCGGCACTTCGGAGAGGTATGAAGCCACTAGCGCGGCGCGCTCAGCAACCCTAGGGCCTGCGGTAGGGGGTTCTCCGGCCAGCCTAGAGTCGACGAGCTTTACGGCCGCGTCCGCTCCCTTGGCGATGGCTGTGTAGAGGATCTGGTCGATGTCGGTGTCGCTCGAAACGCCGACGGCGATCACCTCCGCCCCACTTCCGTCCTTTATGAGCAGGGCCTCTTCTAGGGCTTGAGCATCCCACTCGTTGAGCACGAACTTCAGGTATTCCGGATCGATGCCAGTCTCGTCAGCTGTGAGATCGATCTCCTCCACAAGATCAGGCACCGCCTTCATGGGCACCACGATTCGCACCTCAAACCACCTTTCTGCGCGGGCGGCCTACGAGCTCGTCGAGCCGCAACTGCTGGGCGACCTCCTCAAGGTCGCTTGCCACGGGGACAAAGGGGTAATCACGGAAGGCCTCGACAGGCCTATAGGAGCCGTAGGGTCTCGTGCACCCGGGTGCACCATCTCCGCCCGGACAGCCGTTCGTCATGAAGGCCGTGCCTTGGGCGACTATTTCCTCGACGGCTCCACCGTCCATCCGTAACCTGCTGATCGCTCCTTGCTCGTCAAAGCTGAAATGCTCAAGCCCGCATCCTTCGACCTCGACGAGGTGTCGGGCCAGTTGTACCCTGCGCCAACGTCCGAGCTCGGGCTGGGGCTGCGACGCCATGCGCGAGTCAGCCTCTGGATTGAAGCAAAACAGATAAGAGAAGACCTGCCGTTCCCGCAACGCGGCGAACATGCAGACGAGGTCGTGGTCGGTCTCGCCGAGACCGACCACGGTGTGTGCGTTGACCTTCCACGGCCCGAAGACCTCGCTGGCGTCTCTAAGGACTTCCCAGTACTTGTCCCACTTGAGCCCGCCCCCCTGAACATCTGTGCGCGTCTTCCAGAAGAGCTCCTCGGTCACGGCATCTAGGCCTATGCCGATCATGTCAACCCCGAGTGAACGCAGCTTCTCAAGCCGTTGGCGGGTAAGTGTCGGCGGCGCGACGAGGACCGATATCGGCGTCGACACCCGCGTGGCGATCCTGCGGACGATCTCGCAGGTGTCGCGGTAGGCCCGGCCCCGCGTGACCATGGAGATGCAAAGGCGCGTTAGCTGCGGCTCGAAACGGGCCATGCGCTCCAGCAGGTCCTCGGTACGCACCAAGGGCCACTCGACCCTGATGAAGGACTTGTTCTCATAGCTGCCAGGGCGGGTACGGGCCAGCCCACAATAAGCGCATCCGGAGCGACAACCCTCCTCGTAATTGAGGAGAATATTGATGCCGCCGAAGTCGAACTCCCGGCTGAAGCGACCTGATCGCATCCGCAGCGTCATGGCGCTCGCCATTGAGATCCGCAAGTACTCAGGGCTCTCCCGGATCGTCGGCTCGTCAGAGCTGAGCGCAAGCTCCTGTGTGACCATGCCTGTCCTTTCAGCCCTGTTCTCTAGAGCCACGCGGATTCACCACAGCGCCCGACGTAGCGCCAAGACCGGCCTCACGACCGGCCGCCATCACGGCGCCCGCAAGCTCGTCCGCCGGAACTCCGAGTGCCCGGGCTGCTCCTGAGGTGGTCACCACGGCCTCGATGGTCGCGTGATCGAGGCGCCGCCAGCGCAAGGCGGACTCCATTGCTACCAAGGAAGGCGGAAGCTCGTTGAAGTCCCCGACGATCATGGCACTTTTCACAATGTCCCCGTGAGTGGTCAGATAGATCCGAGCCAAGCCTGCGGGCGTCTTCAACAAAGCCGACCCATTGGCGTCTTCGCCGACACTGTGCTCCCTCAAGAACGACTGCGACCGGTACCTCTTTGAGGCGAGAATCTCGGACCGGGCTAGTTCGTCCGGGTCGGGGCTTCCGGGTTCGAGCATGACATCAAAGCGCTGTGCGAAACCATGGGCGAGGTACGGCCGCAACGTTGCCGCGTCATGGCGAACGCCAGTCTCCACCGACACGGTCGTGACGCGCTCTCCCACAGCCGCGGCGGCCTTCCCCCCCAGTTTTGCTGCGGGTATCTGTAGCAGCTGAACCATGAATTCGACGTCCAAGTCGGCTATCACGCTCGCGTGGAACAGCATCGCCCCGGCCTGGTCCACATACAGCCCGAGCCCGGCGATCTTGCGACCAGCGACCTCCAGGTCGTTCTTGCCGTGGAAACTCGCGATGACACCGAGCTCGGCGAGGCCCGTTACAAGTGCCCCCGAGAACTTCTCGATGATTTCTCGCGGGCGCGCCTCGGACGGCGCCCGGTCCAGATAGGCAACGCCGAGCTGGCCGGATCCCATGACGATCGCACCGCCACCGGTCAGCCGACGGCTGACCTCAGTGCCGGTACGGCGACAGGCATCGAGATCCAGCTCGGCATCGAGGTTCTGGTAGCGGCCGACAAGAGCGCAGTGGTCCCGATAGCTGTAGAGGCGCAGGGTTGGAGGACAGCCGGGACGGCCTCGCGCATAGCGACCCATAAGCGCCTCGTCCATGGCGAGTCCCTCGGCAGCGGTGACCCCGTCTTCGACCAAGAACCTCCAGACGTCGCTCATTTGGACACCTCGAGCCTCGTCAGAGTCGTCTCGCCTGCTCCTTGCCAGGTGAGCGAACAGCAGTACTCGAACAGCCTCGGCTCGAGGCCGCGCGACCTGGCGTACTCGATGACACCGTCAGCAGGAAAGGCAATGCCGTTCAGCCCGAGGTCGACTGCCGCCTCGTCAAGATCGCGCTTGAGGGCACCAAGTGGGCGGGCACAGCCGAGATTGATTGTGGTCGACGAAGCGGCCAGGCGGGCACAGGCGAAAAAGTCGGTCACCTGGTCGACCGGCGGCGGTGGCAGATGTTCCATGGGCGTGCCCGCCAACGGCACGAGGACGACGAGGATCAGTGTCGAGACCTGATAGGCCGCCAACATCTCCAGGGCCCTGTGCTCACCCAAAAAACGCCCGAAGTGTAGGCCCAACACAATGTGCGGGATGATCCGGAGTCCTTCCGCGAAAAGCAGTTGTAGCGAGCGGTCCACATCAACGACGGTCAGGTCAAGGTGATAGACGTCGCGCAACGTCTCGTCAGCACCAATGACATCGAGCATCACCGCGTCGACGCCCGACGCTGCCAGACCAGCGGCGAGCTCGGGAGAGACGAGACCTGAATGGACGACTACCTTCATGCCGAGCTCTTGCCGGATGCGGGGAACGTGTCGCAGGTGCGTCAGCAGGGGCACAGCACCCGAGCGCGAAGAGCCACCCGAGACGAGGATGCCTTCGCTTCCTTGCTCGTGAAGGCGCGAAGCGACCTCGAACAAATCCTGGCCTGCCCGGACCGACACCATTCCGTTGAGCACCTTGCCTTGGCAGTGGTCACACGACAGTGCGCACGTCGATCCCGTGACCGACACCGGTAGAAAACGGCGTGGCGAGGTAGGCACCCATTCTGAGCTTTGCCAACGTTTCAAGCCGGGAGCGTAGAAATCCATCACATCGGGGAAGTTCGCCCGCCTCACCTCGCCGGGCGAGGCCGCCGCCCGAACGGTCGTCATTCGGCTATCACACCCCTGAGCCGGTATCCGGCGATCTTGGCAGCAAACCAAGCCGTGAGCTCCGCCGGGTCGGAGAGCAAGTCCTCAAGACCGGCTGACCCGTCGCCGAGAGCCGCTTCGATCAGCCAGCCTTCACCGTAGGGGTCCCGCTCGAGGACATCCGCGTTTGCGATGACGGCATGGTTCACCGCGAGCACCGTGCCCGTCACAGGGCTGACGAGCGGACCAACGAACTTCGCCGCTTCAAGTTGCCCAAACGGTCGATCCGCGACGAGCTGGGCCCTTACAGGCTCTAGTGACAACTGGGCCAAGCTTCCGCTCGTTTCGATGCCGAGCGGATCCATCCCTATCCTCACGTGCCGGCCCCCGAGTTCCAACACCCACATGTGGGTTTCGGCTTGGTAACGGCGATCGAGGGCGAGCGCGAAGCCACCGACGACAACGACGGACTTCTCTGCCATTACAGCCTCGCCGGTTCGAGGCTCGCCAATAGTGCCGCCAGGCGGCGCCCAGGGTCTCCGAAGCCGGACAGGACGCGGGCTGCGTCGTTTACGGGCACGCCGACCAGGGCATGCTCGGCTCTTTGTCTCGAGCCGTTCAGTGCCCCATCAAACAGGTGAACACGCTCCAGCACCCCGTCGACGACACCAGCCGTCACGAGTGCTCCGTGACCTTCGACCGCGAAAGTGCAGACCCCCGCACGTACTTTTACCTGTCGGACGCGGGGGGCGACGCTGCCGACAGACGGGGGCCGTGGCCCATCTAGCCAGGGTCTGCTCGTGAACCTTTCGTCGAGTTCGACAAGCGCCTCGTGCTCGAGGCCGGTGAGCGCGCCTTCCTCCTCACGGCCCCCGAGCGAGAGAGCGTCTCGGTAGCTGGCGGTCATAGTGGAGCGGAATGCGCCCGGGTCGACCGGCGTCGAGCCCACGAAACGCCGCATCAAAGCGAGGGTCTCCTCGCGCTGAGTCGCTTCGGCCATAGCAAGCACCCGGGCCGCCCGCTCGTGATCGAACTGTTCGATCAGGTTCCCGCACACGATTACCGCGTCCTCGATCTGGCCCGCCCCGTGGCCACAAATCTTCTTGCCTTCCACGCAGATCTCGCCGCCGGCATCGAGCGCCGCCGGCACGCCTAGGGCCCGAAAAGCTGCTACCGCGGGTTCGAGCAAGGTGCGCATGGCCTGATGACGGCCTGGCGGCAGCGACTCGACGCGTACACAGATCTGAAAGAACAGCTGATTGCTGTCGAGGTAGACAGGCCCACCCCCGACCATCCGGCGAAATACCGGAAGCCCGTTCGCACGGCAGTAGTCGGTATCCACCTCGTCCATGTTTCGGTGGTACCCGAGGCAGACATACGGTGCGGCCGGGCGGACGAACGAGAGCGTGGCCGGCGCTCCGGCGGAGACACCGTAGGCAACCGCATGCCAAAGCGTCTGGGACCGCAGCGGTGAACTGACTCCGAAGTCGATCACCCGCAGCGGCTCAGCCACCGGTGTCCTCCCGCATCGCCTCGTCCACGAGCTCGATGATGTCGCAGACGCGC
>Ga0182030_10027353_pt1 | contig 10262 bp, 9 predicted proteins | sample 812S3MmetaG_FD_121299 | JGI IMG/M metagenome (GOLD analysis project Ga0182030, IMG submission 121299) | Permafrost microbial communities from Stordalen Mire, Sweden - 812S3M metaG (Illumina Assembly) | ecosystem: Environmental > Terrestrial > Soil > Wetlands > Permafrost | place: Sweden... | reverse complement strand
TCGCTGTCGTAGCCGGTCTGGGTCGGCAGGTCGAAAGCGATCGACAGGCCGGTCTGGCCCTTGGCGAGATTGGCGCGATAGAGTCGGTTCGACTCGCGCGCGGTCGAATGGCCGGCGTAGGTGCGAAAGATCCACGGCTTGTCGCGTCGAGGGGCCGCCCCCGCCTCGTCCGCCGTCGTCGCCCGCTGTTCCTGTCCCTTTTCGCTCATTGTGCAGAGCACAAAAGCAGAAATTGTTCCGGGCCGCTAGCGGAGCGGCTTCGTCCCTTAGGCGGAGGCGAGCGGCTAAAACACCCGCGAACGCATGAAGCTCAACATCACCACCAGCAGCACCGGCGCGGCGAACAACAGGCCGAAGCTCAGGTAGGGCTCGTAGCGCAGATACGGGGTCATGAAGTTGTAGCGGACGTAGAGCCCGCAGAAGACGCCGATCAACGCCAGGATCGAGTTGATGTAGGGCCCAAAGCCCTGGCGGCCCATGAGATAGTCGAGCACGAAGCCGATCAGCACGAAGCCGACGAAGACGGCCAGCCAGAAGCAGACCATCTCGAACCCTTCGAGATCCTGGATCATCTGGAAGAAGGGCCTCATCGCTTGCATGGCGGCCTCGCGCGGACGGCGGCGCCGGCGAGGCGCCCGTTTACGGTCAATCTTAGCCGGGCATTCGTTTGCGGCGGGTGAACGCGACGCAGCGCAGCGCTCGGCGACCAAAGGAGCGCTCAGCGACCAAAGTGGGATTGATTTTGCCCGGGCGGGGCGCGATTGTCGCTTGCTGCGGTGCAACAAGCCGGTGGAAATCGGCGCCCGCGCCCGTCGCGTCAGGGCCGCCGGCCCGCCGGCGCGGCCCGCGTCACGAGGAACGTCATGGCCATTCGCACCGGGGGCGGCGCCGCATCGGCCCCCCTTTCCGCCGGGGTCGAGGGGAAGGACCTCTACGAGATCGGCGAAATCCCGCCGCTCGGGCACGTGCCGGCGTCGATGTACGCCTGGGTGGTGCGCAAAGAGCGGCAGGGTCCGCCCGAACAGTCGATGCAGGTCGAAGTCGTGCCGACTTGGCCGCTCGACAGTCACGAAGTGCTCGTTTTCGTGATGGCGGCCGGGGTCAACTACAACGGCGTCTGGGCCGCGCTCGGCGAGCCGGTGTCGGTGCTCGACTTCCACAAACAGCCCTACCATATCGCCGGCTCGGACGCGGCGGGGATCGTCTGGGCGGTCGGATCGAGGGTGAAGCGCTGGAAGGTCGGCGACGAGGTCGTCGTCCATTGCAACCAGGACGACGGCGACGACGAGGAGTGCAACGGCGGCGACCCGATGTTCTCCGCCTCACAGCGCATCTGGGGCTATGAGACGCCGGACGGCTCCTTCGCCCAATTCTGCCGGGTGCAGGATCGCCAACTGATGACGCGGCCGCAGCACCTGACCTGGGAGGAGAGCGCTTCCTACACGCTGACGCTCGCCACCGCCTATCGCATGTTGTTCGGCCACGAGCCGCATCGGCTCAAGCCGGGCGACAACGTGCTCGTCTGGGGCGCTTCCGGCGGCCTCGGGGTGTTCGGCGTGCAGCTCTGCGCGGCGGCCGGCGCCAACGCGATTGGCGTCATCTCCGACGAGGCCAGACGCGACTACGTGATGAGGCTGGGCGCGCGCGGCGTCGTCAACCGCAAGGATTTTTCCTGCTGGGGCCAGCTGCCCAAGGTCAATTCGCCCGAATTCGTCGCGTTCATGGCCGGCGCGCGCAAGTTCGGCAAGGCGATCTGGGACATCACCGGAAAACGCGACGTCGACATCGTCTTCGAGCATCCCGGCGAGCAGACCTTTCCGGTCTCGTGTTTCGTCGTCAAGCGCGGCGGCATGGTGGTGTTCTGCGCCGGCACCTCCGGCTACAACTTCACTTTCGACGCGCGCTTCGTCTGGATGCGGCAGAAGCGCATCCAGGGATCGCATTTCGCCAATCTCAAGCAGGCTTCGGCGGCCAACAAGTTCGTCATCGACCGCAGCATCGTCCCCTGCATGTCGGAAGTGTTCCCGTGGGAACAGATCCCGCGCGCCCACACCAAGATGTGGCGGAACGAGCACGCGCCGGGCAACATGGCGGTGCTGGTGGGCGCGCCGCGCGCCGGGCTCAAGACATTCGACGACGCCGTCGCCGCCGCGCGCCGCTAGCGCCGCCGTCGACGATTTGCCTTTCTTCCGTCGAATCGCTAGGCCATCGCCGCGGCGCCTGGACGCCGGCGGCGGAGCGAAGGACTTGTCAGATAGCGACGCGTACAAGCGGCAGGCGGCGGAACAGGCGATCGCTCTGGTCCGGCCGGGCATGCGGCTTGGCCTCGGCACAGGCTCGACCGCCCGCCATTTCGTCGATCTGCTCGGCGCCGAGGTTCGCAAGGGTCTCGAGATCGTCGGCGTGCCGACCTCGGAAGCGACGGCGCGTCAGGCGCGCGAGCTCGGCGTGCCGCTGACGACGCTCGACGAGACGCCCGAGCTCGATCTTACCGTCGACGGCGCCGACGAAATCGACGGCGCGCTGCGGCTGATCAAGGGCGGCGGCGGCGCGCTGCTGCGCGAGAAGATCGTCGCTGCGTCGTCGCGCCGCATGGTGGTCATCGCCGACGCGAGCAAGCGCGTAGCGCGGCTCGGGCGCTTTCCGCTGCCGGTCGAGATCGTTCCGTTCGGCGCCGCCTCCACGATCCAGCGCATCGAGCGTGCGGTCGCCGCGCTTGGCCTGGCCGGCCCGCTCGCGCTGCGCCGTCAAGGCGGCGAGCTGTTCGTCAGCGACGGCGGCCACTACATCCTCGATTGCGCCTTCGGCGCCATCGCTGATCCGGATGCGCTCGCTCGGGCGCTCGCCTTCATTCCCGGCGTCGTCGACAGTGGGCTGTTCATCGGCGTGGCGAGCGCCGCCATTGTCGCCGGCCCGGCCGGCGTCGAGACGCTCGGCGCGCTCGACTGAATCTCAAGCGCCAGAGGAGTGAGACATGGTGCCGTTTCCAATGCTGAAAGCGTCCCTCGCCGCCTGCTTCGTCCTTGCGCTCAACGCCGCGACGGCGGCGGAGAGCAATTCGGCCCCCGCGACTTCCGCCGCGACTCCGGCCGCGCCGACCTCGACCCCGGCGGCCCCTTCGCCGGCGGCGATCGGCTACGCCACGACGATCCTCAACGACATCGGCGTGAAGGGGATGCTCGATCACCTCGGGACGGCGATGCTCACCCAATTGACGCGGGAGGTTCTCGCCACCCATCCAGAGCTGAAAGACCCGCTCGAACAATCCGTGCAGGCCGTGATTCCCGAATTCGTCAAATCCGAGGATGGCGTCATCGGCGACGCGGCCAAGTTCCTGGCGGGGCAAATGGCGGAGGCGGAGCTGAAGGACGTGGCCGCTTTCTATGAAGGCCCGACCGGCAAGAAGTTCATGACCGCTCAGGGCCAGGTGGCCGGCGAAGTGGCGAAGCTGGGCGCCGCCTGGCGCGACACCCTGTCGACCGATATGCTCGCGCGCGTGCGCGAGGAAATGAAGAAGAGGGGTCACGACTTCTAACGCGTCCGTGGGGCGGCGAGATTGGCGGCGGCGATGGCGTTCGACTGCGACCTCTTCGTCATCGGCGCCGGTTCGGGCGGCGTAAGGGCGGCGCGCATCGCCGCCAGCCATGGCGCCAAGGTCGTCGTCGCCGAAGAGTTCCGCGTCGGCGGAACCTGCGTCATTCGCGGCTGCGTGCCAAAGAAGCTGCTGGTCTACGCCAGCCGCTTCGCCGACGAATTCGCCGCCGCCGCCGGCTTCGGCTGGACCGTCGAGCCGCCGCGCTTCGACTGGCCGACCCTGGTTGCGGCGAAGAATCGCGAGATCGCGCGCCTTTCGGCGGCCTATCGGGCCGGCCTCGACTCAGCGGGCGCGACGCTGATCGAGGAGCGCGCGACTGTCGTCGACCACCATGCGTTGCGGCTGTCCGGCGGCCGCACGATCAGCGCGCGCCATATCCTCGTCGCGACGGGCGCCCGGCCGGAGCCGCCGGCCGTTTTTCCCGGGCTCGAGCTCGCGATCACCTCGAACGAGATCTTCGACCTGCCCGTCTTTCCGCGTCGTCTGCTGGTGCTCGGCGGCGGCTATATCGCCGTCGAGTTCGCCTGCCTGTTCGCCAAGCTCGGCGCCGAGGTGACGCAGGTGATGCGCGCCGACAACGTGCTCAGGGGCTTCGACGAGGACATGCGCGAGGGCCTGCGCGACGAGTTGAAGCGCGCCGGCGTGCGGCTGCGCTTCGGCTCGCTGCCGACGCGCTTTGAGCGCCGCGACGAAGCGCTGCTGGCGACGCTCTCCGACGGCGAAGCGGTCGCGGTCGACCAGGCGCTGGTCGCGACCGGACGGCGGCCGAACACCGCGGGGCTCGGTCTCGAGGCGGCCGGGGTCGCGCTCGACGTCACCGGCGCGGTCGTAGTCGATGACCGCTCGACCTCCAGCGTCGCTTCGATTCACGCCGTCGGCGACGTCACCAATCGCATCAATCTGACCCCAGTGGCGATCCGTGAAGGCCATGCGCTCGCCGATCGGCTGTTCGGCGGCGGCGACGGGGCGGTCGACCATTGCGACGTCGCCAGCGCCGTCTTCGCCACGCCGGAGATCGGCGCGGTCGGCTTGACCGAGGCCGAAGCGCAGCGGCGCTTCGAGGCGGTCGACGTCTATCTCGCCAATTTCCGGCCGATGAAGGCGACGATCGGCGGAGGGGCTGAGCGCGCGATTATGAAGCTCGTCGTCGACGCCGGCCCCGATCGCGTCGTCGGCGTCCACATCCTCGCGCGCGAAGCGGCGGAGATGATCCAGGTCGCGGCGATCGCAATCAAAATGGCGGCGACCAAGGCGAACTTCGACGCCACGATGGCGCTCCATCCGACCGCCGCGGAGGAACTGGTGACGATGCGCGCCCCCGCCCGGCGCCATCGCCGGGCCGCGCCTTAACGTCTTGCCTCAGGCCGCTTCCACCGCAACGACGCCCTCGATCAGGTTGCGGGCGTAGGAGAGTTCGGCGCCGGCGAAATCGATGAAGGCGCGCACGCGCGCCGAATGGCGCAAATCGGCGTGGGTCAACAGCCAGAGGTCGACGTCGAGCTCGGGGACGATCCCGCCGATCCGGACGAGGTCGCGGCGTTGGTCGCCGACGAAGCAGGGCAGCACCGTCGCGCCGAGCCCCGCGGCGGCCATCGCCGCCATCGCCAGCACCGAGTTGACCGCGCAGACCTGCCGCCGCGGGCCGATCTTCTCGTCGGTCCAGCGCTTAGCGCGCGCCGGCGCCGAGCTGAACCCGACCCACGGCGCGGCCGTGACCACCCGCCCGCCGTATTCGTTGGCGATCGCCGGCGTGCAGTAGACCGCCCAGCGGATCGTGCAGATGCGACGGCCGATCAGCGACTCGGGCGGATCGTTGGCGCCGCGGATCGCGACGTCGGCGTCGCGGCGCGACAGGTTGAGCGTCTGCTCGGCGATGATGAGGTCGACCTGGACGCCGGGATTGGCGACGCGGAAGCGGGCGAGAATCGGCGCCAGCAGTCCGATCGCGACCGAATCGACCGCCGTCACCCGCAATTCGCCGCTCGGCTTTGCATCGCGGCCGGCGACGCGCCGTTCGAACTCCAGGATCGATTCGGCCATCGAGCTGGCGAGCGCTATCATCTCTTCGCCCGCCTCGGTCGGCTGATAACCGGCGCGCGAGCGCTCGAACAGCCGCGCCCCGACGTCGCTCTCGATCGCCGCCAGACGCCGGAACACCGTGGAATGATTGAGATTCAACGCCTCGGCGGCGCCGACCAGCGAGCGCGCGTCGGCGATCGCTTTGATCAAACGGAATTCGTCCCAATCGAGTGCGGAGGCCATGGGGAAGCGGCGCTTTCGTCGGCAGTCGGAAACCGCTGACCGTATGCGCTGGCGCAAGCAAAGCCTGCAAGAAAACGAATGCCGCAGTCGCCGCGACATGAGGTCGCGGGCGTCAGGCGTCGTCTCCGCGCGGCGCGGCGGCGCGGCGCAGCCGGTCGTTGATGGCGACGCCCAGCCCGCGCTCAGGGATTGGCGCGGCGGCGATGCGCGCCGCGCCGCTTTCGTCGAGCGCGCGCAAATAAGCGAAGAGATGGGCGGCGGCCTCTTCGAGGTCGCCGGCGGGCGAAAGGTCGAGCCGCATGGCCGCGCCCGAACGCGCCAGCGCGCCGCCGAAATCGAGCCCCGCCTCGCCGGCGGCGAGTTCGCGCGCGCCGAGCCTGAGCCGGGCGCGCGGCGCGTAGTGCGACGCGAGTTGGCCGGGCGCGATCGGCGCGCCGCCGGGCGCCGCGTCGTCGAGCGCGACCCCCAGCAAGGCCTCGATCCGCTCGCGCGTCAGCGCGCCAGGACGCAACAGCCGCGGCCGGCCGCCGAGGCAGGCGACGATGGTCGATTCGACGCCGCTGCGCGCCGGGCCTCCGTCGAGGATCCAATCGATCCGGCCGCCGAGGTCGGCGGCGACATGGGCGGCGGTGGTCGGGCTGAGGCGGCCGGAGCGGTTGGCCGAGGGCGCGGCCAGCGGGACGCCCGCCGCCGCGATCAGCGCCTGCGCGGTCGGATGATCGGGCGCGCGCAGCGCCAGCGTCTCGAGCCCGGAGCGCGCAAGCAAGCTCACTTGGCAGCTCGGCGCGACCGGCGCGACGATCGTCAACGGCCCCGGCCAGAACGCCTCGGCGAGCCGGCGGGCGAAATCGTCGAATGCGCCCTCGCGCGCCGCGGCCGCCGCGCCGGCGACATGGGCGATCAGCGGATTGAACGCCGGTCGGCCCTTCGCGGCGTAGATCGCCGCGACGGCGCGATCGTTGGTCGCGTCGCCGGCGAGCCCGTAAACCGTTTCGGTCGGCATCGCGACCAGCCCGCCGGCGCGTAGGCAAGCCGCGGCCTCGGATATCGCCTGCGGATCGGCGGGCGCGAGGCGGGTCTGACGCTTTGGTTGCGACATGCGGGTTGCGTGCGGAGATCGGCTTGCGCGGGCGTTGGTTTATATCTAAACCTTATCGCGCGCTTGTGCGGCGCCTATGGACGCGACAAGCTCGCTATCGTCAAGCGGCGCGCACTGACGCCGCCGCCATGGGGAACGCCATGACCTACCGCGCGCCGGTCGCCGATATTCTCTATTCGCTCAAGCATGTCGCAGGTTTCGCGACGGCGGTCGACGAGGGCGGGTTCGGCGACCTCGATCTCGACACCGTAGAAGCGGTGATCGGCGAGGCCGGCAAGTTCGCGACCGAAGCGCTGGCGCCGCTCGATCCGGTCGGCGACCGCGAAGGCGCGCATTGCGCCAACGGGGTCGTCACGACGCCGACCGGCTTCCGCGACGCCTATCGCCGCTGGAGCGAGGCGGGCTGGGCCGGCGTCACCGCCAAGCCGGAATACGGCGGCATGGGCTTGCCGCATGCTGTCGCCGCCGCCTGCAACGAGATGTGGTCGGGCGCGTCGATGGGCTTCGCCCTCTGTCCGCTGCTCGGCGAGGGCGCGATCGGCGCGCTCGAAATCTACGGCAGCGACGCCTTGCGCGCGACCTATCTCGGCCGCCTCGTCTCCGGCGAATGGACCGGGACGATGAATCTCACCGAGCCGCAGGCCGGCTCCGACCTCAGCGCGGTCAAGACCCGGGCCGAGCGCGCGCCCGACGGGACCTACCGCCTCACCGGCCAGAAGATCTTCATCACCTACGGCGAACACGACATGGCCGACAACATCGTCCATCTCGTGCTGGCGCGATTGCCCGACGCGCCGCCCGGCACGCGCGGCATCTCGCTGTTCCTGGCGCCGAAATTCCTCGTCGAGCCGGACGGCTCGCTCGGGGCCCGCAACGACGTGCGCTGCGCCTCGATCGAACACAAGCTCGGCATTCACGCCTCGCCGACCTGCGTCATGGTCTATGGCGACGCGGGCGGCGCGACCGCCTACCTGGTCGGCGAAGAAAACCGCGGCCTGGCGGCGATGTTCGTGATGATGAACGCCGCCAGGCTCGGCGTCGGCTTGCAAGGCGTGGCGATCGGCGAGAAGGCCTATCAGAAGGCGCTCGCCTACGCGCGCGAACGCCGCCAGGGCCGCGCCGGCGCGGTCGGGGGCGGCATGAGCCCGATCGTCGAGCATCCCGACGTGCGGCGCATGCTCGTCACGATGAAGGCGTTGGTCCAGGCGGCGCGCGGAATCTGCCATCTGACGGCGGTTTCGATCGATCTGGCGACGCACGCCGACAGCGCCGAGGCGCGGTCGGCGGCGGCCGAGCGCGCCGCGCTGCTGACGCCGGTCGCCAAGGCGTTCTCGACCGACGTCGGCGACGAGGCCGCCTCGCTCGGCCTGCAGGTCCACGGCGGCATGGGCTACATCGAAGAAACCGGCGCGGCGCAATTGTTCCGCGACTCGCGCATCGCCGCCATCTATGAAGGCACGAACGGCGTCCAGGCGATCGACCTCGTCCAGCGCAAGCTGCCGCTGGCGGGCGGCGCGACGCTGAAGCGCGAGATCGCCGCGATGCGCTCTGTCGTCGCCGAAGCAGCGGCGTCGGGCGCGGCGGAATTCGGCGCGAGCGCGGCGCGGCTGGGCGAAGCGGTCGACGCGCTCGAGCAGGCGAGCGCCTATCTCGGCGGCGCGCTCGGCGCCGACCCCGCATCGGCGCTCGCCGGCGCGACGTCCTATCTCAGGCTGTTCGGCCTGGCGCTCGGCGGCGTCTGCCTCGCCAAAGCGGGCCTCGCCGCGCTGAGCCAGCCGGCCGAGCGCGGCCGCATCGGCCTCGCCCGTTTCTTCGCCGAGAAACTAGCGACCGCCGCGCCCGGTCTCGCCCGTTCGATTCAATCCGGCGTCGCGCCGCTCGACGGTTGCGAAGCGATCCTCGCGGAGAGCGCGTGAGCGAATTCGTCCAAGTCCGCCGCGACGGCGCCGTCCTCGTCGTCACCCTGGCGCGGCCGGAAAAGAAGAACGCGCTGACCGGCGCGATGTACGAGGCGCTGATCGCCGCCTTCGCCCGGGCGAGCGCAGACCCCGAAGTCGCTGCGCTGCTGATCGAGGGCAGTGGCGGCGTCTTCTCGGCCGGCAACGACATCGGCGATTTTCTCGCCTATGCGCTCGCCCCCGGCGCCTCGATCGCCGAAGCGCCGGTCATGCGCTTCATCTATGCGCTGGCGCGCTTCGCCAAGCCTTTGGTCGCCGCCGTCGAAGGGTCAGCGGTCGGCCTGGGGACGACGTTGTGTTTCCACTGCGACCTCGTCTACGCGAGCCCAAGCGCGCGCTTTCACATGCCGTTCGTCGATCTCGGCCTGGTGCCGGAAGCCGCCTCGTCGCTGCTGGCGCCGCAACGATTTGGCCGCGCCCGCGCCAGCGAATACCTGCTGCTCGGCGAACCGTTCGACGCCGAGGCGGCTCGCGCCGGCGGACTCGTCAACGCCGTCGTCGACGCCGCCTCGCTGCACGCCCATGCGCTCGCCAAGGCCAAGGCGCTCGCCGCCAAGCCGCGCCAGGCGCTGCTTTCCGCCCGCCGCCTCATTCGCGGCGACGAGGCCGCCGTGCTCGCGCGCATGGACGAAGAGGTGAAGCTGTTTGAAGCGGCGCTTCGTTCGCCGGAGGCGCAAGCCGCGTTCATGGCGTTCATGAAGCGGTCCAAGGGCTAGGCGCGGCGCGCGCCGCGCTCGTCCCTTCGCACCGCTCAGGGCAGCGTCTTCGACTCGCCCGCTTACGCAGGCGGCTCAGGGCGCCGGCCGCTCGTCAGGCCGCGACGAGTTCGCCCGCCAGCGCCTTGGCGATCAGCGCGCGCGTCTCGTCGACGCCGTAGAGCGCGACGAACGAGCCGAAGCGCGGTCCGCGCTCCTCGCCGAGCAGCACGGCGTAGAGCATGGCGAAGAACTCGCTCGACACGCCTGGCCGCTCCGGCGTCGCCCCCTTGGCGTCGAGGTCCTGGTAGCGCGGGATCGGCCGCGCGATGTCGTAGAGCGCATGCTGGATGTCCTCGGCGGTCGTCTCCGGCGCCAGCGCGGCGAGCTTGGCCGAGACCGCCTCCAACGCGGCGCGCTCGACTTCGTCGGCGGCGCGATAGCGCTTCATCGGCGCGACGAAGTCGCGGAAGTAGGCGACGGCGTAATTCACCAGCTTGTCGAGGCGCGGATGGGTTTCCGGCGTCGCGCTCGGCGCGTAGCGGCGCAGGAAGCCCCACAGCACCGCCGGATTGTCGCTGTTGGCGACAGCGGCGAGGTTGAGCAGCATCGCGAAGGAGACGGTCGTCTGTCCCTCCGCGCCGTGCTCGAGG
>Ga0182030_10027352_pt1 | contig 10263 bp, 1 predicted proteins | sample 812S3MmetaG_FD_121299 | JGI IMG/M metagenome (GOLD analysis project Ga0182030, IMG submission 121299) | Permafrost microbial communities from Stordalen Mire, Sweden - 812S3M metaG (Illumina Assembly) | ecosystem: Environmental > Terrestrial > Soil > Wetlands > Permafrost | place: Sweden... | reverse complement strand
TATTTTGGGGACCTGATCGGCAGCGGACGTATGGAATCGTACAGCGGCTAGTACTGTTCAGTCGGGGTGGGCCAAGTTCGGAGGTGCCGGCGGTCCACAATCGTGTAGATTCTCTGTGAGCGTTGGAGGCGCCGGTTTGGCCCTTCGGCAATTGGGGGAGACGTTGTGCTGCACCGAACCAGCGTTGCGCGAAAGACCATTTGTGCATTCGCACTGGCTTTCATTTGCACTCAACCACTGATCCTTCGCGGCGATAAGTCCGCGCGGCCTCCGGTAATCCAGCAACCAACTGCCCGGGCTTCGGCGCCCAAAGGGGTCCTACCCATGCAGATGGTCCGGCCGCAGCCGCGCCTGCTCGCTCAGGTGCGAGCCGTGCCGCCACCCGCACCCGCGCTTTCCACCTCGCTGAAGCCTAACGTCAGCATCGCCACGCCCGCGGCGCCTGACGATCCCAAAGATCCGTTCGTAGTGGCACAGGCGGCCACGCTCAACCACGACCCGAATCAGATCTACGCTTTCGTGCGCGATCAGATCAAGCTCGAGGCTTACCCTGGGGCGCTGCGCGGTGCTCGCGGAACACTCTGGGCCATGGCCGGCAACCCGCTCGACAAGGCCATCCTGCTAAGCGCGCTACTGCAGGCGTCCAACTTCACTACGCAGTACAAGCACACCACCCCGAACAATACGACCGCGGGCCAACAGGCCTTGCAAAACATGCTGCGCGGCATGTTTCCGCAGACTCCCGTGCTGTTGGGTTGCATCCCCAGCACCGCGGCCACCGACGATCCCGGCTACAACGGGTCCGCGGACAGTTGGATCAACGACTACTACTGGGTGGAATACGGGCCCAGCAACATCGATCTCGACCCCAATATCCCCGGCGGACAACCCGGGCAGACGATTCAGGCTGCCGATGCGACCTACACTACGGTTCCCGCCAACGAAATGCAGTCCGTGACGGTCACGATGAACGTGGAAATATTCAGTCAGGCAAGTGCGCTGTTCGGCTTCGGGCCCACCACCACCCCTGTATTGACGCAGCAGTTTTACACCTGGCAACTGGTGGGTAATATCATCTCTGCAGGCAACATCGTGCAAAGCACCTCCGTGGGCGGCTTGGATATCAGCGCCACTACCTTCACTTATACACCCTATCTCCTGATTGGCTCACAGGGTGCCGACGTCAGCCAGGACACTATCGTTACCGGCACGGATTATCAGGAGTACTATACTAACTTTCCACTTAGCAGCCAGATTGTGACCGGAATCTTCGTCGACGTGGTCGCCAATGACGATTGGAACGAACAGCAGAACCCCAATACGCCCTACGTCCACACCTTGTTCGACCGTATCGGACCGGCGGCACGCCAAGGCAATGTCTCGGGGCAGATCTCTACTCCTGCCACTCCGACTCCCGCCGTCTCCAATTGGGATATCGCCACCCTCAACATTCTGCCCACGCGCCTGAACCTCAACACATTTCAGGCGCAGCAGACCCGCCTCAACACCGCCTACCAGAATTACCTGGCGAACCAACCGGCGTTTCAGGCGCTGCCTACCGGGACGCCTCTGACTGCCGCGCAGCAGTTAGTGGCGCAACAGACCGCCACTCTTGCCAAATACCTGTTGATTACCGCCAATGAAATGGTAACTATGGCGTACGACGGCGCCGCCGACCAGTTAGCCAGGCAACTCGACACCGGCTATTACGTCCGCATTTATCCCAGCGCCCCGCGCATCACCGTGGCCAATAGTTCCCTCGATTCCTCCGGTAATGCCCTTTACACGCTCGATGTTCTGAAGAACGACATGTTCGTGATCGATGGCTACGGCCAGAATCGCAACGTCATCCGATATGAGGAAGTGGCACGCGGCATCATCGAGTCCACCATGGAGGCGAACATTCTCTCGCAGGTGACCGGAGCCACCAACGCCTTCGATATCGGCACCGTGCTGGGCACCTTAGGAGATCCGAATCAGCTGATCGGCCTGGGACCGTCAGCCTCTTACAATCCGCAGTCGATTCCCGCTTTAAGTGCTACCACGCTTTCTGCCGACGCCCAGACCCTCATCTTGAACGCTGTTGAAGCCGGCGACCAAATCATTACCCCGAACCAGATGGTGACCATCAACGGCGTCCAGACGGTTGGCTGGTGGGAAATGGATCAGAACGGGCACACCGTTAGTCACTTCCCCAACGGCAATCATCAGGCAATCGCCGAATACACAGGCGCGAATGAATTCGCCCAGGCGTTTAACAAGCCCATCGCGAAATTTATCGGACAGGTGGAGGGCGTAGGACTCGCGGCGTTCGCATTCGCCTCGGCTGTGCTGCAAACCGTAGCCGAGAACTCCAGCTTTTCGTCCATCCTGAAGAACACCAAGACGAATGTGAGCGGCATCAACACGGGCGGTGTCACCGACCCTTTGAAAGATTTCTTCGAGAACTACAACAAAATCCTGAAGAAGTTTGAGCTCCCCGAAGCGGATCCACTCGGCACCGGACTGATCGATGAATTCGCCAGCGGCCTGGCGGAAGGAGTCGAGAAGGCGCAGGAGTGGCTGGCAGCGAACATCCCGTTCGATCCGGAGGTTTCCGCGTTTCTTACTACGCCGTTGGGGCCGCTGCCGACAGGTGTGACGCCAGGGACTTCGCCCGGGGTAACGCTCAACATTACTCCCGATACGCTTTACACTTTGCCGTATAACGGCAATGAGCTGCCAGTGTATGACGTGAATGTGGTCAACACGGGTCCGGCAACGGCCACTTTCACTTTCACCGGCGTTTATGACGCCAACGGCCAAATGCGCGTCTCGACATCCGTCCCCAAGCTGACATTGTTGGCCGGCCAGGCGGGCCAGGTCAATCTGTGTGTCTCTCCCTACTACAATCCCGCTCCGGCCGTAGGGTTCGTCAGTTCGCTTCAGGTGGGGGTGACGGGCGATAACGGCGCCACCGCCACCACGACTACCAATTACACGGTTCCCGGGATTCCTTCGGTCGCCCTGACCGTGGACCCTCCCGTTCTCACCGTGACGCCTGGCGGCACCGTGGCCGCCACACTGATCATCACCTCCACGGGCAACGCCGGCGCCGGCCCCATCGCTCTCGCCGCCACCGCGGACCCGGGAGTTACGATCAATGGGCTCACCTCGCCGGTGAACGTCGCGCTCAACGGGGCGGTCGCCGTACCGGTTTCCTTTACCGCCGCGGCCAACGCAGCCCACAGCGTTTACAACGTCGTAATCAACGCCTCGTACACTGCCGTTGGCGGGACGCAAACTATTCCGTTCAGTGTGCCCGTTACCGTCCAGAGCCTGGGGACTTGCACTTTGACCGCGGCACTTACCGCCACGCAGACGGGCGCGAGCTCGCTGGGGAGCATCTTTTCGCAACTTGCGAATGACATGAACGCGGCAGCCGGTGCGCCCACGAATCCGGCGTTCGTGAGCCGCATCGCGGCCGATCTGGCGGTAGTGAACAGTTCGCTGGCCGATATCACATACCTGCAAGCGTTCACCGCAAGCATTACAACCGCCGGAAATACGGTCGCGGCGGCCAATTCTTCGAACCTGCTGAGCGCTCTCAATGGCCTCGACGCTGCGATCTGTCCCATCGGAACCACTCTCAGCCAGGCCAGTAGTTTCAATACCCAGATCTATCTCAATCCCAATAGCCTGGTTACCGGCCCGGGCTCCCCCGCAACCTTCAATGTCACCCTCAATAACCCTTCCACCACCACCAAGGTTTACAACCTGACGGTGAGCGGTGTGCCTTCCGGCGTGACGGCGAGTTTTAACTTGACCTCGGTCACGGTCGGCCCGGTCGGCCAGTACAACGCCTATTCGAATTCCTACGGACTAACACCGGTGGTTCTCACCCTGACGCCGGGCGCCACCTTCACCACTCCCTTTACCTTCACGGTTATCGCCACGCCGGTAGGAGCGCCGGAATTTGCGATCTCTGCCCCCGGCAGCCTGCTGGTGCGGCCACAGCAGATCAGTATCGATAATGTCACTGCCACTCCGGCGTACGGTCCGCCCGGCACGAAGTTCGTGATTACGGCGCGTGTGTTCGCCGAAGTCAACGAGAACGAGACAGCCTATCTGACCATGCAGCCGTATACCGCCAGCGGCACCGCCATTACAGGCGGCTATCAGAGTCCCGTCTTCAATCTGACTACCACATCCACGCTGCAAACCGTCACCATCGCCACCATCGATTCCACTAGCTTTGCCAACGGCGCTTATACCCTCGCGATTCAAGGGTACGACGATAATCCTCAAAAGATCTTCCCGGGCGCTACTACGAGCGGGTCCTTCCTGGTGGGTGCTCCGTTATCGGGTACACTCACCGCCAACCCCAATTCCACTCCTGCGGGGAGCGTCCCACCCGGCAATAGCGCGGTGCAGGTATCGCTGAGTATTTCGCGCGACACCGTGCCGAACCCCGTCTCGACCTTGGTGGGCACGGTTGCAATGAGCGGCGTCCCGCGTGCCATGACGCTTTACCAGAACGGAGCGCAACAGCTTGCCTATGTCTGTTCTGACTCCGTGGTCAACATAGTGGATGTGACTACCCCGAGCAATATGTCGGTGGTGGGAACTTTCGCCGGTGACATCTTGACGGCCGAAAGCGGAGCCCCCGGCGATCCGGCAAATGGAGTGGTCACAGGTTTCCAAGTGATGGCCTGTTCCACGTTCAACACCGGCACCGGCACGAATTTCATCATTAGTTATAGCCGATTCGATGGCAATACCACGGCCCAGCCGATTCCCACGCACTTTGCGACGTACAGCCTGGCGCATCCCCTGGCACCGGTGAAGATAGGCGTAGTTGACATCCAGCGTCCCGACAGCGCAGGCCTGTATATCGCCGGCAATACCGCCCTGATGTACCAGAGCACTACGATCTACAATCCTTACGGCTTCTACATCGAAGGCTTTACCGGGGATATCTGGGCGGCGAACCTGACTAACGGAACGGTGACATACCTGAACGACGTCTACTCCTGCGGCACTTTGAATAACGGCACGTGCAGCAATGTGACCAATGTTCCGACGGGCAGCAATGCCGGCGGCGTTTGCACGCTGAGCGGCACCACCCCGATACCCAACGATCCCACCCGAGGCGGACCATACCGCATCGGCCTGGGCACGGCGGTCAACAGCACCACCAGCTACTTTGCTTCCAGCGACGCTTACGATGGTAATGCACAAAACCCCATCTGCCCGCCGGTCGTCGGAGAACTGCTAGTGGTGGACACGAGCAATCCCTCCACGCCGGCCATCCTTACGAGTGTGCCAGATCCGGCAATGGCCTTCATCACCGGCATTGCTGTCCAGGGGAACACCGCGGTAGCGGTGGGCGATTCCCTGGGCGGCTACGACATCCGTCTTGGATATGTGGGGACGCTCGTGATCTCCTCCTTCGACATCAGCAACCCGCGCAATCCCGTGTTGCTGAATTCCATCACCACGCAACTGACCGACGTGCCCGGCTCCTTCATCGTTCCCTTGGGCTCCACCCCCCCGGGCTCCAACACCTTCGCCGTGGGCAACACCTCGCTGAACAAGAACGCCGAGCTTGTCCTGGTGGACGCCTCCAACCCCAACGCGCTGCGCTATATCCCGTACAACGCCAATTTCGTTGCCAATCCCACCATTGCGGAAAACGGATTCTTCTTCGCGCTGAGCGCCATGCCGTCCTCCACCACCAACTCGCTCTCCGCCTTCCAGTTGACTCAGATCACCGGTCCACAGCTCACCGTGAAGCTAAATCTGCCAACCACCGGCAACGCGATTGTCGATCCGACCAGCTTTAGCCTCGCGCCCACCAAGGTCACTACGGGTACCTCTTATAACACTTACGAGTGGGATCAGCCCACGCCGAATACCATCACCTTCAACGTGAATCTGACAGGAGTGAATCCTGGCGACGTTCCCACCGTCGTGACAGGTGGCGAAATGGACTACACCCTGCCTTCTCTCGGGCCGGGCACGTTCGTGCTGCCGCCGCTTACCGTGCTGTGCCAGCAGATCCTGAGTATTTCGCCTGCGCTCCAGTATGTGCAAAACGCCGGCAACTCAGCTGCTTACCAGATTACAATCAGTAATCCCACCGCCTCATCGCAGACCTTCGTGCCATCCACCCTGGGAATCCCGGCATCGTGGGGTGTTCAACTACCGGCGTCCGTGACGGTAACGGCGGGCGGGAGTCAGACCTTTAACCTGGTGTTGACGACGCCTCTGAATGCACCGCCCGCCACATTCAGCTTCTTCGTCACGGTGGCGACGGCAGGAGGGATCAACAGCTCAGTGGGCGGCACGGTGGTCGTCCAGAACGTCCCCAACTCCGGCACTGGGAACGTGAATACGAATTACGTCGCCTATACCGCCACTATCAACCCAAGTACGGTGACTGTGGGACAGATGAGCTCGGCAATGAGCTCGGCAACGTTCCAGGTCGCCATCACGAACACGGGTACCCTGTCGGCGGGTATCTCCATGGGCTATCCCAGCAGCTATAACCTTCCCAACGGAATGCAAGTCAATTTCACACCGTCTAGCCCAAATGTTCTCCCTGTCCTGAATAACACTGTGATCATAACTGGCGCCGTTTCGCTTTACAGTACCATTGCCCCTGGCACGTACAACATACCCTTACAGGTGCAGTACTCTGGCGTGCCTCCGGTCAATGTACCCTTGACGGTCAATGTTGTTGGCGCTGGTGTGTCTGCCTATATGAGCCCGGGCTCCGGGTCGCCGACTACCGCTTTCAATCTCGTCTTGACCAATAAGGGGAGTGCTTCGGACTCGTACAATCTCTCCCTCATTGGGCCGTTAGCGCAGGTAGCCACCATTCCGTCGCCGACGGCATCCGTCGCGGCTGGCGCACAAATACAGGTCCCCTTAACCTTCAACGCGGTCGACTTCGTCTCGCCCGGCAACTATGCTCTGGAAGTCAAGAGCGTGTCGCAGACGAGCTCGTCCGTCGTCTCATATGTTACCGCCACGGTGACCGTCTCAGGATCGCAGAGCGTATCGGCCGCCATCAGTCCTTCTTCTCCCACGGTAGGGAGCCCTGGATCGGTCTCTCTCCTCTTCCAGGCCAATAACACCGGCAACGCGGTGGATCACTACACAGCCAGCATCGTCAACACCACCGGTCCAGTCACCGCTACCTTGGCTGGCGGACAGTCTATATCGATCTTCTATATCCCGGCGCTTGGCAACTCCGAGTTCCCGTTGAATGCCACGCTGAACGGCGCTGGACCGGCGACCGTTACCGTCAAAGTGACCTCGCTATCCAACAGTTCCATCACCGGCCAGGCCACCGTGACCATCAACACCATCAACGCCGGTGCGCCTACCGCCGTCGCCAGCCCCACCCAAGCCAATACCCCCGTCCACCGCCTCGCCGTCCTCAGTGCCGCGGGCAGCTCCGACCCCAACAACCTGGCGCTCACGTACCTGTGGACGCTCAGTTCGGCGCCCGCTGGAAGCGCTCTGAACTCCGCTTCAATTACGCTGGCTAATAGCGTCACCGCCTCCTTCCGCCCCGACGTTCTTGGCACTTACACCTTCAACGTCAAGGTCTCCAACGGCAGTTCGAGCGCCAACGCCACCGCCGCTTACATCGCTGTCGATGAGCTTCCTGTAGCCGTTCCAGCCAACAACTTCAACACCCGCGTGGGCGCCATTACCTTCCTCACTGCCAACAACTCCTACGATCCCGATGGCCAGCCCATCAGCTTCGCCTGGAGCCTGGTCTCCGCGCCCGCCGGCAGCGCCATCGCGTCCACCAGCAATATCGACAATTCGCAGACCCCCAACGCGTTCTTCACCCCCGATGTCGCCGGCGCCTACCAATTCCAACTGATCGTCAGCGATCCCAGCGGCTCCAGTCTGCCGGCGACGCTTACCGTGACAGCCGCCGCCAACGGCAGCGTCCCGCCCAACGCCAACGCCGGACCCAGCCAGAACATCGCGGTGCATTCCACCGCTACGGCCAACGGCAGCGCCAGCGTGGACCCCAACAGCTCGCCTCTCGCGCTCACCTATCAGTGGACCTTCGGCACCATTCCGAGCGGTAGCACGGCAACCTTGAGTAACGTCAACACCGCGTCGGCGCAATTCACTCCCGATGTCGCGGGTGCTTACGTGGTGAGCCTGGTAGTCTCCAACGCGCACGGCACGTCCGCCGCCGCCACCACCACGGTCTACGCCTTCACCGGCGATGTGCCGCCCAACGCCAATGCCGGCGCCAACCAGTTCGTCACCCCCACCAGCACCGCGAGTCTCAGCTCGCAGGGCTCGGCCGATCCCGATAGCGGGCCGCTGAATCTGGCCTACCTGTGGTGGCTCGATTCGCTGCCCTTTGCAAGCAGCGCCGCGATCCAGCATCCCGCCACCGCGGCCCCGACGTTTGTGGCCGACCAATCGGGATACTATATCGCTCGCCTGGAAGCCAACGATGGGCTGCTCGCCGGTTTCGCCAACACGTTGGTCACTTCCGCCGCTACCTGCGATGCGGACGCCAACGGAGTGATCAACACCGTCGATCTCGCGCTGATCCGTGCGTCGTTCGGGCAATCCGCCCTGCCCAATGACCCGCGCGACTACGATCGCAACGGAATCATCAACGAGTCTGACGCCACCAACTGCAACGCCCTGATCAGCTCCGCGACGCCCAACCTGCAGGTGCAGTCCTCTTCGATCTCGAAGACGGTGGCGCAAGGTAGCGCACCGGTGATGCAGACTCTGCAGGTTTCCTCGACCGGCAACCCCATCGGTTACACGGTGCAATCCAGCCAGCCTTGGATCGCCGCCAACGTCACTTCCGACAACACGAGTTCCATCAGTACTCTCATCGTCACGCTGAATCCCTCGGGACTGACGGCCAGCACCACACCGTACGCCGGGACTGTGACTTTCACGCCCTCCAGTGGCCCCACGGTGAACGTGCCGGTCTCCCTGACGGTCACCACGCAGCTACAGATCTCGCCCACATCGTTCACCGAGGACTTGGTGCAAGGAGCCGCGGCGGTCACGCAGCCTCTGTCGATTTCGTCGGCGGGTGGCGCAATCAGCTTCAGCGTGCAGTCCGATTCCTCTTGGCTCACCACCAGTATTAGTTCGGGCTCGACGAGCACGGTGTCTAGCCTGAATGCGATCGTGACTCCCGGGACGCTCACCCCGAACACCTACACCGGCCATCTCACCTTTACACCGGGCGGGGAAGTGGTGACGGTGACTCTGACGATCACTGCGCCCGGTCCGGTCACGCCGAGTCCCACCGCCCTGACCTTCAGTGCGAACTACGGAGGCCCCACGACTGCATCGCAACCCGTCCAGGTCACGTCGACGGGCGGGCCGGTCAGCTTCAGTGTGGCATCCGATGAGCCGTGGCTCTCGGCGGGAGTTACTACCGGGCTGACACCGCAGCAACTCAACGTGACGGCCTCGCCGACGATTGTCTCACCAGGGAGCCACACCGGCCATCTGATGCTGACGTCAGGGACGAATACATCGACGGTGACGGTGACGTTCAACGTTACCGAAACCGGGTCGGCCTGCGATGTGAATCAGGACGGCCAGATCAACGTAGCGGATGTCCAGAAGCTCATCAACGAAGCGCTCGGAATACAATCCGCGGCGAACGACCTGACGAGCGACGGAGTGGTCAATGCGGTGGACGTGCAGATCGATATCAATGCGGTCCTCCAATTGGGTTGTTCGGCACACTAATGTGCTACGTCGGAAATCCATGATTTTTCGTGGGGCAGACTTCAGTCTGCGGAGGGCTTCAGCCCTCCCTCCCGCGTACGTGCGAAAGCTGCGGCAGGCGGACTGAAGTCCGGGGTCCCCTCTGGGGACGGCTGAAGCCTGCCCCACGGTGATGTTCAAGTCCATTCGGATAGTCGGTATTCTGCATGACGCACTACACTAGGCGGTCGCCGACCGCAGGTGACAATGGCGTCAGAACCTGCTAACCTGACTCCCAATAGCGATCTGCGAGGGGGAAAATGGATGGACGTACTCACACGTAAACAACAGGAAGATTTCCTCAGCCGCGGCTTTTCGCGACGTAATTTTGGGCGACTTGCCACGATGTTAACCGCCGGTGCCGCTCTGCCGTTCTATAACGAGCCGGCGCTGGCACAACTCTCCCGGGTCGATGCTCCGCCCGACTCGGTATTTATTAACAGCAACGAAAATCCCCTGGGTCCCAGCCAATCGGCACGTGAAGCGGCCAAAGCC
>Ga0182030_10027350_pt1 | contig 10264 bp, 8 predicted proteins | sample 812S3MmetaG_FD_121299 | JGI IMG/M metagenome (GOLD analysis project Ga0182030, IMG submission 121299) | Permafrost microbial communities from Stordalen Mire, Sweden - 812S3M metaG (Illumina Assembly) | ecosystem: Environmental > Terrestrial > Soil > Wetlands > Permafrost | place: Sweden... | reverse complement strand
TCACACCGAATTCTTCGAGAGCGGTATCGAAGGCGTGGCGCTGGCGAAGCGCGAGCTGATCGAAGCGCTGCCCGCTGACGGAATCGCGGTCCTCAATGCCGATGATGAGCACGTGCGTGAATTCGCCCGCGTGCATCCCGGGCGTTCGGTTCTGTTTGGATTTTCCGAGGCCGCCGAGGTGCGCGCGGAGGATTTCCGCATGTGTCCGAACGGCGCGCATTTCCGCTGCCTGGGCGTGGATTTCACGTCGCCACTGGCAGGCCGGCACGGTGTGAGCAATGTTCTCGCGGCGATTGCCGTGGCGCGCGAGTCGGGCATCGCGCCTGAACGGCTGCGCGACGCCGTGAAGACGCTCGCCATCGGCAAAATGCGCGGCGAGCGCACCGAACGCGGCGGCATCACCATCATCAACGATTGCTATAACGCTAACCCTGAAGCCATGCGCAGTATGCTGGAACTGCTTCGGGAAACGCCCGCGCAACGGCGCATAGCCGTGCTGGGCGAAATGCTCGAGCTTGGCCGCGAGGCTGAGACCCTGCACCGCGACACAGGACACTTCGCCGCGGAACAGGGCATTGATGCCCTTCTGGGCATACGCGGCGCTGCACGTTTCATGGTCGATGGGGCCATCGAAGCGGGACTGTCGGGCAGCGCCGCGTCATTTTTTGAAACCTCGGAAGCGGCCGGAGAATTTCTCGCAGGATACATGCGCGCGGGAGATGCGATCCTGTTCAAAGGCTCGCGCGGCGTGCAGGTGGAAAAGGCGCTGGGGCGCGCTTTCGGCGAGGCTGCATAAGCGATGCTCTACTGGCTTCTCTACGAACAGCTGTACCCGACTGTCAGCGGGTTCCGCGTTTTCCGTTTCGTCACGTCGCGCACGCTGTTTGCGAGCCTGACGTCGCTGATCCTGTGTATCATTCTGGGGCCATGGCTGATCGGCAAGCTGCGTGAGTTTCAGATCGGTCAGCACATCCGCGAGGACGGTCCGAAGTCGCATCAGAAAAAAGCCGGAACGCCGACGATGGGCGGTGTCCTCATCATCATCAGCATCGTGGCATCGACGCTGCTGTGGGCCGATCTGCGAACTCTCTATGTGTGGATTGCCATGTTCGCGCTGCTCGCGTTCGGCGTGATCGGGTTCATCGATGACTACGCCAAAGTGCTGAACAAACGTAATCTGGGGCTCACGCCGCGGCAGAAGCTGGCGCTGCAGATGTCCGTGGCGGGCGTCATCACCGTCGTGCTGGCTATCATGCAGTACTACGGCGCTTACACCTCAACGCTGAATCTTCCGTTTCTCAAGCAGGTGCAGCCCACGCTGGTGATTCATGCGCTGATGGGGAACCCGTACACGTATATTCTGGGTTTCATTCCCTTCTATCTCTTCTTCGTGCTGGTGGTGGTGGGGTCGAGCAACGCGGTGAATATTACCGACGGGCTGGACGGCCTGGCGATCGGGCTGATGGTGATTTCGGCGACCGCGCTGACGGCGATTGCATACGTCACCAGCAATCGTGAGCTGGCGAATTATCTGCAGTTGTTTGCGCGCAATCCGCGTACTGCGGAGCTGACGATTTTCTGCGGCTCGCTGACCGGAGCGAGCCTTGGCTTCCTCTGGTGGAATGCGCATCCGGCAGACATCTTCATGGGTGATGTGGGCAGCCTGTCGCTGGGCGGCGCCATGGGAGTGGTCGCGGTCCTGATCAAACAGGAGATTCTGCTGCTGTTCATCGGGGGCATGTTTGTGGTGGAACTGGTGAGCGTGATGCTGCAGGTGGGCAGCTACAAGCTGCGCAAGAAGCGCATCTTCAAAATGGCGCCCATTCACCATCACTTTGAAGCGCTGGGCTGGCAGGAGTCGAAGATCATCGCGCGCTTCTGGATCGCGGGACTGGTGATGGCGCTCTTCGCGCTGACCACACTGAAACTGAGATGAAACCGGAGGGCCCCCAAATTCAAGGTAAGCGCGCGTTGGTCGTAGGGATGGAAAAGTCCGGGCGCGCCGCGTTCGAGTTTCTGCACGCGCACGGGGCGGAGGTCACGCCGACCGATCTGAAGTTTCACGATATCGCCGGGTTCCGTCTGCAGAGCGACGAGATTTTCGAAGAGGACTGGGATCTGATCGTGCCTTCGCCAGGCGTGCCGCTCGACCTGCCGCCTCTGGAGCGCGCAGCGGCGCGCGGCATCAACGTGATCGGTGAAGTGGAACTCGCGGCGCCGTACCTGCTCGGGCCGATCATCGGCATCACTGGTTCGAACGGTAAGACTACGACGACATCGCTGGTCGGGCATATCTTCCGGAGTTCAAAAACACCCGTGCAGGTGGGGGGCAACATCGGAACGCCGGTGCTTGCGCTGACCGCGACGTCGCGCAAGGATCAGTGGAATGTTCTCGAACTGTCGAGCTTCCAGCTGGAGACGATTCGCGGGTTCCGCGCTGACGTCGGCGTCTGTCTGAACGTCACGCAGAATCATCTGGACCGGCATCACACGTTTGCGAATTACGCGGCGGCGAAGTCCAATCTGTTCCGGACGCAGAAGGCAGGCGATTTCGCCGTGCTGAATGCCGACAATCAGGTCTGCCGTTCGTTCGCCGATCTTACGGCGGCCACGGTGGTGTGGTTCAGGGGCCGCGATATTGCGGACCTGATGCCGCCCGCTGAAGTGCCGGTGCCGGGCATGCACAACGCCGAGAACGTGATGGCGGCGGCCGCGGTGGCGGAGATCGCGGGCATCTCAAAGAGCGCCATTGTGGCGGCCGTGAAGACGTTCCAGGCCGTGGAACATCGCCTCGAGTTCGTAGCGGAAATCGGCGGTGTGCGTTTTTATAACGATTCGAAAGCCACCAGCGTCGACGCGACCATGAAGGCGCTCGATTCGTTTACAGGAAATCTGTGGGTGATTCTCGGCGGTAAAGACAAGGGCAGCGACTACACGGTGCTGCGCGACCAGCTGCAGCGCAAGGCGCATGCCGCGCTGCTGATCGGCTCCGCGGCGGAGATTATCGCGCCGCAGATCGCAGGCGCGACGAAGGTGATTCAGGCCGGGACGATCGACAATGCCGTCGCCGAAGCGTGGAAGAACGCGCGGCCCGGCGACACCGTGCTGCTGGCGCCGGCGTGCGCGAGCTTCGATCAGTTTCAGAGCTACGAGCATCGCGGGCGGGTTTTTAAGGAAATCGTGAACGGGCTGAAAACGAATGGCGCAGCGGCTTAAGACAGACTGGATTCTCTTCAGCACCATTGTGCTGATGGTGCTCTTCGGCGCGCTCATGATCTACAGCGCTTCATCGGTAGTGGCCGATATCCGGAGAGGATCCAGCTACTATTACCTGCTTCGCCAGCTGATTTTCATCGTGCTGGCCATCCCGCTGATGATGTTCATGAAGCGCCTGCATTACAGAAAGCTGCAGACGCCGGCGGTTGCGTTCACGGCGATGGGTCTGGTCATGATCTTTCTGGCGGCGGTGTATTTTGCCGATCCGGGCCAGCATCGGTGGATACGTCTGGGGCCGGTCGGCCTGCAGCCGTCGGAGTTCGCCAAGCCCGCGCTGGCGCTGTTTCTGGCTTATTTCATAGCGCTGCGGTCGCGCGCCATCAACAGCCGCTACACGCTTCTGCCGGCGTTTCTCGCGCTGGGATTCGTGACGCTGGCAGTGGTCGTGGCCGATCTCGGCACGGCTATCGTGCTGGTTGGCACGGCTGCGGTGGTGTTCTTCGTGGCGGGCCTTGAAGCGCGCTACATCGTGATCGCCGCGGTCCTCGGTCTGATCGGCTGTATCGCCGCGGTTGCCGCGAAGCCGTATCGCCTGGTGCGAGTGATCACATACGTCGATCCGCAACTGAAGATCGTCGACCGCGTCGACACGCACGGCTGGATTCGTGCGCAGATGAAGAAGTCGATTACCGCGCGCGACACCAACTATCAGCAGGAACAGGCGAAGATCGCGGTGGGCTCGGGCGGGCCGATCGGCGTCGGCCTGATGCAGGGGCGTCAGAAACTTTTCTACCTGCCGGAAGCGCACACCGACACCATTTACGCCGTTGTCGGCGAGGAGTTCGGACTCTTCGGCTCGACCGCGCTTCTTATCGGGTTCGTGGTGATTCTGTGGCGCGGGATTCGCGCAACCGTGCTGATCCCTGACGAATTCGGACGCTATCTCGCGCTCGGAATCACCACCATGCTTATTGTGCAGGCGTTCTTCAACATGAGCGTCGTTCTCGGAATGGTCCCGACGAAAGGTATTCCGCTGCCGATGATCAGCTTCGGGGGGAGTTCGCTGCTGGTTACGCTGGCGTCGCTCGGCATTCTGCTGAATGTCGCGGAACATGCTGGATAAACACGTTGCCGGGTGATCTGTTTGTCATGGCCGGAGGCGGCACCGGCGGGCATGTGATTCCGGCAATCGCAGTAGCGCGCGAAGTATGCCGGATGGGGCACGAGGTTTTGTTTGTGGGAACGGAACGCGGAGTCGAGAACCGGCTGGTGCCGGCGGCGGGATTCCGGCTGGAGAAGATTCGCGTCGGAGGGATCAAGAATCTGGGGATCGTGACGCGGCTGGTGAGTCTGTGGCGGCTGGTAGCGGAGACGCTCGATCAGGTGGTGCAGTTCGGAGAGTGGGAGCCGGCGGCGGTCTTCAGCATGGGTGGTTATGTGGCGGGTCCTCCGGTGCTGGCGGCACTGCTGCGCAACGTGCCGGTTGTCGTGATGGAGCCGAACGCGGTGCCGGGCGCGACTAATCGCTGGATTGCGCGATGGGTGAGCCGGGCGCTGATCAGCTTTGAAGAGACGAAGCGATTCTTTCCGGAAGGCCGGACGGAGGTCACGGGACTTCCGGTGCGCGAAGAGTTTTTTCATTTGCCGGAGAAAACGGATAGTGAGTTCACGGTGCTCATAACGGGAGGCAGCCAGGGTTCGCGCACGCTGAACGAAGCGGCGCGGCAGAGTTGGCCGCTGTTTCGTGCGGCCGGGTTGCCGGTGCGGTTCATCCATCAGACGGGGAGGCCGATGTTCACAGAGTTATCGGCGCAGTTTCGCGAATCGGGCCTGGCAGGGGATGTTTCCGAATTCATTCAGGATATGCCGGGCGCATTTGCGCAGGCCGACCTGATCGTGTGCCGGTCGGGCGCGGGGGCCGTGTCGGAACTGGCGGCCGCGGGAAAACCGGCGATGCTGATTCCGTTTCCGTTCGCGGCGGATCAGCATCAGCTGAAGAACGCGGAAGCGTTCGCGCGGGCGGGCGCGGCGCGGATGTCGCTCGATAAGGACTGGAACGGACAGCGGATGTTTGAGGCCGTGAGCGCGCTTTATGAAAATCGTGCGGAACTGAACGCGATGGGCAAGGCGGCGCGAAAACTGGCGCATGCAGGCGCGGCGCGGCGCGCGGCGGAAATTTTAACGGAAGCGGCCAAACGAAAGCATTGACACGCTGTAGTCATAACCGAAACAATAGATAGGCAGAATGTTTTTTTCTCGGCAGCACCTCCATTTTGCGGGGATCGGCGGAATCGGGATGAGCGGTATCGCCGAGGTGCTGCTGAATTTGGGTTACACGATTTCGGGCTCCGATCTGAAGCTCTCGCCGACCACCGATCGTCTGGCAAAACTCGGCGCCACGATTTACGAAGGCCACAAAGCGGAGAACGTCGCCGGAGCAAAGGCGCTGGTGGTGAGTTCGGCGGTCGAGGAGTCGAATCCGGAAGTGCAGGAAGCGCGCCGGCTGCAGATTCCGGTGATTCCGCGCGGTGAATTGCTGGCCGAGCTGATGCGGCTGAAGTACGGCATCGCAGTCGCGGGCAGCCACGGTAAGACGACCACCACGTCGATGATCGCAACGATCCTGAGCCACGCGGGTGTGGATCCGACCGTGGTGGTGGGCGGCAAAGTCGCGGCCATGGGCGGGACTAACGCGCGTGTCGGCAAAAGTGATTTTCTCGTGGTGGAGGCGGATGAGAGCGACGGGTCGTTTCTGAAGCTCTCGCCGATTTTTGCCATCGTCACCAATATCGACCGCGAGCATCTCGATCACTATGTCGACCTCGACGCGATCAGTGCGGCGTTCATCGAATTCGTGAACAAAGTGCCGTTCTACGGCGGGGCGGTGCTTTGTCTGGATGACGAGAATGTGCAAAGCATCCTGCCCGCGATCAAGCGGCGCACCATCACGTACGGCCGAAACTCGCAGGCGGATTATCAGCCGACCGTGCGCGAATCGGCCGATTTCCACAGCTGTTTCAGCCTGCGTTCGCGCAGCGCCGATCTGGGGGAGTTCCATCTCAACATCCCTGGCGAACACAATGTGCTGAATGCGACGGCGGCCATTGCCGTGGCGCTCGAACTGCACGTTGAGCTCGATGTGATCCGCGCAGGGCTGCGCCAGTTTACCGGCGTGGGACGGCGCTTCGAAGTGCGCGGTGCAGCCAACGGCGTCACGGTGGTTGACGACTACGGGCACCATCCAACGGAAATCCGCGCCACGCTGGCGGCGGCGAAATCCTGCTGCCACGGAAAGATGCACGTGCTGTTTCAGCCGCACCGGTACACGCGGACGTTTCATCTGCTGGACGATTTTGCGCGCGCGTTCCATCAGGCCGACCGGGTTCTGGTGCTGGATATCTACGCCGCATCGGAGAAGCCGATCGAGGGCGTCACGTCGGAAGCGCTGGTGGAGAGGATGCGGCAGTTCGGCCATCGGGGCGCCGAATATGCGGGATCGAATCCGGCGGGAGTGGAGGCGATCGTCGCGGGAGCGGAAAAGGGCGACATGATCCTGACGCTCGGGGCGGGCAGCGTGTCGCAGCTCGGCGACAGGATTCTGGAGAAGCTCAATGCCTAAGCCGGTCGCGCCGCGAGGGCGGAAGTGGAACTGGCGATTAATGGCGCGGGTGATCGTCTGGGCCGGCGTCGCAGCCAGTCTTGCATGGGGCGCGCGCGAAGTCAGCGCGTTCCTGAACAGCGACCCGCGATTCGAATTCGCTTGCGCGGGGAATCAGACCAACTGCGCCAATCTGGAGATCCGCGGTGCGAAGTATGCGAGCCAGGCGCGTATTCAGAGCGCGTTTGCAAACGACTTCGGCGGCAGCGTTTTCAAAATCCCGCTGGCGGAAAGGCGTCGTCGTCTGCTGGCGGTCGACTGGGTGAATACGGCTTCGATATCCCGTCTTTGGCCGCGCGGGATCGCGGTCACGATTACGGAACGCACGCCGGTGGCTTTCGCGAAACTGCCGATCGGAGGCACGGTGCGCTATCGTTTTTCCCTGATCGACGGTGAAGGCGTGCTGCTGTCGATTCCGCGCGGGGTGCGATTTCGTCTGCCGGTGATCAGCGGCGTCACGGAAGATCAGACGGAAACCGACCGGAAGCTGCGCGTGCACGCGATGCAGCATCTGCTGGAGGATCTCGGGCCGCAGGCGAAGGATATTTCGGAGATCAACGCGGCGAGCACCGTCGATTTACGTCTTATCGCGGAGGTCGGCGGGCAGGCGGTGGAGCTGTGGATCGGCGACCAGCACTACCGTTCGCGCTATCAGCATTTCGTCGAGAACTACCCGGAGATCCGGAAGCACTCGGACGGCGCGACCGTGTTCGATCTGCGCCTCGACGACCGGATATTGGGAAAGTAACAGGATATTGGCAAAGTAAATGAGCGGCAAACCCATCATCGCGACCGGCCTAGACGCGGGCAGTTCGCATACGCGTTGCGTGATCTCGCTTCTGGAGGATGGACGGCTGCGCCTGATCGGATATGGCGCGGTGCCCTCGTCCGGCTGGGCGAAAAGCCGAATTGCCGATGTCCAGTCGGCATCGGAATGCGTGCTGGCGGCGGTGGAGCAGGCCGAGGCGATGGCAGGCGTGGCCATCGAAACGGTGGTTGCCGGCATGGGTGGACTGACCGCGCGGGGCGCGAACAGCCGCGGCCGCATGGACCTCGGGCGTCCGCGCGAGATCGAACAGCGCGACATCAACCGCGCGATGGACCGCGCGCTGCACATTCAGCTGCAGGAAGACCGCATGGTGCTGCAGCTGCTCCCGCAGGATTTCGTGGTGGACGACCAGCCTGGTTTTCACGACCCCCGCAACATGATGGCGTCGGTGATCGAAGCCAATGTGCATCTGGTGATGATCTCGAGCCAGGAACACAACAATCTGATCGGGGCGATCAACCGGGCGCATCTGTCGGTTGATGAGACGGTCTACGAGCCGATCGCCGGCTGCTACGCTTCCGTGCTGCCGTGGGAGCGGCGGGAGGGCGTGGCGCTGGTCGATATCGGCGCGCATTCGACGGAACTGGTTTGTTACTACGGCGAGTCGGCCCAGCTGGCGACTTCGCTGCGGATCTCGGGCGATCATTTTTCGCGCGACCTGGCGCATGCTTTTCGCATTCCGCCCGAATCGGCGGCGATCGTGAAGCATGAGTTCGGCGGCGCGGTTTCGCAGGGAACCGCCGGCAACAGCACCGTCGAACTGCCTTTTATCGAAGCGCACGCGCGGGACGGGGAAGGTCCGCGTGACGCGCCGCGCCGGTTCATCAACGAGATTCTTGAGTCGCGCACCGTGGAACTGTTCGAGATGGTGCGCGCCGAGCTGGAACGTGCCGGCATGCAGAACGCGCTGGCAAATGGCCTGGTGATATCGGGCGGCGGCGCGCTGCTGCCCGGCATCTGCGATGTGGCCGAGCGCGTGCTGAACTGCCCGGCGCGGATCGGACTCGCGCAGGGTCTCATGGACTGGCCCGACGAACTGCATGATCCCGCGTGGACCACCGCCGCGGGTCTCGCAATGTACGCCGCGCGGCTGCGCAGTCAGGTCGATCTCGACCGGCAGGCGGTGGGAATGCTCGGAAGAATGCTGCGGTAGCGCCGGCAAGGATTCGCGAAGGGGAGACAGGAATGGAAGCACTCAAGTACGAACTGCAGGAAGAGACCCGGAAGGGCGCGCGCATCAAGGTGATCGGCATTGGCGGCGGCGGATCGAACGCCGTTGGGCGCATGTACGAAGAGGGCCTCGCCGGCGTTGAATTCTATGTGATGAATACGGATGCGCAGGCGCTGGCGTCGTCGAAGGTGCCGAACCGGATTCAGATCGGCTCGCGGCTGACTGACGGGCTTGGCGCGGGTTCGGATCCCGCCCTCGGAAGACAGGCCGCACTCGAAGATACGGAGCGCATTCTTTCCATACTCGAGGGCGCGGACCTGATCTTCATTACGGCGGGTCTTGGCGGCGGAACGGGCGCGGGCGCAGCTCCGGTGGTTGCGACGCTGGCCAAGCAACTCGACGCGCTGACCATCGCCATCGTGACGAAGCCCTTTACGTTCGAAGGCGGCAAGCGCATGCGGCAGGCGGAAAAGAGCGTCAACGATCTCGCATCTTCGGTGGACATTCTTACCACGATCCCCAACGACAGGCTGCTGGCGATCGCGCCGCCGGGCACGAGCATGTCCCAGGCTTTCCGTCTGGCCGATGATGTGCTGCGGCAGGCGGTCACGGGAATCAGCGAAATCATCCTGACGCCGGGGCTGATTAATCTGGATTTCTCGGATATCAAAGCCGCCATCTCCGGGATGGGACACGCGCTGATCGGCAATGCGATCGCGACGGGCCCGAAAGCGCCGGTGGAAGCGGCCCGCGCGGCCATCAATTCCCCGCTGCTGGAAGACACCAGAATCAAAGGCGCGCGGCAGGTGCTGATGAACATCACGGCTTCCGGCGAGATCGGCCTGCATGAGCTGAACGAAGCCTGCTCGATTATCCGCGAGGCCGCCGACTGCGATGATCTGCAGCTGAATTTCGGCGTGATCGCGGACGAGAAGATGGGCGACACGGTGAAGGTCACGGTGATCGCTACGGGATTCTCACAGCCCGCGGAGCCGATGGAAGAAAAGCGCGAAGCCGGAATCGAGGTTCTGTCTCCCGCCGACTTCTTTGCGGAAAGATCGCCCGAGCCTGCTCCTGCCCCCGCCGCAGTGCCACAGCCGGCGCCGCGTCACGAGCCGGAGCCCTTGCCGGCCGCGGCAGCCACGCTCTTCGAGGAAGAGCTGGATGTCCCTGCGTACCTGCGTCACGGCAAGATGCTGAACTGACTCCCGGATCACTTCCGGCTCTGCATCACCGCGGCTTGTCACGACGGCGCGGCGTCACTGCATGTAAGCGCCGGGCAGTGCCGGCTCCGGCTTCTCTGCGTTGTCCGGCGCCACCACGGGTCCGGGTACGATCTGCAGCGGATCGTCGGTCCCGCATTGCGCGAGCTCAAAACGATTCCGCACGC
>Ga0182030_10027349_pt1 | contig 10264 bp, 6 predicted proteins | sample 812S3MmetaG_FD_121299 | JGI IMG/M metagenome (GOLD analysis project Ga0182030, IMG submission 121299) | Permafrost microbial communities from Stordalen Mire, Sweden - 812S3M metaG (Illumina Assembly) | ecosystem: Environmental > Terrestrial > Soil > Wetlands > Permafrost | place: Sweden... | reverse complement strand
GCGCAGTCAAGCGAAAGGCACGGGGCTATCGTTCCACGGTTTACCTGATCACCATCCTCTATCTGGTCGCCGGCAAACTCCGCCTGCCCCATGTTTAATTCCACTGAAAACGTTGAGGAACCCGATGTAACACCTTAAGTGCCTGATAATCAACAATGTAACACCTGTAACGCCCTCCCGGCGAAGGCCCGCAATCCGTGCTTATGCAGTCTTAAAGTGCGCACGGTAGGGCGAGGCTCTGCCGAACCGCATGAGCGCGAAGGGAGATGATTTGCCCCCTGACGCCTCCATTTATGCCTTTCTTTACAACCAACCATTTGTACCATGCCGGCTGCATTATGAATAAAACATTGTCGTGCAACGCGCTTTGCCTTCTGCTCGCCTTTTTTTCCGGCACATCCGGCATGGCCCGCCCTTTGGACCCCGACAAACTGAGGAAGATCGATGCCGCCATTGACAAAGCCATCGATGAACAGCGCCTGCCGGGAGCCGTCATTTGGGTGGAGCATCGGGGTGACCATTACTGGAAGGCTTTCGGCAACCGTTCTCTCGTCCCAACCGAAGAACCCATGACGCGCGATACGATTTTTGACGCCGCGTCTCTCACAAAAGTCCTGGCCGCCACTCCCGCCGTGATGCTTCTGGTCGAACGCGGCAAAATCAATCTGGATGAACGAGTCCGCACCTACATTCCCGAAATCACCGGCGACGGCAAGGAGCGCATCACTGTTCGCCAGCTTTTGACCCATACTTCCGGCCTGCCGGAGGATGTCAGCACCCATCCCAAATGGCAGGGAGCCCAAACCGCCATTCACATGGCGGCGGCCATGAAGCTCAAAGCCGCACCCGGGGAGGAATTCCGTTACAGCGACATTAATTTCTTTTTGTTGGGCGAAATCGTGGCGCGTGTTTCCCACATGCCGTTGAATGTATTTTGCGCCAAGGAAATCTACCGTCCCCTGAAGATGAACGATACCGGTTACCTGCCCGATAAGGATAAACTTTCCCGCATCGCTCCCACCGAGATGACTGATGGCGTGATGTTGCGGGGCACCGTCCACGATCCGACGGCCCGATTCATGGGAGGAGTGGCCGGCCACGCCGGGGTCTTTACTACCGCGCCCGATATGGCGCGTTATGCCCGCATGATGCTCAACCTGGGTGAACTGGACGGCGTGCGCATTTTCAAACCGGAAACTGTCCTGATGATGACCCGCGTGCAGACGCCGCCGGGTCTGGACGAGCGCCGCGGTTTTGGCTGGGACATTGATTCGGGATTCAGCCGGCTGCGCGGCGAACATTTTCCATTGGGTTCCTACGGGCACACCGGTTTTACCGGCACCGCCTTTTGGATCGATCCGTTTTCGAAGACCTTTTTCATCTTTCTTTCCAACCGGGTCCATCCCAACGGCAGCGGCAACGTGCTCAAACTTTATCGCACCATCGGCACGCTCGCGGCGGAAGCGGTGACGGATTTTGATTTTAATTATGTTCCCGGCGCCCTGGCTCCGTTTCCCCGCCACAAAACGCCGCCGCCCGCCGCCGCCCCCAAGCCGGCGGCTGATTTGCCCCGCGTCCTCAATGGCATCGATGTTTTAGTCAATGAGAATTTTGCCCCGCTCAAAGGGTTGCGCATCGGCTTGATCACCAATCCGACCGGAAAGGATTGGCGCCGCTACCCGCTCATCGACCTGCTGCGCAATGCGCCGGGAGTCCAGCTCAAGGCGTTGTTTGGTCCCGAGCACGGTTTTTACGGTAATTTTGACGAACCGGTCAGCGATGCGGTGGATGAGCACACCGGCCTGCCCATTTACAGTCTGTATGGAGCGCGCCACGCGCCGACGCCGGACCAAATGGAGCAACTGGACGCGCTGGTATTTGACATTCAGGACGTGGGTTGCCGGTTCTACACCTACACCACCACACTGGGCATGGCCATGGATGCGGCCAATAAGGAAGGACTTAAATTTTTTGTCCTGGACCGCATTAATCCCATTAACGGCCGGATGATCGACGGCCCTGTCCTCAGCGCCAAAACCAGCTTCGTCGGCTACCACCCGGTGCCGGTGCGCACCGGCATGACCGAAGGCGAACTGGCCGGCATGTACAAAGCCGAGCGCCATTTCGATAATCTCGACTTGACTGTAATTCCCCTGCAAGGCTGGAGCCGGAAAATGTGGTACGACGAAACGGGCCAGCCCTGGATCAACCCTTCGCCGAACATGCGCAGTCTGACCGAGGCCATGCTGTATCCGGGAATTGGTTTGCTGGAGGGCTGCGCAGTGTCGGTCGGGCGCGGCACCGGCACCCCCTTTGAAGTCATTGGCGCCCCCTACATTGAAGACGTCCGTCTGGCGGCAGCGTTAAATCAGGCCAAGCTGCCGGGGGTGCGTTTTATCCCGATCCGATTCACGCCCACTGATTACATTTACAAGAACCAATCCTGCGGCGGGGTCAACATCCTTCTCACTGATCGCGAGCGCTGCCAGGTGGTGGACATCGCCATGGCCGCCGCCACCCTTTTGAACCGATGGTATCCCGATCAATTCAAGCTCGAAGACATGAGCCACTTGCTCCTGGACGAGCCAACCCTCCAGGCCATCCAGGACGACAAGTCCGTAGCCGATATACGCGAGATGTGGACCGCCAAACTGGACGAGTTCAAAGCCCGCCGCGAAAAATATCTTCTTTACCATTAAGCGCGCGAATTTATCAAAGCCAGCCAATCGGCCATGATGGCATCGTATGGTTATGCGGCAATACAAGTGGCGACATCGCTTTGGACTTGGACTGGCCTGTTGCGCCAGCCTCGCGTGGCTGGCTTTGGCGCAGATCAACGCGCAGTCGGCGACTAATTCTGCCCGGCCCAATATTATCGTGATCCTGGCGGACGACCTCGGCTATTCCGATTTAGGCTGCTACGGTTCGGAGATTCCGACCCCCAATTTGGACAAGCTGGCCTCCGAAGGCTTGCGCTTCACTCAGTTTTACAATACGCCGCGGTGTTGTCCGTCGCGGGCCGCACTGTTGACCGGCTTATATCCCCAGCAAACAGGAGTCGGCGCAATGATCGAAGATCGTGGCATACCCGGCTACCGTGGTCAGCTTAACAGCAATTGCGTGACCATCGCTGAAGTGTTGAACAAGGCCGGCTACAGGACGCTCATGGTCGGGAAATGGCATCTGGCGCACGTCCCTTTTGACGGAAAAAAACAATTGAATTTTGAATCGAACGAACCGTTTTGGGAAACGAAGAATGGCTGGCCGCTGCAACGCGGTTTTGACGAATACTACGGGACGATTCACGGCGTCAGCAGCTACTACGATCCTTTTTCGCTGGTGCATAATAATACGCCTGTAAAACCGGATGGGACGAACTTTTATTATACGGATGCCATCAGTGCCCGCGCGGTCGAAGACATTGAAAAATACGCGGGGCGGGACAAACCGTTTTTTCTTTATGTCGCCTTCACTGCGCCACATTGGCCGATGCAAGCGCCCGCGGACGACATTGCCCGGAACCGCCCCATCTACCGAATCGGCTGGGACGTTATCCGTTCCAATCGATACCAGCGCCAAATTACCTCGGGCCTCATTGAGAAGGATTGGGCCCTTTCCCCGCGAGACAGCCGCGTTCCGCCCTGGGAAAATGTCACTAACAAGGAATGGGAAGCCAACCGAATGGCAACCTACGCCGCCATGGTCGAGCGATTGGACGCCGGCGTAGGGCGGATTGTCAGTGCATTAAAAGCGCGCAACATCGAACAGAATACGCTGGTACTTTTTCTTTCGGACAACGGCGCCTGTGCGGAAGTGATTGAGCCGGGCTACTACGATGTGCCCGGCAAAACCCGCGATGGCCGTTCCATTCAAGTAGGCAATCGCCCCTCCGTCTGGGCCGGACCGGAGACTGTCTGGCAAAGTTATGGCGTCCCGTGGGCCAACGTCAGTGATACTCCTTTTCGGCTCTACAAGCATTTCACTCATGAGGGCGGCATTTCCACTCCATTTATCGCCTATTGGCCGGCTCACATTCGCGGCGGTGGAAACCTGACACGTCAGATGGGGCATATTACGGACATTATGGCTACCTGCCTAGACATAGCGGGCGTTTCTTATCCGCAAAGTTACAAAGGCTATGCGATACTACCTGCGGAAGGGCGCAGCCTGGCACCAATTTTCGACGGTAAATCCCGCGAACTCCGTCCGCTTTTCTGGGAACACGAAGGCAATCGAGCCATGCGGCTGGGCAAGTGGAAACTCGTTTCACGCTATCCCGATAATTGGGAACTGTATGACACAGAAATTGACCGCACGGAACTTACTAACCTGGCCGCAACCAATCCGACTCAGGTAAAGAAACTGTCCGCACTTTATCAAGAATGGGCCAAGCGCTGTGGGGTCGTGGCTCCGAACAAGCTCCCTCCGGCCAGGCAAATTAATCCCACCACAGATGATCCCGACTAAAGCACCATAAGTTTAATACCCTCTGAAGACGTTCCACCTCGTATCTTGGTTTTTTCTCGATTAATCCCCGCTCCATTTGTAGCCGTATCCCGCCGGCGGGTCGGAGAAACACGCCAGTAGATTACCCGGCACTTCCGGCCAGTAAATCTTGAGATAACTGGCATGGCCGTCAACAAAGCTGACAACATTACTGGCGTCGTTGAACATTGGCCCTTCGCCAGGCTTCGGCTCATGCCATGAATAGGGAAAAAAAGCCGGGCTTTCCGCAACCAGCACAGTTCTGGCCGGCTCTTTTATCGAAGCGAGTTGCCGCCCGGCAATGCCCAGCCAGGCAGCGGCTTCAGGATTGTCATTGGTGTGAAAGTTAAATCCATTAAACCAATAGCTCGAATAATCGTAGCGGCGTTGTTCATGCTGACCATGAGGAACATTGGTCCAGATATTATAATAGCCCCGACTATCTTTTAATTGATCATAGTAATATGTGTCCGCCGGGCAGGCAAAAATTCTGTCTCGCGGTGAGGAAGGGCCTTTCAAGGCCACATAGCTCTTCATGAGCTTCTTGTAGGCCAGCGAAGGCATATGTTCTGAAGGGTTTTTCGTCAGGGGGGAAATATCGCTTGAGTCATCGCAATACATGTGGATGCCCTGATTGATTTGCCTCAAGTTATCCAGACAGGCCGTCCGCCTGGCGTTGCCTTTGGCGCTGCTCAACACCGGCAACAACAGAGCCGCCAGAATGCCGATGATGGCAATGACCACCAGCATTTCGACCAGAGTGAATGCCCTGTTTGACTGGATCGCCGGTTTCATGTTTCGCAATGTTACCACAAACTCGTGTTACATTCCTCCATCGACATACCAGCGTTTGTCGGGATTGTCGCAGCGGACTTGCACACGGAATCTTTTGACTCCACCATGTTTAAACCGGATTGTGTAAGGCACAAAAGCGCCGCCTACTTTCTGGCCGTTCCTGGTCCAGGCCGAAAACGGTTTGCCCAAACTGATGACTTGCAAGCCGCCCAAATAATCCTTCACTTTGTCGTTAAGTGGAAAAGGAGTTCCCGGTTCGTTCCAGTACTTGGCCACTTCCGTCCAATCCTCCCGGCCGCAGGCTTCAAAAAAGGTCCTGGCCGCCTGTTCCGGCGTGCTGCCTGTATAAGTGACATATTGCGCCTCCACGTCGTTGGAAAGTTCTCTTGTCCGGGAAAATATCACGAAATCAACAAAAGGCGCAGGGTTATGGAAAAACACAGCAGTGCTTGTTCCAAGGGTCAAGATGGCTGCCACGCCCGCCACGATGACTGTTTTTGCTTTTGTCCATGCCATAATTTTCAATGCTCCTTTGATGAGGGTTAAAGTTGAACTGCTGGCCGCTGCGCCTTTCGCCACCGCCACGGCAGTCACAGTTTTTGCCAGCGCCACGGGCGCGACTTGGACAGAATTGGCGGAGATCGCCCCCGCAATGATGGCCGTGGTCGAGGCCACGCCGCGCTTGGAAAAATAAAGACGCAGCTTTTCCATCGCGCGAGCCACTCGTTTTTTGGCCGCATTCTCGGTGACGCCCGAATCCATTGCCACTTCGGCAAAGCTCTTGCCGGAAAAAAATCGCAATACGACAGCGCCGCGCTCTTTTTCATCCAACTGCCCCATGGCATCTTCCAGGAGCGGCGCGAGTTGGGCCCAGGCTTCATCGGACCCGGCGTTTTGAAGTTCGGTTTGCATATAGGCCTCTTGTTCGCGTCGGGCGCGGCGCGCTTCGCTTCTCAAAAAACTGGACGCCGTCCACCGCGCCGTCTGATACAGCCAGCCGGGCAGAATGGTTTTAGCGGGGATGCGCGCGGCTTTCTGCGCAAGGATGACGAACACGGCCTGAGTGATTTCCTCGGCGGCATCCGGATTGCGGGTTTTCCGCAACGCGGCGGAATAAACCAGATTCACATGGCGCGAAACCAGTGCGGCAAAAGCCGCGTCGGAATTTCCAACGGCGTATTGCCTCAATAGAGCCATGTCGTTCATCTCTTGCATCCATTAATCAATGTCCGCCGCCCAAAAAAAAGAGCCGGCGAATCCGTGATCATTCTACCACGGACGACGTGCCGGGGTCGATTAATGCACAAAGATTGGGTTCTTCACTGTTTTGGATAATTTAGGTGCTCTTGCCCGGCCTCGATGGCGAATGATAATATTTCCCCAATTTATGGAAAGCATGGCGATCTTTGGAGAGCGCGACGAAAGACAATATCCCCGATGGATCTTCGACTCAGGAGCAACGCTGTCACCCGTCAAAAGAACCAGTCAGGTTGCCACCTAAATCTATTAACTCCTCCTAAGCCGGGGCCTTGCCCAAATACTCAAGCACCTTGCCCACCGCATCCACGGCTTTGACCAGGACCAACTGGCCGCCGCGGGGCTTGAATTCCACTTCCCCTCGGGCCAGTGATTTTTCTCCCAGGCCGATGCGCAGGGGAAAGCCGATGAGCTCGGAGTCCTTAAACTTCACGCCAGGCCGTTCGTCGCGGTCGTCCAGAATCACTTCGATCCCGCGCCCGCTCAGTTCGGCATAGATCTTTTCGGCCAGCTTCATGACCGCCCCATCCGGCGCGACACTCAACGGAGTCAAACATACGGTGTAGGGCGCAACGCTCACGGGCCAGATGATGCCATCCTTGTCGTTGCACTGTTCGATGACGGCCTGCAACGTCCGGGTCACGCCAATGCCGTAACAGCCCATGATGGCGGGTTGCTGCTGCCCTGCGTCATCAAGAAAAAGCGCGTTCAAAGCTTTGCTGTATTTGACTCCGAGCTTGAAAACATGGCCTACTTCAATGGCCCGGCGGATTTTCAAGGGCTGCCCGCAATCGGGGCAGGCTTCGCCCGCCTGGACCAGGCGCAAGTCGCCCCATTTGGCCACCTGGATGTCCCGGTTTATTTCCACGTGACGGAAATGAAAGCCGTCTTCGTTGGCTCCCGTCGCCATGCCGGTGGAGTCACGCAGGGCTTCATCCGCGTAGATGGGCAAATCCTTCACCCCCACCCCGCCCAGGCTTCCAGGATGGGCGCGCAACGCGGCAAAAATCTCCTCCGCTTCGGCCGGGCGAAACGTGGTTGTGCCAAGCATTCCGGTCAATTTCGCTTCATTCAATGGATGATCCCCGCGCAGCAAAATCAGCACCGGCTTGTTTTCAACAACGTAAACCAATGTCTTGATTTGGCGTGTGGCTGGAACAGAAAAGGGCGCGCGCGTCAGACTTTCGATGGTAACAACCCCCGGAGTGGCAAATTTTTCCAAGCCCGCGCTGGCCGTAATGGATTCCATCGGGCGCGGGCGGCTGGAAGCTTTTTCTACATTGGCGGCGTACGGGCAGGCCTCGCAATAGGCCACTTCGTTTTCGCCTGTGTCCGCCGGCACCATGAACTCGTGGGAAAATTTTCCGCCCATGACCCCCGTATCGGCCTGGACGGCCATGACTTTCAATCCGCACCGCTGAAAAATCTTCGCGTAGGCATCGTACATTTTCTTGTAGCTGGCTTGCGCGGCCTCATCGGTGGCATCAAAACTGTAAGCGTCCTTCATGATGAATTCCTTGGCGCGCATCAAGCCGAAGCGCGGGCGGATTTCATCGCGAAATTTGGTTTGGATTTGGTAGAAATTCTTGGGCAACTGGCGATAGGAACTCAGTTCACCGGCGACCAAAGTGGTAATGACCTCTTCGTGGGTTGGGCCGAGAATCCATTCTTTTTTGGCTCGGTCGCGGGCCTTGAAAAAAACTCCCTGGGCCGTCTCGTAGCGGCCGCTCTGCTGCCAGATTTCGGGCGGCTGCAAAGCGGGCATCAAAACCTCCAAGGCACCCGCGCGGTCCATTTCCTCGCGGACGATTTTTTCCACTTTGCGCAAGGCGCGCACGCCGAGGGGCAGGAAAGTGTAAAGGCCGGCGGTCAGCTTGCGGATCAAACCCGCGCGCAGCAGCAGTTTGTGCGAGAGGATTTCAGCCTCTGCCGGAGTTTCCTTCAAAGTGGGAATAAATCCCTGGGTCCAACGCATAAAAAATAATGGTGATTCGTCTGCGGTCAAGCCGCCGGACGGCCGACATTTTGGACAAGCCAAGCTCGGCGGCAAGCCAATTCGGCGGCAACTCAGCGTCATCCGGGGCCGTTGATAACTCGTGACACAGCCGGACTACCAGTCCGCGCTACGCTCGTAACGCCGACTGCTAGTCGGCTGTATCGCCGGTTGGCAACCGGCGCCTTGTCCACAACAACACATGAGGGTCTTTCTGGTAATTTTGCCTTTTGAAGCCGAAAATAATCTGGCCGCTTTCTTTGAGGGCGGACATTTATCTATAGATGCAGGAATCGTCAGACATGGAATTGATGCGGCAATACGTCCGCGAGAATTCCGACGCTGCCTTTGCAGCATTGGTGTCGAGGCACGTGAACATGGTCTATTCTGCCGCCTTGCGCAAAACCGGCAATCCCGCCGCCGCCGAGGAAATCACCCAGGCCGTTTTTGTCATTCTGGCGAAGAAAGCAAATCGGTTGTTGCGGCATACCGCGTTGTCCGGCTGGCTGTATCAGGCCGCGCGTTTGACGGCGGCCAATTTCCTGCGCACCGAAATCCGCCGTGCCCGGCTCGAACAGGAGGCTTGCATGCAATCTCTTTCAGCTCAAACCGAACCGGAAATCTGGCCGCAAATCGGGCCCTTGCTCGAAGACGCGATGGGACAGCTTGGCGAGAAAGACCGCAACACTCTCGCGCTCCGGTTTTTTGAAGGGAAAAGTTTTCAAGAAATCGGCGCCGCCTTCGGCGTGAGCGAAAACGCCGCCAGAAAACGAACCAACTATGCGTTGGAGAAATTGAGAAACTACTTTTCCAAACGCGGCGTGGCTTCGACGGCGGAGACGATTGCCGGGGCAATTTCTGCCCATTCCATTCAAGCGGCGCCGGCATCGTTGGCGAAAGCCGCCACCGTTCTTGCGCTGGCCAAAGGCGCGGCCGCTTCAACTTCCACCTTAACCCTCATCAAAGGAGCATTGAAAATCATGGCTTGGACCAAGGCAAAAACAGCCATTGCGGCTGGCGTAGTCGTTTTACTGGCCGCAGGCACGACCCCAATTCTCATCAAAGAAATTCAGCGCCACACCGATGCGCGCCCAAGTCCTGTCCCGCGCACGACCGCGGTTACAGCCAGTATCAAGGGACAGTTTTTTGGCCGGGGCCAATTAGTTGACGCCGGCAATGTCACGCCGGAAGCCGCCTGGGAATCACGTTATTGGGCGCGGGCCATGGGCGATTATGATGCCGTCATCGCCGCAGCAGTTCCGCAAGCGGTGGCCACGGCAAAAGATTGGATGGGTGACAAAGCGACGTTCGGCGCCAGATCAAGAAAGGAGTTTGCTACATCATTTGAGGGATTTCAAATTTTAGCCCGCAAAGACCTGGCCGGTGACAAAGTGGAATTGAAATATCAGTTCACCTTCGCCAACTGGCAGCAGAGTTCGCCTCCGCAGCAGACCAAAATTGTAACAATGATCAAGGTTAACGGCGCATGGATATGTTCCCAAACCCGCGCCCATGATGCCAGTTGGGATGTCGGCAGCCAACCGGAGCCAGAGTCATGAACGTGGCGAGCTGAAATGGTTGCTTGTCGTCATTGTTCTTTTCTGCGCTGTTAGACCTGAATCCGGCGTGAAAAGCGCCGGTTTTCTCAGAAAATGGCCGAAAACACGGGGTTTTGTCAAACGGGTTGTGCAGCAGTCGGTGAATTTTCAAGGTATCCCTATCGGTGTTCCAATG
>Ga0182030_10027347_pt1 | contig 10265 bp, 16 predicted proteins | sample 812S3MmetaG_FD_121299 | JGI IMG/M metagenome (GOLD analysis project Ga0182030, IMG submission 121299) | Permafrost microbial communities from Stordalen Mire, Sweden - 812S3M metaG (Illumina Assembly) | ecosystem: Environmental > Terrestrial > Soil > Wetlands > Permafrost | place: Sweden... | reverse complement strand
TGTGGGGATATACGATTTCTAGAACAAGACTATATTACTGCTATCTATGTTGAGTGCTATCTATAGACGTGATGCTTAGTAAGCGCCACGTGCCGCGCTATCTGCTAGCTAGCTATTGTGACAACGAAGCTCTTACTTTCTATCAAGAGAGGAACGTCGAATTTACTAGCGCAAACCCACATGAAGAATCTGAAAAGCACCTTGAAACTGCAGCCCTATCGAAAATCACAACTGTGAAGATGGTCTGGAATGGAAGTCATGGGTAGCCCGAGTCATATCTCAACTTGTCATAAAAAGAGATGCTAACTATCCGCAATCGAACAAGCCCTATCCCAATCCGTTATCGCGAGCTCAAAAAGCGGAACAACATTGAGTGTATCTTGGTCAAAAGTATCAACAAATACTGGACATATTTTGACGTGTGTGGAGTCAAAGCACTCATTGAGGCATCATACAACCCTTTGCGACTAGCCATCGAGGTTGCTGCTACACCGGATAGTCCTCTCATTAACATGTTCTCCAAGAATGAGCTTATCTATGGCATCTCTCGCGCCTTGGGAATTTGGGGAAAGTTGGAAACTGTCAGTGGTCAGGAAGTCTGGTCCTGGGAACATGAGGGAGGAAGTCAAAATTTGCATTGGGACACGGACGTACAATGCTAACAAGACATCGGGATGACAGTTGCCAGGCAACTTATTTGGTCCGACCTAGAGATTTGGACCTGCATAGATACTGTGTTCAACTTGATGAAGGGTTCTCATTGATGGCTGGAGCACAAGGGTGACTGTAAACAGACTTCTTTGCTTGGAGCGACCCCTCAGATAGGAAATCAAAGGGTGATGCATGGTTGGCGTGTTCTCCTGTCGTATCTTCTCTATGTCACGTCTAGAAATGCTTCTCTTTCATCGACAAATCTACAGGCCACTGGGAGAAACCAAATGCAAGTTGGAGAGTTCCCATTCAGTTCCTTACAGTAGCTTCTAAAAAGGTGAAAGTGGTCATCAAATGTGAGATGCCGTTCGACGAGGAGTCAGTAAACATAATCGACGACACGTGCGATAGCTTAGGTGTCAATGGAGAGATGGCTACCGTACCAAGTGACGAACATGCAATTTGGTTCTGGGAAAGTGACGGAAAGCCATTAATATTCTCTTTTGCGAGGCTCGCGGATATTCATGAAACTGAAGGACTAGGATGCCACGCCTCATAGAAGTATGATTGAGACTCGCCCAAAAGAGCTAATGATAATTCCAGATCTAGGAGAGTTTCGATGGGTACATGTTAATTCTACATGCCTCTTAAATGAACAGAACGAGTCTTCAACTAAATATGTCAATTCGGTGGAACTTTGATCTCCAATGGTAACTCAGAACCTCAAAATCAGCAAAAGTTGCATGGAACGTGGCTCCTGATCAATATTTCTTCTCTCTCCTCTATAAATTTATAGATATTTCATCTAAGTACCTAAGGAAATTCTGCTCTTATCAATCCTTTAATAGTTATTTGTACTTTCTAAAACTATCCTTCCATTTTTGTAACAGCATTGCATATCAAGTCGTTCTTTGCGAGCAGGGATTGAACCTCTGATTTGAGCGCTTCCCCAGCCACTAGACGAGCAAGTGACTCTTGCGCTTAACAGAATCCTCCACAACACAATTCCTTCCGGAAGCTAAGCCTCTTCCATACGAAGACAGACTTTGACGACATCTCCTCTCATTAGTTTTGGACAGCGAAAACGAATAGTCTGTTTCTTCATTCAAGGCCATCCGCAAATCCCATTTCCAAACGAACCAGAAATCCCTGGCTCCTGCCAGTATATTTCCCGCCATTCACTATCCAGATTCATCATCTCAGACGTCAACAGAAAGTCCGGTGGCGCAGACTCATTAGGTGAGACGAAGCTCGTCCAATCATTTGACTCATCGTGCCTGTTTCCGGTGGAAGTCACGGGGGAATCACTAGCTACGTGAGCAGCATCGGCAAGCACATCAGGTTCCAATCTTTCATCTGTGGGCTCATCATGCGTTGCTTGAGTGTCCAGAGAGCCTTTCCCCAAGCGGTTACCATGCTGGATTTGCGAGCTCTCCTCAAAAATTCGCAGGATCCAATCGGCGTTGGGCCAGTACTCGACCACACTTCTCAAGGATAGGAGAGTTGAGTCAAACCGTCGAAGTGCATTGAGGGCTAAGATTGGATTTGAGAAGCGTAGCTCAACGCTTAATTGTACCATTGTAGTAAAGAGAGCATTAAAATCCGAAATCCAGAGATATTTGATGTGATCCTTGGCCCTCAAGTCCTCAAATATAGCTGCAATGGCATTAGCTGAAGAGCTACAGATATCGGCGTCATTTGGACCGTGGTCTCTTGACTCAGAAGAAGCCCTTGGGTGCGGTCTGTGAAGGAGTATAAGGAAATTGTTGAATGTGAGGTGTAATAATACTGTCCATAAGGTCATATTTGGCGAATGTAGTTGGAGGGAAGGTGGTAAGTTAAGGTTCCAATTTGCGAGTGCCTCATCTGCATTGGTCAAAGCCGCTTTGCGATCCTCTTGACTGGTTTTTAAGCCAAAGCGATCCCGAAGAATCTTTGAGATTAGTATAAAAAGCTCTGTTCGTCTTATGATATAGTTGATTCTATAGGTAAATCAGTATAGGTTTATCACAGACGTTTTGAGAGCCGACGAGCTCTGAAGACATGTTCCAAGAGCTCGGCTCCTTAATCATCGTAGAATCAAGGGTAGAATATCACATACTGAACATTCGGTCCACATCCTTCGAAGTCAGAAGCGTCTAACATTGGGACATCACTCTCGTCCAGGTTCCTAACACTTGTCAGTCGTTACACCAAACGTTTGACGTGAAGCCTACAAAGCTTGAGGTTGTCCATAGAACAATGATACAGATACATCGAATTGGACTAATATCCACCATATTCTTTTCCAAGTGCGCATGTCAATAGTATTTGTTATTTTGCTTGATCCTCGGTTACGATGCAAACCCATGCCCAACGCAGTTCGAGCCGCTATCCCAGTCCAGAACCACGAATTTGCTTGAGTTTCATCGGGACCGTCAGAGTGCCAGGTCAATAGAAGCGCAGCTTGGATTACAAAGTCTCTGTTCTTCTCCAATCGTGCATCGTATAGCATCTTAGCTCGCCGGAAGAACATCGTTTTTAAAGCCTCTCGATCTGAGCCATTCCGAGCCACATGGGCTCCAACAACAAGGATTGCTTGAAGAAGCAGAAGGGAGACGGGTTTAGTAGGATTGTTTTCATATCTCTCCATGAAAATATCTCTATCGACAATAGGACATCCAGGATTAACATGTGTGAAATAAGCTTCCACCAACTCGTCTGAGAGTGGTCTTTCGGGGAGTATGAGAGCTTCTCTGGGTATTCCTTCCGGCTCATGGTTGATAAATTGACGTGCAATATCTTCGGTTGGGAAATGATATGCCGACTCATGGTGACCATCACGTTGACGGACCAGAAAGTTCACGTTCGATACGTCCTTTCCTAAATACGTGATGCGAAGGCCTCGGAGGATTGAACGATCTCTGAATTCCTTTGGACCAACAAACTCGACAAGTTTACTATCAGCTCCATTATTGGAGCCGCTAGTTCTTGAATCGAGATTAGGGCTCGACGATGAGAAGGAGTTCGATGTCTCGATCGAAGAAGTTGTCTCCAGATGCTTTTCACGTATTGGTACATAATCGCCAGGCAAACGATCCGAACGGCGTTTTCTCTTCTCGTGTTTACGACAATTTGATCGCTGATGAGTTATGCAATTCGAGCACGGAAACCCTCTTTTATTGGCATCGCATCGTACTTTTTTGTTGTGGCAGTTGACACATGCGGCGCGGACTGTTCGATGTCAGTTGAAGCAGGTGATAGAAACAACTCGTTACCCTTTCTCGCCTTAGTCATCTCATTCTTAGATGTATTCAAAGAACTCATTGCTGATGAGAATCTAGACGGCAGAGTTGTCTTCCCACCTTTAATGAGGTGGAAACTCTATCAAGTTGCCACAATTCCACTTTTGAGTCAAGATCTCGAGCATTTCAAGAAATATCTGGAAATAACGTCAACTAAGAATGGGGAAGGATAGAAAATGTAATTGGTAATCACCTCCAGTTGTACACGCTCTTGATTCCTTAGGAATCTTGTCGACTTTCCTTGTGGTCCAGCTCGCCGGCGACATCAATCCTCGGCGAATCTGACCAATCACGGCGCCTCCTTTCGAGATCCTCGACCTGCACCGGGGGATCAATATTGGGGCAGGGAGCTCATATATCCATATAAATATCACGAAACGGAAACTTTCTCCGCTGAATCAGATCTCTCATCAAAAATAATCTTCTTTGCCTCTTAATAAATTTTGAAACAAAAATGCCCAAAGCTGATTCTCCTCCACTCTCACCCGCCACTAAAATAGTGTCAAGCGATAAATCCCCAGCTAGCAAGTTACCCGACTTAAGCTCTGCAGTTCTTGCTGCAAAACAAAGGTTTGTAGAGAGGAACCCGATATCTGGGAAGCTGTTCGAAGAAGCAACGGAGCACTTGCCCGGCGGGAATACGCGAACACTTCTATATTCAGCACCTTATCCAATATGTATGAAGCGCGGGGAAGGTTATAAAGTTTTTGATGAGGATGGACATGCGTCAGTGCCCTTCTCTCTTACCTTAGTCGATGCTTAAGGTCTTCTAGGTACACGGACTTCGTGGGAGAACTCACTGCTGGCCTATATGGTCACTCCCAGCCTCTCATTCAGAAGTGTTTAATCGACACGATAAAAAACGTCGGACTCAATCTAGGTTCCACGATAGCACAAGAAGCTGTTCATGCTAAGCTTATTTGCTCTCGTTTTCGCCTAGATAAAGTCCGCTTCACCAATTCTGGAACCGAAGCCAACTTACATGCACTTGCTGGAGCTCGGTGTTTCACAGGAAAGCGCAAAGTTGTTGTCTTTTTAGGAGGCTATCATGGAGGCGTTCTTTCATTTTGGAATGGGGTGCAAGAAAACGGAGTTGACAAGGACGAATGGGTGATTGGAAGGTACAATGATGTAGAGGGAGCGAAGAAGCTCATTGAGCAGGACGGCATTGCTGCCGTTTTGGTTGAAGGGATGCAGGGAGCCGGGGGATGTATACCCGGTACAAAGGAATTCTTGATGCAAATCCAAGACAGTGCTAAGAAGGCAATTTTTTATTCGATTTTTGGTCTTGCAACGCTGATTCTATTCATAGGTTGGAGCTTGCTTCATTCTTGACGAAGTCATGACTTCACGACTCAGTCCTTCCGGATTGCAAGGAATTCTTGGCCTTTCTCCAGATCTTACGACGATGGGGAAGTATCTCGGTGGAGGCCTCGCTTTCGGTGCATTTGGTGGAAGGGCAGACATTATGGCAGTATATGACCCACGGTCGCCAAATTCCCTAGCCCATTCGGGCACGTTTAACAATAACACCCTGGCTATGCATGCTGGATTCGTAGGACTATCCGAGGTTTGGAAACCAGAAGTGGCTATAGAGTTCAACAAATTGGGAGATAACTTTCGTGCCGCGCTTGAGAAAGAGTGCAAGGGAACCAAAATGAGTGTTTCTGGTCGAGGATCGCTCACTGCAATTCATTTCTCACAAAATGGTGAGACTGAAATCATATGCCAAGATTCGATCAAAGAAGACTGGGATTTGAAAGACCTCTTCTTTTTGGAAATGATGGAGGAGGGGTTCTGGCTGACGAGAAGGGGGAGCATGGCTCTCATTCTTGGTACTCCCAAGGAGGAATTGGACAAATTCGTCGGAGTCGTCAGAAAATTCCTTGAGAAGCACAAAGAGCTGATTGCCTTGACCAAGTGAGGAGTAGACCTTGATCTCTCTGGACGATCTCTTTGTAGCTTCACAATGCACACAATAAGTTACACTGTAACCTTTGATCGCACAATAAAGGACCTTTGTCCCTCCTTGAAAAATATAGAATGAGCACAATGCTCATAAAGCTATAAGATCAACCTTGTCCTCTTCAAGACCTCGTCTTCTTATACTTAGCTATTTCCAACCACTCGTACGACCCCAAATTATCGAAGTCAAATCAACAAGAAAATGTGCAGGGTATATCGCAACCACTACACTTGGTGCGGACACTTTTCCCGCATCCAAACCTTCCCTTGTTCAGAGACTTTGATCTCTCCAGAAGACTGCCCAACCATCCACTCCACTCCCCGCCTTCAATCGTCTTTCTGTCCCTATTGCTGGTCCCTGGTGTGCGACATCCCGGTTTTCTTGAGCCGACACGAGCGGTTAGACCACACTCGATTCGATCCCATCGAGCCACTACCTTATATAACACAGGGCTCTGTTCAAAGAATTCGGGCTCGTGTCCTGGGGAATGAGCACTTGCTTTCTATGACGGAGCTTGATAATTTTCGAGGCTTGGCAGATCCTGCGGACATTATTTGGTTGAAAGAAACCCTGAAACTGTTGCATCAAGACTTGATATATCGTCTGTATACCGCTAATGTCCCCAGACCCACTGAAGAAGAGATAATAGTAATGCTGCAGATTCGTACAGCCGTCGATAGGGCGCACTTTACCACTTTAGAAGAGCAACAACGTGGAAGTGACGCAAGCAGATTTAGAGCATTATTCAAATCGGTAAGTACGTCTTCCCTGGAAGAGGGAGATCTCGATTGTGCAATTTGTGCTGAACGGTTTGGCCCAGATGAGATGCCGTGTAGAACGAGATGCGGACATTTGTTTGGGCAGAAGTGTATTCGTAGGTGGATACAGCAAGGAGACAAGAATGGATGTCCACATTGTAGAAGGCCCTTTGAGACTCTGATGGTTCTTAATGCAAGGGGATGGGGAGAGCAGGACCCGCTTCGCTGGTTGCGAATTTTGAGAGGCCAGTCTCCATAAGAGCAGCGGAATATTTGTGCAGATATGCGGCTTCTCGTTATCCGGCTTCGAACGTCTGAAATATATTGAGAACATCCAATATATAGTATTAGACTTCCCGATTATCCAGCTTTAAATGTCTAGAATATTTCTAAGCAACGCATAGATGATAGAAGTGCGCAGAATTAAAATGAACCCGACAGGCGTAATAATTATTGCTTCCCCGTTTTATATAGCTAAACAAATTTCAACTAGAACGCCTCCACATCTTTCTTAATAAGAAGTAAACCCAATATGATCATGAGGTAGCTATCCACATGATACTTCACCCCTGGTCATTCCCTCCAAGCCAACTCCAGCTCCCTATCCAAATACGCACAAATATCGTTCCCTAGATCATTCTTAATTGCTTTTACTATATCCGTAGCCACCCTATACTTTCCTAACCATCTCCCCTTCTCGCACAACCCGCTTTTACCATTCATGTGAACTCGTATACCATAAGTGAGAGCAAACCACGTAGCATTTACACCCGAGAATATGTAGAACAACAAAGCCGAAAAAGCCCCATTGATAATTGCCATTGGCAACGCACTGCACATTTTCGGCATTACCGAAATAGCCATTAGTGTAATTATCGTTCCGATAGATGTAGAACACTGAGAAGGAGTAGGTGATCTGGTATGTAACAGGATCATTCACGATGAAAAGTGGAAGGAGATCATGGAAAAAAGAGAAAGCCTTTTTCTCTATCCTTCCATCTGTTGAATGTCTTTCGAAGGATTCAATAGAACAATAGATGTAAGGAATGAAGATGAATTTCAATTATCAAAGTGTAATTGTACCAGACTTTCAATAGTAAGGTAGGAAGAAGATAGGTTCAATAAAACGTGACGAGAAATGAAGAAGACATGATAGTGTCTACCCCGCCTTTAGTAATTTTGTAAAGGATCATGTTTGGGAGACTGTGAATCCTAGATTCAGTCTTGTCTTCACAATTGAATTTTGATGCCAGCCTCGAGCAAATATCTCGTTTTCTCATTGCATCAAATCTATCTGCAGCAAGGGGGCGCAGTCGACCTCTAATCTATAAGGAAAACGTTTCGCTATCTCCTTGCAGATAGGACCAAATTGATTATTTCATCAACAAGATCGACGAGAGACATTAAAGCACCTAGCTCCTTCCTTCCAGAGTTGTCTTTCATCAAAGGTATTGTCTCGGATGAGCCGAATTCGTCTCGATAACACGTGACGCTCTCAAATCGACGTCATTCCGTCTGTCTCTGATCGACGAAATTCGCCCTTGAGACACGCGACGGGTCTCTAACAACTTTGAGATCATTTTTCCAAATATTTACGGCCTTTCAGACGCAATTATCGGCGCGTCTCTCTCATATTAAGAAGACGAATCTCAATCATGGCAGCAGAAGCACCACTCAATTACGAATCATCTGCGGGTGACACAAACCTCCAAATCACCAGTACTCTTCCTTCAGAGGTCGTACAATGCTTACAGAATGCGCGATTTGTACGCCCCCCCCCTACCAAAAACCCTTTGGCACTGCATAAATTCAATCTAATTTCTTGTCCTCCAGCTCCACCTGGCAACCTGCACAAACCTCTTTCCCCACGTCTCCCTCATGAACTACACCTACCTCCCCTCGTCCCCCTACTCCTCCTCCCCCACCATAATAATGACCACCAACCCCTCCTCGAAAAAGACGCTGAACCTCATCTCCAATCCACACGTCTCCCTCCTCGTCCATGACTGGGTATCTCACCGCCCACCCACCACCAACCGCCGCGGCTCAGCGGAACGAACCGGGTCCCCGCCTCCAGAAGCATCGCGCTCGAGTCTTGCTACCTTATTATTGAATCTGAATACGAGTGCGTTGAGTAGCATTTCTGCAACGATAAATGGCGATGCGAGGCTAGTGGAGAGGGGCACGGAGGAGGAAGGGTATTATCGAGAGAAGCATCTGGATAATAATACATTCTCGGAGGGGGAGAATGGGGAGAGGAGGAGTGCGTGGGATTTGAGGGAGAGGGAGAAGGAGGATGGTGGGAGGGGCATTTTTATTGAGGGGGAGGAGGTACGGGTTGTGGTTGTGAAGATCAGGGATGGGAGGGTGGCGGATTGGAAGGGCGCGGTGAGGGATTGGAGTTTGGTGGGTGGGGAGATGGATGCGGGACGGGAAGAGGCGTTGGTCAATGGGGTCGGGAGTGCATAATTGGGCGAAGAGAAAGTCATGCGGGAGTTTTCAATCGGAAGAATTGAAGGAGTCCTCATGATGCTGTCATAATGGCAATGGGCGAATCTTTGCTTCAAGGAGATCTGGTATCTCAATTCTCGAAGGGATAATATTACGGCTTCCCAAGTTCTTTTGCGCTTTTACGAAGAGATAGTTCGCAATGTGCCACAATTTCGGTTGCTAGCAGGCTCTGATCCAAAATTGAAGGCGAGTTGCAGCTTGTTCTGGTCAAAGGGAATGACAAGAAATGGAGAAATGGAGGTTGTATATAGAAATAGCCATTGACTTCTGCTACCAGAGGTCTTCCACCTTTGGTTTTAATGATTGACCGTAGGCTGTTTAAAGAGTTTGAGTACATCTGATAGATTGAGGGAAGGAGTCGTTTCTTATGCTTGTGCGGGGTACAATTCTGCCTTCAGTTCCAGATAGACTGCGTTTGCAGGTCTTGGAGATCGCTTCAAGTCATAGGGTGGGTAGCTGTTCGCCCCGAGCGTGAAAAGCCCGCAGACAATCTGATTGTCCCAGTATGTCCAGGAAAAGTTGGTAGATCCTCAGAACATGACTTAAAATCACACCTCAACTTCATTAAAGCCGCACTATCGTGACCAACTAGTGAAACCAAAATCAGGGAATCAAGTGCCCTTTCCTCGGCACCCGATACCTGACAGAGTATCATTATGCATTCAAGCTTTCATGAATCGTTCAAGGGATTCGACCATCACCAGTCCGGTGCCTTGCTCTTAATCAATTTGGAATCTGGGGTTTGGTAGTGTCCGTTCACACCCTGAACGCAACCCTTGATATATCCTGTGTTATATCATCTATGACCCTCAAGGATATTCATCTGAGCTTTCAGAAACTGGATCCTCGACTTGAGATCTCTCACCTCTTTGAGGCATTTCCAAAGAGCACTACTCCTTAGAGCTGGAAATCTCACCGTGTCGATTTAGAGTTCTCCTACTGAGCCTCATGATCAACATCTCATTTCGCTTCTTGAAAGCTGGTTTCTCAAAGCTCTAATGACGTAAAGGTAGAAGCCACAGCAATCTTCCCATTTCAGGGCCAGCAACTACCGGACTGAATCTATTGCAGCTCTAGACTCTGGTTCCCATTGTG
>Ga0182030_10027346_pt1 | contig 10265 bp, 3 predicted proteins | sample 812S3MmetaG_FD_121299 | JGI IMG/M metagenome (GOLD analysis project Ga0182030, IMG submission 121299) | Permafrost microbial communities from Stordalen Mire, Sweden - 812S3M metaG (Illumina Assembly) | ecosystem: Environmental > Terrestrial > Soil > Wetlands > Permafrost | place: Sweden... | reverse complement strand
TTCTTTCAACTCACTTCCGCGCGCCAGATTGGCTGGGCCAATAGCTGCGCGCTGCTGGGGTGTCTGCTGGGCTCGGTGGCGGCCGGCGCCGCCGCCGACCGCTTCGGCCGCAAGATCCTCCTGATTGCCTCGGCGGCGATCTTCGCGGTCTCCTCCGTGCTCACCGGATGGGCTCCCACCTTCGCGCTCTTCGTCGTCTGGCGGATCGCCGGCGGAGTCGCCATCGGAATCGCATCCAACGTATCGCCGGTGTACATTGCGGAGGTCAGCCCGGCGCAGTGGCGTGGACGCCTGGTGTCTATGAACCAGTTGACCATCGTGGTGGGAATTCTGGCCGCGCAAATCGTCAACTGGCTCATCGCCGATAGTGTCCCCGCGGGCGCCACCGCTGAGATGATCCGCCAATCGTGGAACGGGCAGTTTGGCTGGCGTTGGATGTTCACTGCGGTAACCGCTCCGTCGCTGGTCTTCTTCTTCAGCGCACTATTTGTTCCGGAGAGCCCCCGGTGGCTGGCGGTCAACGGGCGGAAAGACCGCGCCCGCCGAATTCTGGCGCGGATCGGCGGAAACGAGTATGCGGACAGCGCGCTCGCGGATGTGCTCTCCTCCACGGCGCCGCACGCGCGGGAGGCTCGATGGGCGGCGTTGCTGGCGCCGGGCATGTTGAAACTGCTCGCCGTCGGAATCGTCCTTGCCGTCCTGCAACAGTGGAGCGGCATCAACGTGATCTTCAACTACGCCGAGGAGATTTACCGCAACGCCGGATACAGCGTGAACGATATCCTTTTCAACATCGTCGTCACCGGCTCCATCAACCTCGTCTTCACGCTCGCGGCCTTGACTTTCGTGGACCGCCTGGGCCGGCGATCGCTCATGCTCGCGGGTTGCGCCGGCGTGGCGCTCTTCCACTTCCTTCTCGGGCTGTCTTACCATTTCGGGCTGAAAGGCCTGCCGGTTCTGTTTTGCACTCTGGCCACCATCGCCTGCTTCGCCATGACGCTAGGCCCGGTCACCTGGGTGCTCATCTCGGAGATTTTCCCGAATCGCATTCGCGGGGCCGCCGTATCGGTTTCGGTATCGGCCCTGTGGATCGCCTGCTTCGCTCTCACGTTCACCTTCCCGTCCCTGAACGCCGCCCTCGGTCCCGCGGGGACCTTCTGGCTTTACGCGGCCATCTGCGTCTTCGGATTTTTCTTTGTACTCCGCCGCGTGCCGGAGACCAAAGGGAAGACACTCGAACAGATCGAGCGCAGCTACGCTGGAGAAACGGCGCTTGAGGCATGAAGGAGCCACTGGGGCGAGTCAGCAAAGCCCGCGGGGAACGCATTCCGCCGCGTGCCGGAGACCAAAGGGAAGACACTCGAACAGATCGAGCGCAGCTACGCTAAAGAAACGGCGCTTGAGGCATGAAGGAGCCACTGGGGCGAGTCAGCAAAGCCCGCGGGGAACGCATTCCGCCTGTCATGTTTTGCCGGCAAGAACTTTGGTAGGGAAATGCTTACGCCGTTAGGAGCCCTCATAGGGTTCAGTGTGGGCGCGCTGCTCCCGATGGGCGGGGGCACGACGTGTACGCCAATATGGAACCATCTGCGTGGTCGACAAGCGCTTCCATACCGCGAAATCCGGAGACGTCATCCACCATGCGCGGGCGGTCGAGAAACGCCTGCCGGACCATCGCCTCCATACCGTTTGCCACTCTGAAGGTGGAGATGACTAAGACCATTTGCTTTTCGCGCCCCGCCTACCCAGGTTTACCGCGATGCGGAGTCTGACGCGGCTAGCCGGCTTCATTGGTTGTGGTTGCTTCCTTCGGCTTCGTGAGGTTCCTTACCGCGCGGGCTGCGGCCAAGGACCTTTTGTGTGGCGCCTTCCGACAGCACACCTCGGACCGCGGCGAGCAACCGATCCGGCGAAACCGGCTTCAGCAGGGTGGCGCGCGCGCCCAAAAGTTGCGCCACTTCCAGGAATGCGCCGCCAAACGCGCCCGAAACCGCCACGACTTTTAAATCCGGCCGCTCCTTGCGCAGAATTCCGATAATCTCGATCCCCTCCTTTTCCGGCATCACCAGGTCCGTTAGCACCAAATCGAATCTTCGCTCGCGAAACCTGTGTAGCGCTTCGACGCCATTGCGGGCAGAAACCACCTCATAACCGGCGCGGACCAAAACCTGCTGGAAAAAATCGCGCACGCTGTCTTCGTCATCCACCACGAGAATCGTGGCCGCCGGCGGAGGCGGTCCCAGCACCTCCCGTACTTTAATCGCCAGCACATCCGGCGCGAACGGCTTGGCGAGATAGGCTGCGTCGGATTCCAACCGCTCGCGCCGGGTAATGACACCGGCGGCGTAGCCTGACATGTACAGCACTTTCATCTCCGGCCGCAGCGGCTTCAGGCGGTCCGCGAGTTCCTTCCCCGACATGTGCGGCATCACCACATCGGTGAGCAGCAGGTGAATCGGTCCGGTGTGGCGCTCCGCCGCCAGCAAGGCATCGCGCCCCCGCGCGGCGTCTAACACCCGGTAGCCCTGTTCCTTCAAAACCGTCACGGCGAGATTACGGACCGGATCCTGATCTTCCACCACCAGAACAGTCTCTGTGCCCCTCGCCGGAGCCGTCTCGCTGGCGGCCCGGGCTCCGGCCGCAGTCGTCTCGGCAAGCCGCGGCAGATGAATTTCGAATGTTGTCCCGCGATCCAGCTCGCTCGTTACCGCGATCGATCCGCCAAACTGCCGGATAATCCCATAGACCGTCGACAGACCGAGACCGGTACCCGCACCTTCCACCTTGGTGGTGAAAAACGGATCGAAGATGCGGTGCTGGATCTCTTTCGCGATCCCCACTCCGGTGTCGCTGACCCGCAACGACACATGCCGCCCCGGCGCAATCCCGGGACCTCTCGCGGCGTCGATTTCGCCGGCTTCGACATTCGCCGTCCGGATTGTTACCGTTCCGCCGCGCGGCATGGCGTCCCGGGCGTTCACCACCAGATTCATCAGCACCTGGTGCATTTGCCCCGGATCCGCCATGACAGCCCACCCCGAGGGGCCGGACTCGGTGACCAGCTCAATGTCCTCCCCAATCAAGCGCTGCAGCATGGCTTTGCTCTCGGCGACCAGGCTATCTAGAAACACCGGTCTCGTTTCGCCCATCTGCTTGCGGCTGAATGCGAACAAGTGGCCGGTAAGGCTTACCGCACGCTGGGCCGCATGGCAGGTCGCCTCTACCCATGCCCGCGATGGGGCCCCCTTCTTGTATTCGCGGAGCAGGAGACCGCCGTAACCGTTGATTACCGTGAGCAGGTTATTGAAATCGTGAGCCACTCCGCCGGCGAGCCGGCCGATACTTTCCAGCTTCTGAGCCTGCTGAAACTGTTGCTCCAGTCGCATCCGCTCCGCCTCGGCGCGTTTTGCGCCCGTCAGATCCGTGATGAATGCCACCAGGGCCGGCCCTTCGACAAACTGCATCCCCATGACGGATGCCATCACCGGGAATTCCGAACCATCGGAGCGTCGGCCGATCGCTTCGTAGTCGCGGGGAACAGGTAGTCCTTGCTCGCGCCTTTTGGCATGCTCTGTTACCTCCTCGCGGCACTGCGGCGCGAACATCTCGCTAGTAGGGATACCGTCCAGTTCCTCAGTCCCTTGGAAGCCGAACATCCGCAGGTATGCCGGATTTGCGAAGACTACCCGGCCATCGCGCGACATCGAGATCGCGACCGGCGCGCCTTCAGTCAGTGTCCGAAAGCGCGCTTCGCTGACCCGCAACTCGTATTCGGCCTTCTTCCGGGCGGTTATGTCTTCGATGAAACCCTCGTTGTAAAGAATCTGCCCGTCGCCTCCGCACACTCTTCGGCTATTGAGAGAAACCCAAATTGCGGACCCATCCTTGCTCTTAAGCTGGCACTCGTATCCGCGGACGGACTCTTGCTGCTGCAGAAGTTCCAGAAAATGGGAACGCCCGGCCGGGTTTGCCCACACTTGATGAGCCGAATCAGTCATCACGGATAGGTAATCCCGCACCGAATCGTAGCCTAGCATCCTGGCCAGAGCGGGGTTTGCATCTAAGCTCCTCCCCTCAACCGATGTTCGATAGATTCCTTCGAACGCCCCGTCGAAAACGTCACGGTATTTCTTCTCGGCATCCTTGCGCGCCGAAATGTCCCGCACCGATGATATAATTGACCGGGAACCGTCAAGATCGACGAGACGGGTGTTGACTTCTACCGGAATCCTCCGCCCATCCTTCGCTACCTGGGTACCCTCCCACATCAGGTGGCCGTCTGCCAGAAGTCTCTGCGCTCTGACTGCTATGTCGGAATGCTCTTCGGGAGCGTCGATATCGAAAGGCCCCATGCGCAGCAGCTCTTCTCGGGTATATCCCAAGTGGTGGCAGGCGTTGTCGTTCACCTCCAGGCAGTGGCCTGGCAACCCGTCCGCTCCGAACCCGTGGACGAAGACCGCATCCGAAACGCTGTTGAACATCAGGTGGTAGTGGGCGTCCGCTTTGGCGGCGGATTCACTGGCTTGCCGAACCGCCTGCTGGGCTCTCTTCTGTTCCGTCACGTCGAAAAAGATCGTGGCGAAACAATCGTCGCCCATCGGCGCGACGGAGACGACAAAGTGCTTGTCCATCGGCGGAAAGTAGGTTTCAAACTGACATGCAGAACCCGCCTCGACAACCGCCGCATACTCCTTCAGATACGGAGGGTCCGGGGTTCCGTACACCTCGGTCGCCAACCTGTTGACCACCTGCTCCCGCTTCATTCCCAGCACGTCTTCGTAGCGTCGATTCGCTTCCAGGAGACTATAGTTGTCGGCAACGCCGCCGGAACGAGTCAGCTTGTGGAGAGCAATCCCTTCGTGCATAGAGTCAAATAGCGACCGGTAACGCTGTTCACTATGCCGCCTTTCCCGCTCGGCTTCCTTCTGTTCGCTCAAATCGACCAGAAAGCCTTCGATGCCGGCCACCTGCCCGCCGTCGAATACGGGGCTGGCCGAGAAACCGTGGTAGCCAACGGTTCCGTCCCGGCGCAATCTGCTGAACTCGCCGTTCTGAATCGATCCGCCCCGCAGAACAGCCGCGACGATGTCTTCCGCCTTGGCTGTGTCCTCCGAAACCTGAACTGCGGACCAGTGCAGCCCGATGGCTTCCTCCCGGCTGGTGAATCCGTACATCCGCAGCCACGCGGGGTTCATGTCCTGGTAGCAGCCGTCCATTCCGATTCGGAAATACCCGGCATCGGTGTTCTCGACGATTGTCCGGAATCTTCCGAATTGAGCCTGTAATTCCGCGTCCGCTTCCTTCCGCTCGGTGATATCCAACAGGACGGCGCAGATGCCGGCCGTTTCGCCCGCGGCGTTCCGCACCAGGGCGGCGTGAATCTCCAGCCACAATTCCCTGCCGTCGCGCCGGAGGAAACGGCGCTGGGCCGTCGCCAGGGGTTCGCCCCCTGACAGTCTCAGGCCGATCGCTTCGCGGCTGGCCGCCCGGTCCGCCTCGGCGATGAATTCCCACACCGGCCGGCCCAGCATTTCCTGCGCCTCGTATCCAAGCATGGCGCACTGGCTATGGTTCACTCGCCGAATCAGGCCTTCCCGGTCGAGTTCGTGATACGCCACCGAAGCGCTCTCGAACAGGTCCAGGAATACGGCGGCTTCGGCTACGATGGATTGGTCGCTGCACATCGACGACACCTCGCTAACTGTCTTATCGGCGGAATGCGGGGAAGGTCCGGACTTATGAGATCTACCTCTTGGCGGGCACGGCGGCACAATCCCGGCGCAGACTTGCCTGGCCGGACGAATTCACACTGACGGCGCCATCCCTCCCGTCAGTGCTGCTGGTGCGCTACCCCCGATCCCCTTGCGGTGAGCAGGAGCCGGTCGAGTGTCCCGCTCCGCAGCGGTCGTGGCGGCCTTACTTGCAGCCAGCGGCGGGAGCTACGGCCAACCTACAAAAACGTGAGGCGTGTGTTTGCCGAGCCTTCATAGCAGCCTCACGGCTGGGCTCCGCCCAACTCTTCCGCGCGCTGTTTCAGATAGCCCATGATCTCTACCAGAGAGGGAACCGGCGTGCCGCTCCGCTCGCGGGCCTGGCGCAGCATCTCGAGATTCGCGATCGTGGTTTGCACTTGCCACGGAAACTTCGCCGCGGCCAGCATCTTAGGCAGCACGGCGTTGGCACTCCGCCAGTCGCTCCCGATCGAGGCGAGTTCGAGCACGGTCGCGAGATCCCAGTAGTCGCTGGATGCGGCGCCGCCGCGCCGGGCTACGGCGAAGCTGACCACGGGCAGCATCCGCTCTGCTTGCGTCAGGTCCCCTTTTTCGATCATGAGGCTGATCGCGTTCACCCCGGGGTAGTAATCTCGGGGGTCCGATTCGAAGCCTCTCTGGTAAGCGTCGATGGCATCGTCCAACGCGGCCGTCGCCATCAGGTTCTTTGCCGCCTTCAGTTCCTGGTGCCGGTCTTTGTGAACTCTTCCCAGAATCCCCAGCGTCTCCGGGTCCGGTCCGCGTTCCTTCAGCAGCTTGTTCAGGATCGCGATAGCTCTGTCGCGGTCGCCCGGCATCTTGCGGCGATTGAGCGCCAGCGCCCACTGCTGCCTGACCAGCACATAGTCCTGGAGGTAATCCGGAAAGCCTTCGCAGAGCCGGACCATGAGATCCCACGCGCTTACGTCGCGATAGGAAAGCATGAGGTCCACCAGCACGCCGGGCTGCGCCGTTTTCAGGTTACCCAGGCTTTCCTCCATTTGACGCAGAGCGGCTGCCCGCTCCGGATCGGTGGGCTTGCCGCGCGCTTCCGCCAGTTGCAAGCGGAATTCGTCTTCGTGCTTCACGCGATCCTGAAATGCTTCGGTGACCTCGTGGGGCAGATCGATGCCGGGAAACGCGGGGATCAGTTGAAACAGCGGACTGTCCTTGACGGCAGGTCCCTCAATAGCCGCCGCCAACCGGGCGGCGATCGCTTGCTGGAGCGCGGAAGCCGCTTCCGTGGTCAGCTTTCCGTCCTCCAGAGAGTAGCCGATGGCGCGCACCATGGCCACGTCGAACGGCAGCGGGTGGATGTTGGCGAAGATGGGGACCGTCGTGAACGGTCTTGCCGCATGGCGGATTCCCAGTTCGTAGAAGACGTTCGGGTTGGCCAGCGTGAGGTCGGCCACCAGGTACTCGGACAGCAACAGCCTGCCGAACATCGGGACGTGAATGATGCCGCCCGTCCGCTCTTCGTCGCCCCGAATCGGCTCGAGGCCCGCCGCCAGGATTGCCGGCCGGATGGCTTCGCTATAGACCTGGTCAAAATCGATCTCGATGCCGATGGACGGGTCATTCTTTTTCCCGAACGGCATGTCCACGAAACAGTACGCTTTCAGACTCATCGCTCTACTGCTCCAGGGTCTTACGGATCGCCTGGATCCGGATGCCCTCGTTGGCCGGCTATTTGCCCGGCTGGTTGTTTAGTCTCGGCATTTCCAGGCCACCGCGATGGTGGATGCCGATTACTCCCCACTTCGGATTGAACATCGGGCTTCCCAAACTGCCTCCTTCTGCCGGCGCGCGGTAGTGCAACCGTCGGGCGTCGTAGTCCAGCAGCAGATTGTCGTTGATCGAAAAGGAGCGCCCACCGCCCTTAGGGTAACCGATAACATAACATAGACTCGGGCCGAGCCGTCCCGGAGTGGCGCCGCGCCTGCGAGCGGGCACGGTTCAACACCTTCGAGCGGCACTTCGAGTGCGGCCAAGGACCGGCGCGGTCCGCTATGGCAGGCGACGCCGCGTGCCGCGCTGAGTCTTGAAGTGGGGCTACTTCTCGACTAGCCCAACCGTGACTTGCAGATTATCCCGCGAGCCCAGTTCGACCTCTTTGGCCTGGACCAACACCAGCAGCATTCGCCGCAAATCCTCGGGGACCTCCCAGTGGACCGGCTCCCGGGTGGCTAAAACCCGGTACTTGCCGGGCGCCAGAGACCGCAATGTGCAGCTCCCAGTCTGGTCGGTCTGGCCGCGAGTGAGAACCCTGGAGAGCGCCCGCATGTCGGTCACCGAATCCGGGATCACCATAACGGTGGCGTCCTGCACCGATTCGCCGTCGGCGCCGGTCACGCGGACGGTGACGGTGGCGGCGCCAGCGGCCATGAGGACGCGCAACGTGCCGGCGACTCCAGGCGCAAGCCGCAACAGCCCGCCGGCAACCGGCAGGCCGTTATAGCTGATTTCCTTGGGGTAAGCGTCGATCCGGCCGTCAGACTGGAATTCCACGGCATAGTCGCCCGCCGGGATGGCGTTGCGGAATGCACCGCTGAAGGGGATCCGAACGGTAAGAGACGGCTGCGAGGCGGTGTTGTCGCCGGCCAACGAGACATTGACCAAATCCATTGGACGGCCGAACTGCCCGGTAACCCTGCCCCAATCTCCTACAAAGCCAGGGTCACTCCGCTCCAACCGCATGACAGCCTCCATCGAGGGCTGGGTAAGCAGCTTTCTCAGGTCGTCCTGACTGGCCGCCGCCATCCCCATCTCGCCAGCGAGTTTGCGCAGCACAGCCTCGGCAGCGGCATCGAGTTTGGGAGTTCCGGGCGGCGGCGGTGGGTCGCCGTCCCAATCCAGTTGCAGCCACAGGTTCGCCTTATCCATGACCAGATCGACACGCTGGAGGTCGGAGGCGGAGACCGCGAATTCGGTGAAGCCCGCGTCGGTAACCAGCCGGTAAGGCCCCGGCGAGAGGCCGCAGGCATGGTACGTTCCATCATTGGCCGTGTAGCTACGCAGACGCGCCAGCCGGGTTCCCGCGAGCGGAGCTTCCTGAATCGCGAAATTGGACGACGGCGCGCCGGCGATCTGCATCTTGCCCTCTACGCAGTAGAAGGGGGCCGTCGCGATCTTGATATCGACCTGTTCGCGGCGCTCGCCGGGCTGGAGGACCATCGGAGTCGCCGTGTCCATGCGGGTCGCGGACGGATAATACGTGGGGACCTCGATGGGTTCGCGGTCTTTGAGATCCGCAGACGCCGCGGGCGCCAGCTCCTCGGGCGGGGGCCAATCGACCAGGACGTAGTAGCCGCGATTCGGCTCCAGGGTGTCGGCGAACTCGTAGGCCCCATCTTCGCCCGTCACTTTAGGGCCGATAACGGCTTGCCGCAAGACGCCCGCCTGGTACTGCGGCTTTACCAGCCAGACGAACGCGTCGATCACGGGTTCGTCCTTCTCGTTTCGCACGTGCCCGCCAATTGCCGGACTGGCGGGAATCACGAAGTCGAGGGTCATGTCCTGGCCGGGATCGAGCCTGACCTGCCGGGAAGCGATGGTGATCCGCTCCCGCTCGGCGCCAATCCCATTGGTCCGCTCGCGCGCGACCCCGATAGCATATGTGCCAGGATCGAGCCCGGTGAGCGCGTAGCTTCCGTCTTCGCCGGTGTCGGCCGACATTGGCCTGATGCCGATGTTGACCCGCATGCCATCGGGAGCGGTCGCGAACCGAAGTCCGGCGCCGGCCGGCGTGGCCCCGACAGATAAGCCGATTGCAGGAATCCCGTCGGTATCCTTGAGGACACCTCGGATCGTACCCTTCGCATCGGGCCGCGACGGTTGCGCGGCGAGCACTCCCGCTAGGAACAGAACAGCCGCGCCGCACCGCATAACTGTAATTATCCACCCGTTTGACGCGTGGTAGCCACATAACAGAGACAAAAGCATATCGGAAACTGACCCCGGCGATCTGCCGGGCCACTTGGACGTGTCACGCCCGACCGTTCCTTGTGCCAGCAGACCAGCTCCGGTCGAGCCCCCCTTTTGCAACCGAGCTTCAATCCACAGAGGGCTAAGGACTTCGGAGCTATAAAACATTTACGAGGTATTCTGATCAATCCCCAAGAAGTAACTGTCCTGCCAAACCTCCCGGCCGTTTAGTTCACTGCGCGGTTTGCTCAATTTCGCGGCGGCCGCCATCCTCCTGCTCCCCGGCCTCCTCGCGCCGCGAAACCGAGCAAACCTTTTTCATTCACGCCCGCGAAACCAAAATTTCCCCTGTATTTCCAACCCCTTACCAGCCCGACCCCCAAAACCCCGCCCACCCCCGTGTTAGGGCTGAAGCGAGGAACCACCATGCCGACCACCACCAGCAACCCCGCTTCCGCCAAGCGCCTGGCCGCCAATCGCGCCAACGCCGCTCGCTCTACCGGACCCCGTACCCCCGAGGGCAAGGCCCGCGCCGCTCAGAACTCCCGCAAACACGGCTTCGCCGCCGCCAAATTCACCGTCGTCCGCTTC
>Ga0182030_10027345_pt1 | contig 10265 bp, 9 predicted proteins | sample 812S3MmetaG_FD_121299 | JGI IMG/M metagenome (GOLD analysis project Ga0182030, IMG submission 121299) | Permafrost microbial communities from Stordalen Mire, Sweden - 812S3M metaG (Illumina Assembly) | ecosystem: Environmental > Terrestrial > Soil > Wetlands > Permafrost | place: Sweden... | reverse complement strand
GGCCCCCATGACATCGACTCGGATGCCGGAGACGACCAGCCGGCACAGCGGCGCCCCCTCGTCGGTGCACGCCTCGAACCCGAGGGAGCGGAGGCGCTCGACGAAGGCGTAGTACGCGCCGAGGGTTGTCACGTCGACGATGCAGTCGACGTCGACCGTGGGCCTCACATCCGCTCCGCCCTCGAGCCGATAGAGGGCGACGACCGTGCCGCCGACGAACACGACGCGACGCCGCTCGTCGCCGAGGGCGCGCGCGACGGTCGCGATCGCAGCACGCGAGCTGTCGCGCACGGAGGTCACGCCGCGAGCCGCTTCTCGAGCTCGGTCCGCGCGAGGGCGCGTTCACGCGCGCGCCCGATGCGCAGGGTGTCCGCGAGCGCGAGCAATTCGTGGAGCTTCGGGTCCTCGGCGGCGGCGAGAGGTGCGGAGGGATAGAGCGGCTCGATGACCCTCCCCCGGGCGGTCGCGGCGGCGCCGGAGGCAAGCCATACGACCCGGTCCTCATCGCCGAGGCGAAGCTGCTTCGCGAGCGGCGCCGCGCTGAACGCCGTCGGCAAGCTTCCTCCGCGCTCCAAGAAGCTGCCTTCGGCGCCGCCATTGGCGGTGGTGGAGCAGCTTCTCCTGGGTTCGGCCGGGTGGCTGCGCGTCGCGGTGGCTCTGGCAGCTTTCGGAGGCCTTCGCTCCGGAGAAGCCAGGGCGCTCGAAATTGGCGACGTGGACCTCGCCGCGCGCCAGCTGACCGTACGCCGATCGTTCTCGGCCGAGGAGCTGGCCGATCCCAAGGGCCTCGACGAGCGGATGGTGCCGGCGAAGTCGTCGTCGGCTCGCGGGACGGATCGGTGTACTGCTTCCGGTAGGGCGCGTGCACGCCGTGAGGCCCTTGTTTTGGGACACCCGCGATTCTGTCCGGGGACAGCCTCGCCGCTTCGCAACCTCGCGGTTTCACGCGCGCCGCACCGTGGCCCGACCGGTGCAACCCATCGCGCCATGCCCCTTCGACGACCTGGACCCCTGCGAGTACACTCCGACGACGATGCAGCCGCGGAGGCCCTGACCATGAAGCAAACCCACCAGCTCACCGCCATCATCGAGCGCGAGGGCGATGGGTACGTCGCGCTCTGCGCGGAGCTCGACATCGCCAGTCAAGGCGAGACGGTTGAAGCAGCACGCCGAAACCTCGTGGAAGCGGTCGAGCTGTTTCTCGAGACGGCCGACTCACAGGAGGTCGCTGGCCGTCTCCACTCGGAAGTCTTCGTCACGCGCCTCGAGGTAGCGGTTGGCTAGGCTGCGGGTTCTTTCGGGACGTGACGTCTGCGCCATCCTGGTTTCCCACGGCTTCGTGCAGTCGATCATTCGGCAGTGCGGCCTGGCTCGGACCCTGTTCGAGACTGCCTAGTCGCGGCGCGTTTACGCCCCCCCGACGGCACGGTCTTCATCGGCTCGAACGACCGGAAGTTCTACGCGGTCTCCGCCGATGGCCACATCCGCATGACGCTCCCCACCGGAGGCGGCGTCGCCTCGTCGCCGACGCTCGGCGCCGATGGGACCCTCTACGTCGGCACCGATCGCCGGACGGTCCTCGTCGTCGCCCCGACGGGGGAGGTGGTGCGTGAGCTCCAGACCGAAGGACCGGTGCGCGGCGCCGTCGCGGCCACCCCCACCGGCGACGTCCTCGTCCCCTCGGAGGACGGCTCGATCTACGCCTTCGACGCCCACGGCGCGCTCCTCTGGAAGACGAAGACGACGTCGGCCATCGACTCGTCGCGCGCCTTCGGCCGCGATCACACCATCTACTTCGGCGCGTTCGACCGCGCCCTCCACGCCGTCGACTCCGGTGGCCACGAGAAGTGGACCTTCAAGACGGGCGGCCCCGTCAACTCCTCGCCCGCCGTCGCCGACGACGGAACCGTCTTCTTCGGCTCGGAGGACAAAGAAGCTCTACGGTGCGCTCCTCTGGAAGACGAAGACGACGTCCGCCATCGACTCGTCGCCCGCCTTCGGCCGCGATCACACCATCTACTTCGGCGCGTTTGACCGGGCCCTCCGCGCCGTCGACTCCGGCGACCACGAGAAGTGGACCTTCAAGACGGGCGGCCCCGGCGAAGTCAGCTCTTCCCGATCTGCTCCCGGACGACTCTCTAGCGCCCAATCCAACTTCACACGCGGCGCCCCAATCTGGTCCCTCGCCTTCGGCCGCGACCCTGCTGCCCGCCTTGCGCAACCGGTCTGACCAGACTAGACCAACATGATGAACGTCAGCGTCTACGACGCGAAGACCAACCTGTCTCGCCTGCTCGACCGCGCTGCGAGCGGCGAGGAGGTGGTGATCACGCGCAACGGTCGTCCCATCGCAAAACTCGTACCGGCGACGCCGGTGCGCAAGCCGCGCAAGCTGGGCTCTCTGAAGGGGCGCGTTCGCGTGCCCGGCGACTTCGACGCACCCTTGCCGGACGAGGTGCTCGACGCATTCGAGGGCAAGAAGTGAGGCTCCTGCTCGACACGCACACGCTGCTATGGGCCCTTGCGACCCCGGCAAAGCTCCCCGCGCCCACCGCGCGCGCGATACGAGATCCTGCGAACGCGGTCCTGGTCAGCGCCGCCAGCGCGTGGGAGATCGCGATCAAGGTGGCGATCGGCAAGCTCTCCGCGAACGTCGACGAGATCGTGCGCGCGAGCGTGGCGGCTGGCTTCGACGAGCTCGCGATCACGCTCGCCCATGCCGTCCGCGTCCGGACGCTGCCTCCGCACCATCGCGATCCGTTCGATCGCATGCTCGTCGCGCAAGCCGTCGAGGAAGGGCTGACCGTGGTCACGCGCGACGCGGTCGTCGCGAGGTACGGAGTCTCGACTCTCTGGGGGTGAGCTCCGGACTCGATCCCCCCAGCGGCACCGCCGCTTTCCGCCTCGGCGCCCGCTACGCGCGCCGCGCCGCGTTGCGTTCGGGATGCTCGAAGGCTGGGGCAAACGGCTCGAGCTCGGTGTCGGTCATCCCGAGCGAACGTCCCTCTTTGCGCCAGCGGGCCACGGCGCGCTCGACATGCTTGACCACCTCCCTGACGCGGGCCCGCGGGATCTTGAAGTACGGAGCGACGGACAGCAGCGCGTCAATGGTCGCCTCCGGGTCGGTCTCGGATGAGATCCACGTCTTTAGCTCACGAACGCGATCCGGGAAGGGGTTGAGATCGAACGCCGGAGCGAGCCTCCACTGGCCGTGGCCGGCGTGCAGAAAGCCATGGTTGAGCAGATGATCGTCGACGTTGGTGATCAGGATAGAGAAGCCTGCCTCCGCCTTCGGGCCGATCGAAGCGCCGGATCAACGCGACCGGGACGTCATCGCTGTCGACCAGACGCGCCTCTGCCGCATGGATGCCGGCAGCCGTCGCGAGGCGCCCGTGAGTCTGTCACCCGATCGGATGCTCCCGGACCCACGCGACCACCGTCTTCAGCCCCTCCCTCAACGAGATCCGCGGCTCCCACCCGAGCTCCGCTCTCGCCCGCGTCACATCGGCGTACGTCGCGTCGACATCCCCCAGCGGCACCGCCTCGCGCTCCACCGTGGGCTCGACGCCCGCGGCTTCCCCGATCTCTCGAATGAGCCCGCGTAGCTCGATGGGCGCGCTCGAGCCCAGGTTGTACTCGCGGTAGCCCACCGGCGCCCGCTCCACCGCGGCCAGGATGCCCCGCACGATGTCGTCGACGTGCGTGAAATCCCGCCGCATCGAGCCATCCCCGAACATCCGGATGGGCTTTCCCGCCAGGACCGTCCGCGCGAACAGCGTGATCGCCATCTCGGGCCTCTGTCTCGGCCCGTACACCGTGAAGAACCGCAGCGCCGTGCACCGCATCGACGGCGTCCGCAAGCTGAGCGCGCTCGCCACGAGCTCCGCCCCGCGCTTGCTCGCGGCGTAGGGCGACTCGGGCACGACGGCGGGCGCTTCCTCGCGAGCGGGCAGGGGAGTCGCGTTGCCGTAGACCGACGAGCTCGACGCAAAGAGGAATCGCTCGATGCCTCGCTCCCGCGCCAGCTCCTGCATGACCGCCGTCCCCTCGACGTTCACGCGCGCATACCGCGCCGGCTCGGCGAACGAAGGCCGCACCCCCGCCAGCCCCGCGAGATGCACCACGGTCTCCACGCCGTCGAACAGCGGCGCCACGGCGGCGCGGTCGGTGACGCACGCGCGGGTGACGACGAGGCGCGGGAACTCGGCGAGAAGGTCACGCTCGTTGCGACGCTTCTCGGCCACCGGGTACGGCGCATCGGAGAAGTCGTCGGCGACCGCCACGTCGTCCCCCCGGGCGAGGAGCGCGCGGGTCAGGTGATATCCGATGAACCCGACCCCTCCGGTGACCAGGACGCGAGCCATACTCACCCTCTAGTGCTGTGCCGCCTTCGCGGCGACGACCGGAGCCACCCCGATTCCCTGATACCGAAGCCCGGCCCGCACGACATCCGCCGAGCGCCACACGTTCCGCGCGTCGACCACGACGGGCGGCCCCCCATCGTCGGCCTTGCGCAGCCGCTTGCATATCTCCACGAAGTTCGGCGCGAGATAGCTGCGCCACTCGGTCAGCAAGACGAGGGCGTGCGCTCCGTCGAGCGCGTCGTAGTCCCGGTCGAGCACCCGGACGCGCGCGCCGTACGAAGCCATGGCCCCGGCGAAGTTGCGACCCGCTTCCGGATCGTGGCAGACGACGCTCGCCCCCTTCGCCAGCAGCACGCCGGCCAGCTTGGTCGCCGGCGACTCGCGGATGTCGTCGGTCTCCGGCTTGAACGCGAGACCCCAGAGCGCGATGGTCTTGCCCTTCAGCGTTCCCACCGACTGCTCGACGAGCTGCGCGAGAAAGTGCGACTGCTCCTCGTTGGCGAGGTGCGTCGCCTCGGCCATCCGCATGGGAACACCGTGCGAGCGCCCGAGGTGCATGAGCGCCTGCACGTCCTTCGGGAAGCACGATCCGCCGTATCCCGGCCCGGCGTAGAGAAACCGCTTGCCGATCCGCGTGTCACTGCCAACGCCGAGGCGCACGGCGTGCACGTCGGCCCCCGTCGCGTGGCAGAGCCGCGAGAGCTCGTTCATGAACGACACGCGCATCGCGAGCATGGTGTTGGCCGCGTACTTCGTCAGCTCGCTCGAGCGTGGATCGCTGACGACGACGCGCTCGCCCGATAGCTGGAGCGGGGCATAGAGCGCCCGCAAGGTCGCCCGCGCCTCTTCGCTCCGCGCGCCCAGCACGATGCGGTCCGGACGGAAGAAGTCCTGGACGGCCGATCCTTCCTTGAGAAACTCGGGATTCGAGACGACCTCGAGCGGGACGGTCGCGTGCTGGTCGACCCGCGCCTGGAGGGCGTCGCACGTCCCGACGGGAACGGTGCTCTTCACGACGACGAGGGCCTTGCGCCTGGCCACCTCGGCGATGCGCTCCCCCGCTGCCAGCACGGCGCTGATGTCCGCACCGCCGTCCGCTCCCTGCGGAGTCCCCACGGCGACGAAGTAGGCGTCGGCTTCGTGGAACGGGGGCACCACCGTCGTATCGAACTTCAACCGGCCGGCCCGCTCGTTGCGCCGGACGAGATCCCCCAGGCCCGGCTCGTAGATCGGGATGATGCCGTCGCGGAGCTGTTTGACGCGCACCGGATCGATGTCCACGCAGAGCACGTCGTGCCCCAGCTCGGCCAGGCCCGTCCCTGTGACCAGCCCGACGTAGCCGACGCCAAACGTGACCAGAAGCATCGGGTTTACCTAGCATTCCCGTGGCCCGAGGTCGTGGGGGCATTCGGCGGACGGCCCGGCGCGCGACGAGCCGCGCCTCAGTGCGGGTGATCCTCGGGATGCTGCGGCTCCGGGTGGTCCGAAGGATGGTCCGTGGGGTGCTCCGCGGGGCGGTCCCCGGGGTGGTCCGGAGGATGGTCCTGCCGGTGCTCGACGTAGGGGGGAGGGGGGCCGACGTCGCCGCGCACGGCGCAGCCGGCCAGCGGGGCGGCCACGCAAGACGCCACGATCGTGAATCTTGCGAGTGCTGCGAGGGCGGGATGGGTCAAGGCTGTCCTCCGGGGTGTAGAGAGAGGAGAGCACGGCGCGATGGGCACCGCGGTGCGGTCCGTCCGCAGCCGGAGACGGTCCGTCCGAAAGATCACGTCGGAGTTTCGTTCCGGACCCCCTTCACGATCTCCGCGGCCTCTCCCTCCGCGTCAGTGCTTCCGCCCTTCCTGCAGCGTCACGTCGACCGCGAGCTCCTTGCCGTCGCGGACGACGAGCGCCTTCATCGTCGTGCCCGGCCTCGACTCGGTCAGCACGTACATCAGGTCCTCGACGCCGGAGATCGGATGCTCCCCGAGGCGCACGAGGATGTCGCCACGCTTCAGGCCGGCCTTGTCCGCGGCGCCTCCCGGCCGCACCCCCGCGAGGAGCATGCCCCTCTGGCCCTTCGGCGGCCCGGCGTAGTCGGGCACCGTGCCGAGCGATGAGCCGAAGCTTCGCACGTCCCCCTCCGGGGGCGGCGACGCGACGTGCTGGTAGTCGAGGCGTCCGTCGTGGTCGGCGAGCTCGGTCGCGATCGACGCGACGATCCGCGCCGCCCGGGCCATGCCGGCGGCGTTGAGCTTGTCGGGAGTGTCGCTCGGCTTGTGGTAGTCGCCGTGAACGCCCGAGAAGAAGTGAAGCACCGGGACGCCCGCGCCGTAGAACGGCGCGTGGTCACTCGCGCCGAAGCCGCCTCCGGCCGCGTGCACGCAGTCGACGCGCGCGCCGTCGCAGGCGCGCGCGAGCATGTCGGGCCATTGCGTCGCGGTCTCCGTGCCGAAGACCTGGAGCGCGTTGTCCCGGAGGCGGCCCACCATGTCCATGTTGAGCATGCCGACGATGTCGGCGGGGGCGAGGCCGGGCGGCGGGTGCTTCACGAACGCGGTCGACCCCAGTACCCCCATCTCTTCGCCCGAGAACGCGACGAGAACGACGTCGCGTCGCAGCGCCGTCCTCTCGGCGAGCATGCGCCCCACTTCGAGCAGCACGGCGGTCCCTGACGCGTTGTCGTCGGCACCGGGATGCACGACGTGCTCTCCCGGCGCGAGCGAGTCGCGACCGCCGAGGCCCAGGTGGTCGTAGTGCGCGCCGACCACGACGACGCCCGGGAGCTTGTTCTGCGCCGCGGAAGGCCACCGCGCCACGACGTCGAAGGCGCGGGCCGTCTCCGGCTTCAGCGTGACCTCGAGCTTCGCCCTCGCGCGTCCGTGCTTCTGCTTCATCGAGGCGAGGACCGGCTCGAGGAGCTTGCGCGACGCGATCGCCGCGACGATCCCGGCGTCCCCGGCGACGTCCGGCGCGAGCTCCGGGAAGCGCGCCTCCTCCTCGTTCTTCGCGAGGTCGACGACGAGGATCCCCCTGGCGCCGTGCTCGCGCGCGACCCACGCCTTGCGCCGCAGATCCCCCTCGCGGCGCTTGTCCTCGGGCTTCGCGAACCTCGCGTCGTCCGGTACGAAGCGCCGAACGACGACGATCTTCCCCTTCGCGTCGAGGTGCGCGTAGTCGTCCCACCCTCCGGCCACAATGCCCCATCCGGCGTCGACGAGAGGCGCTTCGACCGAGCCGGACGACGAGAAGCCGAGCGGCTCGATGGCTGGCGCCGAGGCCTGCTCTCCGGCGAGGCTCAGCGTCGCGGTCCCGGTCACCTTCGTCGTCGCCTCGAACGGCAGGCGGTAGCCGTCCGTTCCGGCCGGAGCGAGCCCCGCCTCCTTCAGCGTCCGCTCGACGTAGGCTCCGGCTTCGTCCAGCCCTCGCGTCCCCACGCCGCGCCCTTCGCGCGCCGGATCGGAGAGCCACGCGTCGTCCCGCATCGTGCGATCCGCCGCCGTCTCCTCGAAGCGAGGCGTGCTCTCGACCCAGCGCGCGAGAAAGAGGTTCGTGTCGTGCTGCCCCTCGGGGGTGGCGCGGTTCGACGAGAACGCGAGCCATTTTCCGTCCGGCGAGAACATCGGGAACCCGTCGAACCCGGGCGCCGTCGTCACCCGCTCGAGGCGTGTGCCGTCCACGTCGATGCCCCACATGTCGAACTCGCGCGGGCTCGACGACGCCCAGTTCGAGCTGAAGAGGATGCGCTTCTGCGACGGATGCCAGTACGGCGCGAACGAGGCCGCATCGAGGTACGTGATCTGCCGGGCTTCGGAGCCGTCGGCGTTGGCCACGTAGAGCTCGAGCTTCGTCGGTCGGACGAGGCCCTGGGCCAGCAGCGCGCGGAACTCCTCGAGGTCTTTTCCCTTCGGGCGCGCCGCCCGCCAGACGATCTTCGTGCAGTCGGCGTTGAAGAAGGCGCCGCCGTCGTAGCCGGGCGTGTCCGTGAGACGCCGGACGTTCTTGCCGTCCGGGTCCATGCGATAGAGATCGATGTCGCCGTCGCGCACGGACGTGAAGACGATCGAGCCGTCCTTACCGCAGACGGTCCCCTCGGCGTCGTACCCTGGCGTGTCGGTGAGGCGGACGACGCCCGAGCCGTCGGCCTTGGCGCGGAAGATGTCGTAGCTCGGATAGAGCGGCCAGACGTATCCCTGCGAGTGGTCCGGGCGCGGCGGGCACACGGCGCCGCCGAGCTGCGTCGACGCGTAGATGACGTCCTTATCGCCGGGCAGGAAGAACGAGCACGTCGTCGCGCCCTCGCCGTTCGACACGGGGGTGAATACCGGCGTCGGGGCGAAGGGGTTCGTCCGGTAGATGCGGTCACACGCCTGGCCGGGACCCCGCTTCTGGAGAATGAGCTGGTCGCCGCCCCAGGACCAGTACGCCTCGGCGTTCTCGCCGCCGAACGTGAGCTGGCGAAGGTCGGCGAGGTGGGGCTCGTCGGGACGTGCGGCGATGGCCGGGGGAGGGGCGGGGGGAGCCGGAGGCGTTGGGGGAGAGCCGCCGCAAGAGAGGAGGAGAGCGACAGGAGAAGCGGCGAGAAGACGATGCAGGCGCACGAGCCCGACTCTACACTCGGACGAAATTCGAGGACCACCTCGAACGAAGGGCGACAGACCTGCCATGGAACTCCGTATCGAGGGCCTCTCCAAGCGCTACCCCACGGGGATCCAGGCGCTCCGCGACGTCACCCTCACCATCCGTCCGGGAATGTTCGGCCTCCTCGGTCCGAACGGCGCCGGCAAGTCGACGCTCATGCGCACGCTCGCCACGCTCCAGGAGCCGGACGCCGGCAAGGTCACCCTCGGCGACATCGACGTGCTGGGCGACAAGGACGCGACGCGTCGCGTGCTCGGGTACCTGCCCCAGGAGTTCGGCGTCTATCCCAAGGTCGCCGCCGAAGAGCTCCTCGATCACCTCGCCGCGCTGAAGGGCATCACCCACGGCAAAGAGCGGCGCGACGTCGTTCACGCCCTCCTCCAGCAGACCAACCTCTTCGACGTCCGCAAGAAGCCCCTCGGGAGCTTCTCCGGCGGAATGAAGCAGCGCTTCGGCATCGCGCAGGCCCTCCTCGGCAAGCCGCGCCTCGTCATCGTCGACGAGCCCACCGCAGGCCTCGATCCCGAAGAGCGCGTCCGGTTCCACAACCTCCTCGGCGCCATCGGGGACGACGTCATCGTCATCCTGTCGACCCACATCGTCGATGACGTCATCGATCTCTGCCGCGACATGGCGATCCTGCATCAGGGCGAGCTCCTGATGACGGGCGATCCCGGAGCGGCCGTGGCGGCCCTCGGCGGCCGCACCTGGGAGAAGACCGTGAACCGGGACGAGGTGGCCCCGCACCTCGCCGGCCATCAGGTCCTTTCGACGCGCCTCTTCGGAGGACGCACCCGCCTGCGCGTCTTCGCCGACGGCCGTCCCGACGCCTCGTTCGAGCCGGCCCCGCCGGACCTCGAGGACGTCTACTTCGCCGCCATCAAGGGGTTCTCGCGGCCGCCCGCCGCCCGGCGCGCGTGATGCTCCTGCGAATCGCCTCGTTCGAGCTGCACAAGCGGCTGCGGATGCTCTCGACGTACGTGTACTTCGCGGTCTTCTTCGGCATCGGGTTTCTCTGGATGTCCGTCGCCGGAGGGGCCTTTCCGAGCGCGAGCGCCGACTTCGGCGCCGGGGGAAAGATCGTCGTCAATGCCCCCTTCGCGGTGCTCCTCCTCACGATGCTGGGCGGCTACTTCGGGACCATCATCACCGCCGCGATCGCTGGCCGCGCCACCTTCCAGGACGTCGAGCACGACACGACAGCCTTCTTCTACTGCGCGCCCATCTCGAAGCTCGACTACCTCGGCGGGCGCTTCCTCGGCGCGATGGGCTCGGTGCTCC
>Ga0182030_10027343_pt1 | contig 10266 bp, 12 predicted proteins | sample 812S3MmetaG_FD_121299 | JGI IMG/M metagenome (GOLD analysis project Ga0182030, IMG submission 121299) | Permafrost microbial communities from Stordalen Mire, Sweden - 812S3M metaG (Illumina Assembly) | ecosystem: Environmental > Terrestrial > Soil > Wetlands > Permafrost | place: Sweden... | reverse complement strand
CCGAGGAAGCTCACACCCGGCGTATCAGCCAAACAACTGCTATAACGACAATGATGGTACCAACCAATCCTAATCCGAGCATTGTTTCTCCTTTGACACTTCACCTGCTGACTCGCAGATTAGTGGCCACTCAATTGTCAGATCCAGAAGGGCGAGGCAAAATCAACTGAGGAACTATCTGAGGCTTCCGCCGCCGATTGGGAGAATCAGCAACTTCTGACCGTCCAGCGTCAGAAAACCACATTATGGTCAAAGGCTAGAAGCGGAATGCAGGGACAACGACATTTCTGTTCGGTGCTTCCCGTGCTCACTCTTCCTTGGTGGGCATACAGATCGCGCCCACTGGGACATGAATCAATTTAAGGAGATTTAAACAATGGCAAAGAATTACGAAGGGTCTACCGCCCTTGCAGACCAAGACTCTACGGCACGCGCGAAGAAGTTGTATCGCCGAGTGATGGGTGCATCAACGCTCAACGGGGATAATGTCGTCAACAAAGCCGGCGAGGATGTCGGCAAGATCGACGAGATCATGATCGATACGCCAACCGGTCGCGTTGCTTACGCGGTACTTTCATTCGGAGGATTTCTCGGAATGGGCGACAAGCTATTCGCGATTCCGTGGAACCGTCTATCTCTTGATGAGAGCCGCAAGGTCTTCGTATTGGATGTCGATCGTGCAACCCTTGAGAAAGCCCCGGGCTTCGACAAGGACAACTGGCCGGACATGACAGACCACGCTTGGGGTGGTCGCATTTTCACGTATTATGGATCGCGTCCTTACTGGGAAGGGTAACCGCGCAGCTTTGGCCATGGAGAACGGCGCCGTTCTCCATGGCCATCCTCTCGCCCTCAAATGCTTTCGGGGGCACCTGTGAAGTCGCGGCGCTCTGGCTCTAATATCGATCGAGGCTCACGCCCATCTATTACTTTTAAGCCGACGGCGGCAGGCGCTTAGTTTGCGGCCGGTTCGCGGCAATCGCTATGACCGCAGCTGCAAAGGATGTCGGCGGTTTTTGCCCCGCCTTCGCAGAAGGTGCTGCAATACTCGTTATCCTTCCGGGCCGCGCAACGGCAACTGGGGTGGGCGCACTTTTTTGGGTTTTCCATGGGGCTTAATGAGCACTTTGCATTCCATTTGCGGTTTGCCAGCTTCGGGGCCACTGGTTGGCTGAAGTCGGAGAAGAATCTCTGCGCCGAGGGAACAGTTTGACATTTCTTCCATCGCCGGCGCGGCCGCAAAGTGATCAGTGTTTCCCGGTGCGACCGTCTCGCGGCAGCCTCATGGTGGAGGCTGCCGCAGCGGTGACCACCGACGGTCGCGTGACCGAATCTCGCCATTTCTGCTCACCATTTCGCCTGACAATGGAGCACCTCCCAACCGGAAGCCTTGCATCATTGGCTTGAACCGCATTCGCTCCAGTACTCGTTTGGGCATCGTCGCTGACCTCAAGCAGAATTGGTCCCAATGCCGGGTTCCAAAGGAGTTTCCAGGCCACACTGTTATTTTAAATTGATCACGAAGTTAAGAAACTTTGCAATTGGAGTGTCGCGTGCAAATGACACAGAAGACAGACCATACCAGAGGACCAAAGCCATGACTTCCATCACCATTGGTTATTCCAGAGATGAAAGCGAATAATCGCATGGAACAAACAGCGTCTCCAACATCGACCGCCCATTATGAAAGCGGCGTCGCCCGCACTTTAGTCAACAATGAGGCGAACTCGTCGGGGGTGTCGTGGGCGGCCGTAATTGGGGGCGGCTTTGTGACCGCCGCTTTGTCGCTCATTTTGCTTGCGCTCGGCACAGGGCTGGGCCTTTCCTCAGTTTCGCCCTGGTCGAACAATCGGCGCGTCCACCTCTACTATAGGCACGGCAGCCATTCTGTGGCTTATCCTTATGCAAATCATAAGTTCATCCATGGGTGGCTATCTGGCAGGCCGACTACGCACGAAATGGGCGAGTATTCACACCGACGAAGTGTATTTCCGTGATACGGCGCAGGGCTTTCTGGCGTGGGCGGTAGCCTTGGTAATCACGGCCGCTTTCCTGGCTTCCGCAGCTGCCTCCATGGTCGGTGCCGCGGCATCATCCGCGGACGGGAAGGTCGCGGGTGTCCAAGCTGAACAGCCGGAGCTCGGCCCCAACGGATATTTCATTGATACCTTGTTCCGTTCGGATAGTACAAAGCCGGATGCAAATAGTGCCGCGGTGCGCAGCGAGACAGGGCGTATTTTTGCGAATGCGCTGCGGCAGGGGGATGTTCCAGTGTCAGACAGAAGCTACCTGGCCCAGCTGGTAGCAGCAAGAACAGGACTTAGCCAACCCGATGCTGACAAACGGGTATCCGATGTTTTTGCGAGGGCTCAACAAACCGCAGAAACCGCACGCAAAGCGGTGGCGCATTCCTTATTGTGGGCGTTCCTTGCTCTTTTGATCGGCGCGTTTTGCGCCAGCTTCGCTGCGACCCTCGGGGGTAGGCAACGAGATCACGTTGTAGCCGTTTGACGATTTGATCCGCCATCGAGTCCGATTGCGAATTATCAACGCGGCGCTCGGTCGAAATATGGTCAGTTGTAAATGCAAATTTAGTGAGGAGGCTTATTAAACATGCGTTCAATTTTGCTTTTGATGCTCGGCATACCCATTCCCATCGTCATTTTGATCGCGCTGTTCGTCCGATGACCCTCGGGGCTCACAATTCCAGAGCGCGACCATCAAGAGCGTTCAACAGGGTCGACGAGCAATCAGAGAGTGCTGCATGGGATCGGCAGCCTCTTCAACATGGCAGTCAAGGTCGTGCGCGGGAGGCCCAGGCGGATAGCAGTGATGCTGATGACGCCGCAGGCATTGCGCAGTTGGAAAAGGGACACTGTCCCCCTGCAGACGTTCGGATTCTAAATGAATGGAGGATAAACTATGAAAAAGCAATTCCGGAAAACATTGGCGAGCAGCGTTTGCGCAGGGTTGGCTTTGTGGATGATCTTACCCGTGGGCGCCGCCGCTGCTAAACAGAAAAAGGACGAAAGTCACCAGGACGCGTTCATACCAGGGAATGCGTCGGAAAATCAAATCGCGCATGAAGTCCGGCATCAGCTTGTCCTGCTTCCCTACTATGGAGTGTTCGATGATCTCGCCTTCAACGTTAACGGCAGCACTGTGACACTGTTGGGAGCCGTCACTCAGCCCGTTTTAAAGGACGATGCGGAAAAGACGGTCAGAAGGGTGAAAGGCGTATCGCAGGTCAATAACCGAATCGAAGTGTTGCCGCTGTCACCCATGGACGACCAAATTCGCGTCGCGGTCTACCGAGCGATCTATGGCCAACCCGGCATCGATACACGGTATGGGTTCCGTGCGATCCCATCAATTCATATCATCGTGAAGAATGGGCACGTTAGTTTAGAGGGCGTGGTGGCGAATAAGGCCGACAAGGATCTCATCAATATTACGGCGAACGGGGTGCCTAACGTGTTCTCCGTTACGAACGACCTTCAGATTGAAAACTCAGACAAATAGCACAAGGGTGCACCCGCGCGAGAAGACCGTTCCTACCGGTAATTGACCCGTGAGTCGCGAAACAGCGGCTCACGGGTCACGTCCTATAGGGCATGGAAGTATTGTCGGGCACGGTAATCGTTCGCCAGGCTCTCCGTGCGGGGGTGGTGACGCGAACCCTTCCGCTCCTTTTCCGCGCGGCTACTTCCAGGTCGCAAACATGGCAACACTTGCCGCAGTCATCACGGCAACGGTTAACCAACCAAGGCCAGCCAACCATAAAGGATTTGACCGTGTTCCCATAATGTGTTGATTGCTAGTCAGAAGAAGCACAATGACGACCAGCGGCGGGGCCAGTACGCCGTTGAGAACGGCCGACCAGAACAGCATCGATACAGCGTTGAATCCCATGAAATCCAATGCGAGACCCAGCAGTAAACCGATGGCGATGACTGCATAGAAGCCTCGCGAAAGAGAGGGGCGATCTGCCAGCGACCCGCGCCAGGCTGCCCCCTCTGCAACGGCGTAGGCGCTCGATCCGGCGAGAACCGGCACGCCTAGCATCCCCGCGCCGATCAGGCCCAGACTGAAGAGCCAGTAAGCACCATTCCCAGCAAGAGGCCGTAACGCCTCCGCCGCGTCTTGCGCCGTGGAAATGGTGGTCTTGCCATGAGCATGCAGGGTCGCAGCGGTGGTTAGGATAATGAAATACATGATCAGATTCGAAAAGAACATTCCGGTTACGACGTCAGTGCGGGATTCTCGCAGCTCTTCGTTAGTCGCGCCTTTTCGAGCTTCGACGGTCAATTCACCGTGCTCCCGCTCATCCTCCACTTCTTGAGATGCTTGCCAAAAGAATAAGTAGGGAGAGATCGTAGTTCCGAAAATTCCAACGAGCGTGGCCCAATACACCCCCGACCATTCCACATGCGGGATGAAGGTCGCGCGGATCACGGCGACCCAATCGGGCTTCGCAAGAAGTGCAGCAAAGACATACGAAAACAGAATCAGGGTCATCCATTTGAAGATGCGCGCAATGGCGTTATATGACCACCAGATGAGGAAGGATCCGATTAATAGGGCATAGAGTGGCGTCCAATATACGCTCCTGACGCCGGTCATCATCTCGGTCACCTTTGCCATCCCGCCGAGATCGGCTCCGATGTTGACCGTATTGGCGATGACGAGCAGCGCGCATGCGCCCCACAACACCCACCGCGAATACTGGCGTCGTATAACTCCGGCAAGCCCCTCGCCCGTCACCATGCCAAGGCGCGCACACATCAGTTGCACCGCCACCATCAGGGGGAAGGAGAAAAGTGCCGTCCACAGCGGCGCATAACCGAACGCCGCACCAGTGACGGAATAGGTGGATATGCCAGAGGGATCGTCGTCTGCGGCTCCGGTGATCAACCCGGGTCCTAGCCGCGCGAAGAATCTTCGGAACTGACGGGGGCCGCTCCCATGCTTTCTATTTTTCGGCGGCAGAATGGCGGCGCGCTGCCTCAAGGGGTCTAAGCGCCTCGCCGTCCGTTCAGTAGGTTGATGACGAAAACCACTAACGCCACAACCAGCAGCAGGTGGATCAAACTCCCAGCAATATGCAGGGTAAATCCGAGAAGCCACAAGATCAAGCACACCGCAATGATGGTCCAAAGCATAATTTTGTCCTGTCGTTTCACCGAGCTGGCCTTTAGACTCCTGTCGGTTCATTTGCCTACTGCACGTTTGGAGCCGACGCTCAGCGGACATCCGTCAATCAGCATATCCGGCTTTGCGCTAACCGTGATCATTATCGTACAGATTAATGCGGGAATTGTCTGTCCCGACAATCACTCATCGCATGTGTTCTTGGAACATCCGGCCGAATGAAGCTCTTCCACTGCCAACATTGCGCGCAACTTCTGTATTTTGAGAACCGGCAATGTCAGAAGTGTTTTCATCCGCGCTTATCCAAGAAACCGATCTTGGTCGATCCTAGAAGATAAGGGACGAATGCGGGGTGCGTGGAAGTGCGATGTGGTTGATCGGAGGGGGATGGAATTGTTCGGCAGTCGGTGATGCCTGGAAAGGCTTTGAGAATTTGTGGGTGCCAGCTCTCAATGGCATCCCACGTGCTCCTTCACTTCCCGTGCGGGAACCGCACCGAGTAGTCAAAATTGAGGATGTGAATTCCACAAGCGGATCGCTGCTCGCAACCCTGGGTGGGGATCAATATGAAGCGACCACCTGTTGTTTAGGCAGGTGATCTATCTGTAAGTTATTGAAAATATTCATGCGATCCGCTGTGCCCAAGGCAGTTCGCGGCTTATCCGCAAAATGCCATATTTTCAACGCCTTCTGTTTCAGGCAGTTGCGGTGACCTCGTTGAAGCCCGTTGACCCTTGTGGAAACTTTGGGTTCTGGGCAGCTACAAAATCATCTACAATTCAAAATTACCGTTGGTTCCAACATGGGGAGCTTCACTCCGGCGTGCGACTTCGTTGCCTTACTGAACAACTCCCGGAGCCTTCGTCGCCAAAAACAAATTGCGTTGCTCTCCTTACTAAAGTATGGAAACGGAGCTAGTCCGATTGCGTATTTGGGTTGGAGGGCTTCTTATAGATCACCCGGCGGCAGCAAATGAAAACGCCAGTGAATGCAAGGACCGCTGGGACAAGTCCCAAAAACGCCCATAGGACCGCAGAAAACCAGCCGAACCTGCCAAAATGCAGCCTGGAGAGCCAAAACAGACCTTGGTCGGTAAATCTATCAGCGGGATCGAGGAGGAACAGGGCGCTAAAAAGTTGCGGGAAAGAAAAATAGATCCCGGAGACTCCCCACACCAGAATTAGGGAAAAGCACCAGAATCCGAGCGCGCTGTGCAGGTCCCAGTTGACGCGCGCAAAAGGCGCTGTCCAGCTCACGGTCAAGGTGCGACGCCAGTGCTTAATTCCGGGCCACCATATAATGGCTCCGGTCAAACAAAGCGACGTTACACAAATTGCGCCAATGCCGTTCACAAAACGGCCCGTCGTCCCGGATAGTAAGTTCTCGTGAAGGTTCACGAGCCACTCGATGAAGAACCTGCCGGACAGTTCGTTGCGAAAAACAATCATGCTGCCGGAAATGCTCATCACTAGAACATACACGCCGACGCCCGCGTCCACCCACAGGTGAATCTGGAATAAGGCGTGACGCACCCACGATTTCTCCGGGTGCTGCAGCCATTGTTGCCAAGCGATCATTATTTTCTCTCTTTGAGTTTCGGCGCTGTCCAGTCTACTTACGGATCGGACTGCGGCTGAGGTTCTCAGCGCACCGCGAGCGATCACTATTCCCGGATCACGGTATCCCCGACGTATTCCATTTGCCGTTAGGTATCGCCAGTTCTTCCATTCCCTTTGCGATCTGCGAGCCGTGAAGCAGTTCAGGCTGGCGGGGCGTAATACCCCTAACCATCAAGGCCCACTCTCCGCAGCCGCAGTGCGTTCATCACTACTGAAACCGAACTGAAGCTCATCGCGGCGGCGGCGATCATGGGGTTCAAGAGCAAGCCGAAAAATGGATACAGCACTCCCGCCGCGATCGGTACACCTAGCGCGTTGTACACAAACGCGAAGAAGAGATTCTCTTTAATATTTTTCATGGTTGCCCGGCTCAGCATCCGAGCGCGCACAATCCCGCGAAGGTCGCCCTTGACGAGCGTCACACCCGCGCTCTGCATCGCCACGTCTGTTCCGGTGCCCATGGCGATTCCGACTTGAGCTTGGGCCAACGCCGGAGCGTCATTAATTCCATCTCCCGCCATAGCAACAAAACGCCCCTGCTCTTGGAGCTGCTTGATCTGTTTGCTCTTGTCTTCCGGCAATACCTCGGCAATCACCTCGTCGATACCCAACTTGCGCGCAACCGCTGCCGCCGTTGTCCGGCTATCGCCCGTCAGCATCACGACTCGAATTTTGTCCTCATGCAGTTGGCGGATCGCTTCAGGCGTAGTCTCCTTAATCGGATCTGCCACTCCTATCAAGCCGGCCGCTTTGCCATCCACAGCCACGAACATGACGGTCCGCCCATCACCGCGCCCCGCTTCGGCCGCCTCAACAAGCGCACCCACGTTGACTTTCGCGTCATCCATCAGCTTGCGATTGCCGAGCAGGACTGCCGCGCCGTCCACGCGGGCCTTCACACCTTTACCCGTTATAGATTCAAACGCCTCAACCGCAGACAGCTCGACCTTGCGATCCTGGGCTCCCGCGACGATCGCCGCCGCGAGAGGATGTTCGCTCGCCCGCTCCAGACTCGCCGCCAGATGAAGAAGCCTGGTTTCGTCGAATCCCGAAGCTGGCTGTACACTGACCAGTTTCGGCTTGCCTTCCGTTAGCGTTCCGGTCTTATCGACCACGAGCGTGTCCACTTTTCGCATGAACTCGATGGCTTCCGCGTTCTTGAACAGCACTCCATTGGTGGCGCCCTTGCCCATTGCCACCATAATCGACATCGGCGTGGCAAGGCCCAGCGCGCAAGGGCAGGCAATGATCAGCACGGCAACGGCATTGACTAAAGCGTGCGCCAATCGAGGGGCAGGTCCGGCCGTCGCCCAGACGATGAACGTCAGGATGGCAGCGCCTATAACGATGGGCACAAAATAGCCCGCGACCTTGTCCGCAAGTTTTTGAATAGGCGCGCGGCTGCGTTGCGCATCGGAAACCATCCGCACGATCTGTGCGAGCAGCGTATCAGCGCCTACACGGTCCGCTCGAATCACCAGCGAGCCGTTGGCGTTTATGGTTGCTCCGGTCACGCGGTCACCGGGTTTTTTCTCGACCGGAATCGGCTCGCCGCTGATCATCGATTCATCAATGCTGCTGGTGCCCTCCAAGACAACTCCGTCGACGGGAACTTTTTCGCCAGGCCGCACGCGGAGTTTGAAGCCTACCTGCACCTGCTCCAGCGGCAAATCGGTCTCCGAACCGTTCTCGGCGATCACGCGGGCTGTTTTTGGCGCCAGCCCGAGCAGAGCCTTGATCGCGGCACCGGTTTGGCTGCGCGCTCTCAGCTCCAGGACTTGTCCCAGCAACACCAGAGTCGTGATCACCGCCGCCGCCTCGAAGTACACGGCGACTCCGCCGGTTTCATCGCGGAAAGAAGCGGGAAAGATATAGGGGAATATCGCCGCAACTAGACTATAGACGTAAGCCACCCCCACGCCCAGTCCAACCAGGGTGAACATATTGAGGCTGCGGTTCATGATGGACTGCCAGCCGCGAACAAAGAATGGCCAACCACCCCATAGAACCACGGGGCTCGCCAGGATAAGCTCGAACCAAATCCAAAAGCGTGCGGGCGCGAGTTGATGCAGCGGGTTGCCCGGGACAACCTCGGACATTGCCGCCAGAAACACAGGTATGGCCAGGCCGAGACTGACCCAAAACCGCCGCGTCATATTTCGGAGTTCGGGATTTTCTTTTTCGTCGGCGGAACTCGTCCGAGGCTCAAGCGCCATGCCGCAGATTGGGCAGCTCCCTGGTTGGTTGCGGACAATCTGCGGGTGCATCGGGCAGACATACTCGGTCCGAGCTGCGGGCGGCGCCGGAGTGACCGGCTCCTTCGGAGCCGTCGAAGTCGAAGCGTCGGGTTTGACGAAGCGAGATGGATCGGCGCGGAACTTTTCTAAGCAGCGCTGGCTACAGAAGCTGTAGCTTTGGCCCTGGTGCTGAATCGTACCTGCGGCCGATTCCTCGTCCACTTCCATGCCGCAGACCGGATCTTTCATTTTTGTGTTGGTCGCGATCATTTATATGCTCCTCTATGAGATCAGTTGCCCTAAACACTGAAAGTGGCTCACTACTTGTTTTCGCCCCGGTTCTGATAGCGCGTCCCAAATTTTCTCTTGCATCTGGAGCAGTACGGTGACCGCTAATAGTCAATTGACGAGGCTTCGCCATGGAGGACTGCAAGTGTCACGTGCCGGGACGTTATTTCTCGCCTACAGAAAACAGCTTGGATGCGGCCACACTGGTTTCACCTGCGTGAGCGGAATATCAGGACCAGAGCAACAATAGCCACCACGCCGAACATCCACATCCAACCCGTATTCCACCCTTCCATACCATAACCGTGCATGGAACCTCCTGCGGAAGTGCCCATGTTCTATTGGTCAATCGCCGCGCCGCTTTTTTGGGGCATGTTCATGGGAGCCGACATCATAGCCATGCCTTCGTGCATCGCTTGCATGTGATCTGTCATAGCTTGCAGGTGATTAATTACTGCCTGCTGCAGTTCCATCTGGCTCTTCATACTGGCTTGTTCCGTTTCCATGTGGGTCTTCATGGCTGCATCGGCGGCCGCCATTTTCGCCATGGTGTCCTTCATCAGTCCCTGCATCTGCTCCATCTGGGCGCGCATCTGCTGCATCTGCGATTTCATGTTCTTCATGTCCATGCCAGAACTTGGCATTGCTCTATGCGCGCCACCCAAAGGCTCCGGGGGTACGGGCTGGTTCTGCTGGGCAAGTGCACCCGTCGTGCCGAGCGCGACTGCGAGCGTGATCAGCGGAAGGACCTTCAGATTCAATGTCATGTCAGCTACCTCTTCGACGATCTGTAAGGCACGCCAGTGGCCACCTGGCCGGTAGATCGACTGGGCCAAAGCTTTACGAACTAACAGGCTGCTGAAAAACGAAGCGTCCGGACCGATCCTTCTCTTTCAATGAGCTCTTTTGACGGGTTTCGCGGGATTTCAGCGCTCGATTTGTATCCGAATGCCCTGTTTTCAGGCATTCGG
>Ga0182030_10027342_pt1 | contig 10266 bp, 7 predicted proteins | sample 812S3MmetaG_FD_121299 | JGI IMG/M metagenome (GOLD analysis project Ga0182030, IMG submission 121299) | Permafrost microbial communities from Stordalen Mire, Sweden - 812S3M metaG (Illumina Assembly) | ecosystem: Environmental > Terrestrial > Soil > Wetlands > Permafrost | place: Sweden... | reverse complement strand
GAGCGCCCCGGCCACCGCGCCCGCCAGGGCCGCCAGGATGAAATTGTTGGTGGTCGAGGCAATGACCGATCCGAAGAAGGAGCCGCCAATGAACTGGCCCTCGATGGCGATGTTGACGACCCCCGCTCGCTCGCACATGACGCCGGACAGCGCCCCATAGATCAACACCATGGCCAGCGCGGAACTGCCGATGAGGATTGACGTCAGGTTGACGTAGGGGACTGCGGACGGACCGGGCGCCCTCCCGGCCCAGAGCAGCAGGGCGAACAAGAACAAGACGGCGGCGCAGCCAAAACGCACCATGGCGCCCTTGGGTGGACGGCGAATGATCATGTCGACGCCGAGCGCCACAGCTACCAGACCGAGCGCCACGTTCCAATAGCGCGTCAGCACGGTCAGGTTGCCGAGTGACCACGGCGCGCTGGAGCTGATGTTGACAGGAGCGAACGTGAGTATCGAGTGGGCGTGACCCGAAGAGCCCAGCCCGAAGGCCAACACGATAAAGAGACCCAGACCGGCCGTGATGTAACCAATGACTCGTGTGCGGCCGACAGGAATTACTTTTGGCGCGGCTAGCTCCTCGTTGATGGTCGCCTGGAGGGTCATGAGCTCCATCCCTGCGTCGCGAGGTGCACGGCGTTGGTCGAGGTCTCACGCAGCCGGAAGATCTCCTTCACCAATACCGGTGTTGCGACAAAGAGCACGACCACCGACTGGATGATGGTCGCGAGGTCGAGCGGAATGCCCGTCGCGGCTTGCATGCTTCGCCCACCGACACCCAGGGCAGCGAACAGCAAAGATCCCCAGACAATGCCCATCGGTCGATTTCGCCCCAGCAGCGCGACGGTGATGGCGGTAAAGCCAATGCCGGCGTTGCCAATCAGGAAGTTGCCGTCGATGTAGTGGGTGGTGCTGGCGGCCTGGACAATGCCGGCCAGCCCGGCCAGACCACCTGAGATCAGAAAGACGAGGATGATCACGCGACGCGCGTTGATCCCCGAGGCCCGAGCCGCGTTGGGATTGTTGCCAGTGATACGAAAGTCGAAACCCAGCGATGATCGGTCGAGGAACCATTGGGCGAAGATCACCACGGCTGCGGCGATGAAGATGCCGTAACTCACGCGCAGCCCCGACGACGTGCCGAACAGTGGCGCGAGTTGCGCTGACGAGTCCATGTTTCGCGAGATGTCGTTGGACTGACCCGGCAACTGCAGAGCGGTTGAAAGCAGGACGAACAATAAGAAGAACGCGATGACGTAATTGAGCATCAGCGTCACGATCACCTCGTGCGCACCAGTGAAGGCTTTAAGAAACCCGGGTATCGCCCCGGCAATCATGCCTCCTGCGATGCCGGCGATCATGGTCAGTGGGATGTGCACGATTGCCGGCATGTGCAGCATCGACGCGGCGGCCACGCCGGTGATGCCGCCCAGGATCGCTTGCCCGTTGGCCCCGATGTTAAAGATGCCGGTCTGAAAGGCAATCCCGACGGCGATGCCCGCAATGACGAGCGGCGTGGCGTACGTGAAGGTCTCTGACAGCGGTGTCAGTGAACTATCCCACTGCTTGCCGGTGGTGAGGGAGTGCCAGAACTGGGGAGGATCAATCACCGAGCCGGTGAACATCGATCGATAGGCCGCGCCCACGTTGTCGAAGGTGACCTTGAGCGCGTGGCCCGGTGCGCTCCACGACGAAAAGATCTGGCGCCAGGCGTCGAGCACCGTGTTCGTCGAAAAGATGATGACGAGGGCCCCAATGAGGAAGCCGAGAATCAGGGCCAGGACCGCCAACAGCACGGGACTCTTGGAACTGAAGCGCGACCACAGCGACCGGCGAGGCGTAACGGGATCCGGTTCGCTTTGAGCCAAGACGTCCGCCAGGTTGTCCGTCATGCGACCGCCATCGTCGAGCCGGCCATCAAGAGACCGACGTTCTCGCGGCTGGTCGAGGGGTCGACGATGCCGGTGATGCGACCCTCGTGCATCACCGCAATCCGGTCACCCAACGCGAACACTTCGTCGAGTTCTGACGACACGATGAGCACGCCCAAACCTTCGTTGCGCTGGTTGACGATCTGACGATGCACGTACTCAATCGAGCCCACGTCCAGTCCCCTGGTGGGTTGGGACGCCACCAAAAACTCGAGCGGGCGCGAAAGTTCGCGCGCCACGATCACCTTTTGTTGATTGCCGCCCGAAAGCGCGCTGACGGATTCGCGGATGGACGTCGCGCGAATATCGAAATCTTTCATCTGCTTTTCCGCGTTTTCATCGACAGCGGCGAGATTGCGCGTGCCGCGTCGGGCGAAGGGCGCTCGGCGAGGGGTGTTGAGCACGAGATTGTCCGCGACCGTCATTGACAACACGAGCCCGTTGCGTTGGCGGTCCTCGGGGACGTGACCGAGACCCTCGTCGAGCATCTCTCTCGGTTTTTTGTTCGTGACGTCGCGACCGTTGAGGGTAATGGTGCCCGACTCGACACGACGCATGCCCGCCAGGGCCTCGACCAACTCGGTTTGACCATTGCCCTGCACGCCGGCCAGCGCCATGATCTCTCCGGCACGAACGTCGAGCGTGACGCCATTAACCACCGCCAATCCTCGGTCGTCACGCACGACCAGATTGCGAATCTCGAGCACGTCTTTTCCGGGGGTGCCGGCCTCTTTATTAACGGTCAGGTTGACGTCCCGGCCCACCATGAGCGATGCGAGTTCGGACTCGGATGTGGTGGGTGGCACCGAGCCCACTACCTGGCCCTGGCGAATAACGGTTATCACGTCGCCCACGGCGCGAACTTCCTTGAGTTTGTGGGTGATGAAAAGAATGGACTTGCCGGCCTTGGCGAGCGAGCGCATGATGGCCATCAGGGCGTCAATTTCCTGGGGCGTCAGCACCGCCGTTGGTTCGTCGAGAATTAAGAGCTCGGCGTCCTGGCTGAGGGCCTTGAGTATCTCAACGCGCTGCTGAAGGCCTACGGGCAGCTCTTCAACAATGGCATCGGGGTCAACCTCGAGACCGTACTCTTTGGACACCCGGCGGATTTCCTCGGTGGCCTTGCGTCGGTCCAGGCGGTTGAAGGACTTGGTGGGCTCAAAGCCCAACACCACGTTTTCGGCCACGCTGAAGACCGGCACCAGCATGAAGTGTTGGTGGACCATGCCAATACCGCGCCGCACCGCTTCACCGGAGTTGTTGAACTTTGCCGGTGCACCGTCGATGATGATCTCGCCCTCTTCGGCCTGGAGGTGACCAAAGATCACGTTCATCAAGGTTGATTTGCCCGCGCCGTTTTCGCCGAGCAAACAATGAATCTCGCCGGGCTCGACAACGAGGTCAATTCTGTCGTTTGCGGTGAAAGAGCCGAACCTCTTCGTAATCCCTCGAAGCTCGATACGCATAAGGTTTCATCGTAGCCATAAAGAAGACCCGGGTCATTTTGACCCGGGTCTTCTTTACAACGATTTTGTATTGTCTAAATTGCTTAACCCACCGGGTAGCTGTTGGGGTCAGTTGAGATGGTTCCCGACTTAATGCCCTTGGCAATCTTGGTGAGCGCGGCGCTCAATGTCATTGAAGGCTTGACACTGTCGAACGCGAAACCTGTGCCGTTGTTGGCGAGGTTGCCGATGTACGAGCCGCCCTTGAAGCTGCCCTTGGCTGCTGACAACGCGGCCGCTTCTACTGAAGGCGTGACGCCCTTGTAGACGGTGCCGTCGATGTACTTACACTGCGCGGCGTCAAGTGCCTTGGTGGCGCAGCTGTCGGTGTCAACCCAGACGACGTAGTGTCCGGCACCGGCCTGCTGTGCGGCGGCAATGGAGCCGAGGCCTACTGATCCGGCCACGGGGAAGACAATGTCAGCACCGGCGGCGTAGTCACCGGCGGCGATGGTCTTGCCGGCGGTCTGGTCAGTGAAGTTACCCACGAAAGTCCCCTTGCCGGCGCAGTTGGTCAGGGTGCACACCTTGGGAGGCGTGTAGCCCAGGACCTTGACGCTGGCCTTGTTGACCTTGTCGTAGTAACGAACACCAGCCACGAATCCGTCCATGTAGACGGTCACGGGCGGAATGTCCGCACCACCGTAGGTCGCGACAACCTTGGTCTTGGACGTCGCGGCGGCGTAGTAACCACCGAGGAAGGCGCCCTGGTTCGTCTGGTACTGCAACGCGAGCACTTCGTGCGACTTCTTGGCCACTGGCGCGTCGTCCACGATGGCGAACTTCTGCGTCGGGTCAGCGTTGGCGGCCGCGGCGGTCGCCGCGTCCATCAAGAAGCCCACGGTGATGATGATGCCGCAACCTTCCTTCTCGAACGTCGAGATGTTCGGCGCGTAGTCCGACGAAGAGGTTGACGATAGGTACGACGGAGTGATGCTCGAGTCTGACTTTGCCGCGTCGAGAAGTCCCTGATACGCCGAGGCGTTAAACGACTTGTCGTTGATACCACCCGTGTCAGTCACGACACAGGCCTTGAACTTTCCGGCCGCACCGGCGTTCACCGACGTTGCCGCAACGCCCAGAGTCAGCGTGCCCAGAACAAGCGCGCCTGCCCCCAGCATCGTTCCCAGGCGACGTAATCTCCCCATTTTTTCTCCCTTGTACATGAATAATCCTCCCTAGGATTTTTACCTCACGAATGGTACTCTCCGACGCGAGTCGTCACACGTTCAGTTACTTGTACGCGAGGTTAGCCTCAGCCCGCCGAGGCGTTCGGTCGCTAGATAGCTGATTCGGGAGTCGGGACTTGAGGGTCGAGTTTTTGTTGGCGACCCGTCAGGCGCGGCAGCGCGAAACTCACGAGCAGGCCCACGAAGGTGATGAGCGCCGAGATCTGAAAAGCGCGTTGATAACCATCGGTTAAAGCCGGTGGCGACAACGGATGACTGAACGTGGCTGATTTTGACGTGGCCGCGGTCGCCAGCACCGCCAGGGCAATGGCGCCGCCCACGGTGCGTGCGGCATTCAGCACGCCCGAGGCGAGACCCGATTCACTTCGTTCCACGTCCGCCGTCGCCGCGGTAGCCAAAGGTGCAAACAGCAAACCAATGGCGAAGGCGACGATGATCGACGGAACAAAGAGGTCGCCCCAGTAGGAGCTGTTGACTTTGATGAGCGTGAGCCACAGGAATCCCAACGTGGCCAACGATGAGCCCACGAGCAGAAGAGGTTTCACGCCGGTCTTGGTCAGGATTCTGGAACTCAGTTGGGCGCCCGCAATGATCGCGATCGCCATGGGCAGGAACGCGAAGCCGGTGCGCACCGGGTCGTAGCCCAGAATGTTCTGGAAGTAGAAGGTGAGGAAGTACCACATGGCGAAGAACGCCCCACCGATCAGGAACATCACGATGTTGGCGGTTGAGAGGGTACGAGAGCGGAAGATCCGGAAGGGGACCAGCGGATGGGAGGCAACCTTGAGTTCCCAGAAGAGGAAACCCACCATGAGCACGGCACCGGCGAAGAACCACGTGAGGGTTGAACTTGATCCCCAGCCGTGGACCGTGGTATTCACCACGCCGTAGATAAGCGAGGCGAGCGAACCGGTTACCAGCATTGCTCCGGTGATGTCCAATTTCACGGCGGCATCGCGGTTACGCATCTCGCGCAGGAAGAGCAGCGCCATCACGGCCGCCAAGATGCCAAAGGGCACGTTGATGAAGAAGACCCACCGCCACGAGGCGTAGCCCGTCAGGATTCCTCCTAGTAGGCCGCCGACCGCACCCCCCGCTCCCGCGACTGCGCTCCAGGCACCAATGGCCTTGGGCAAACGCGCGCCGTGGAACGTCGTCACGATGATCGTCAGCGTGGCCGGCGAGAGAATGGCGCCGCCAATACCTTGCAGCGCGCGAACGGCGATCATCTGCGTACCACTTGAGGCGAAGCCAGCGCCAATGCTCGCCAGGGTGAAGATGGTGATGCCCGTGAGGTAGACCCGACGGCGACCAAAGATGTCGGCGGCCCGCCCGCCCAACAAGAGGAACCCACCAAAGGTGAGGATGTAGGCGTTGACGACCCACTGGGCGTTGGAGATGGAGAAATGAAGGGAACGCTGCATAGAGGGTAACGCGACGTTGACGATTGAGACATCGAGCACGACCATGAACTGGGCCACGCAGGCAATGACGAGGATGATCCAGTCGGGCGCGGCGCGGTGCGTGGGCGTCAGGGTTTCAGGTACGGTCTCGGACATTCCGAAACCTTAATAGTCGACTGTGACGCATCGAACCGGTGTCGTCGAGATTTGCGCCACACTAGAAGGCATGGTCGCCCAGTTCATTTTCACGATGCGAGATCTTCGCCGCTTCTACCCGCCGGACCGGGAGGTCCTTCGCGGTATCAATCTTTCGTTTTATCCGGGCGCCAAAATCGGCGTCATTGGAGCCAATGGCTCGGGTAAATCTTCGCTGCTGCGGATCATGGCCGGACTCGACGACGGTTTCACTGGCGAGGCTCGGCTTACGCCAGGATTCACCGTCGGGTATCTGTCCCAGGAGCCGCAGTTGGATCCCACCAAGGACGTAGTGGGCAACGTGGCCGACGGCGTCGGCGAACAACGTGATCTCCTTCAGCGCTTCAACGAGGTGTGCGCGGGATTTGCCAATCCCGACGCCGATTTCGACGCGCTACTCAGTGAGCAGGCCGATCTTCAGACCAAGATCGATGCGGCCAACGCGTGGGACTTGGAACGAAAACTCGAAATTGCGATGGACGCACTTCGACTCCCCGCGCCCGATGCGGACGTCACCAAGTTGTCGGGTGGCGAGCGTCGACGCGTCGCCCTCTGTCGCCTGTTGCTTTCGACCCCGGACCTCCTTTTGCTCGATGAACCGACCAACCACCTCGATGCAGAATCGGTGGCCTGGTTGGAGCGCGCCCTGCAGGACTACGCCGGCACCGTCGTCGCGATTACCCACGACCGTTACTTCTTGGACAACGCGGCGTCGTGGATTTTGGAGTTGGACCGCGGTCACGGCATTCCCTGGGAAGGCAACTACTCGTCGTGGCTGGAACAAAAGCAGGCCCGTCTGGCGTCAGAGGAAAAGGCCGACAAGGTTCGCCAGGCGTCGCTCGAGCGAGAGCTGGAGTGGATTCGCATGTCGCCACGGGCGCGTCAGAGTAAGGGCAAGGCCCGCTTCAACGCGTACACCGAACTGGTCGCGGAATCTGAGGCCGCGGAACGTCGAGGCGACAAATTGGAGATCGCAATACCTCCCGGTCCACGACTCGGCGACGTGGTCGTCAACGCGCACGATCTCGTCAAGAGCTTTGACGAGCGACTCCTTATTGAAGAACTCACCTTTCTCTTGCCGCCGGGCGGGATCGTAGGCGTCATCGGAGCCAACGGCGCGGGCAAGACAACCTTGTTCAAGATGATGGTGGGACAAGAACAACCAGACTCAGGCACGATTGACGTGGGGACCACGGTAGCTTTTGCCTACGTTGATCAGTCGCGCGATGACCTCAACGCCGACGCGACGGTCTTTGACGAAATCAGCGAAGGTCAGGAACGCATGATGATCGGCACGCGCGAAATTCACGCTCGGGCCTACGTCGCGAGTTTCGGATTTAAAGGTAGCGACCAACAGAAGAAGGTTGGCGAGATCTCGGGCGGCGAGCGCAACCGAGTCCAACTGGCCAAGGTGCTGCGTAGCGGCGGCAACGTGTTGTTGCTCGACGAACCCACGAACGATCTCGACGTGGATACCTTGCGCGCACTCGAGGACGGGTTATTGAGCTTTCCGGGGTGCGTCGTCGTGATCAGCCACGATCGCTGGTTCCTTGACCGTATCTGCACGCACGTGCTGGCCTTCGAAGGCGACGCCCAGGTGCGTTGGTTCGAAGGCAATTTCTCGGACTACGAAGCCGAACGTCATAAGCGCCTCGGCACCGACGCCGATCAACCGCACCGAATGCACTACAAACCCATCACTAGGGGTTGACGCTTTCGTTAACTCGAATGAGAGAGTGGCGTAGAGTCTGCCTGTGACTAACGGCACGGATTACTCCTCGTATCTGCGTATTCATGACCTGCTCAAGCTGCAAATTCCTCTCACCGAGGACGCCCCCGACGAGTTGTTGTTCATCGTGGTGCACCAGTCCTACGAACTTTGGTTCAAGGTCATCATCGATGAACTGAAGCGCTCGAGTCTCGCCTTGCACGCGAACGAGCCTTGGAATTCTATTTCGCACCTACGACGGATGATCATTGTCGAGGACTTGTTGCTCGAACACCTCCAAGTGCTCGATTCGATGTCGCCCGAGGGCTTCTTGGAGTTTCGTGACCCGCTCGATCCCGCGTCGGGTTTTCAGTCCTTCCAATTCCGGGCCATTGAATTCCTGAGCGGCGGCGGTAAGCCCGCCATGCTCACTTTTGAACTTTTCGGCGACGAGCAACGGGTGTGGTTGCGCGAGATGAGCGAGTTGCCCTCCGTGTGGTCCGGTTTCGAGCAGTCGCTGCGGCATTTCGCGGGCGCGTCAAAAGAGGACGAGATCCTCGAACTGGTTCGCGCGCTCTACCGCTCGCACGACGAGGCGCAGACCTCGGCGCTGCACACGGTCGCTGAACTACTCATGGACCATGACGAGCGTCTGGCGATGTGGCGTCACCGACACATGTTGATGGCCGGCCGTCAGATTGGTCGACGCCCAGGCACTGGCGGTAGCGAAGGCATGGCCTACCTCGACACGACACTGGCACAACGTCTCTATCCAATTCTCTGGCAAGTGAGGTCGATACTGTGATCACCCGCGACGACTGTCTCGCCCTCGACGCGGCGGATGAACTCGCTCCGCTTCGTGACGAATTCATTCTTGATAGCGGACTGATTTATTTGGACGGCAACTCCCTGGGCCCCGTATCAAAAGGCGCACGTACCAAAGTGAGTTCCGTCATTGACGAGCAGTGGGCCCCGAGTTTGGTGCGGGGCTGGAGCGAGGGATGGATGGCCGCGCCCACTCGCATCGGCAATCGCTTGGCGCCCCTTATCGGCGCCCAAGAAGATGAGGTCCTCGTTGCCGACAGCTTGACGATCGTGCTCGCCAAACTCATTGGCGGGGCGCTTGCGTTACGCGAGGACCGCCACGTGATCTTGACCGACATCGCCAATTTCCGCTCCGACATTTACATTGTGCGCGCCATGGCGTCTCGCGCGGGTCGGCCAATGAGCGTCAAAGCAATTGAACGCTCCGAGCTCGATCAAGAACTCAACGACAACGTGGCGCTTGTCATGTTGACGCACGTGGACTTTCGCACTGGTGAGATGTTGGATCTCGAAGGCGTAACCAAAAAAGTGCACGACGCCGGCGCATTGATGTTGTGGGACTTTGCCCACTCGGCCGGCGCGGTGCCCCTCGACGTCACGGGTGCCAACGTCGACTTTGCGGCCGGGTGCGGCTACAAGTACTTAAACGGTGGTCCCGGGTCGCCAGCGTTCCTCTACATCCGTACTTCGTGGCAGGGCATGTTGGACAACCCTTTGCCTGGATGGCTGGGACACGCCCGTCCTTTTGAATTTGAACTGGACTATGAACCGGCCAAAGGAGTGCAAGCCTTCGTCACTTCCTCGCCTTCCATCGTGGCCCTGGCGGCGCTCGACGGCGCGCTCGACGTGTTCGACCGTGTCACGATGGAGCAAGTCCGGGCCAAGAGTCTCGCCATGACTGACCTCTTCATTTCTCTCGTGGAAGAGCGACTCGATGGTCTCTTCGAAGTGGTCACGCCAAGAGACCACGACAAGCGCGGTAGTCAAGTGGCGCTGCGCCACGCCGATGCTTACGCCATTATTCAGGCCCTCATTGAGCGCAACGTCATTGGTGACTTTCGCGCTCCGGACATCTGCCGCTTTGGCTTCACGCCGCTCTACCTGCGCTTTGTGGACGTCTATGACGCCGTGACGCACTTGGTTGCGGTGATGGGCACCGAGGCGCATCATGATTCTCGTTTTGCGGTACGAAACGCAGTGACCTAAGAGCACCTCTTACTGTGAGAAGATCACCGTTCGATTACCCACGAGTGCCACGCGGTCTTCACTCACCAGACGTACCGCTCGCGACAACACGAGACGCTCAATATCACGACCCAGCGCCACCAGCTCGTTTGGATCGCGAGCGTGCGACACGCGCACGACGTCTTGTTCGATGATGGGTCCTTCATCGAGGTCCACCGTCACGAAGTGCGCGGTCGCGCCGATGAGTTTTACGCCCCGCTCGTAGGCCTGGTGGTAGGGCTTGGCACCTTTGAACCCGGGCAGGAACGAGTGATGAATATTGAT
>Ga0182030_10027341_pt1 | contig 10266 bp, 8 predicted proteins | sample 812S3MmetaG_FD_121299 | JGI IMG/M metagenome (GOLD analysis project Ga0182030, IMG submission 121299) | Permafrost microbial communities from Stordalen Mire, Sweden - 812S3M metaG (Illumina Assembly) | ecosystem: Environmental > Terrestrial > Soil > Wetlands > Permafrost | place: Sweden... | reverse complement strand
TCCTCGTCAACGCTCATACCACAGAATACTGTCGCCATATAGCCTGCCAGAATCAGCGCAAAGTGCCCTAAGAAGGCAAACATACCATAAAAGCGCTTGGCTTCCGTGGTGCTGGTAATCTCGTTAGCGAACTGCCAGAACAAAAGACCAAGGGCCACCGCTCCCCAAGATTCCGCAAACAGATAGAACGAAGCATAAGACCAGGAACCATAAAGCTCAATAATGTGCTGAAAGTGCGGATGCGCTAATTTCCAAACCGTAATCTGGGCCGGATCCGGATGAAGGAACTCGCGGTTGGGGTGGATATACAAAGCAAAAATCGAGAAAAAGATTAAGAAGCTAGAAATAATGCCGTAAAACAAGGCCTGTTGGGAATATCGGTTCAATAACTTGGCATAAAGGGCCACGAACGCAACCGACAGCGGCAGAATGATCCAGCCTTTCAGAAACGGTATGACTTCCGCCCCACAGCCTGTAATCACCAGCGAATCTTTCGCCACACGCAGTGTTGTATAGTTGAACAACACGCAAAACATCATCATCCCCATAGGGAGAAATTTGGCCATTTCTGAGCCGTGGATAGGCCATAAAAAGGCCCTTAATTTGGAAAAGTTGTTCATAATTTTGCCGCACACCCTAGACATTTACACTATGACATAAAACTGTGTATCCCGACCATCCCTAGTTAACTAAAAAGAGGTCAGCGATATCAAACACATATTTTCACACTTTCCTACATACTTGTTTTCCTTGTGCAAGTATTAAGTTCTATATCTTATGTAATGCTTGATGGCCAAAAAAGCAAGTTTTCATTTCAAAAAACAAGAAATGTGAAGAATTAAGCTTTATACATAACTAGAGATCATGATGCGCATAACTATTTGTTATGACCATAACCACTCTCAAATATTGACAGGGGTGGTAACATCTTCCAGCCTGTCATCCCCGCGAAGGCGGGGATCCAGCGCAAAATGCGTCGCGGAGCGACTCCGTACTATCTATATAGAGCTGCTTCGCAGCACATTATTAGAGCTGGATCCCCGCCTTCGCGGGGATGACAAGCTGGGAGATGTTACCGTCCTATCCACCATTAGGTGAGCGGTTACTTATGACCTTCATGAGAAATCTCATCCTGCATATGCACAGCAGGTATGCCATGATACCCGGCAGCAATGACATTAGAGGTGATCTGCAGCACGGCAGGCAAAGAATGTATGTGCTCTTCCCCTTGCGGACCAGCAAAACGCCACGTGGTATAAATATGATTAACAGGATCCTCGTCATACGCCTTCAATTTGGCTTGCAGTTCGGACACCTCGGCTTGTAGCTCGACCACCTTGACTTGGGAAGCAATTAGCAATGCCTCACTCTCCTGGGCACCTGAGGTATCAGGCCTGATCTCGAGCACCTGAGCTTCTTGTTGGACCCGAAGTTGCTTGCACATCGAGTTCAGATTACCAATAGTTTCCTCTTGGAATGCATTCGCCTTCTTCAGTTTCGCTACCTTCGCTTCCAGCAGCACTACCTTAGCAACGGCGCCTTTATCCATCGTAGAAGGTTCAACAGCCGGACGCAGCTCTGCCGCCCGCTTAAACGCCTCAAGCTCTGCCATCAAGCGGGCATTCTCAGCCAACAGGTTAGAACGTTCCTCTTCAGCCTGTTGCTTCTTAAGTGCCTTTTCTTCAGCTCTCTTTTGGTTTATAGCGCAATCACGCATAATCAAATCGAGTTGTGCATCCTCTGCCAGAACACCGGGTTTATTATCCTCCGACTCACGACATTTCGCCTCAAGTTCATTAATCCGTACTGCCATAGCCATTTTAGCCTCAAAAAACTCCTCAGCATCCTTTTCCAAATTACGAAATTTTTCGTTGGCGGCAGACAACCTCCAATTGGCATCTTCAAGCAATTTTTCCGCCTCTCTAAGCTGCTGGCTCTTTTGAGACAAAAGCAATAATGATGCCTCATTGGCTTTCTTAAGCTCCACAAGGTCACGACCAATACCTTCAGATGTTTCCAACGAGTTCGACAAGAGTGAGTATGCCATACCTTTCTCACTGGCATGCTGTTTCTTGAGCTCTACAATCTGGCGTTCATGCTCTTCCACCGATAGCTGCAGACTCATATTGCCTTGCTGCGCTAGTGTGAGCTCACTCTCCATGCTATAAAGCGCTTCTTTGTACTTAGTATAGACAACCTGAGCTCTAGTAAGTTCTGCTTTCATGCTAGAATTGCCGCTCTGCTCTAAAGCAAGTTCTGCTTCCAGTTTTGCATAGCCACCCTTCAGCTCCTCAACCATTCTGCTAAAGGTCTCGACCTCTTGTCTTTGTTCCTGAAGAGTTTTCTCATGAGCAGCACAAAGATCCTGAATCGCTTTCAATTGCTGTTGATTTTTTTGCTCCTCATCCCGCGCCTTCGCCTCAATTTTATGGACCCGTTGGTCGGCTGCTGACTGGACTTTCCTCACTGTTTCCTTTGATTCAGCTACCGCCGCATCAAAAGCCTTTTGCAGTTCCTTATTGGCTTGATCCATCTCCTTCATACCTAAGTCAATTTGACCCTGGGCAGCCTTCAAATCTGCTTCATTTTTCTTATTCGCTTCCTGGGCCTTCCTTAGACTTTCCAAAAGCATTTGCTCTCTACGTTCAATATGCTCAATGACAACCGCCGGCATTGTATGAGAACTAACCTCCTTATTTCCGCGAAGCTGATAAACGCGCTGTTCTGCAAGCTTGTTAAAATAACGAGGAAATGCAGGTGAAGTGGCCATTATGAGAGCCTCAATAGCGATCTCTGAATGAAGAAGCAGCATCTTAGCGGCTTGCGGATCTGAAATATCATCAAAGCCTGGCAGCATCACGCTAAAATTATCGGAAGTCATATAATCAGCTGTAATCCTCGAGGCCATTCCCATCCTCTGCTTCAAATAAAGATAATTGGCTAACACAGGTTTGTAGCATTTAAGAAACCTACTGAAACAAGCGTTATAGCCGTTGACACACTCTCCAATTTTCTTAAATTCTTCTAACTTACAAGTCTTTAAGTCGGGCATAAGAGGCAACAGTTTCATCAGCATTTCCATACCGGCTACACTTGAAAGAGCACATTCCCTCATACGGAGAGTATGATGCTTGCCATTCTTATGAAAGAATTCCAGTAATTTTGCTTCTAAGTCCTTATTGGTACAGTTCAGCAACACACCATCTGTGGCCACTTCAGACTCTGGACGGGGAGTCCTCATTCTCAACAAACTCAACAAAGCACTATCTTTGGAAAGGATAACTCTAAAATCGTTGTTATCCTCAAATTTCGGCAACAGACCACGGGCGCCCATGATGGCAGAAATAAATTGCCTTTTCATCAATGCATAATAACGAATGACTTCAGACAGCTCCCCGATAATCTTAGCTGCTTTCCCATCTGCAGGAAGAGAATCAGCCTCAGCCCCAAAATCAGATAAAGAATCGATAAGCGCCACGACCGGTAATTCCTCAACCTTGAACATCACAGTTTCTGCAGCCTGAGGCTTGGGCTCAGACTTTCTTTCAACGGCAGGCTCTGGCTTAGCAGACTCTGGCTTATTTGTTGCAGCCGGCTCCGCTTTATTCTGCAAACGCCGCCGCAGTGCCTGCTTTATCAAGCCAGCCCGTCCGTTTTTTGGGCCCGCACAATCTCTGGCGAGATCAGCAAGGCTACGATTACTCACCGCCACAGCCTGAATTTCGAGCACCTCGGGACCCGCCTGTGGGACTGATGATGGATCATTCTTTATTCTATGAGCCATCTCAATTAAGGCTTGATTCCTTGCTATGAGAAAGTTGAGACTTAATCTACCCCAATGCTCATCTATCTGATCTGGGGCCTGAAATCCGTTATGTACAAAATGGCTCACAGCCTTAAGAGGCGTTGGATGGCCAGGAACCTGCCAATTGGAGTTATCGACTGCAGAGGCAGCAGTCTCCCAATTATTAAACTTTCTACTAAATAAGGGTCTTATCAAACTATCAACAATCTCAGACTGAGCCTGAACGGCTTCAGTGCTCGTCTGTTCTAATATTCGCGCTAATTCATCATGACTATGGGCCAGCGGCATACTATTCCCGTCAGCTTCAGCAGAAGCAGTCAGAAAACCACCCAGTAAGCCGTAACACCCAGACAATTCATTAAATTTTATAAAGCTCGCCCTTAAGAACTCTCTCGAGGCGCCCATTTCGACCAAGAATTTCTTCAGATCCGCCCTTCCGGCCGACCCTTCCGATATCTCGAATGTTCTTTTATCAACCACTCCCCTTGCGTCTTCGTTTGTAATCACCATAAACTTGGTCCGCAACGCAGCAGGCAGTTTTCCCTCGTTAAACCGTCCTAGATATATTTCATAAAGACCAATTAGCTTGTTCCCCACATCTGCAGCACTAGTAATGTACTCTTCATGAACCCTATCTTCTTTTTCCGTAATAAATGAATTCAAGGCTGTATCTGATAGCTTTTCCCAACCGGGGGTCTTTGCCACCTGATTCTCGAGCACCCCAACCAGCAGCTGATAATAAGCTGACGCACATAAAGAATTTGTAATTGATAGGCTTAAGAATAAGGACAGAATAACACGGTACATAAGATTCCCTCTATTTTCAGAAAACTGCGACAATATGGCACAAAAGTGCCCAGAAGTGAAGAAAAAGATGGGGGCCTAACAAGAGCTATCCACTAAGTGAATAAATCAGACATCTAGTACTCCGAATCATTAATTCTGCACCAAAGCCCGTTATATCCCGTTATATATAGACGGGCTTGAGGGGCCAAATATGGCTACCCACCCTTCCGATCCCCATCCAACCCCTGCTTCTTAGCATCCGTAATCTGAAACTCATTGATAATCACCTGCCCCACCGTGTCTTTCGGCGTTGCCCCATTAGCCACCTTTTCAATTCTTTTTTTCATCGCCTCGAGTCCCGGCTGCTCGTCCTTATTCCATATCACCGGCAAGATCACATACAGATCATGCAGCACTGCATCCTGAATACGCGGCCCAAACTTCAGCAGGTCCGCAATCTTTGTCTGATCCTTTGGCTCAATAGTGAAGCTGAGGGCATAATACCCCTGCACATCTTCCTTCATGAGTACAGGAATGATCATATTATCCACCTTAAGATCCGTCTGAGGAGCCGTGTTCTCTTTGCTGGCCTTTTCTTCGGCCACGGCGCCCGCCGACATCAAAATGGCTAGCATCAAAACCGCGATTGTTTTTACCATGAGTGTTCGTATCCTAGTTCAGTAATAGGCATTTGATCGCCATGCTCATCGATCAGGTTAATGCGGTTAATAGCCGGCGCAGAACCTTCCTCTGCTTTCAACCCTAAGTGTCCAATACATGTGATAGGCACCGAATAACGCTGAGCCAGATACTCGATGTGATCTGCTTCCCCAGGGGATGCTGCAAAGATCAGCTCGTAATCATCCCCACCGGACAGAAGCATCTGATAAAACGCCGTCCTGTCATCAGGCGTCGTATCCTTCAGCATTTTTTTAACAGCCTTGGAAAAAGGAATTCTATCCACTCGAACATAAGCCTCCAACCCAGAAGCCTGACAAATCAGATCCAGATCCAGCAAGAACCCATCGGAAATATCCGTGGCCGCATGCACCACATTCCCCAGATTCTGAGCCAGCACATGACGAGGCGTCGGCACACAAAAGCGGCGGATAAGGAAAGCCTTGTCCGCATCACTTAAGTCCCCATATTCACCTTGCAAGACCTTTAAACCCAAGGTTGCATCCCCTATGGTACCGGTCACATAAATGCGATCACCTGAATGCGCCCCGCTGCGGGTAATAGCACCCCCTTCGGCCACATCACCGATAGCGGTCACAGATATATTGAGCGGCCCCTCAGATTCATTAATGTCGCCACCTAACAGGCTCACCCTATAGTTTTGATTATCCTCACCCAGGCTCGCAAAAAAGCGTTTGAGCCAATCCTCGGTTATGGAACTTCCCATGGTCAAACATAAAGTGTACCCAATAGGATGCGCGCCCATAGCGGCTAAATCAGACAAATTAACTCTTAAGGCTTTCTTGGCAAGGCTTTCAGGTGTATCGGAGCTCAGAAAATGGGTGCCCTCAACGATGGCATCGGTGGTCATGACTAGCAGCTTACCCGCTGGAAATTCCAGGACAGCTGCGTCATCTTCACAATCCAGTTCAATAGGTTGGAGATTAGTCAAGGGTGCAATATAGGTTCGGATAATGTCACGTTCGGTCAGCCGCCCACGAGTCGTATGAGACTTAGAAGTTTCCTCCACCTTCGTCTTCCCAGTTTGGTAATTCACTCGTGTCATAGTCCTTCCTGAAGTCTCTTATTTTAGCCTCAGGCTCGTCTTTCATCTTCAACCCCAGGACATGAGCCACGTGGTCGAGAACACCATTGACAAACCCTGGCTCTCTGGCCGAGAAAAACTCTCGGGCCACATTTATATACTCGTCGATTATGACCGCAGCTGCAAGACCTTTATCCATTAAAAATTCACCACACCCAGCCCGCATAGTCGCCCGCAATACCGCATCAAGGCGCCCGATGGACCAGTTACTTGGCAGACTTTCCACAATAAGTTTGTCCACATCTTCCAAACGATCCGATGTCTCTCGAACGATTTCTGCAAAGAGCTCACGATTCACAATAAGCTCATTTCCCTGGTCTGGATTGACGTGAAGACGGTAATCAAGAAATTCTTTAACGACAGAATCAGCACCCCTGTCAGCAAGCTCAATCTGATACAAAGCCTGAACCGCCGCAAGCCTGGCAGCATGATTGCCCTTATGGTTTATCCTATTTTCTGACATTTGCACTACCCTATTGTTGACTCATTCCACCATTCTTATAGTATAATATATGTTGATTAACAATTGGTTTAAAAGAGGTAAAAAAAAGAGAACCGTCTGACTTACCCATTCGGCTCAAGGAGAAAACCATGAAGTATCTACGATCCATCTGTCTAGCTACATGCCTCATCTCAACGACCCTACAAGCATCCAACCGAGCGGATGATTTCCAACAAAAACCCAAAGTAACCGCCATAAACGATCAGCAAAGTCCACTAGAATCTCTGGTGCCCTACTATAGCAATCCGCTAGATCCTTACTATAGTTACGTCTCAATCCCCATGCACCGTACCTGGCAAAAAGTTCAATCGTCTGAGGACACACTATACTTACTAGAATTATGCGGACATCTCATTGTTTTTGATATGCTCTGGTCCGTACTAAACGAGTAAATTCCAGGCAATATGGGCTTCTTCGCCAACAAGCACAAAATTGCGCCTACATGCTCAAATTCAGCATTTACTTTTGGATGCGGCTGTGACTATAGTCTTTGGGTAAATTTGTAAAACTAACTAAGGGGAGAATCTCATAATGATACAAACATCTGTTACACTACTGGCTCTGTCAGGACTCATGCTTCTGGCAGAACCCGCACTGGCGTCCAAGGATACTGCAACTAAGGCCAAGGATACGGCAACCAAAGAAAAGGCTGCTCCTGAGGCTAAGCATTGCCCGAAGGAAATCACCGACAAGCAAATCGAAGAGTTTATGACGCATAAGAAAGCGACCATCAACAACGTAGAATTCCACGTCCGCCCTAAATTCGACAAGTTCGCAGGCAAATCCTACACGGAACACCTCAAACATGACAAAAAGCTTGCAACGATCAGTTTAAAGAGCGAAAAAGTCAGAGGCGACAAGGCTGTATGCATTTACACATACACCTACATGAAAAAGAAGGAAGGCTCTGACAAAGAAACAGAACGCAAGGGCCGTATCCGTACCTACACCATGCTACAAGGCCCTGTAGCAGAAGCAGAAAAAAAGCAATAAACTACAAGGCGTTATGAATTATTTGGGCCATCTCACCTGTGTGGGATGGCCTTTATCATTGAGTTCGGCGCGTAAACGATTTATAAATGTCATAAGTACATACGAGGATCAAACATGCAAATATGCGTTTTAAAAGAGCGGCGGGCCCATGAAATGCGCGTGGCAGCCACTCCTGAGACGGTCAAAAAACTCGTCTCTATGGGACACAAAGTAACCGTCGAATCTGGCGCGGGCGCCGAATCGTCGTTCCCGGACAGTGCCTACAAAGACGCAGGCGCCACCATCGCTAAGGGCCCCGCAGAAGCCTTGAAAGGCGCCGACGTCGTCTTCAAAGTCCAACGCCCCATGTCCAAGAGCGAAGACCAGGACGAAATGACGGATCTTCCCAAGAATGCATGTCTGATCGCCATTTTGGATTCCCTGACTGAGACAGCGCAAATCGACATCTATAAGTCTAAAAAGATTAAGGCCTTTGCCCTTGAACGCGTGCCCCGCATAACCCGCGCCCAAAGCATGGACGTCCTTTCGTCTCAAAGCAACCTGGCCGGTTATCGAGCCGTCATCGAAGCCGCTCAAGAAATCCCCCGAGCCTTCCCAATGATGATGACAGCCGCCGGCACCATTGCCCCTGTCAAAGTACTCATCCTAGGCGCCGGTGTGGCCGGCCTACAAGCCATTGCAACCGCAAAACGCTTGGGCGGTGTTGTCTCTGCCTTTGACGTGCGCAAGGTCGCCAAAGAACAGGTTGAAAGCCTCGGCGCCAGCTTCGTAGAAGTCGATAACGAAGAAGACGCAGAAACCTCTGGTGGCTATGCCAAAGAGACATCCAAAGAATATCAAAAGAAGCAAGCGGACAAAATCCACGAATCCCTCAAAAAAGCAGATGTGGTAATCACAACGGCTCTGATTCCTGGTAAACCCGCACCACAATTAATTACGGACGCTATGATCAAGGATATGAAACCCGGATCTGTTATCGTCGACATGGCAACATCTGCCGGCGGCAACGTCGCAGGCAGCAAGGCCGACAAGGTTGCAAAGGTTCACGATGTTAAGATCATCGGCTATTCCAACCTAGCCAGCCGCATCGCCTCCGACGCCAGCGCCCTTTATGCCCGCAACCTCTTAAGGTTCTTTGAACTGATCAGCGATGAAAAGGGTAACTTAAAAATTGACCAAGAAGATGAAATCATCAAAGCTTGCTTAATAAGCTAAAAGGAAACGAGATATGGACTTCGATTCATTAAAAGAAATTATGAAAGGGCTTGGCCAACAAGCGGACCAGCTCCTTGACCAGCTCAAACAAGCACAAGGCGCCGTGGACCAACTCGCCACCACCCACACAGACCACCTGGCCATGTCACCCTTCATGATGGGCCTGACGGTGTTTATGCTCGCAGTGTTCGTGGGCTATTACGTCGTCTGGCGGGTAACCCCTGCCCTGCACTCGCCGCTGATGTCGGTCACCAATGCCATCTCCAGCGTAATCATCGTGGGCGCCCTGATCGCAGCTGGCCTACCCACCGTTGGCGCATCCAAAATATTCGGCTTCATCGCCGTGACCCTAGCCTCCATCAACATCTTCGGCGGCTTCATGGTCACACGACGGATGCTGGAGATGTTTAAGAAGAAAGAGAAGTAAGTAACGAACTGATGGTCAGGGCAGTGTTTACATGACCCAGTTTGTCATCCCCGCGAAGGCGGGGATCCAGCAAAACGAAGTGCTGCAGAGCAGCTCTATATAGACTATATAGAGTCGCAAAGCGACGCTTTTTAGTACTGGATCCCCGCCTTCGCGGGGATGACAAACTGGGGTGAATGATTGCCCAACGAAGAACCGCTCGCGCGGCGTTAAAAAGAAAGACAATTAAGGAGAACTAAATGCTCGGCCCAAACTTATCCGCCTTTTTCTATTTAATATCGTCATTCTGTTTCATTATGGCGCTGAAAGGCCTATCCTCAGCAGAATCATCCCGCCAGGGTAACCAGTTTGGTATGGCAGGTATGGCATTAGCCATTGTAACAACGATCTTGGGCCCCGGCATTGAAGGCTATAGCCTCATCGTCCTCGGCATCATCATCGGTGGATCCATCGGCGCCTACATCGCCAGAACCATTGCCATGACCGCCCTTCCCCAGCTAGTCGCTGCATTCCACAGCCTAGTCGGCCTGGCAGCCGTTATGGTAGCCGCCGCAGCCCTTTGGTCACCGGATGCATTCCATATAAGTTTAGCTGGCGAAATCCACCGCTCCAGCCTGATAGAGATGGCCCTGGGTACAGCTATAGGTGCCATCACCTTCACCGGCTCTATCGTAGCCTTTTCCAAGCTACAAGGCCTGGTGAGTGGTCAACCTCTCGTCTTCCCGTTCCAACATCTGATTAACGCAGTCATTGGC
>Ga0182030_10027339_pt1 | contig 10266 bp, 7 predicted proteins | sample 812S3MmetaG_FD_121299 | JGI IMG/M metagenome (GOLD analysis project Ga0182030, IMG submission 121299) | Permafrost microbial communities from Stordalen Mire, Sweden - 812S3M metaG (Illumina Assembly) | ecosystem: Environmental > Terrestrial > Soil > Wetlands > Permafrost | place: Sweden... | reverse complement strand
GGCCGTCGCCGCGCACCTGACGGACCCCGACGCCGAAATCCCGCCCGGCGAATTGAAGCGCCTCTCCGAGCTGATCAGCGAAGCCAAACTCAAGAAGCCATGATATGAATGTGCCGCACGATGCAAATCATTGGCAGATTTTACTCGCGCAGGCCGGGCCGGCCGCGCTGGATGCGGTTCTCAAAAGCGTGCTATTGCTGGCCTTGGCGGCGCTGGTGACGGGCGCAATGCGGCGCTGTTCGGCTGCCGCGCGGCATCTGGTATGGCTGCTGGCCGTCGCGGGCCTTTTCGCGCTGCCCGGCCTCTCGTGGACATTGCCCGGCTGGAACATCCTGCCGCGCTGGATGAGCGTGCAGGCCGGCGTGCCAGCCCCGGCGCAAAACCAATCGCACGCCATCGCGCCGATTGCACGGGACCATGGCCCCCATCTGACCGATCGGTCGGATCAGACGGATAGGACGGATAGGACGGATGGGACCTATATGACTGAGCGGCCTGAACGCCCAACAACGCCGACAGGCCATTCGGCCAATCCACTCGCGAATGCTTCCCCGGCTCCCCAAGCGCAGGGCGTCCCAATTATGGCGCAGGCCGCTTCGCCCGTGCGCTTCAGCGCCGGCGAGTTGTGCCTGGCCGCCTGGCTGGCCGGTTTCGCGGTTGTCCTCTTGCGCACTGTGACGGGCCTGGCCGGTTTGTGGCATCTCGAACGCGCCTCCCGCCTGGAAAAGTCCCTGTCCTGGCTGGAACTGCTGCAAAAATTGGCGCGCGGCCTGGGACTGGGGCGTCCAGTCGCGCTGCTCAAAAGCCATCGCCGCCGGATGCCAATGACCTGGGGCGTGTTGCGTCCGAGGCTGTTGCTGCCGGAAACCTCGGAAGCGTGGCCGGAGGAGCGGCGGCGCGTGGTGCTGCTGCACGAACTGGCTCACGCCTGGCGCTGGGATTACGCCACCAACCTCCTCACCCGCCTGGCCTGCGCCGTCTGGTGGTTCAACCCCCTGGTCTGGCTGGCCGCGCGCCGAATGGCCGCCGAACGCGAGCGCGCCTGCGACGACATCGTCCTCAACCACGGCGCCAACCCGGCCGAATATGCGGAGCAACTTCTCGAGATCGCCGCCGGATTGCGTCCCGGCGGATGGGCGGAACCCGCTGGCATCGCCATGGCCCGCCCCACCAAACTCGAAGCCCGCCTCCGCGCCATCCTCGACGCCAACCGCAACCGCGCCGCCCTGACCCGCGCCGCCGTCTTTTCCGCATTGTTAATCTTGACAGTCATCCTCATTCCCGTCGCGATGATGAAGGCTGCGCCGGCGTCCTCAAATCCCCAATCTCCAATCCCCAATCCCCAATCCGCAAAACCTCCCGAAACCATCCTTGCCGAACTGCGCAACATCCTGCCCGAAGACTGGACCTGCACGTTGAACCGGAAGCCGGGGAAAGTGGCATGGTCAGAAGGTCAGTTTAAGGAGCCGCTTTTTCGCATTGATTTCACGAACTTGAACATTTCGTTCAATACTAATCCTTCCCCGCCTCATGGACTGCGCGGGCCGCCTCATCCCGGTCTGCCGCTCTATTTCCTTCCGGTGACGGAAGAGGACCGGGTTCATTGGGAGAATTATGGCGGCTCACTGTTCCGGCGATTTGCCGAAACGCCAGACTATTTTGTGGTGACCGATCCGCGGGATCTTAACGGCGGCGTGTTCAGTGTAATCGGGCAACGATCCGTCGAGCCGTTGTTTCGTGCTTTGGAAACGTATTTTGGAAAACTGGCCTATGAGAAAACCGGAGGCTTTTTGCGAGTGCATGGACAGGCGACCACCGGGCTGACCAGCGACAGCGGCTTCGCCGGTCAGGCGGTGGACGATCAAACCGGCAAGCCCATCAAGGAATTTACACTGGAATTCAGCACTAATGATCCAACAATTCCTGGCGGCCGTCTGGTCACTGCGAGGAACGCCGTGCTGCGAGAGGCAAGCACGTTCTTTGGCGGGCGGTTCGCCCTTGAAGGCAGAAATTATACAATGGGACCTCTCCCAGACATAGGACTGACCTTTAACGGAGATCAGTGGTGGGAAAAGGGGCAAAAAGTCTGGCCGCAAGTTCACGCGGAAGGTTACTTGACAGAGCCGATGACGACCGAGCCGGTCGTCTGGCCCGTCAAACTCACCAACCTAATGGTCCGCCTGAAGCGCCCTGGCGCCTCCCCCCAACCCGCCACCAACAACCCCGCGCCGTCATCCGCAAATCCGAAATCCAAAATCCAAAATCCGCAATCGAATGCCGCGCTCGCGCCGGGGGCAACGGCGGACGGACTGTACGCGGCGGGCTTTAAACCGGAGAAATCGGAAATCACGGTGGGGGAGCCGATTTATCTGGAGTTCGACCTCACCAATATGGCCAGCAGAACGATTCTTCTGGCTGTTGGAGGCGCTCAATGGGGGCTGGCCGGGCCTTACAGAATCGAGGCTTTCGACGCCAAGGGAGACAGAATCCCGGACATGTACGGCGATGGGAACCATGCATACTCACAAGTAACAGGGGCCACAGCCATCGAGTCAGGCCGCGTTTTCAGGGACAGGATTTATCTGCCGAAGTTCATAAAGCTCGAAAACCCCGGCGAAATCACGATCGTCGCAAGCCGCAAGATTTCTTTATACGGGGCGGTGCCTGATTTTGCCGCTTATAATTCGCAAGGCTCGATTGGTGGTGACGTGCAGAGAGTCAATGTCATTTCTGACTTCCCTGGTGATCGCGGCTACACACTCTGGCAATATGAAATCACCAGCCAGTTTGAACTCATGGTGCAACCCGCCGACCCGGAGCGGCTCTTGAAGCGCGCGCTGGAGTTGGTGGCAGGATTTGACAAGATAGGCGCCGAGGATTTGGCCGGCAACACAAACACGCGAACCGTGTTGGGAGGCAACGTCGAGGCCCGGAGCAAGGCGCCTTCAGGCTGGTGGTTCGACACAACCAATGAGGAAGTGCGGTGGATCGTCAAAGAGATTTCAGATATCGGCGACAGGCGGATCATCCCGGAACTGGAGAAGCATTTGGCAGACCCCAGCCTGAAAATCCGCTATGCTTGCGTGAGGGCGCTGTGCGCCCTGGGGGAACCGTTGCGGCCCGAATGGATCGTGCCTCTTATCCAGTCAAGGCGTTGGGCACTCATGGACGACCCGGAAACTTTTGCGCAGGAACATGGAGGAACCAATGCGGCGAGTTTGCTGATTGAGTGCATGGAGTTGTCGAATCCATCCGCCATCAATATTTGGAATTTCCGTCTATATAATACCATCCAGGCTCTTCATATCCCCGAATTGGATGGCCCCTATAATTACTCAGGCTCCCGCTATGGCTCCGACCCAAATCAGGAAGGCACCCCGCAGGAAATCCAGCAAAACGCGGCGACACTCAAGAAGTTCCGAGATTGGCTCAAAACGCACCCGCTGCCGACTCCAAGCGCAGCATCCGAAGTGCAAAGTGCGACCAGCCTGGCCATTGCAACCCCCGCGTCCTCAAATCCGCAATCCCCAATCCCCAAACCGCAATCGGACTGGGGCGATGCGGTCGAGGGGGTTTCCGTGCAATTGCATACCGACCGTATCGTCTGGACGCTCGGCGATGATGTCACCCTAAAGTTCAGTCTGCGCAACCAAGGGCCGCGCAGTTTCAGCATGATATTAAGGGACGTATTGGGAGAATTGGAAGTGGACGGCGTTTGGTTTCATTGGGTGGGAGGCGGTTCGCTAGTACCCAGGCAGTTCACGCCCGGCCAACAATTCGACAATCTGCCGATCCGTTTTACCACAAGTTGGCAGGACAAGGATGGACGGTTCTTGCGCCTTACACCTGGCCGGCACACCATCCGCTATGCCTATCCTCTACAGCCAAGAACGCCCATCAGCCCCCTCAGCAACCCGGTGGAGATCGAAGTCCGAACCTACGTGCCCCCCGGGGGCTGGCCGTGGAAAGGGGCGGATTCAGCCGGAAGCAATTTGTGGTCGCACTGGTTGCTGCAACCCAGAAATTGGCAGGATATGCCCGGAACCCCCAATTTGCGGACGGTGGAAGAGGCGGTGAAGTATGTCCTCAATGAAGGTTCAGTTTTGAATTACGAAAGTCCCGATTTCGCCCGGAAGCGGGCTGACCTGACACTGCCATCCGGGCGGAAGGTCACGTCGGATGCGGCGGAGGGCTTGATTACGTCCGCCTTTGTGCCTTTTGGAAAGCAGGCAATTCCGGCTCTGATTGAGTTGCTGGATAATGACGCCGAGTACGCCCGGGCTGGGGCCTTCTTATACATTCAAATAATTACCGGGCGCAACGATGCGCGCTACAATCCGGGTTTTTCAAAAGCGGATCGGCGGCAGAGTGTGCAAGCCTGGAGGGCTTGGTGGGAGAAGAACAAGGACAACCCGAGACTCGATTACCTGCCGACAGTGGTTGTTGACGCGGCGGATTGGGATGCCGCCCCGGCGCAATCCGCAAAAAGCCCCGAGACCATCCTTGCCGAACTGCGCAACATCCTGCCCGAAGACTGGACCTGCCAATTGACTCTCACCCCGGGCGCGGGGGAGGATCGGTACGGGATGGGTTCGAACATTGTGGTTTCGAGTGCGCTGGTGTGGAACACGCTCTTTTGCATTGATTTCACCAACGCCAACATCTCGTTCGCGAATTATCCCATGGGCGGCAGCGGCTGGCCTCTTCCACCGCATCCCATTGTGCGGCTCTACTTCCTGCCGGCGGCGGACAAATCATCGCTGCCGCTGGCGAAGCCCGGTTACCATATAGGAGTCGGAGACCCCATGGCTTTTGCCGAACTGGATGGCTATCGCGTGGCAACCACTTTGCTTGACATCAATCGCGCCAAGGGCGGAAACCTTTGTTCACGATCCACCGCGCCCCTGGGATACTCCCTGGAGAAGTACTTTGGAAAATTCACCGGCGATGCTATGCGCGACATTCTCGGAATAACTTTGGAAGCCCCCGACGGGCTGACGACCGGCAGCGGCTTCGCCGGCCAGGTGGTTGACGATCAAACGGGCAAACCGGTCAGAGAATTCACCGTAGAATATGATTACAGAGGTCCACCGACGAACGATCCCTTCCTGCCAAGTCACAAAATCGTGTTCTTTGGGGGGCGGTTTATGTTGCAGTTCCAGCTGACCGATCCCGTCTGGGAAGAGGTGGAGTTTGTCGGCAGCGGCTCGAGATTTACAGGCGGGACGGAGTGGACGTCAGGCCAAAAACTCCGGCTCCAAGTCAGTGCGAACGGTTACCTGACAGAGCCGATGACGACCGAGCCGGTCGTCTGGCCCGTCAAGCTCACCAACGTAATAGTCCGCCTGAAGCGCGCCGCCCCATCCCCCCAACCCGCCACCAACAACCCCGCGCCCGCGCCTACAGGTCCTTAATCCGCAATCCATCATGGGTTGAGACGGGGATTTCTTTTACATCAAACCCTATTTTGTTCTCCGTAGCACAAAATAAAGTTGGCACATTACGAGATTGATGCCTATTATGACGCGTTTATGAAATCGTCCACCTTAAACGTCCGGTCGTATGAGAGAGCGCGTCCCAAAGAGCAGAGCTACATCGCGCAGCGTTGATTCCGGGCCGGCCCATTATCGCAGAGGCCCGCCTTCGGCGGGCTTGTCCTCAAAAATGCGGGCGGCAGTGGACAGGCACGTGCCAGTGGGATATGAGGACGATACGGGGTTCCATTACGGCCCAATCCCCCGCAAATCGTAGCCGAAGACCTACTCCGCCTTCTTCCCTGAACCTTCGGCCTTCTCCCCCTTCTGGGGTTTCTCGGACTTTTCCGCTTTCGCGGGTTTTTCCGGCTTTTCGGGCTTGTCGGTCTTCTCCGGCTTTTCTGCCTTGGGAGCGCGCGGCTTCCTTTCGGGACGGGCGCCGGCCTCGGCCGATTCAGGGGCGGCGGTTCCCTCGCTGCGGACGGTTTCAGCGCGGCGATGCCCGCGCGATTCGGTCCGGGCGCGCGATTCCTTGCCTTCACCGGGAGCGGCATGCGGCGCCGCGGCGGGCGCGGCCACTGGCGTCGTGCTCTCGACGCGCACTTTCAAGGGCGCGGTCACTTGCGCATGGAGGCGAAGCTCGACGGTGTGCTCGCCCAGGGCCTTGATCGGGTGTTCCAGATAAATCTTCCTCTTCTCCAGCACGATGTCGAACTGCGTCTTCAACTGGTCTGCAATCATCCCCGCCGTCACCGTGCCGAACATCTTGCCGTCCTCGCCCGTCTTGACCGCAATGACGGCGATGAGATTGGACACGCTCTTGGACAGCTCGGTCATGGTGCTGAACTCGTGGGCCTCGCGCTCCCCGCGCCGGTGCTTGAGCGATTCAATGCGCTTCTTGTTGGTCGCGCTCAAAGGCACGGCCAAGCCCTGGGGAATCAAGTAATTGCGCGCGTAGCCGGCGGCGACCTTGACCTGGTCGGATTCTCCGCCCAGGCCGACAATGTTTTGGATGAGGATAACTTCGGTTTTTGCCATAAATGGATCGGGGGTTTGAGACCGGACGCCAGGGCAACAACCCATGGTTCCGGGTAAATGTGTTAAAAGGGCACGTCGTCTTCTTCGGGCGGCGGTTCGCCATTATCCGGCGGGCTTGCTGCGGCGGCGGGAGCGGCGGGTTTGGCCGGGGCAGCGGCGGGCCTGTGGGCCGATTCGCCGGACGGCACTCCGCCTCCGCCTGCGCCTGCATCGGGGCCTTTGGAATCAATGAAGGAGAAAGATTCCAAAACGACTTTGAGTTTGGACACCTTCTGGTGGGTGTTCTTGTCTTCCCAACTGTCCAGTTTGAGCCGGCCTTCCACCAGGAGCGGCCTGCCTTTGCGCATGTATTGGCCAATGACTTCGGCTTGCCGTCCCCAGACGTCAACATCCACGAAGGTCACTTCCTCCTTGTTTTCTCCGGATTCGCTTTTCCAAGTGCGGTTGATGGCCATGCCAAGCTTCACCACCGCCGTTCCCTTTGGCGTGTATCGCAGTTCCGGATCGCGTGTCAGGTTCCCCGCGATGATGACTTTGTTGAAGTTGGCCATAACACCTCCAGCCGCCCTACGCCGCCACCGGGATTGCCGCCGCCGGCTTGGGCGCGGCGGCCTTGGTGAAGAGGACGCGGAAAATCTCCTCGTTGTTGACAAAGCGGTGCCGCAGCTTGGCCACCCCGGCAGGGTCGCTCTCGAACACAATGTTGACGTAGAAGCCGGAACTGTGCTTGCGGTCGGCCACGCGGGTGAAGGTCTTCTTGTCCATCTTTTGAATGGTCTCGACCTTGCCCCCCGCCGCGGCGATCTCGGCGGAAATTTTGTCAATCGTTTCCTTCAGCGCTTCTTCGCGCGCGGCGCTGTTCAATATAAACAATCCTTCGTAACGTTTCACTATTTTCCTTTTGGCAGCGGGGCCGGCGCGGCCCCATTAAAATTATTCATTGCTTGCTTCATTCCCGCGTCCAGCCAGCATTCCACCTGCCGGCAGGCGCGGTCCAATACTTCTTCCACGGCCGGGCGTTCGGCGGCGGCAAACTGGCCCAGCACATAATTGCTGATCTGCCGCCCGTCCTCTTCCCGCCGCCCGATTCCCAACCGCAGCCGCGGATACTCCCGCGTCCCCAACTGCGCCTCCACCGATTCCAATCCATGATGCCCGCCGCTGCTCCCTTCACCCCGCAGCCGGATTTGCCCCAACGCCAAATCCGCGTCATCCACCACCACGAGCATTTGCGCGGCAGCCACGCGATAGAACCCGCGCAACGCGCCCACCGCCTCCCCGCTCGCGTTCATAAACGTCTGCGGCTGGCACAGGATAATCCGATTCTCACCCCGTTCAAGCCGCGCCACGCGCGAACGAAACTTCCTCTCCACCACCCACGAACCCCGCCAGCGCGACACCAGTTGCGCCACCAGCATGAACCCGATGTTGTGCCGGGTGCCGGCGTATTCCCGGCCGGGATTCCCCAATCCCGCGATAAGATATAAATTGTCCATGCGGCGCGCGCTTGCAGCGGCGCTCCATGAGCGCCGCAATTTGTTGCGCCACCAATTTGCTTACTTCTTTCGCTCTGGCTTCCCGCCCTTCTTCTCTCCCTTTTCGGGAGCGGCGGCAGCGGCCTTCTCCCCCGGCTTGGCGGCGCCTTTTTCGCCCGGCTTGGCCGCGGCGGCTTTCTCGCCAGGTTTGAGAGCAACCTTCTCCCCCGGCTTGGTGGCGGCCTTCTCGCCCGGTTTGCCGCCCTTCTCCTCCACTGCGGCTTCCCCTTCCTCGCCCTCTTCCTTCTTCTCCTTGATCATCTCCACTTCGCCAACAGGCGCGGTCGCGGCTTCCAGCGCGGCGGCTTCCTCCGCCTCCGAGATCGGCGCGGCGACGGACAGGACGGAAATGTGCTTGTCGCCCAGAATTTCAACTCCGGCCGGCGGCTTGATGTCGCCGATGTGAATGGCCTGGCCGATTTCCAGAAGGCTCACATCCACCACCAAGTTCTCCGGCAAATCCTTCGGCAGGGCGCGTACTTTCAGTTTGAACAGCACGTGTTCCAGCGTTCCGCCGGCCTTCACGCCCGCGGCTTCGCCCAGACCCTCGACGGGCACCAGGAGCGTGACCTTTTCGTTCTCGGCGACCTCGTGCAAATCAATATGCAGCACCTGGTTGGAGAGAACGTGATGCTGGATGTCCTGGACGATCGCCAGCCGTTTGGGCTTGGGATCCCCCTCCACTGTCAGGTTCAGCAGCACGTTTTCGGACGCGGCGCCATGGACGACATCCCGGATGTCCAGGAGCTTGATCTCCAAGTTCTGGGGCGGGTTGAGTTTCCCGTAGATGACCGCGGGGACGCGACCGGACGCGCGCAAGGATTTGGAACCGGCCCGCCGGCCCAACGTGCGCGGAAACGCATTTAAAGCAACAGATTTCATGTGTCAAAATTCCATATTATACTACTTCGCCGGCCAGCGCCAGCCCAACTTTACTCACCATTTCACCGACTCACTTATTCCATGACTCATCCCTGTCCTTTCCCTCCGCCTAACTCGTCCGTCCGCCCTTGAATTCAAACAGCGATGTTACCGACGAATTGCAGTTAATTCGCTTGATCGCCTCGCCGAGCAACCCCGCCACCGACAGCGTCGTTATGTTCAATCCCTTTATCGCCGGGCGTAGGACAGTATCAGTCGTTATCAATTCGTCAATGCAAGAATTTCGCAGCCTCGCGATCCCGATCTCGTTCAAAATCGCGTGCGACACGCAGGCGATGATCTTTTTGGCCCCTTTCTTCTTCAGCAGCGTCGCCGCGTTGACGAGCGTCGAGGCGGTTTCCGTCAAGTCATCCACCAGCAGCACGTTGCGCCCGCGGATTTCGCCGATGACCGCTATCGCCTCAGTCTCGTGGGCGTTCTTCCGCCGTTTGGCCACGATCGCCAGCCCCGCTTCCAGCACCTGCGAATACGCGTGCGCCATCTTCAATCCCCCCACGTCCGGGCTGACCACCACCAAATTCGGAATCCGCAGCTTCTTCAAATACTCATACATCACCGGCGCGGCATAAAGATGATCCACTGGGATGTCGAAAAACCCCTGGATTTGCTGCGCATGCAAGTCCATCGTCAGAATCCGGTTCGCCCCCGCGGCCACCAGCAAGTTCGCCACCAGCTTCGCCGTGATCGGCACCCGCGGCTGGTCCTTCCGGTCCTGCCTCGCATATCCGTAAAAAGGCAGCACCGCCGTGATCCGCGACGCGCTCGCCCGCCTCACCGCGTCCATCATGATGAACATCTCCATCAGGTAATGGTTCGTTGGCGGGCTGGTGGACTGCACAATATACACATCCTCCCCCCGGACATTCTCCTCGATCTTGACGAACGTCTCGCCATCGGGAAAGGCGGTGACAGAACACTTGCCCAGCTCCATGCCGATGGAGGTGGTGATGCTTTTCGCCAGCGGGATATTTGACGTGCCGCAAAAAATTTTCACAGATTTGACTATGCTAAAAAAATAAAGCCACCTTCAAGGCGGCTCAAATGTGGCGTTAGTGTAACAACCCCCATCGATCCCGCAAGCCTTTTCCTTTCGGCGCAATGGTGACCCCACCAGGAATTGAACCTGGATCACAAGTTTAGGAAACTCGTGCTCTATCCGTTTGAGCTATGGGGCCGGCCCCCATCCATTCTACCAACGCCCCCGCGCTCCGCAAGAACCAACCCGGCCCGCATGGACTCGAGATTGGAGCGGGTGAAGGGAATCGAACCCTCGTCTC
>Ga0182030_10027338_pt1 | contig 10266 bp, 8 predicted proteins | sample 812S3MmetaG_FD_121299 | JGI IMG/M metagenome (GOLD analysis project Ga0182030, IMG submission 121299) | Permafrost microbial communities from Stordalen Mire, Sweden - 812S3M metaG (Illumina Assembly) | ecosystem: Environmental > Terrestrial > Soil > Wetlands > Permafrost | place: Sweden... | reverse complement strand
TTCCCTTCAAACCTTTTGTCCCGGTCCACCGGAACTGGGCGAGATACCCGAGCGTCAAAGTTTAGCGTTGTTTGGGGGGTGTAACCCTCCCGCCTTTCTTCTTCTTGTTTTTGCCGCCACCGCCTCGAACGGGCTGGGCGGACTTCATTCCCGCGCCCAATGCCTCGAATCCGGGGGGCAGCGAGTCCGCGCGTTGCGCCTTCGCCGCCATGTTCGCCATTCGTCCCATGCCGCCCGGCATCGAGCCGGCGCTCATCTGGCGCATCATCTTTCGCATCTCGTTGAACTGCTTCAAGAGTTGATTGACCGCGCTCACCGTCGTACCCGATCCGCGAGCGATGCGCGTGCGCCGCGATCCGTCGATGATCACCGGTTCGCGCCGCTCGCGCTTGGTCATGGACTGGATGATCGCCTCGACCTTGTTCAACTCGCCCTCGTCGACGTTGCTGGCGGCCGAACGCATCTCCTTGGTGACACCCGGCATCATCTTCATGATCCCGCCCAGTGAACCCATCTTGCGGACCTGATTCATCTGGGCGAGGAAGTCATCGAGCGTGAAGGTCCCACTCATCATGCGTCCGGCGCCTTCGGCGAGGACGTCGGAGTCCATTCGCTGTTCGGCCTGTTCGATCAAGGAGAGCATGTCGCCCATGCCCAAGATCCGTGAGGCCATGCGGTCCGGGTGGAAGAGGTCGAAGTCCTCCATCTTCTCGCCGGTCGACGCGAACACGACCGGTCGCCCGACGACGCCCCGTGCCGAGAGCACGGCGCCGCCGCGCGCGTCGTAGTCCAACTTGGTGACGATGATGCCCGAGAGCTCCAACGTCTCGTGGAAGGCCCGCGCCGTGACGACGGCGTCCTGGCCGGTCACCGCGTCGATGACCAGGAACGTGTAGTGCGGCGACGTGGCCTTGCTGATCGAACGCACCTCGTCCATCAACGCCTCGTCAATCGAGAGTCGACCGGCGGTGTCGATGATGACGACGTCGCGTCCGAGTCGCGTCGCCTCTTTCAGTCCGCTGCGCGCGACGTTGATCGGGCTCGTGGGCTCGGAGAAGACGTCCACGCCGACCTGCGCGCCGAGGACGCGCAGCTGTTCGACGGCCGCCGGTCGCTGGAGGTCGGCCGCGATCAGATAGGGCTGGCGACCCTGCTGTTTGAACCACGCGGCCAACTTCGCCGCGGTCGTCGTCTTGCCGGCGCCCTGGAGGCCGGCCAGCAGGATGACCGTCGGCGGCTTCGAGGCGTACGTGACCTTGAGGGCCGATCCCCCGAGCACTTCGATCAACTGTTCGTGGACGGCCTTGATGACCTGTTGGCCCGGTGAGAGGCTCTGGCTCAACGCCTCGCCGCTCAATCGTTCGCGCACGGCGTCGAGGAACGCGCGTACGACGCCGAGTTCGACGTCGGCCTCTAAGAGCGCCGCACGGACTTCGCCCAGGGCCTCGTCGAGGTCGGCCTCACTCAGACGTCCGCGCGAGCGCAGCGACGTGCCGAGTCGCTCGAATCGTTCGCTCAGGGCATCAAACATGTGCTCACGCTACCGCTGGGTGTCGAGCAGCGAATCGACGAAGGCCTCGGGATCGAAGGCGATGAGGTCGTCGACGCCCTCGCCGACGCCCACGTACTTGACCGGTATTCCCAGATCACGTTCGATGGCGACGACGATTCCGCCGCGCGCAGTCCCGTCGAGTTTGGTGAGCACGATCGCCGTCACGTCGGCCGCGGCGAGGAACTCTCGCGCCTGGCTCAACGCGTTCTGACCCGTCGTCGCGTCGAGCACCATGAAGGTCTCGACGACCTGTCCGGGCTCGCGGTCGGCGACGCGTCGCACCTTACTCAGTTCGTCCAACAAGTTCGTACTGTTCGAGCGGCGTCCGGCGGTATCGGCGAGCACGATGTCCGCTCCTCGGGCGGCCGCTCGTCCCAACGCGTCGTGCACGACGGAACCGGGGTCCGCGCCCTCGGCCGAACGAACGATGTCGGCGCCGGTCCTCGTGGCCCACTGTTCGAGTTGGTCGGCCGCGGCCGCTCGAAACGTGTCGCCGGCCGCCAAGACGACACTGCGACCCTCGTCGATCTGGCGCTTCGCCAGTTTGCCGATCGTGGTCGTCTTGCCGACGCCGTTCACGCCAACGAAGAGCCATACCGGGACTCGACCGCTCTGGGCCGTCGTGGTGACCGTGCGCTCCGCGGTCAATGAGTCGAGCAGCGACGCGCGAACGGCACGGGCGACGCCGTCGGGAGCGCCGTTCACGCGCAGATTGTCCAAGATCATCGTCGTCGTGGCGACGCCGACGTCACTTCGCAGCAGCACCTCTTCGACCACGTCCAACTGGTCGGTGCTCAGTGCGCCCACGCTCGAGATGGAACGGACCCGGTCAAAGACGCTGCGAGAGGATCCCAGGCGCTGCGCGAGCGACGGGGCCGCCAATGACGGTCGCTCGGCCATCTCGGTGACCAAGACCGTCGGCATCGCCGCGCGCGGGGGCGACGGAATCGCGACGCGACCGCGACGACGTCGGCGCGCGATGACGACACCGAGGCCCCCGACGAGAACGACCGCGACGACGATGATGACGATGATCACGCCGATTCGACTTCTCTCGTGCGCTGCGCGCGTTGACTGATCACCTTGGAGGAGGCGCCCGGGCCCATCGTCACTCCGTAGAGGGCGTCGGCGGCCTCCATCGTTCGCTTCTGGTGGGTGACGATCAAAAGTTGCGCCTCGTGACGGAACTCATCGACCAGGCTGAGGAAACGTTGTAGGTTCACGTCGTCCAAAGCGGCCTCGACCTCGTCCATCATGTAGAACGGCGACGGACGCGAGCGAAACACCGCGAAGAGGAAGGCCAGCGCGGCCATCGACCGTTCGCCACCGGACAGCAGTGAGAGGCGCCGAACGTTGCGACCTAACGGCCGCACTTCGATCTCGACGCCCGTGTTGAGCGGGTCGTCGGGCTCGGTCAAGATCAGTCGACCCTGGCCACCGGGGAACAGCATGGCGATCAGCGCCGAGAAGTGCTCGTTGACGTCGGCGACCGCACTCGAGAAGGTCGTCATGATCTCCTGGTCGAGTGCGCGGATCACCTCTTGGATCTCGCGTCGTGCGTGGCGCACGTCGCTCACCTGCGCGTCCAGATCCTTGTAGCGCTCCTCGAGCGACGACAGTTCGTCCAGCGCGAGAGGATTGATCGGTCCGAGCGACGTGATGCGAGCCTCGAGTTCGGCGACACGACCTTCGAGGGTGACGCCCTCGGGCAGATCGGGCGCGACGACTTCGCCGAGTTCTCCCGGTTCGATGCCCAGGTCGTGGCGGATCTGTTCATTGAGGTTGGCGATCTTCACGACCAACTCGGCCTGCTCGATCTCGCTGCGACGAACGGCGTCGCTCAACTCCGCGAGCTTCGCCTCGGCGTCTTTTCGCTCGCGCCGAACCTCCTCGAGACGCTCGGCCCCCGCGCGCGTCGCCTCCAACTGTTCGCGGTAGGTCGAATCCAACGCCTCTTGGGCCACTCGTATCTCTTCACCGCTGCGCTCGACGAGCGCGGACAGCCGATCGAGCACCTGGAGATCGAACTCCAATGATTCGCGTCGACCGGCCGCTTCGGCGCGCTCGCTGGAGCGTCCCTCCAGGCGTTGCTCGATCTCAGCGCGGCGCTGCTCGAAGAGTCGACGTCGTTCGGAGAACTCGGCCTCGCGACGGGAGAACGCCGTCGCCTCCTCGTTCACGCGGGCTCGCAGCGCCTCGAGACCTTGGCGCGCTTCGGCGACGCGCGCGCTTCGTTCCCCGGCGAGTGCGACGGCCTCTTCGAGGTTCGGTAGTTCCTCTCGCAGATTGAACAGCTCGGCGTCATTGGTGACGATCTGCTCGGTCAGTTCGGCGAGGTCGTCGTTCAACGTCTCTTCGGCGTGGACGAACTGATCGATCAACGCGCCGAGTCGACGCTCCTCGCCCGCGAGACGCTCGGACTCGGCCAGCGTCTGTGCTTCGCGTGACGTCGCGCGGTTCAGTAATTGGCGCGCGTCGATCGCCGCGGTGTCGGCGCCCTTTCGGCGCTCGCGCACCGGTGCGACGGCGTCGGTCGCCTCTCGAGCGGCCGCCTGTGACTCCTCAACGGCCGAGCGCGTCACGAGCGCGCGACCCGACGCGATGCGCCAACCGGATGACGCGAAGCGGTCCCCGTCGCGGGTGACGATGATCAGTTCCGGGTTCGCGAGAGCGACGTCCATGCCCGTCTCCCAGTCGGTGGCGATAAAAGCACGCGAGAAGAGCGCGTCCAGCACCCGGGTCACGTGCGCCGGGGCCTTGCGCCGAGCGCGCACGAGCGTTCGAAGTGGTTCACAGCCCGCCGGCGTCGCGGGCGCGGTGACGTCACTCTCGGCGACCGGCAAGATCAGCCCCGCGCCATTTTCTCGGCGCAGCGCCTCGAGTGACGCGCGTGCCGATTGACGCCCGTCGACGACCATCGCGCCCACCGACGCGCCGGCAGCCGATTCCACGGCGCGCTCCCAACCGCCCTCGATCTCGATGAGATCGAGGAACGCACCCAGTACGCCTTCGAGGTCACCGATGATGGCGCGACCACCGGCGCCGGAGAGTTCGTCCAGGGCTCGCGCCAACGCCTCGGCGTGGGCTTCGGTCCGGGCGGCCCAGTCGGTCGCCTCGCGGAGTTCCTCGTCGCAGGAGGATCGCTCGACCTCGGCCTCGTCGGCCGCGTGCTGCGCGTCATGTCGCTCCTGACGAGCGCTCTCGAGGGCGAGTCGGGCCCCTTCGAGCGCGTGTCGTACCATCTCGTGTTCTGACGTGCTCGAAGCGACGCGCGCGCGCGAGTCGCCGAGGCGGGTGGTGGCGCGACGCTCGCTCTCGCGCAGTGAATCGAGCGATCGTTCCAAGAGCGCGATTCGCTGACGCGCCGCGACCAGCGTCGCTTCGTCGATCTCACTCGAGCCCGTTCCCCAGGTCTCGTCAAAGGTGGTGTGGGCGGCGTCCAACTCATCTTGGGCCAACGCCACGGCTTCGCGTAGGGCGCTGAGCGCCAGGTTCTCATCGTCCACGCTCTGGAGGTCGGCCGTGAGTTTCGCGGCGTCGGCCTCGAGCGTCGCGATCACGTTCTCGTCGGCCGAGGCGATGAGCGCCTGGCGCAGCGATCGATCACGCTCTTTGATGACCGAGGCCGTGCCGCGCGCGCGTTCGGCGAGTCCCTGCAGCGTGCCCAGCGTGGACGCGAGCATCTCCTCGCGACGACTCGCCATCTCGGCGGCCGCGCTCGAGGCCTGCGCGTCGAGGGTGACCAGTTCGAGGCGCAGGTCGCGCTCTCGTGAGGTCGAACCGACCAACTCGTTTTCGATCGTCGCGCGACGACGTTCGAACGAGTGGAGTCGAGTAGAGAACAGCGCGCGTCGCACGGCGCGCAGGTCGGCCTCGACGTCGGAGTAACTGCGCGCCGACACCGCTTGACGTTCGAGTGGTCGCATCTGACGGCGGACCTCGCGCACCAGGTCACCGAGTCGTTCGATGTTCTCTTGCGTGGCCGCCAGGCGCCGTTCGGCGCGCTCCTTGCGGCGTCGATGCTTCAAGACGCCGGCGGCCTCTTCGATGACGGCGCGACGATTGTCCGATGAGGAGTTGAGGATCGAATCGAGCTGACCCTGGCCGATGATCATGTGCTGTTGGCGCCCGACACCGGAGTCGCTCAGTAGCTCTTGGACGTCGAGCAGTCGACAGGTCGTCCCGTTGATCGCGTACTCCGAGTCCCCGGAGCGAAACAGCGTGCGCGAGATCGTGACCTCGGCGCCGTCGATCGGCAGTTTGCCCGACGAATTGTCCAGGGTGAGCGCGACTTCGGCGCGCCCGAGGGCGGGGCGGTTCGCCGTGCCCATGAAGATGACGTCGTCCATCTTCGCGCTGCGTAGCGCCCTCGTGCTCTGGGCGCCCAAGACCCAGGTCACGGCGTCGACGACGTTGGACTTGCCCGAGCCGTTGGGACCGACGACGGCGGTGACCCCGGTCTCGAATTCGAGCACGGTGTTGTCAGCGAAGGACTTGAAGCCCTTCATCGTCAATCGCTTAAGAAACACGGAAGAACGCTAGCAACGTTCGAGAGGGACGCTGAATATTACGACTGGCACTTCGGGCAGAAGTACGTGCTGCGTCCGCGGACCGTTTCTCGCTCGATGGGCTGGCGGCAATGAAAGCACGCCTGACCCTCTCGGTTATAGACCTGATGGAACTGTTGGTAGGTGCCGGGCACGCCGTCGGGGTCCACGAACTGCTCGTCATCGAGCGTCGAGCCACCGTGTTTGATCGCCTCGGTCAACGTCTCGGCGATCGCTCGGTGCAGGCGTCGAATCTCGATCGTCGAGAGCGATTCCGATTCGCGATCGAAACGAAGTCCGGCGTCGAACAAGATCTCGTCGGCGTAGATGTTGCCGATGCCGGCGATGATGTCCTGGTCGGTGAGGACGACCTTCAAAGAGGTCGAACGGCTGCGCAGTATCGCCGCGAACCGGTCCCAACCGATCTGGTCCTCGAAGGGGTCGATGCCGAGGTGGGCTAACTCCGGTACGACCTTTCGCAACGCCAGTCCGTCGCCGCCGATCGAGAGGCGCGCGAACTTCGAGATCTCCACCGTCTCGCCCTCGGCCGGGGGTGTGGAGACGTAGAGCTCACCGAAGGTCCGCGGATCGACGTAGCGCAGCTCGCCGCCCTGGACGAAGGTGAAGACGACGTGCGTGTGCTTCGGTTTCGGGTCCTTCGGACCCTTCGCTCGAAGGAGTTGTCCGCTCATGCCGAGGTGGATGACCAGGTGCGTGCCGTTTTCCAGCCCAAAGACCAGATTCTTGCCCAGGCGTTGCGCGCTGCGAATCGAATGGCCCTCGACCATCGCGCGAAAGTCCTTCGCGGTCTTGTGACGACGCACGATCCGACCGTTGGTCACCGAGACCGATTTCACCTTCTTGCCGATCAGGTCACGGGCCAGCGAGGCCCGGACCGTCTCGACTTCGGGAAGCTCAGGCATCGCGTCTCCCCCAGGCGTCGTCGGCCGCGCGGGCTTCGGCGCTCTTCTTGGACCGGCCCTCGCCGGTACCCATCGCACGGTGCGCGATCCGCACGACCGCGCGGTAAGTCGCGTCGTGGCTCGGACCCGAGGACGTCACCTCATAGTGGGGCGCTCCGAGACCGTTCGCCTCGGACCACTGTCGAAGACGGGTCTTGGGATCGCTGTCGCCGGGGCGCAGCGCGGCGTCGGCGACCGCGTCGCCCAACGTCTCGTGGATGAAGCGCTTGGCCGCGTCGTACCCGTTCTCGAGGTAGATCGCCGCGACGACCGCCTCGAAGGCGTCGGCCAGGAGCGACGGACGCTCCAGACCGTGCTCCTTCTTCACGCCGCGACCGATTCGCATCGCGCTCGCGAGCTCCAGTCGCGTCGCGGCTTCGGCCAACGCCGACTCGTTGACGACGCGCGAACGCACCAACGATCCGCTGCCCTCATTGAGTTCCGGATAGCTCGTGACGATGAGGTCGGCGACCGCTAGGTCCACGACGGCGTCACCGAGAAATTCCAGTCGCTCGTTGGACTCGCACTCGTGCTCGGCGGCGTAACTCGAATGTGTCAGGGCCACGGCCAACAGCTCGCTCGCCCGCGCAAGTCCCACTCGCTCGGCTAACGCATCAAGTGGCGACAGCAACAGGCTCACATGCCTCGTTAGGTCACCTGCAGCTTGTCGGCGACGTAATTGACCGCGTCGCGGACGCTCAGGAGACCCTCGAGGTCCTCGTCGTCGATGTGGAATCCGGCGGAATATTTCGCCAATGCCTCTTCGAGCGCCTCCACGAGTTCGATGAGGGCGAGCGAGTCGGCGCCGAGGTCGGTGAACGGGACGTCCTCAGTGATCTCATCGGGGCTCTTCTCGAGAATTTCTGCGAGTTGATCACGCACGATGCCCAAAATGGTGGCCCTATCCAGTGATGATGGATGTACAGCGTCTGCCATTGTCCACTCCCTTATCGGTGCTGTTCGAGTTTACCGAACCAACGGGGATGTGGTCCCGAAAATTAAGGCTGATCAGGTCGGATGGCGAGACGGAGTTTCTCCACCACGTCCGCGGCGTCCATCTCGGAGGCCACCCGCAGTGCGTTTTTGATCGCCGTGGCGTTCGAAGAGCCGTGGGAGATCACGCAGATCCCGTCGAGACCGAGCAGCATCGCGCCGCCCTGGTTTTCCGGGGTCAGCTCGGCCGCCAGGGGCAAGAGGTACTCGAAGAGGACCTCACCGGCGGCCTTGGTCGCGTCGTTGGTGTTGATCGCCGAGAGGACGGTCGCGAAGATGAACTTCAAAGCCCCTTCGAGCGTCTTCAAGGCGACGTTGCCGGTGAAACCGTCGGTGACCACGACGTCAACGGGCGCGGGCACGAGGTCGCGCCCCTCGACGTTGCCGACGAAGTTGAGTCCGTCGAGGGCGCGGAGGAGTTGGTGGGTCTCTTTCACCAGCGGAGTTCCCTTGGTCGACTCCTCGCCAATCGAGAGCAGACCGACGCGCGGGCTCTCGACGTGGTAATGCGCCTGGACGAAGGTACTCGCCATCAGGGCGAACTGGACGAGCATTTCGGCCGTGCACTCCGAGTTCGCGCCGGCGTCGACGAGGACCATCGGCGTGTGACCGGGATTCGGGATCGGTGTCGCGATACACGGGCGAACGACGCCCGGCAGTCGACCCATGCGCAGCAGGGCCGACGCCATCGTCGCGCCGGTGTTGCCGGCCGACACCATCGCGCAGGCCTGGCCGTCACGCACGAGTTCGGCCGCTCGCACGAGCGAGGAGTCCTTCTTCTTTCGCACGCTCGCGGCGGGGTCGTCGTCCATGGCGATGACCTCGCTACAGGCGAAGACCTCGAGTCCGAGGGGGTCACCGATCAGTTCCGGGACGCCGACCAGGATCACCGAGAGTCCGAGTTCGTCGACCGCCGCGCGGGCCCCCGCGATGATCTCCTTGGGAGCGAAGTCGCCACCCATCGCGTCCAAGGCGATGGGCAGGCTCAACTTAGTTGACCTCTACGGCGACGCGACCTTTGTACCAACCACAGTTCGGGCACACGATGTGCGGTAGTTTCGACGTCGCGCACTGGGGACAGACGCTGCGCGCCGGGCGCTTCAGGGTCCAGTTCGCGGCACGGCGGCTGCGGGTCTTCGCTTTGCTGGTCTTGCGCTTCGGGACAGCCATCGATCTTCTCTTTCAGTCGAACGGGCTCGCCCGTCACACTTCTTTGGATTCGCCGGTCTCTAAGTCCGTGAATCGGAGTCCGTCCAGTGTAGCCCAGCGCGAATCAATGGGCGCCTGGCACTCACAGGTCTCTTCGTTGCGGTCGATTCCACAGAACGGGCAGAGCCCCTTGCAGTCCTCGCGACAGAGTGGCGCGAGCGGCAGGTCCAAGAAGATGGCGTCGTGCGCCAGGGGCGCCAGGTCGATGAAGTCGTCCTCGATCAGGTAGGCCTCCTCGTCGCCGCCCTGGCGCTCGTCGACGAATCGTTCGTTCACGCTCACGCTGCTCACGCCCAGCACCGGCGTCGAGCAGCGTCGACAGACCCCGTGCCACGGCGCCTCGACCTGACCGCGCACGCGAAGTCCCCCGTTGAAGCTCTCGAGGCGCAGTTGCAGGCGCACGTTCGCCTCGGGGAAGACGTCGGTGTCGTGGGGCCCGCGCGGGGGGAACTCGTGGGGCTCATCGAACAGGGCTTCGAAGGCGATCTCGGCGCGCGAGGGCACGTCGCGCAGCAACTGGGCGACCGGGACGAGGTAGGGCGAGGCCACGGCGACTAGAACGCGTCCTGATCGAAGAACGACGTCGTGTCCTCGAGTCCGGTCGGCTCCTTGTACTGCGGCGCGGCGCTGAGGCTCTCCTCGTCGACCGGGGCCTCTTCGATGAGCGACGTCGGCAGTCCCTGGGCGCTCAATCGTTCACGGCCCGAGTGCGTGGTCTTCAAGAGTCGCTCGAGGACTATCTCGAAACTGCCGAGCTTGCCGTCGATGAAGTCCTCGGACTGATTGATCATCTGGCGCGACTGGGCGTGAGCCTCGGCGATGATCTGTTGGGCCATCAAGCGACTCTGGCGAACGATCTCGGTCTTGTCGACCATCCGGGCCGCTTCGGCCCGCACCTGATCCATCAGCTGCTGGGCCTTTTGCAGTTCGGCCGCCAACAGCTCCTCGCGGTCGCGCAGCGCCCAGCGCGCCTCACGGATCTCGTCGGGCAGGCTGCGAAGGG
>Ga0182030_10027337_pt1 | contig 10266 bp, 8 predicted proteins | sample 812S3MmetaG_FD_121299 | JGI IMG/M metagenome (GOLD analysis project Ga0182030, IMG submission 121299) | Permafrost microbial communities from Stordalen Mire, Sweden - 812S3M metaG (Illumina Assembly) | ecosystem: Environmental > Terrestrial > Soil > Wetlands > Permafrost | place: Sweden... | reverse complement strand
TGTGGTTCCACCTCTCCACGCCGTCCGATCTGGCCGACGCCGAGAGCGTGCTGCACGCCAGGCTGACGGGGGAGTCGCGATGATCAACGACCGCCGTCATGGCGGTCGAAGGCCCGCCATCCACGACTACTGTTTGCACCAGCCGTATAGTCGCGGGTAGTCGGTCGGTTTGAACGTTTGCAAAGGGTGGGGCGCGGACGTTCGTGAGGCATCGTGTTTAGGTCCGCTTCGCGCCCATGCACGAACCCGCTTCGCGGGATTGGTGCTGCGGGGTGAGTTGTACCAGGCACCCGAATCATTGGACCAACGAAGCAAGCAAGGTTGGGGCGCTGCCCCAAACCCCGCCAGGGGCCGAGCCCCTGGACCTCAATACTTGTGCACGTTTCCGATGAAGTCTTGAGCGGGGCGTAGTTGCCTCCCGAACATGGAGTTCCCTTCATCATGAGAGGAACTTCCGATGCCCGTTCCAACGATCAACCGCCCCGTCAGTGCGCTGCGGCAGCGCATGCTCGAAGACATGGCGATGCGCGGCCTGCGATCCGATACGCAGCACGAGTATATTCGTTTTGTGCGCAGCTTCGCAGCCTTCCTGGGGCAACCGCCCGATACGGCAACGGCTGAGGATATTCGCCGCTTTCAAGTTCACCAGCGCGAGAGCGGCGTACAACCACCCACGATCAACTGTTCCGTCTCGGCGCTGCGCTTCTTCTTCACCGTAACGCTCGACCGGCCAGACCTGTCGCGGCGCCTGGTCCTGGCGCGCTACCCGCGCAAACTGCCAGCGGTACTCAGTGTCGAGGAAGTCGGCCAGCTGCTCGAAGCGGCACCAGGCATCAAGCACAAGGCCATCCTTGGCACCGCCTATGGCGCGGGCCTGCGCGTTTCCGAAGTGGCCAGTCTCAAAGTCGATGATATCGACAGCAAGCGCATGCTGATCAGGGTCGAACAGGGCAAGGGACGCAAGGACCGCAACGCCATGCTGTCACCCCAGCTGGTCGCGCTGCTGCGGCTGTGGTGGAAGGAAGGCAGGCGGCGCTCCGTCATGCTGCCGCATGGCTGGCTGTTCCCCGGACGCAATGCCACCGATCCGATCTCAACCCGGCAGATCAACCGCGCGATCCATGAGGCAGCCGAAGCCGCCGGGATCAGGAAGCGCGTGTCGCCCCATACGCTGCGCCACAGCTTCGCCACCCATCTGCTGGAACAGGATGTCGATATCCGCGTGATCCAGGTTCTGCTGGGACACAGCAAGCTTGATACGACGGCGCTCTATGCGCGCGTCGCCACCAAGACGATCCGCTCGGTGACCAGTCCTCTGGAGCGTTTGGCGTTGTTGATGCAGAGCGAGGATCCCGACGGCTGAAGCGGCTTGCGCACCTCGATCGAGGTCGCCGATATCTTCCGAGCTGAAGGGCCCGGCTATCGTGCCGCCCAGGCCGGTCACCTGAGCCTGATCCAGCTCAAGGTCATGTCGGCGATTGAGACCTGCCGCACGGCAGCACTCGGCGGCCACGTCGATGCCTGCGAGGACTGCGGGCATCAGCGCATTGCCTACAATAGCTGCCGCAATCGGCACTGCCCCAAGTGCCAGGGCGCCGCTGCGCGCACCTGGCTGGCCGAGCGCCAAGCCGACCTGCTGCCGGTCGGCTACTTCCATGTCGTCTTCACGCTGCCCACCGAGGTCGCAGACATCGCCTTGCAGAACAAGGCGATCGTCTACGATCTGCTGTTCCGTGCCGCGTCGGAGACGATGATGACGATCGCGGCTGACGCGAAGCACCTCGGCGCCCGCATCGGCATCACCGCCGTGCTCCACACCTGGGGATCGGCGATGACACACCATCCGCATATCCACATGATCGTGCCGGGCGGCGGCATCTCCCTCGACGGACGGCGCTGGATATCGTCGCGTCCGGCCTTCCTGTTGCCGGTGCGGGTGCTGGGCAAGCTCTTCCGCCGCCTGTTCCTCACCCGGCTGATCGAGCTCCATGACGCCGGACGACTTGCCTTCTTCGGCACCCAGGCCGGTCTCGCCGACCGCCGCCGTTTCTTGCGTCATCTCGCTCCGGTCAGGAAGCAGCGATGGGTGGTCTATGCCAAGCCACCGTTCTCCGGCCCCGAGGCGGTGCTCGCCTATCTCTCGCACTATACCCACCGGGTGGCCATCTCGAACCAGCGCCTGATTGCGTTCGACGAGACCGGCGTCAGCTTCCGCTACAAGGACTATCGCCGCGATGGTCCCGAGCGGCAGTGCGTCATGACCCTCGCGCCGCACGAGTTCATCCGCCGCTTCCTGCTCCATGTCCTGCCACACGGCTTCCACCGCATCCGCCATTATGGCCTGCTCGCCAGCTCCGCACGCAAGGCCAATATCACGCGTGCCCGCGAACTGCTTGCCGTGGTGCCGCCGCCGGAACCCGTCGAAGTGCTGGAACCACTCGGTTGGCTGCCGCCCTGTCCCTGCTGCGGCGGGCGCATGACCATCATCGAGACCTTCGGGCGATGGAGCCAACCCCGCGCGCCGCCTCACGCACCCGCATCAACCGGGAGCACCCCGTCGTGACCCGGCACGGCTCGCGCTCACCTCACGCCGCAACATCACCGTTGCGACGAATGCCCCCAGGCACGCCCTTCAGCAGGATCAGCGCAAACATGCTGGATATCGGCCGGGGCCGGTTCCCGATCAACGCTCCACCTGGCGAAAAATCTCGCTCAACAACTCCCCGCCAACGCCAGCGTCGAGCCGGTTGCGCAATCATCTCAACCGAGCAAAACTCGAAATCCCCATAGGCCGTCGCCGCAGCCCCGCGGGTTCGTGCATGGGCGGTTTCCGTACGCCGGCCCCGTGCCCAGACGTGCGACCGGCGTTGGCCGGCGTCCGAAAACCTTCACCATGGACGTTCACCACTCCCAAAAGCGGACATTCGTCCATAGTGTCCCATCGGGAGGAGATGTTTTCCCTACCTCAGTGGGGGCTCTCCCGAAACCTATTGTGGACGGTCCATGATTACCCTTACGAAAGTGGCCCGCAAGGGGGACACCCAGACAGCTCTACAGCAGATCGCGGAATGATCGAGCTTTCAGACGGAACCGATGGTTTTGCTCCCAATCGGCTTTGACTTGGTCGGCCTCCTCCACCATCAGCACCGAGGCCCGGATCAGGGCAACCATGATCTCCTGAGTTCGCAACACGACCAATCTCGCTCCCATTAGCTCCGCTTCTCTGACGGCGACCTTAATCGCACGGCTGTCGTCAATGGCGATTGCATATCCACGGGTGAGTGCAACGGCGATGGCCGAGCACTCCCCGGCGCCCAGACAAACGCCCGGCCCGAGACGGAGGAAGAGTGCAACCTCCGCCGGATCGGTGACTGAACATGCGTCGAGCAGACCGGCGGCGACCGCGGCTTGGTACCGCGCCTTTTGCTCCGGGTAGTCGTCGGCAAGCTCACTTTCGACGTGGTCAGTCGCGAGAATCCGGCCGGGATAGCGGCCGACAAGGTCCATGCGGTCGATTTTGAGGAAGTTGATCAGGACCGACGTATCCGCCACGACAATTGGGATCGTCATCGCGGATGGCCGATCAAGCCGGCTTCGCGGCTTCAGCGAGTTCGAGGAGGTCCGTTGCGCGCAAGCCCACCTTGCGGGCTATCTCCCGAAGGCGCCCCTGCGACACCTCCTCACGGCGGTAGGCCTCGATGGCAAGACGCGCGAGCTGGCTTCGAAGCTCCTGCTCCTGCTCCTGCTCTTGCTTCCCTTCCTGGTCGTCGGATGCTGCGCCGGCATCGAAGAGATCGGGCAGCCGTAGCATCTTGAGATATCGGCGCCCATCATCCCTGCGTTCGATGAGAGCCGTCGTTGCGGGCATGTCGAGCTGGTCGAGGTTACGCAAGCGCCAGACCATCGCGTCGTAGCTAACGCCGAAATGGCGCGCGAGCACGGCGACATCCTGGAAGGTTATGACCTGCGACCCGGTGCGCGGCCGGATTTCCGCTTCGTCATTTGAATCGGTCGCAACGCTGTACAAGACCTGGGCCTGTCGGCTGGGCTGCCCCTTGCCGAGGACCCGAAGCTGGTCGAGCACGCCGCCCGCCGGCAGCAGGAAGCCGGCTGCAAACGCGTTCGCGCGCTTCTCAACCAGTTCAGTCGAGTTCCGATCCTGAGTCAGACGCAGCTCCTCCTGGCGGTCGAACAGGGCGTGCCCGTACTCGTGAGCGTAGGAGAAGCGCTGACGCACTGGTTTGTGTTTGCCGTTAATGAGGATCGCCATGCCGATCGCAGGGTGGTTCAGGAACAGCCCGGAGACGTTCGCAGGAAAGTCCTTGGCCGCGGACGCCACCCAGACCCCCTGATTCCCGATGAGCTCGGGCAGGTTTCCGATCGGCGCATTGCCCAAGCCGAGCCGCCGCCGCTCCTCTCTCGCGCGCCCCTCGCCCTGGCGAACGGCGTCGCCCGCGTTCGCGATGCGCTGGGCGTAGTTGGGCAGGCTGGCAGGGGTATCCTGGTCAAGCAGGCGACGCAACTCGGCGCCTTCGCGGCAGAGGTCGATCATGCGGTCGATGACCGGGCCGAACTCCGGCGAACTGGTCGCCTCGGAGAGCGCGCGCGCACGGACTACGGCCAGATCGCTCACGCCGGACCCGTCTAGAAAGGCGGCAGGGGGCAGGTTGAACAGCGCCCCCAACCTGGTGAGCTCCAGGGTGGATACGTTGCGCGTGCCGGATTCAATGTTGGTGACGGCCGTACGGGGGATGCCGAGCGCGTCTGCCACCTTCTGCTGGCTGATGTCGCGACGGTCTCGGGCCTCGCGGATGCGACGGCCGATCAGCGCGGCTTCGGTCATGCGACCTCCTTCGGTTATCCACGAATCGCTTTCGGCCGGAGAAGTGCACCTCTCCAGCCGTCCACCAAGCAGATAGCGAGGGCGGACATTCGCGTCAAGTGCCTCCCGATATGTTCGATCTTCCTTGACACGGCAATTCTCCGGACATATATGGATAGAGTATCCACAACAGTCCGGCAGGGTTCCCCGATGACGACTGATATCCAACAGGCAACGCCGTCCGACGGTGATGAGGTCGGTCCAGAGAAGGCCCTTGATCACCGGCGTGAGGCAGAACACGACCTTGCCAGGGCACAGGCAGATGAGGAGCGGGCTCGGACCAACGAATGTCGGGCGCTGCGTGAGATCGAGGAAGCGGCCAAGGAAGTTGAGCACGCTGACCGCCCCAACGAGAATCACTGGATCGTTGTGAACGGTGATCGACGCGTGGTGCACGGTGAGTGCCTCACGTTCGAGGAGATCGTCAAGATTGCTTACCCGGTTCCTCCTCCTGGCACCGACGTGCAGTTCACCGTGCAATACACGCGGGGACCGGAGACCAAGCCGGCGGGAACGCTGATTGAAGGGCAGTCTGTAAAAATCCGAGACGGGATGGAATTCGATGTCACGCCGACCAATCGCTCGTAGTCCCGACCTCACTCGGCTTCAAAATGAAGGCTATGATCTCGAACTCCGGGGAGAGGATGGGCTCCTTCTCGTTAAAAATGTTCCGTATGCCGATTCAGACCGAACGGTTCGTCGTGGCACGCTCATTGTGAAATTGACTCTGGCCGGTGAGGTGACACTGAAGCCGGCAGATCATGTCGCTTACTGGTCCGGTCGCCACCCCTGTCATAGCGACGGAAGGAGAATCACGGCATTCGAAAATCCCTCCCGACCCCAGGACATGGGGGATGGAGTTCACGCCGATTTCATGTTCTCGGCCAAGGCCGATTACCGAGACTACTACCATAAGGTGACGACCTACGTCGGCCGCATTGAGGCTGAGGCTGCCAAACTTGAAGATGCTGCTACAGCCCGTACGTTTCCAGTCATCCGCGAGATTCAGGGTGAAAGCGTGTTCAAGTACGCCGACACGGCTTCCACTCGGGCAGGGATCGGTGCTTTGAACGATCGCGTTGCGGGGCGGCGGATCGGTATCGTCGGTCTCGGCGGAACAGGTTCGTACATCGTTGACCTGGTGTCCAAGACTCACGTCGCTGAGATCCACCTTTTTGACAAAGATATTTTCTCATCACATAATGCTTTTCGTGCTCCCGGAGCCCCAACGGCAGAGCATCTTGAGAGCCGGCCACAAAAGGTAGCCCATTTCGCCGCGATTTATTCAAATATGCGGAAAGGGATCGTTGCGCACGACGTATTCATGGAGGACGCCAACCTCAGCCTCCTGACGGGCCTCGATTTCGTGTTCCTGTGCCTTGACACCGGCGACGCCAAGCGCCTTGTTGTAGCGAAGCTGGTTGCATCTGCTACTCCGTTTATCGAGACCGGGATGGGCGTTATTCTCGCCAACGGTCAGCTCAGAGGGATCGTCCGCATCTCGACGAGCACTCCGACGACGCGGGCCGAGGCTGCGCCTCACATCTCCTACTCTGCTGGGGACGGTGTGGCGAATGAATACGCAACGAACATCCAGACAGCCGAGCTCAACGCCTTCAACGCCGCTCTCGCGGTTATCCGCTGGAAGCAGTTTATGAGCATCTACCAAGATAGCAGGGAGCAGTATTACTGCGGCTACTCCATTGCTTCCGGCGAGATCGTTGGCGAGGGTGTGAAATGAGCCGCGTCACACACCTGCAGCCCGAGTTCGTTAAATTCATGCCCGAGTCATTTGCAAGTGGCAAGATTTACGTTTCGCGCCGCTATTCGACGGCCAGTCACTTATGCTGCTGTGGCTGCGGTCTGCGAGTTGTTACGCCATTCAAACCGGCCAACTGGAGCCTGTCTGAGAGCAACGGCGCCGTGTCGTTGCATCCATCCATCGGCAACTGGAGCTTCCCGTGCAAGTCTCATTACTGGATCGAGGGCAACAGAGTGCGTTGGGCAGGTGCGATGTCGCCGGCCGCGATCGCCGAGGTCAGGGCAAGAGATCGCCGTGATGCCGAGCGGCTCGTTCGTGAAAGCTGGCTGGCCGCGATGCGTCGCCGAGTCCGGGCTGCTTCGATCAGGGCTGCGGAGTTCATCACCGCTTGGTGGCGCTAGCTTTGCGCCCCTCCAATGCGGTCAGTACGAATGCCCCGTCCTGCCTTGCCACCCCCACCCCACCTCGCCCATGAACCTCCCTAACCCCACCGAGCGCCCCCACCCCACCCCATGAACCTCTTCGTCCTCCCGCCGCACGTCCCGTTCCTCGACGCCGTCGCCACCGACTGGCTGCAGCGCACGCCCGACCCGGTCCAGCGGGCCAACGGCCTCATCCTCCTCCCCACCCGCCGCGCCGCCCGCTCCCTGGCCGCCGCATTCCTCCGCGCCTCCGGGGGAAAGCCGCTCCTCCTCCCGCGCATCACCGCCCTCGGCGCCCTGGACGAAGCCCCGCTGACCCTCGCCGGAGCCCTCGACCTGCCCCCCGCCGTCGAGCCCGCCCAACGCCTCGCCGCCCTCTCCCGCCTGATCCTCAAGCAGGGCGGCACCGACGGAGCCCCCCGCACCGCCGACCGCGCCTGGCTCCTGGCCGGCGAACTCGCCCAACTGATGGACGAGGCGGAACGCGAGGAAATCGACCTTGCCACCAGCCTGCCCGACGCCGCCGACCCCGCCTTCGCCGCGCACTGGGCGCGCACGCTGCAATTCCTCCACATCGTCACCGCCGCCTGGCCCGCCCACCTGGCCGAAAACGGCCTGATGAACCCAGCCGCCCGCCAGGTCGCCCTGCTCAACGCCCAGGCCGCCGCCTGGGAACGCACGCCCCCCACGCAAAACATCCTGGTCGCCGGCACCACCGCCGGCATCCCGGGCGTCGCCCGCTTGCTCCGCGTCGTCGCCACCCTGCCCAACGGCCGCGTGCTCCTCCCCGCCGTCGATACCGCGATGGACGAAGACACCTGGAACGCGCTCGACGACTCCCACCCGCAAGCCGGCCTCCGCCGCTTGCTCAACGGCCTCGGAGCCACACGAGCAGACCTCCGCCTTTGGCCAATCCAGCCGCCATCCCCAATCCGGCCCGGCCGCTTCACCACGCTCGCCCGCGCCCTGCTCCCCGCCGCCGCCCTGCATGTCTGGCGCGGGGAAAAACCGGCCCCGCTGCAAGGCATCTCCCGCCTAACCCCCGCCGACCAGCAGGAAGAAGCCGCCGCCATCGCCCTGGTGCTGCGCGACGCCCTGGAAACGCCCGGCGCCCGCGCCGCCCTGGTCACCCCCGACCGGGAACTCGCCGGCCGCGTCGCCGCCGAGCTGCTCCGCCACGGCGTGGTCGCCGACGACAGCGCCGGAGAACCGCTCGCCGAAACGCCCCCCGCCGTGTTCCTGCGCCTGCTGACCCGCGCCGTTGCGGAAGAACTCGCCCCGGTCCCCTTGCTCGCCCTCCTGAAGCACCCGCTCGCCGCCGCCGGCCTGTCGCAAGCCGCCTGCCGCGCCGCCGCCCGCGCGCTGGAGCAAGCCTGCCTCCGAGGCCCCCGCCCGCCGCGCGGCCTGACCGGCCTGCGCCTGGTCCTCGACAAATCCGCCGCCCCACCCGAAGCCCGCGACCTGCTCCGCCGCCTCGAAACCTGCCTCGCCCCCACCCTGCGCATCGCCGCCGCCATCGAGGTCGCCCCCGCCGGCGCCCTCATTGCCCTGATCGACGCCGCCGAACGCCTGGCCGCCACCGACACCACGCCCGGCCCCGCCTTGCTCTGGGCCGGCGAGGAAGGCGACGCCCTCGCCACCGCCCTCGCGGAAGTCCAGCAAGCACTGCCGGAACTGCCGGACCAGCGGCGAACGGTTTTGCCGGGCCTGCTGGACGCGATCCTGCAAGGTCAGGTCGTCCGCAGCCGCCGCGCCCTCCGCGGCCGAGGCGGCACGGAACACCCCCGAATCTTCATCTGGGGTTTGCTCGAAGCCCGCCTGCAAACCGCCGACACGCTGGTGCTGGGCGGCCTGGTCGAAGGCGTCTGGCCCCCCGCCACCGACCCCGGCCCCTGGCTGTCGCGCCCGATGCGCACCAAGGTAGGGCTGGCCTCGCCGGAGCAAATGGTGGGGCAGGCGGCCCACGACTTCGTCGCCGCCGCCAACGCCGCGCCGACCGTCGTGCTGTCCTGCCCCGCACGGCGAGACGGCGCCCCCGCGGTGCCGGCCCGCTGGCTCACCCGGCTGGAGATGTTCCTCGCCGGCCACGACCAGGCCTTGCCGGACCATCCCGCCGTCACCTGGGTCCGCGCCCTGGACCAGCCGGAAGACCGCCCGCGCCCGGTGCCGCCGCCAAAACCTTGTCCCCCGGTCGCGCTGCGCCCCCGCCGCCTCAGCGTCACCGAAATCGAGACCTGGCTGCGCGACCCCTACGCGATCTACGCCCGCCACGTGCTGAAGCTGAAGGTGCTCGACCCGATCGATCAGGCGACCGACGCCGCCGACTACGGCTCCCTGGTGCATGCCGGCATGGGGCACTTCCTGGCGGAGCATGGCACTCGATGGCCGCCGGGCGCGGCCGGGCATTTGCGCCGGGCGATGATGCGCGCCCTCGCCGAGGCCGGGCTGCGCGAGGCCCTGGCCGCGTGGTGGGCGCCCCGGCTGGACCGCATCGCCGACTGGGTGGCGGACACCGAAACCGCCCGCCGCGCCATCCACCGCATCGCCGCCATCAAGGCCGAGGTCCAGGGCCACAGCCAGATTCCCCGCGACGGCGGCCCCTTCACCCTGGTCGGCCGCGCCGACCGCATCGAGCGCCGCGCCGACGGCGCCCTTGCCATCCTCGACTACAAGACCGGCACCCCGCCGAGCCAGAAGGAGGTCGATGCCGGCCTGGCGCCGCAGCTCCTGCTGGAGGCTGCGATGGCCGAAGCCGGTGCCTTCGGTCCCGACCTGGCAGCCCGGGCGGGCGAGTTGATCTACTGGCATCTGACCGGCGGCTACGAGCCGGGCGAGGTGCGTTCCTTGTTCAAGGGCGACGCGACGGCAATCGCGGCAGCGGTGGCAGCCGCGCGGGACAGCCTGGGCACGCTGATCGACACCTACGACCAGCCGGGCCGCTGCTACCTGTCCCAGCCGCATCCGGCCCGAGCGCCGCGCTTCTCCGACTACGCGCAACTCGCGCGCGTCGCCGAATGGGCCGCGGCCGGGGAGGAGCTATGAAAACCTCTCCCGCCTGCGGCGGGAGAGGTCGCCGCGCAGCGGCGGGTGAGGGTGATCGGGTCGCCCCGAAGCCATCCTTCTCCTCGTTCTCGCACGACGCCACCCCGGCCTCTGCCGCAACTGCCTCTGCCGCTTCGTGTCAGAGCCATAGCGTGCCG
>Ga0182030_10027336_pt1 | contig 10267 bp, 6 predicted proteins | sample 812S3MmetaG_FD_121299 | JGI IMG/M metagenome (GOLD analysis project Ga0182030, IMG submission 121299) | Permafrost microbial communities from Stordalen Mire, Sweden - 812S3M metaG (Illumina Assembly) | ecosystem: Environmental > Terrestrial > Soil > Wetlands > Permafrost | place: Sweden... | reverse complement strand
GCCTGGGCCGACATCGATGTGCAACTAAAACGGCGCTATGATTTGATCCCCAACCTGGTGGAAACAGTGAAGGGTTATGCCGCGCACGAAAAGGGCACCTTCGAGAACGTGGCCAAGTTCCGCAGCGCGGCCATGGCCGCCAGCACTCCGGCGGAAAAGAGTGAGGCAGAAGGCCAGTTGACCTACGCGTTGCGAGGATTACTTGCAGTTGCCGAGGCGTATCCGCAGTTGCGCGCCTCCGAGCAATTCCAGTCGTTGCAGGGCTCGCTGACCGGATTGGAAGATGCCATCCAGAACGCGCGCCGTTATTACAACGCTGTAGTGCGCGACCTCAACACCAAGATCCAGACCTTCCCCAGCAATATCGTTGCGGGAATGTTCCATGTTCAACAGAAGCAGTTCTTCGACATCACGGAGCCCACGCAGCGGGAGCCGGTCGCGGTGAAGTTCTAAAAAGCAGCAATTAGCAACTAGCAATTAGCAATTAGCTAAACCGGCGTCGGAACGCAGCCGCGCGCAGTTACGAATTGAAGGATGGTGCTTATTCTTGGCTAGTTGCTAATTGCTAGTTGCTAGTTGCTGATTGCCAAATGCTAAGTGCTAAATGCTGTCTCCGAATTGCCGCGCTCGTCGCAGTTCTGGCCGTCCCCGCCCTCGCGCGCGAATGGCACGTCAGCAGCTTTGTCGACAACATCAGCGTCGAGCAGGACGGCACCATGACCGTCCGCGAGCGTCTGATGGTCGACTTCGAGGGCGCGTACCACGGCATTTATCGTGACATCCCCGTTGAGTATCCCGGGCCGCACGGCTCCAATTACACGTTGTTCCTCACGGTCACATCCGTGACCGACGGCCAGGGTGAGAGCCTGAAGTACGACTCCAGCGTGCAGAACGGCTATCGTCATCTCAAGATCTACATTCCCAACGCCGTGAACACGCGGCGAATTGTCGAGATCAGCTACACGGTCAAGAACGGGGTGCGCTGGTTCGACGATCACGACGAACTCTACTGGAACGTGACCGGCAACGACTGGCCGGTGCCGATCGACGGCGCCATGGCCATCATTATGTTTCCGCCGGGCGCGGCCCGCGATCTGCGCGCGCAGGCCTTTACCGGCGTCTACGGTTCGCAGTCGCAGGACGCCACGGTGGTGGTCAACGGCAACGTCGTCAAAGTGCAGAGCAACGGCCCGCTTTCCATGCGCGAGGGCCTGACCGCCGACGTTTACATCAGCAAGGGCGTGCTGACCGAGCCCAGCAAGCTCACGTTCGCCCTGTGGTTCCTCCGCAGCAATATCGTGGTGTTGCTGCCCCTGTGGGCGTTGATCGTGATGTTCTTCTTCTGGTGGACCAAGGGCCGCGATCCCAAGCCCGACATCTCCGTTGCTCCCATGTATGAGCCGCCGAAGGACATGACCCCAGCCGAGGTCGGCGCGCTGCTTGAGGACAGCGTTAATTCCCGCGACATCACCTCGACCCTGGTGGACCTGGCCGTCAAGGGCTACCTGAAGATCGAGGAGACGGAGTCGAAGGCGTTGCTGTTCTCGCACCGCGATTACACCTTCCACTCGCTGAAGCCGGAATCGGAGTGGAACGCGCTGGAAGCGCACGAGCGGGCGATGCTGAACAATATGTTCGCGGGCGGCACAACCCAGGTCCAGCTATCGGAGTTGCGCAATAAGTTTTACGTCGCCATCCCCACCATCAAGAGCAACATTCTTGCCGAACTGAAAACCAAGGGAATGTACACGGTCGACCCCGACTCGGCGCACTTTTACGTGCTGGTGGGAGTCGTGCTCACGGCGCTGCCGTTTGTCTTCCTGCAAGTGCTGGGCTGGGCCAGCGTCCTGGATTCGGTTGGACTGCTGATCGCCGCCGGCATCATCGCCCTGATCATCGTTGTCCTTTTCGCCCGTATCATGCCGGCAAAGTCGCTGAAGGGCGTGCGTACTAAAGTGGAGATCCTCGGCTTGCAGGAATTCATCACTCGCGTGGACGCTGACCGGCTGAAGCGCATGCCTCCGGATACTTTCGAGAAGATTCTGCCCTACGCGATGGCGCTGGGCATCGAGAATCGTTGGGCGAAGCAGTTTGAGGGGATCGTGCAGAATCCCCCGAACTGGTACGTCGGACCCACGCCATATGTTGGATTTAATCCCATCTTCTTCGCGGGATCGATGCACGCCATGGCCACGGATGCGCATCAGGCGTTTGTTACCGCCCCCCGGGCCAGCAGCACCGGCTCAGGCTTTGGCGGCGGTGGCTTTGGCGGCGGCGGTTTCAGCGGCGGCGGCTTTGGTGGCGGCGGCGGCGGAGCCTTCTAGATTAGATGTCGCTGGTGACCATCTTGCCATTGCGCTTCCAAGGCGGAGTTATTAGGCTACTGGCAGAACCTGTCAATGCGCCTTCTATGCTTAGGCCTTCGGTTGACCGTTCTCTTTCATGTATTTGAACTTCAATGCCCTGCCCGCTCTGATCGCCCTGGTTGTGCTGGTGACGGTGTTTGCGGCGATATGCCGCCAGCAAACCCAGGAGCGCGTTAATCTTTGGCTCACGGGATGGGCATTGATCTTACTGCGCTCGGTGGTGGAGTTCGCCCAGTCCAGGGTCGACTGGGTAGCCCAGATGGAGCGAGCGATTGGGCTCAGCGCCGCGGTCCTGGCCGGCGTCGCTTTTGTGGTCTCCGTGGCGCCGCAGGCTACAACGTGGCGGCGCCAGTTGGCAATTTCACTGGTGCTCGGGGTCCCGGCGCTGGCCTATGCCAATGCCATGCAGTGGGGCGTAAGCGCCAACGCCTTCTACTACGCGGTCGTTATGCTGGCACTGATTGCTGCGCTGCTGCTGTTGTGGGTCTGGCACCAGGAAATCACTCCATACGTCGTGTGCATTGGCCTGTCATTAGTAGTGCTGGCCGGGTTAGTCTCGTGGAACATCTCTTCCGGCCATTTGGATTATGGCGTCCACGTTTTCCTTGCCGGCCTGAGTTTCTTTGCCGCTGGCCTGTACTGGTACCATTTCCGCCGGCCGTCCGCCGGAGTCTTGTCGACGGTCTTCGGCTTCGTCGCCTGGGGACTGACTTTTCTCGCCGGCATGCTTCTGGGCACGCACGCATCCCCGCTCCATGTCGAATCCGAGACCTGGAACATCCCGAAATACCTCGTGGCCTTGGGCATGATTGTCACGCTGCTGGAAGATCAGATCCACGCCACCGAGCATCTCGCCTACCATGACGAACTCACCGGGCTACCCAATCGGCGTCTGCTGCACGATCGGCTGACGCAGGCCCTCGCCCGCGCCGAACGGACCGGCTGCAAGGTGGCCGTCCTCCTGCTCGACATCGACGACTTCAAGGAAATCAATGACACCTTCGGACACCGCATTGGCGACGCCGCTCTCCAGCAGGTAGTGGCCAGGCTCTCCAGCCGCATGCGTGCCTCCGATACACTGGCCCGAACCGGAGGCGACGAGTTCACCATCGTCAGTGAAATTGCCACCGCGGAAGGCGCACAATCGCTGGCCTCGGCCATGGAGTCGGCACTGGTCCAGCCCCTCAGCGTCGAAGGAAAACTGATGCGGACGGGAGTGAGTGCAGGCTATGCTCTCTATCCGGATGACGGCGCCGACCCCACGGAACTCTGTGCCGCTGCCGATAAGGCCATGTACGTTTCCAAACGCGGCGCCGACTCGCCATGATCGCCAAGGAGCCGGGCAGCCGGGAGGTCTATCAGTCGTCACTACTCACCGAAATCCGTGGCGTTAAGATCGATTCATGAAGAAACTCCGGGTGGGTGTCCTGTTTGGCGGGCGCAGCGGCGAACATGAAGTCTCACTGTTGTCGGCAGCCTCGGTCCTGAACGCAATCGACAAGCGCAAGTACGAAGTGGTGCCCATCGGTATCACCAAGCAAGGCCGCTGGGTGACGGCGGCACACGCGGAACGTCTGCTGCAAGGCAAGCCTGCCGATACTCCGGAGCCAAAGCACCTGCGCGCCGGCGATCCCGACGCTACCGAGTCCGCGGCAGTGCTGGCGCGCGGCGAGGGCGTCGTGGTGCCGCCTATGCCCGGAGAAAATCATTCTGCGCTTGTGCCTTTCGAGACGGATGCTCATCAGCTCCGGGCCGGCGTCAATCCTGTGGATGTGGACATCATCTTCCCGGTGCTGCACGGCACTTTCGGCGAGGATGGCACCATCCAAGGCCTGCTTGAGTTGGCCGACATTGCCTACGTTGGCGCGGGCGTGCTCGGCTCTGCCGCCGGTATGGACAAGGACGTGATGAAGCGTCTCTTCCGCAATGCCGGCTTGCCCATCGTGAAGCACGTTACCGTCCTGCGCAGCACATGGAGCGAACAGCCACGGAAAGTCCGCAAGCAGATCGAAAGCGCGCTGAGGTATCCCGTGTTCGTGAAGCCCGCGAACCTGGGATCGTCGGTCGGCATCAGCAAGGTCCACGATTCCAGCGAACTCGCTGCCGCCATGGACGAGGCTGCGCGCTTCGATCGCAAGCTGGTGATTGAAGAGGGAGTCGGCGGCAAGCAGGGTAAGGCCCGCGAGATCGAGTGCTCCGTGCTGGGCAACGATAAGCCCATTGCGTCGGTGGCCGGCGAGATCGTGCCTGTCAAAGAGTTCTACGATTACAGCGCCAAGTACCTGGTGGAAGGCTCGGAGTCGATCATCCCGGCCAAAATCGGCAAGGCCAAGCAGAAGGAAGTGCAGCGACTCGCCGTGGCTGCATTCCAGGCAGTAGACTGCGCCGGCATGGCGCGCGTGGATTTCCTGATGGATCCGCGCACGAAAAAGATGTACGTCAACGAGATCAATACCATTCCCGGCTTCACTTCGATCAGCATGTATCCCAAGATGTGGGCGGCGAGCGGAATCGCTTATCCCGAGCTTATGGATCGGCTGATCCAGCTTGGCCTGGAGCGCCACGCGGAGAAAAAGCGGAACCAGTACAGCCGGTGAGAGTGGAAGCAGCGGACTTGTGTCGGCAACCGGGTGGAGCACCGCTTCAGCGGTGCAGTCGCCGGATCTGTTGATGAATCGGCTTTAGCCGCTGAGGGGATGCATTACCTCAGGCGCTAAAGCGCGGCCCAATTGTTGCCTTGATGCATGCACGCCTGAAAGGCGTGCTCCACCCTACTCGTACGCCAGCGCGTCGATGGGGTCCTTCTGCGCGGCCTTGATTGCCGGATAGAAAGCTCCCAGCAGCGAACCGATCAGGGCAATGATTGCGGCCTTCACCAGCCATGCATAGGTGATGAGCACGGGCAGCGTCTGGAACCTCGCCTTCAGGCCCACGCGCGCGCCGTAGCTGAACGCGATCCCCAGGATGATGCCGCCAATCGCGATCAGCAGCGTCTCCCGCAACACCACGTTCACGATGTAGAGCTTGCCCGCGCCCAGCGACTTCAGGATGCCGATCTCGCGCGTGCGCTCCATCACCGCCGTGTACATTGCCTGGAAGATCACGATGAACCCGATGATCATCGCGATACCGATCACGACGTCAATCACTGTGCTGAGCCCGGGAATACTGGCGGACGTCATCAAGCTGAGATACTCCTTCAGCGAGTGCACGCCATACTGCTGCATGCCGGGGATGTTCTTGATGGCCGTGACCACCTGGTCGGCATTGCCCGGGTTATCGAGCTTGACGTAGAAAATCGAGGCCTTGCCGATGGCGCCGATCATGTCCTGCAGGGTTGCGATGGGGACGAATTCGCGCGCTCCCTTGCCGTGTTCGACAATGCCGCTGACACGAAAGCTGTGGTTGAGGGCTTCGATGTGGTCGCCGACCTTGCGGTGGGTCGAAGCCGCCTTCAGATCGTCGATGATCATGTCGTAAGGCCCCTGGAACGGCCCGCCGGACACGTAACGGAACCCGCCGCTTACGGCGTCGAAGGATGGCAGATCAATACCGTCGATGACTTCGACAGTGCCGGAAGTGATCACTTGCGTGACCACCGGGGTCGCCGCGACTACGTGCGGCAACTGGCGCAGCTTGTCAGCCACCTTTGCCGAAACCGGCGCGCCGCTTACGCCCATCAGCAGGGACGCCCCGGGAGGCTGCACCATGATGTCGGCGCCGATTCCGGCCTGGCGGTTACTGCTGTCGTTCAGCATGCCCAGCATGATGCCGACAATCAGCAGGATCAGCGTGACTTCAACCGCGACCGCGACCACGCTGATGAGGGTGCGGAACGGCCGGTGTAACAGGTTGGCGAGAATCATCCGGTTCATCATGAGAAAGCTCGATTGTATAAGATGCTCGCCCGTGGAAGGTGGGAAGCTACGAGGCAAAGGTCGGCGGCCTTTGGGCGGGATGTTTGCGGCGCACCACTCGTATCTCATCACGCCAGTGTTCGTCGACCTGCACAACCGTCCATTCCAGGTGTGGCGAAGCATAGCGCAGCAGGACATCGGTTGCAGGATGCACCCGCAGGACAGGGGCGACCAGATACACCAGCGGCGGGGCGCTGGAAAGATCGCGTCCGGCAAAGTAGCCGTTGCGCGTGAACTCGCCGTGCTGCTGATGCCAGCGCACGCGCGCCCAATAGTCCAGCCCCTGCATCGCCAGATGGATGTCCTCGTTGGCTTTCAACTCCAGAATGGCCAGCCGGCCATCGAGGGTGCAGGTCAGCACATCGAGCATGGCGCGGTCGACGGCGGCAAAAGCCGGCACTTGCGAATAGACAAAGCGTGCGTCGAGGCGCTCGTCGAGGCGGCGAACGTCCCGCGTAATCAGACTTTCCAGCCAGCGCTCCGGCGCGACGCGGAAGAACAGGTTGGTGTGGGAGCCGCCCGAGCGGCGCTGCTCGCAAATGCGCTGCACCAGTTCGCAAAACAACGCTTGGCTGTTCTCGTCGAGCACATGCTCGGCAGGGCCCACGCCGAAGACAATCGACTCCTGATTGCGGAACGAGCCGGAGACCGGCGCCAGGCGGGCCCGGGCGAACTCCAGTCCATAAAGCCGGAAAACGATTTCGGATGGGGACTCAACCGTGACCTCAGCCGTCGGCGCCAGCGCATGGATGCGGGCAATGGAAGCGGCGAAGCGTTCGCGGGCTGCCTGCAGGTCAACGGCGTGGGTCAGCCGGGTGATGATGTTCCCGCTGTCAGCAGTGTCGATGGGCGCGCACGTTTCGTAGCGCTCATCGAGTTCGTAGAGTTGCCATTTGGCGGCATCGGGATTCAGATTGGCCGCACGTTGCCGCACGATCTCCGAAACGCCCGGCGGCAGGAAGAGCTTCAGCCCTTCCACCTGCGCGCGTCCAGCCTGACGCTGCCGCAGGTAGTTCATCCAGAGAATGCCAAAAGTCAGCGCGGCATCCACCGACGACTGCGGCTCCTCCCCATTGACCCCGAGAACGGCAAACGCCGATTGTCCCGCCCGCAGCACGGCCCGCGTGTAAACCGGACTGAGCGAGTGCTCCAGATCAGGGCTGCTGCTCAGTTGTTCCAGCTTGTATCCTGGGTACTCGCGCCGCAGCACGCGCTCCAGCAGGGATTGGTAGCGCTCCCGCGCCACGCGCTTGGTGGTCCCGGCGCGCCAGTCACGATCGGCGGTAATCTCCAGCAGATTGGGTTGCGATTGTCCGAAGCGCAGGACCTGCAAGCGCAAAACACCCTGCTTGACTTCAGCATCGAGTACGCGCCGCACCGCGTTGCGCTGCTCCGACCACATGTGCAGAACACACTTGCCTTCGCCCGACACCGAATAGCGAGCGGTGTTGAATTCAAACAGGACCGCGCCGTCTTCGCGGGCGACGGCCTGTGGCGCGTCCGCCAGAAACTGCTCCAACAGACGAGCGAGTGATTCAGGAGAGATGCCTGCCGTTTGCACAAAAATATCCGGAACGAGTTTAGTTGACTTGGCGAGTCTGCCGCACGCACGGGCAGCACAGCGCTGTGTGATAATTGACCATTCTGGGATGCGGCTGCGGATTCCGTATTTTTCTATTTCCTTTGAAAACGCTTAGCGGAAATGATCGCGGCGTCTTCGCGCGTCCTCCGGCATCCAATCAAGAGTGACTATGGACAAGAAGTTTTTCTTCGTTCGCTACGGGCTGGCGCAAGCTGACATCGAGAAGTACCTGTCCGCGGCGCTCTCGGCCGGCGGCGATTTCGCCGACCTCTACTTTGAATATCAGACTTCCACCTCGGTCTCGCTCGACGAAAGCATGGTGAAGTCGGCCACGCAGGGTATTTCCGTCGGCTGCGGCGTTCGCGTGCTTTCCGGCGAACGCACCGGCTATGCCTACACCGACGATCTGTCGCAGGACCGCATTCTGCATGCCGCACGCACGGCAGCGCTGATTGCCAGCGGCCCGGCCAAGCAGCCGGTCGTCGGCCTCACCGACAAGCCTGCGCACAATCTTTACCCCGTGCGGTTGCCGTCGGACGAAGCGGACGTGCTGGCCAAGGTCGACCTAGTGCAGCGTGCCGACAAGGCCGCGCGCGCCTACGATCCGCGCATCCATGAAGTGCGCGTGAGCTATGCCGACGAGATGCGCACGATTCTGGTGATCGGCTCCGACGGCAGCTTCGCGGAAGACGCCCAGCCGCTGGCGCGCATGAGCGTCTTCTGCATAGCGAAGTCCGAAAGCGCGGGTTCAGCGCGCGGCACCGCCGGCGGCGGTGGACGCGTGTCGCTGGATTACTTCCACGGCGAAGCCTCGCCGGAGCACTTCGCGAAGGAAGCGGCGCGGCAGGCGATCATCCAGCTCGATGCGCGCGATGCGCCGGCGGGCGAGATGGAAGTCGTGCTCGGTCCGGGATGGCCGGGAATCCTGCTGCACGAGGCCATCGGTCACGGCCTGGAAGCCGACTTCAATCGCAAAAAGACGTCAGCGTTTTCGGGGATGCTGGGACGGCGCGTGGCCAGCGACAAGTGCACCGTTGTAGATAACGGGACCATGCCGGGGCGCCGCGGCTCGCTCAATGTTGATGACGAGGGCAATCCTACCGAGAACACGGTGCTGATCGAGAAAGGAATTCTGAAGGGATATCTCTCGGACAAGCTGTCGTCGCGGCTGATGGGCATTCCCAACACCGGCAACGGCCGCCGCGAGAGCTATCAGCACATTCCCATGCCCCGCATGACGAACACCTACATGCTGGCCGGCCAGGATTCGCCGGAAGACATCATTCGCTCCGTCAAATATGGCGTTTATGCGGTGAACTTCGGCGGCGGGCAAGTTGACATCACTAACGGTAAGTTTGTTTTCTCCGCCTCGGAGGCGTACCTGATCGAAGACGGCAAGGTCACCTCGCCGCTGAAGAATGCGACGCTGATTGGCAACGGGCCCGATGTGCTGACCAGAGTCTCGATGGTGGGCAGCGACCTGCAACTGGACGAAGGCGTCGGGACCTGCGGCAAAGATGGGCAGTCCGTGCCGGTGGGCGTTGGTATTCCCACGCTGAAGGTGGACCGGCTGACGGTCGGCGGGACGGGCGGGTAGTTCGATCGACCGGATTCCTCCTCGGGATCAAGAACTGCCCCGCCCTAGCCAAAAGAGGGCTAGGACGGGGCACCCAAGCTTGAAGCTTTACGAGCCAGCGCCCTTAGGTGCGGCGTCTAGCCCAGCACGGAGTGCTGGGTAGCTGGTAATAAATGTTCCGAGCCCCTCAGGGGCGGCACAAACTATCTCCTACATTGTAGGACTCCGACATACTAGGACTTGACACACACATGAATGTTTCGACCGCAGAACGGCCCAAGCAAACCACCTCAACCGATCTAAAGGAAATCGCGGCCGAGGTCGTGCGCCGCGCCATGCAAGGCGGGGCCACCGCCGCGGAAGCGGTTGCGATGGATGGCAGCGAGTTCTCCACCGTGGTGCGCCTGGGTGAAGTGGAGACGCTGAAGGAATCAGGCTCCAAGGGTATCGGCGTGCGCGTCTTCTTTGGACAGCGCGCCGCCAGCACCCACTCCAGCGATCTGTCGCCAGCGGGCATCAAGCAACTGGTGGATGCGGCGCTGGTCCTGGCAAAAGTCACCAGCGAAGACCCATTCGCGGGCATTCCCGAACCGTCGCAACTGGGCAAGCTGGAAGGCGACCTCAATCTCTACTACGACGATGTTTATTCGCTCTCGACCGCCGACCGCATCGACTACGCACGCCGCGCCGAAAAAGCCGCGCTGGACGCCGATCCGCGTATCACTAACTCCGAAGGCGGAAGCTTCGATGCCGCCATCGGCTACAAGGTGCTGGCGAATTCGCACGGGTTCATCGGCGACTATCAACGCTCCTACTGCTCGGTTTC
>Ga0182030_10027332_pt1 | contig 10268 bp, 7 predicted proteins | sample 812S3MmetaG_FD_121299 | JGI IMG/M metagenome (GOLD analysis project Ga0182030, IMG submission 121299) | Permafrost microbial communities from Stordalen Mire, Sweden - 812S3M metaG (Illumina Assembly) | ecosystem: Environmental > Terrestrial > Soil > Wetlands > Permafrost | place: Sweden... | reverse complement strand
CTGAGCTAATCGGCGAAACCTCGGGACGACGACGCACCGCATACCGCATTTTAGCGCAACTCTCACGGCCTTAAGCTTCGCTCGCATCGACGGATCGAGCGCAGCGCCTCCGTACGGGGCAGGTGACGTCTGGGAATCCACTCGGACGTGTAGTCCCGTCGTTGATTTGATCCATCTGGCTCCCGCTTCGGTCGGTTAACGCGCGACTCGTACAGTGCCCTCCGCAATGAAACGAGCTGGACCTTTGTACGGATCGACCATCCACCCGAAGCTGGCCCCGGCCACTCGACGGATCGGGCGTTTTCCGGGCAAGTGGCAGGACCGGGGAAGAAGCCACGCCACGCAAGTCCGTCGAAAACAGTATTCTATAGATGGGGGTTGCAAATGATTTTGCCGCGAGGCGTCGCTCAGCCGACAGAACTGGTCAAGCATCTCAACGCGCTTGCGCCCTTCCCGCCGGGTGTCGCAAACTGGCGCTATACAGTTGACAACGATTGGAGCGGTGACCCAGCGATCTTTTTTTGGATCACTTTGTCGGATGAAGCGGCCCGTCCGTCAGTTCTTTCTCAGAACAGCCGACGCCTTATGGACTACATTACGCTGCGACTCGACCCAGTCGGCCAGTGGGGTCTAATTCCGTACTTCAACTTCCGGAGCCAATCCGAGCAGGCTACGCTCCGGGAAGAAGTATTCGGATGATCGGATGGCCTACCACGACGACCTGATCGAGCAGGCGATTTTCTTATCGCAAATCAACCTCCCACAGGAGCCGAAACAGGTCGACCTTCGCCGGGCCGTCTCGGCGGCATACTACGGACTTTTTCATTTGCTTACCACGGAGGCCGCGCAGAACTGGAAGCACGCAAGCCAGCGTGATCGATTCGCCCGGCTGTTTGATCATGGCCGCATGAAAACATGCTCCTCGAAGTTTGTATCTCGCCCCCTTCCTGTCAATCCAGCAGAAGTCCCCGTCGCCGAGGACATGAGGCTCGTCGCCGATTCATTCGTCAAACTTCAGCAGGCTCGACACACGGCCGACTATGACAACTCCAAGGTGTGGTCACGCACGCAAGTCTACGAGACGATTGCCTTGGCAGAGGACGCGAAAGCAGCTTGGCTGAGGATTCGGGAAGAAGAATTAGCCCAAGAGTATCTACTTGATCTGATGGGCGGCAGGCAATAAGATCGTCTTTCCGCCGGCAACCCTTGCAGCGCTTTTCGTATTGTATTAGCTACTTGATTTTGGGTGTCAGCGGCACTTTGACGTAATGTCGCCAAACTGGACATTGGGAAGGTGTGGCCCGGAGCCGGGCCAACTTCTTGTTTGCGCGCGATACGAGCGAAGCGGGCGTATCCCGTCGACTTGACGGCCCAGCCCAAGTTCCGGTTGGCGCGTAATCCGTTACCACGCCCCATTTGCTTGTTCCAGTGCCTCCTCAGCGCTGTTGCACATTGGGGCACACGCGAGTTCTCCGGTCACCAGTCCCGCACGGTCAAGCGCCCGGAGTGTTGCGAGTTTGAGATACGCTGGTTCGTGTTTTGCGTACCGCCGGTCGGGGTTGGCGCTGCGGCTGGCTCACGATGCTCCGGAAACCGGAGGAACGAGGGCCAGCCTGCCATCACCGCACCGCTCCTAATGTCCGGTACCCGACAGTGTCACTACCTGAGTACCCGACTGCGCATTGTCTGTAACGTTTAGCGCCGCCGAGTACGAACTCTTAGCAGCCGGCTTAAAGGTGACGCTGATGGTGCAACTGCTCCCTGCAGCGAGCGAACTCCCGCAATTTGACGCCGGCGTGAGCGTGAAGGCCGATGCGTTCGTGCCTGTAATTGCCATACCGGTAAGCAACAGGGGCGTGGCGCCGACATTCTGGAGCGTCACTGTTTTGCTTGTGCTGCTGGCCACCGCCTGTGTCCCAAAGCTCAGGTTCGAAGGGCTGAAGCTGGCGAGAGGTTCGATCACTGTCGCGGTCAGCATGACCGTCTGCGGATTGCCTGGCGCATTGTCCGCAATGGACAGGGTCGCAGTCTGCGGTGTATAGAAGGGCCCCGCAACGAAGGCTATCGTAATCGTGCAGTGACTCCCCGCGGCCAGCGACTTCGGGCAGAGATTGAGTTGCACAAATTCGGAGGAGCTCCCACCCTTCACGATCGAAAGAAGTGGATCGGTGATGGTAATGGGGGTCGTGCCGGTGTTGGTCAGGGTGACGTTCTTGATCGCGATGGATCCCAGATACAGTGTGCCGAAGTCGATGGTGGACGGCGCCACCGTAAGTGTGGATACAGCGCTAAAGTTCGCGGTTACGCTCTGCGCTCCTGTCATTGTGACACTCGTCGAGGCGCTGCTGGGATTCGCTACGTTGCCGGTCCAACTGGAGAAGACGTAGCCCGCGCTCGGCTTCGCAGTCAGGCTTACCACTGTATTGGCTGCGTAACTTCCGGAAGCAGGAGTGACCGTGCCTCCGATAGCCGGATTCGCTGCTGTAGTCAACAGGAATTGCGCCGCCTGAACCGTAAAGTTCTGCGTCACCGGGCTGGCCGCCGCATACTTGCTATTCCCGGACTGCGAAGCGGTAATGGAGCAAGGGCCAGCGGCCAGGAAGGTCGCCGTGCTGCCCGATACTGTACACACTGTTGTTGTGGTAGACGAGTAACTCACAGTCAGTCCGGAACTCGCCGTCGCGGTAAGAGTCAAAGGCGTGCCGACGAGTTGTGACGGGATGGTGTTGAATGTAATGGTCTGCGGTGCCAACAGTACCGAAAAGCTTTGCGTCACCGGGCTGGCCGCCGCATAGGTGCTATTGCCGGACTGCGAAGCGGTGATGGAGCAAGGGCCGGAGGCCAGGAAGGTCGCCGTGCTGCCCGACACTGTACACACTGTTGTTGTGGTAGACGAGTAACTCACCGTCAGTCCGGAACTCGCCGTTGCGGTGAGAGTCAAAGGTGTGCCGATGAGCTGTGACGGGATCGTGTTGAAAGTGATAGTCTGCGGCGACAATACAGAAAAGTTCAGCGTCACCGGACTGGCCGCGGCGTAAACACTACTGCCGGGTTGCGAAGCGGTGATGGAACAAGAGGCGGCGGCCAGGAAGGAAGCCGTGCTGCCCGACACGGTACAGACTGCCGGTGTGGTGGACGAGTAAGTCACCGTCAATCCGGAACTCGCAGTTGCCCCAAGAGTCAGCGGCGTGCCAACCAGCTGTGGCGGAATGGTATTGAAGGTGATGGTCTGAGGCGCCCCGGTCATGAAGTTAGCCAGAACGGATACGCTGCCGGCTGCTAACGATACGGTGCAGGCGCCCAATCCGGAGCATCCGCCGGACCAGCCGGAGAATACGTAGCCAATAGGGGCAGCGGGAGTGAGCACCGCCGAGTTCTGGAACAGGGCGGAGCAATTCCCAGCCGGACAGTTGATCAGGCCCGTGGAGTCGGTCACGGAACCGTTACCCGAAACCGTCACGGTCAGGCTGTTGGTTGGAAGCGTCCCGCAGACATCGACGGTGTCTTCTCCCGGACAGGTCGCACCGGCAATGTACGGAGGGTTCGAAAAGCCCTGCCCGGGCGCACCCGCATTCGCCGCCACACTACCGGTGAACGTCGGGTTTGGGACCATATTCAGGTTGGCGCCGCTGTAAACGAAAAGGGCGCCGCCTTTGCCCTGCGCACCGGTGCCGCCCACGGCGCTATTGCCGGTGAAGCTGACACCCGTCAGGTTTAGAGCGCCGGCACGAACGAAGATCGCGCCGCCAAAGCCCGCTCCACCACCGCCGCCTGAACCAACGGCGGCGCCGAAGTTTTCAGGCGCTACCTGCCCGCCTCCAAAGCCGGGAGAGCCGGAAAAAACGCTTGGGGACTGTCCAGTCGGCGAAACAGCTACGTTGATGGCCCACCCACCGCCGCCTCCGAAGCCGCCCGCGCCGCCATTGTATATATAACCCGTGCCCAGAGTGCCTGTCGCCGAGCCGCCGCCTGCTCCAAAGCCGCCTGTGCCTCCCACAATTTCCGAGACTCCACCCGCGCCATCCCCCAGGCCGGCCGTGCCTCCCAGATCGCCTCCGCTGGAACCTGCGCCGAAACCGCCCCCCACAGCGTTTCCGCTGCTATCCTGGGTACCGCCGACGGCCCGATTGCCGCTCAGCGTCACTCCGCTCAACGTCAAACTGCCGCCGTTTTGAAAGATGGCCCCACCCAGCCCCGCGGCTGAACCCCCTAAGTTGGAACTGCCGCCTTGACCCAGACCATTCGCCAACGTGAGGTTGGTCAGCGTTACATTGCCGCCCTGAACGAAAAAGATCCGCGTCGCCCCGCCGCCGCTAATGGTGGCTCCGCGGCCCAGAATGGTGACATCGGTCGCGATGTAGAGACGTCCGTTGAAATTATAGGAAGGCGAGCCGTACGACAACGCAATAGTCTGCCCTGCGATCCCGCTCAAATCCACCGTGCCGCCCTGGCACACATCGGCCAAAGCCTGCCGGAGAGTGCCTGGCCCGCTATCCAGGTTACTGCTGACAACGATGTCCGTGCCGCAGGTAGTGGCGGTCCCCACCGTCAGGCCGAACGTGACCATCTCGTTGGGATTCACAGAGGCCGTCACGGTATTGCCGCCTACGATCGAGTTGGCCTGTACCGTTTGGGAAGCCAGCCCGCTGGCATTGGTTAGAGCCGTTGCCGTGACAATTCCCGGCCCGGAAAACGTCACCATTGCGCCCGCCACGGGGTTACCCGACAAATCCGTAACCGACACCACCAGCGGGCTCGAGAAGAACGCGTTGACTTGAGTTCTCTGCCCGTCCCCGGAAACTTTAGCGAGCGTCACTGTAGCCGGGCAATCCTGCCGGTTGGGCGTACACACGTTGGTACTGGGAGATAGAGGATTGCAAATGGCGACGGGAGGGGCCTGCCAACAGTTATAGGAGACGTCGGTCCACTCAGTGGTGCTGACGCCAGGAGGAATCTGTTCAGCCCACGCTGGCGGGCCAACGGTCAGGAGGTTTCCTCCGAAGCGGAATACTTGTCCCGATGGGAATAGAGATAAGTCGGGAAGGGCGCCTGTAAGTAGATTGTTTGTCAGATCCAGGACTCCAAGGGTGGTAAATGTGGCCAGATAAGCCGGTACGGAGCCGCTGAGCAAATTGTCATTGAATCTGATCCGGGTCAACTGATTCAGACTGCTGAGATCGGGGATGGCGCCAGTCAGCCCGCAGCCCCTGATATCCAGCGAGGTCAGTCCCGTTAGCTGGTTCAAAATAGGGGGGAGCGGTGCATTCACTTGGGTGGCGCCGCAGACCAGATTCAGTATCACAACACGCCCCTGGTCACAGGACACGCCAGGCCAGGTATTAGCACCCACCGGACAGGGGTTGGCAGTGCATGGCCCGTAAAAGCAGTTGCCCGCACCCGTTTGCCATCCAAATACCGCACCCCAGCCATACTGGTCCCGCAGAGTTGTCATCGTCGTCAAGTCAGGATCGCCGAGCGGCGACTGGGCGCAAGCATCGGTAGCCGTAGCGAGTAGCGCGATCGCCAGGATCGCCGCACAGAGTAAGTTTCGAGTCAGTTCGCGCATAGAAATATCCCTCTTAATTCCCCTCACAAGGCTAGGGCGGGAAAACTGCGCTTGGGCGATCATGGATCCCTGAAATAATTTCTGGCACGCTTTCGACTCGTACCGGACCACTGCCAGTCGCCGTCACCGATTGCCGGCTGCGCGACAGGAAAGCGATGTGGACTGGGTTGCTGGGTGGGGCGGACGCCCTCGTCCGCGGCCGACCCCCTGGTCGGCCTTTGCTTTGGTGAGAAAATCGCCGTTCTCGCCGGGAGGCGAATGAGTATCGGTGGGCGAGCGCGGGATGGGTGACCAGGGGGTCCGCCCGGGGTCCGCCCCACCGCCACCCGTCGGCTCTAAGTACGCTCAGATTCTCTCGATTGGCCGACATTCACGCGAACTGGTCAGTATTATGTCGTGCACCCCCGAGTGGCGGTCCGCAACTATCCGATGGTTAGGTCTTGCTATTATCGGTGGAGAATGGAGACGTCCCGGCTCTCCGCCGTTGAGCTGACCAGGATTCTACAGGCCTGGAGCGGCGGCGATCAGTCTGCCCTCGAGCGGCTGACGCCCCTGGTGTACGCCGAACTGCGCCGCCTGGCGCACCGCAACCTGGCCGGCGAGCGAAAAGGGCATCTGCTGCAGTCTTCCGCACTCGTAAATGAAGCATTCCTTCGGCTAATCGCCGGCGAGCCCGTCGATTGGGCCAGCCGCGCGCACTTCTTCGCCTTGTCGGCCCGTCTCATGCGGCAGATTCTCATCGATTTCGCGCGCGCCCAGGACACGGACAAGCGCGGCCATCGCCGCACGCACCTAGGTCTCTCAGGCATCGACGACCTTCACGCTACCGGGACTAGCCCGGTCGATCTTTTGGACCTCGACACGGCGCTCCAGGAACTCTCCCAGCTCGACGCGCGCCAAGCCCAGGTGGTGGAACTTCGTTTTTTTGGTGGGCTCGAAAACGCCGAGGTCGCCGCGGTTCTGGGCGTCTCGGAACCCACCGTGGTTCGCGATTGGCGGGTTGCCCGCACTTGGCTGTTTGCCAGGCTCCGGCCACCGGAGGGCCGCCCGTGACCCCGGAGATGTACAAACGGGCGGGTGATCTCTTCGACGAAATCTGCAAACTGCCCTCGGATAGCCGTCCGGCTGCCGTGGATGCCGCATGCGCTGGCGATAGCGAGCTGCGTGCCCAGGTGATGCACCTCCTCGAGGCGTACCGAGAGTCTGCCAATACCTCATTTCTGGAAGGCCGCGCCATCGCGCACGCGGCGCGGCTCCTCGTCCCCGACTTGCCTGCCTCCGGAACGGTAATCGGCAACTTCCGTCTGTGCGTCCGTATCGGAGCGGGAGGCATGGGTGTGGTGTATGAGGCCGAAGATCTGCGCCTGCATCGCCGGCTGGTGGTGAAGATTCTTCCGCTCGACATGGCCGGAGAGGACGAAGATCGCATCCACCGTTTCCAGCGCGAAGCGCGCGCCGCCTCGCAGCTGAATCACCCTAATATTGTTTCCATTTTCGACGCCGGCTTCGACCAGGGCTGGCATTACATCGCCATGGAGTTTGTGGAAGGGAAAACTCTACGGGAAATGGTAGCTTCGGAGGCGCGGCCGCCCGATGATAAAACGATCCTCGACTTGATCTCCCAGGTGGCCGCGGCTTTGAGCGCCGCTCACCAGGCGGGCATTGTGCATCGCGATATCAAGCCCGAGAACATCATGGTCCGGCCCGACGGCATCGTCAAAGTGCTCGACTTCGGGCTGGCCAAGCTGCGGGAAACTCCCACCAACATGGCGAGCGGGGCGGAACTGCGGACGCGCCCCGGCAGTCTGTCCGGCACCCCGCAGTATCTTGCTCCCGAACAAATTCTGGGAGAACCCGCGGGGCCGCGGAGCGATCTCTTTAGCGTCGGCGTGGTGGCCTATGAGCTTGCCACGGGAGTGCGTCCCTTCGATGGTCCGACGGATGGCGCGGTCTACAATGCAATCCTGAACCGCACACCGCCGCCGCCCTCCGCCGTGCGCCCTTCGCTGGGCGATCGTCTGGACAATCTCATCCTGCGCGCGCTCGAAAAAGATCCGGAGCTGCGCTTCCAAACCGCGGGCGATCTGCGCAGTTTTTGTCGCATCGTCACCCGCGACCACATGGCTATCCCCATCCAGAGCGACCCAGGCGCCGGCTATCGGGATCCTTCCGGGCAGCGTGCGGCTTCGAGCCCGGCCGGGCGCGCGAACGAATGGGCGCCCGGCATCGCATCCGGCAGCGCGGCGGCGGCAGTCTCCGCGCCGGCTGTCGCGGCCCAACCGGCCCGAGGTAAGCGCCTGCGGGCGGCGATAGCCTTGGCTGGCCTCGCCGCATGCGGGGCTGTTCTTTTCTGGCTAGCCCGGCCATTGCCGCCGCCCAACGTGACGCGGATCGAACAGATCACCAATGCCGGGCAGGTGGCGCATTTCGTCACCGATGGCACCAGGCTCTACTACGCCGACGGGAACGAGGACCCCGGCATCAAAATGTTCCAGGTGAGCACGAAGGGTGGAGAGCCGCTTCCCATGCCCCGGCTGGACGGCCTGTTCCCGCTCGACATCTCACCGGATCGTTCCGAAATGCTGCTGGCACAGTTCGCCAATGGAAACGCCATCGGTCCCTACCCCATCTGGGTCGGGGACACTCTGGGGAACCCGCCCCGGCGCGTGGGCAACCTGACCGCCGACGATGCCAGCTGGTCTCCGAATGGGAATGAGATCTTGTATGGCAGTGGGCCGGAATTGCGGGTGGCGGCCAGTGACGGCTCGGGCTCCCGCACAGTGGCTACGGTCAAGGGGATCGTACTAGGCCCGGTTTGGTCTCCCGACGGCCACTCGATCCGCTTCACACTGCTGGCGAAGAATTCCACGGCCCTGTGGGAAGTGGCGCCGGACGGTACCAATTTGCACGCGCTTTTTTCGAGTTGGACGGATCGCCCACAGGGTAAAGGCGCCTGGATGTCGGACGGCAGCTTTTTCGTATTCTCGGCCGGACAGAGAATTGAGGATCTTTGGGCGGTTCGCCAGGGGAGACGCTTCTTGCAGAGAGGGAGTCCGGATCCGGTGCGTCTCACCGCCGGGCCGATGACCGCGTCTCGCCCCAGACCTGGCCCCGATGGCCATCGTATTTTCTTTTTGGGAAAGCTGGACCTGGGTGAACTGGTCCGCTATGACGCGAAGGCGGACGCATGGATCCCGTTTCTGGGCGGCATGCCTGCGATGCAACTCAACTATTCCCGTGATGGAAAGTGGGTGACATATATCGGCTATGGGGATGGTTCGGTTTGGCGGAGCGCATCGGACGGCGCCAACAGGTTACAGCTGACCGCGCCGCCGCTGGGTGCTGTCAACCCGCAATGGTCGCCGGACGGCACTCAGATCGCGTTTTTCGGATCGACTCCCGGTAAACCATCGAGAATATATGTGGTGCCGGCGGCGGGCGGGGCGGTCCGGCAAGTAACCCATGGCGAGAGCGGCCCGAGCGGAGATGTGGATGGCTCCTGGTCGAAGGACGGCTCTTCGATGACATTCTCCGCCCAGTCTGCCGACCAGCGGAACAGCTTGGCGCTACACACCATAGACCTCACCACCCAGCGCATCTCGCAGCTTCCCGAATCGGACGGGCTCTGGTCGCCACGGTGGTCGCCAGACGGCCGCTACATTGGCGCACTCGACCCGCAATTCAGGCTTTGGCTCTACGACCCGGAAACCGGCGCGAAGACCAAACTGACTACCTTCGGCGCGGGCTTCCCCAGTTGGTCGAGCGATGGCCAGTACTTGTATTTCGAAGACAATTCGATGACCACCTGGTACCGCGTGCGCATCGCCAACCGGATGGTGGAGCGCGTGGCGAGCCTGAGAGACTTGAAAATGGCGCCGTCCACGTTGGGGTGGGTCGGATTGGCTCCAGACGGCTCGCTCATTTCAACCAGGCATGCGGGACGAACCGAGATTTTCGGACTCGATTGGGAAGCACCGTAAGAGGTGGCGCCGGGATCGAACGAATATGTCATCGGCCGCCCGTTTGTCAATCGCGCGACGCTGCACTTACCCAACGGCAAGGAGTTCCGCATTGTGGCGGAGAATCTTTCGGACACGAATCGCTCCGTCGGGCGTGTGACGCTCGACGGTCACCCGCTCACTCGCAGCTTCGTGCGGCACGACGAGGCCCTGCGCGGCGGCGAACTGCGTTTCACGGTGACCGGCAAGCCGGACACCGACTGGGAGACCCGTCCCGCGGACCGTCCGTATTCCATGTCACCGTACCGGCAATCGCCACAGGCCGCGTGTGGCGGCGTTGCGAGCGGGAGTCGGCAATCTGCACGGAGGGTTGGCGTCGTCCAGGTACTTTCCGGTTGGCGCGATTTAGGCGGAGCTTGCCGGAACGCGACTTCCTGGGCTCGCGTCAGCGATTTACTTCCGCGGGATGGGCGTTCGCTCATGTGGTTGTGGCGAAGGTAAACGCTGCGCGACTACGCAGGAGTGATTCGGCGCAACGCGACGCGTTACTTGGTGCCCGGTTCGATCACTTGCTGCAGGTAGTCGGCGAAGTCGAAGGTCCGCTGGAACGCGATCGACAGCTTCTTCGGCGCTGTCTAGCTTCCTCACGACTTGCTGCCGATAACGTATCCCCAGCGAATCGATCCAAAACTGATCACGGTCAGCAGGTATGAGCCGATTCCCTGGACGCACCGCGCATCGAG
>Ga0182030_10027330_pt1 | contig 10270 bp, 7 predicted proteins | sample 812S3MmetaG_FD_121299 | JGI IMG/M metagenome (GOLD analysis project Ga0182030, IMG submission 121299) | Permafrost microbial communities from Stordalen Mire, Sweden - 812S3M metaG (Illumina Assembly) | ecosystem: Environmental > Terrestrial > Soil > Wetlands > Permafrost | place: Sweden... | reverse complement strand
TTGAGCCGAATCTGGCCATACGCGGTCAGCGCGACCACGACGACCAGCGCGCCCGCAAGCCAGAACAGGATGTTGCGCACTGGTGCCGCCCATAATGCCCGCGCCATCATGCTCAGCTGCGGCAGCAGTCCGTAATCGGCCGACTCGTCGCCATCGCCCTGTACGCCGGCTTTCTCATCCGGTTCCTGTGTTGTCATAATGCCCCCCGCGAATCCGCTGATTGCGCCATTATCAGGTACGCCGCCGCCTTTGAGGGAGCCGACACCCAGTGAACCGCATCGAACGTCTGATCAGCAGCATGACCTTAAGCGAGAAACTCGGTCAGTTAACGATGACGGCCTGCGGCTATGCGGTGACTGGCCCCACGATCGCGGGTGATTCGAGCGCCGCCATCAAGAGCGGTGCGATCGGCAATCTCTTGAACCTGGTCGGCGCGCAGGACGTTCGCGACATGCAAAAGCTGGCCGTGGAACAATCGCGGCTCGGGATCCCTTTGCTCATCGGATACGATGTGATTCATGGGCATCGCACCGTGTTTCCCGTGCCCTTGGCAGAAGCAGGGGTGTTCGACCCGGCCACCTGGGCATTGACGGCGCGCGAGGCGGCGAAGGAGGCCGCGGCCGATGGCCTGGCGCTCACCTTTGCCCCGATGCTCGACGTATCGCGAGATCCGCGCTGGGGACGCTGCGCAGAGGGTCCCGGCGAAGACCCCTGGTTGGGTGCGCGCATCGCGGCGGCCAAAGTGCGCGGATTTCAAGGTGATGATCTGGCCGCTGCCGATACCCTCGCGGCCTGTGCCAAACATTTCTGTGCTTACGGACCGGTAACCGCCGGCCGCGAGTACGCATCCGTGGACATCTCCGAACGCACGGTGCTCGAAGTACACATGCCCCCGTTCGCCTCCGCCGTACGAGCGGGCGTGGCGACTATCATGCCGGCATTCACGGATCTTGCCGGCGTGCCAATGACGGCGAATGCGGCCATGTTGCGCGGCTGGCTGCGGGAGAAGCTTGGATTCAACGGCGTCATCATCAGCGACTACAATGCCATCGCCGAACTCATCCAACACGGAATCGCAGCCGACAAGGTCACGGCCGCCGCGCTCGCCCTAAAGGCCGGCGTCGACATCGACATGATGGCGGATGCGTATCGACATGGATTGCCGGTCGCTCTGCAACGCGGCTTGGTGAGGCTTGAGGACATCGATGCGGCGGTGCGCAGGGTATTGCTGCTCAAGGAACAGCTCGGCTTGTTCGACGATCCTTATCGGCGCGGCGCGCGTGTCGAAAGTGCCGCGGCATTGCAGACGCGACGGCAGCTGGCGCGCGAAGTCGGCGCTCGCAGCATTGTCATGCTTAAAAATAGGGAGGCGACACTACCTTTGACCGATCGAGTCAGGCGCCTGGCATTGCTCGGGCCGTTGGCGGATGCGTCCGCCGAGATGCGCGGTCCGTGGTGGGGAGCCGCCGGGGCAACCGGGCAGGTAACCGTTCTCGAAGGACTGCGTGCCGCATTCCCGGAGGCGCAAATCGCACATGCCGCCGGCGTACCCATTGCAGCGGACGATGTTTCCGGCATGAGCGCCGCTCTGCAAGCATGCGATGGTGTTGATGCAATCGTGCTCTGTGTCGGCGAAGCTGCCACCATGAGCGGCGAGGCCGCCAGCCGTGCGCATCTCGGACTTCCCGGAGTCCAGCGCGCGTTCTGCGAGTTGGTATTCGCGCGTGCGCGTCAATTGAACAGACCGGTGGTCGTTGTGCTGTTTTCGGGCCGTCCGCTGGTGATTCCGTGGCTCGTCGAGGCTGCGGACGCCGTGCTGGCTGCGTGGTTTCCGGGCAGCGAAGCTGGACATTGCGTCGGCGATCTCCTTAGCGGGCGCCAAAGCCCGAGCGGCCGCACGCCTGTAAGCTGGCCGCGCGCCGTCGGTCAGGTACCGATCTTTTTCGGGGAAAGGCCGAGCGGCAGGCCGGCCTCCGCGAGCGACCATTTCACCAGCAAGTATTTGGATGTCGCGAACGATCCGCTGTTCCCGTTCGGCTTCGGCCTTGGCTATGGGCAATTCGAGTTCAGTAATTTGCGGGTGTCGCCGCATACGGCTTCGGAGTCGCAATCCATCGAGGCGCTCGTCGACATCGCCAATGTCGGCGCGCGCGAAGCGGAGGAAACCGTGTTTTTGTTCACCCGCGATCCGCTCGCGAGCGTGGCGCGTCCTCTTCTCGAGCTCAAGGCGTTCGCCAAGATCAGGCTCATGCCGCGTGCGCGCGGCACGGTAACGCTGTCCTTCGCGGCCTCTGAATTGCGCTTCCTGGGGTTGAATCTGCAGCCGGTATTCGAGTTCGGTGAGATCGAGATTCTGGTGGGTCCGTGCGCCGATCGGTCCAAGCTCTTGAGCGCGGTCGTGCGCCTGGCACCTTGAGGAGTGGCGCGCTACCTAAAGTGCGATTTACTGCACGCCCACTGGAATACGGAATCACTCTGCGTGCCGGGTACGACGGCCTCCCACGGCGCATGCTTGGGATCGTTTTCCTCTTGTTGCTGGCTGCCCGCGATGTTGTTCTCGGAGTAGTAGATGACCAACAGTACGCGTTGACGGTCGTTGCCACAGTCGAGTTGCACCTTCTCGACGTTGCTGAGAAACAGATCGCCGCCGCTGCTATGTTGCGCTTCCGGATATTCCTGCCGCAACCAAAGCGTGATCATTTTCCCGGAGCGCTTCTCTTGATGATCGGTGCTGAAGGCGGCCCATGACCCGTCTGGTGCCACGGCACGAAACTCCCACCCGCCGGCGGGCATCGGATTCAAGGTGCGTACCCATGCCATGGGATCCGCTTTACGCGCAGCACGCTGCCGCGCCAGTATTTCAGCCCTCAGCTTCGCTTCGGCCTGAGCTTGCACCCGCTGGGCGTCCCACAATTGCTGTTGCTCCGGCGTTTGCGCCGAACCCACACCGATTGGCACCCAAGTGGCGAACAAGGCGGCCGCGATGCCAAAACAATAACTGCTGCGCTTCATGCGCGCATTTTATGCGATCGGCTACTGCGTGGCGAATGGCCGATAGTCATAGGCAAAGCGGTAGTACATGGTGCGAATCGGTTTGCCTTCACGACTCAGCGCGACGCTCTGGACGGGGCCGAGGTTTGCAACTCGAGGTTCGACATAGGGTCCGCTCAACTCGTTCGGGTCGTATGCCACCAGCAGCAGCGTTCTGGACGCCATGGATGCCGGCGGCGTCCAGCGTTCGTACATCAAGCCGATTCCGAGAAAAAGATGAGCGCTCGATGTCAACGGCGGGGCGGGCAGACGTTGGCCCCCGTAGAACGCGATCTCGCTCGCGATCGCATAACGGTCCATGCCGACGATTACGGGTTCGACGCCCGTTTGGCGGCGCGACTCTTGCGCAGCGTCGAGGATTTGAGCGGCGAGTCCGCGCCAGCCGACCGGCAAAATCTCGATGTGCTTTCCATAACCCACGCCGGGCCATCCCTGCACCAGGTAGTACAAACCAGCCGCGTAGAACAGCATCAGCGCCGCGAGCGTAGGCCGCCACGCGGCGCGAACCCCATCGCGCAAAGCGTCGAAGCGGGTGCCCGACAGGGGTCCCGACGGGGGTCCCGCCCACACCATCTCGGCGCTCAGCAATGGCAGCGCCGCAACCCACGGCGCGCCGGTCCAATCAAGTTTCACTTGATGGCGCAGGCTGAAGACGAAGAAAACCCCCAGCGGCAGCAGGGCCGCCAACCTCAGGAGGCGCCGGGCCGCCGCTTGTTGTGCACGCTTAGAGTTCATCGCCAACACGAGCGCCAGCGCTCCGATCGGGGTGAGCAGCACGATCACCGAGGCGATCAGATTGGGCAGCGCGAAGCGCGGCGCTTCCGCCAATCTGCGAGAGGTTTGAAACGCGAAGGAAGCCCACTCGTGCTGCGCATTCCAAATAAGCACCGGCGCAAACACCAACAAGGCGCAAAGGGTCGCCAAATACGGCTCGGAGCGTCGCAGCCAGTGCCGCGAGCCGGGATTCCAAACGACGTAGGCCGCCGCCACGATCGGCAACAACAAAATGGTGTATTTCGAAACCAGTCCCAATCCAAGTGCGACGCCGGCGCGCCACCAGGCGCCGGCCTGGTTTGCAATGAGGGCACGTTCGAGAAAGTACAGGCATGCCGCCCAGGCCGCGGTCATGGGCGCGTCCGGCGTCATCAGCAGGCCCGACAAAAAAAAGAACGGCAGCGCTTGCGTCAACGCCACCGACGCCAGGGCAGCCGCTTCACCGTATACATTGCGCGTCAGCCGATAGACGAAGAACGTGGTGAACAGGCCGCAAAGGATGGAACCCGCGCGCACCGCAAACTGCGTTTGACCGAATATGGCCGTGGCTGCCCGAATCAGCCACGCCACCATTGGGGGGTGATCCAAATAGCCATAGTCGAGATGCTGCGCGTAATTCCAGTAATAGGCCTCTTCCGGCATCAGTTCTACCAGTCCGGCATACAACAGCCGCAGCGCGAGCGAGTAGACCGCCATCGCGATTACGAACGCGCGCCAACGCCGTGCCGGCTCTTGAATCGACAGCATCGCCTTAGCCGTCCACAGCATAACGGCCCATCCTGCCGGCGCGGTCAGCAGAATCGCGAGTTGCGGCGTCCAACCGCAGTGCTGTGTGAGCAACGTCAGCGTCGCGCCGCGCAGGAATATAAATAGCAGCGCCAGTGCCGCAAGTTGCGTCGCGGTTTCCCAGCCAGGAAAATGCGGTCTCGCCGTCAAATTCGGGCGGGTGGCCCAATACAGAGCCGTCGCGGTTGCCAAGCCGGCAATTTGACTGAATTGCAAGGGTTTGCCCCCGTGAATCAGCAAGCAGACGATCACAATATCGATGCCTGCCGAGCCGGCGCCGATGATGCGTTGCGTGTGTTCGGAGTTCACAAAAATCCTCTCAATGGCGGGAGTCGCGACTTTGTCGCACAAAGTCCTGCGCCCCCGCTGCGCGGCGATTATAGTAACAATGGTGACGCATGGGGCGCCTTGGCGCTGGCGCCGATGTGCCAGGGGGACGATTTGGAATGAATGCCGCGGAGTTTCAGCCTGGCGAACCGCAAACAAAAGCAGCGCCGGAGCTGCCGATTCCGCTGCTGCCGCGCGCTGGTGCGGAATTATCGATCGTCGTGCCGACCTTCAACGAACGCGACAATGTCATCGAGTTGGTGCAACGGCTGACGCGGGCGTTAGGCGATAGCGCGTGGGAAGTCGTATTCGTCGATGACGATTCACCGGACGGTACCGCCGACCTGGTTCGCGAACTCGCTGGCGAGAATAGCCGCGTCCGTTGTCTGCAACGCATTGAGCGCCGCGGTTTGTCTTCGGCCTGCGTCGAGGGAATGTTGTCGAGTTCCGCTCCATACCTGGCTGTCATCGACGGCGACCTGCAGCACGATGAGCAGTTGCTGCCCCGCATGCTGGAAATTCTCAAAAAGGGCGACATCGACATCGTCGTCGGCAGCCGCTACGCGCCGGGCGGCGACATCGGCGAATGGGACGCGAAGCGCGCGCGCATGAGCCGAATCGCGGTGCGACTCAGCCGCGTACTGGTACCGCAGGAGTTGACTGATCCCATGAGCGGCTTCTTCATGATGCGCCGTTCGGTGCTGCGATCTTCGGTGCGCCGGCTCTCCGGCATCGGCTTCAAAATACTTGCCGATTTGTTTGCCTCATCGACCGAGAAACTGCGTTTCCAGGAACTCCCCTATCGATTCAAGGTGCGGCAAGCGGGCGAGAGCAAACTCGACTCGGTAACGGCTTGGGACTATCTCATGCTGCTGTTGGACAAATTGACCGGACACATAATTCCGGTCAGGTTCGTGGCCTTTTGCATCGTCGGCGCGCTTGGAGTCGGTGTGCATTTCGCGGCGCTGGCGTTGAGCACAAAGCTGCTCAACGGCAGCTTCATCCAGGGTCAGGCGGCCGCCACCTTTTGCGCCATGACCTTCAACTTCACGGTGAACAACGTGCTCACCTATCGCGACCGGCAATTGCACGGCTGGCAATGGCTGCGCGGGTGGCTGTCTTTCGTGCTGGCCTGTAGCGTCGGCGGATTCGCCAATCTAGGCGTGGCCAAAGTGGTGTACGACTGGAATTACGGGTGGGCCACTGCCGCGATCACCGGCATCTTGGTCGGTGCCGTCTGGAACTACGCAATCACCACGCTGCTTACCTGGCGTCGCCCGAGAAGCGCAGCGCCGTCAGGCTAAGCGGGTCAGCGACCGAACCGGTTCGGCGCACGGGCCCGGGCTCGGTAGCCGAAGCAAATTCGCATCGCCATTTCGTGCGCCGCCGATGGGTCGATGCTCTTACTGCTTCTACCGGTGATCAAATGCGAGAACTCGGTTCCGGCGGCGAGCAGAAACAGCGTCACGCCGCCGCCGATGACGATCAGCGGAAAAAGCACCATCCAGCAAACGAGGCAACCAACCGACAGAATCAATGTCTTTAACTTCATTGTCGATCCATCCCTGCCACGATTTCCCTGCCACGATTTTCCAAATGCTAGTCGACGATGTATTCATTTGCGCTGCTCGACTTCACAGCCCTGCAGGCGTTCTGTCAAATCTTTTCGGGGCGTAAGGTAGTACGAATCGTGCACGCGCGCAATGCGAGACGCTGGCTGGGCTCACGCGTCGCGCGACGTTTGACATAATTCTCTGCCGACGGCGCGAGATTACGGCGAGGGCGCCAGCACGGCAGGTACACCGTGGCCAGGAGCTGGTTCGGTAGCTGGAGCAACGCGCGGTGTGACACCGAGTGCGGCATCCGCCGGTATCGCCAGCACCACGCGCAGGCCGGGCGCTTGATCCAACAATTCGAGCGTACTGCCGTGCAGCTTCGCGACTGCTTGCACCAGGCTCAAACCCAGGCCGACGCCTGGCGTTCCGCGACTGGCATCGCCGCGGTAAAAGCGCTCGACGACTTTGCCTTTTTCCGCCGCGCTGATGCCGGGTCCATTGTCGGAGACAGAGACTTCCGCCGAACCATCCTCGAGTCTGCGCACTGCCACCTCGATAATGCCGTTCTTGGGAGCATACTTGAGGGCATTGTCTATCAAGTTGCTGAGCGCCTGTGCCAGCAGCACGGGATCGCCGGAAACGACTATCGGTCCTGCGGCGCTGAAGCGCAGTTCGATGTCTTTCAGTTCGGCCGCCGGCTCGTAGAATTCGACGGCGTTGGCCGCGAGGTCAGAGGCGTCCAGCGACACGAAGCCGGAACGGCGCATACCCGCATCGATCTCCGCGAGGCGCAGCAGCGCGTCGAAAATGCGGATCACCTGATCGACGTCCGCTACCGCCCCGTCGATTTCCGCATAGGTTTCTGCCGGCGGCGGGCGAATCAGCGAGAGTTCCTCGAGCCGTGAGCGCAACTCCGCCAGCGGCGTGCGCAAGTCGTGCGCGATCGAATTGGATACATTGCGCACGCCGTGCACCAATTGCTCGATCTGATCGAGCATGCCGTTGATGGTGCGTGACAGGGTGTTGAGTTCGTCCTCATTCACATGAGTCGGTAGACGATGCTGCAGATCACCGTGAATGATGGCCGATACCGTGCGTCGAATGCTGTGCACACGAGACATGAGCGCGTGGCGCGTGATCAGGCCGATCAGCACGCCGGCAATCGATAGAACCGCGATCGCCGCGGATAGACCGTACCAAAAACGCGTCTGCAACGGCTTGAAAAGCACATTATCGCGTCCCACCAGCAAGCGATATGAGCCGATCGCGGCGACGTGTGCCAACGCCGATTCGCTATGACCGGCGAGACTGATCTCGGTGTCATAGTTTCCAGGCAACACCGGCACCTTGGCCGGCCACGCCGGCAGGTTGCCGGCCACCGGATGACCTGCTGCATCGGTCAACAGCAGAATTCGCTCACCGACGATCTGCATGCCGACACGTGTGTCGATGTAGCTTTTCAACCCTTCGGCGCCGTCGCGCCGGTACACATCGCTGAGGCGCTGCGCATCCATTTGCAGATTTTCCATGCGGCTCTCGGCAATGGTCACCTGCCAGGCGTACCACAGCGGCGCTGCGAACAGGATCAGGGCGACGATCCCCAACGTCACGTAGCCAAGCGCCAACGACAGGGCCGATGAGCGCATCATGCTACTCGTCCGCCGTCACCGAGTAGCCGGCCTTGCGCACGGTGCGCAACAGCGGACGTTCGAACTCGGCATCGATTTTTTGACGCAGCTTGCTGATGTGCACGTCCACGACGTTGGTTTGAGGATCGAAATGATAATCCCAAACGTTCTCCAGCAGCATGGTGCGAGTCACCACCTGGCCGGCGTGGCGCATCAGATACTCCAGCAGCTTGAACTCGCGCGGCTGCAGCGAAATAGGCCGATCTCCGCGGCTCACCTTGCGCGTCAAAGGGTCCATGTGCAAGTCGCCGACCGTGAGGGGGTGTTCTTGATCGACGCCTTGCGCCCGTCGATGCAACGCGTCAAGGCGCGCCAGCAGTTCGCCAAAGGCAAACGGCTTGGTGAGATAGTCGTCGCCGCCGCTGCGCAACCCGCGGATTCGATCGTCCACCTCGGAAAGCGCGCTCAATATCAATATGGGCGTGCGCTTGCCGGCCTTGCGCAACACCTCCACGATGGCCAAGCCGTCTATATCGCCGGGCAACATGCGATCCATGATGATCACATCATAAGGCTCACTGGCCGCAAGAAACATGCCGTCGCGGCCATTGCCCGCGTGATCCGTGGTATGCCCGGCTTCCTGCAAGCCTTTCACCACGAACTGAGTGACGCGCTCGTTGTCCTCGACCAGCAAAATTTTCACATGTGTTCCCCGACCGGCGGTCCGGAAACATCGTTGGAGAGCGCCATGGTGCGTGCCCGCTTGTTGGCGCGGCGTCCTCTCATGCGCGCGCTGAACTCATCCAGATACAGGTAAATTACCGGTGTCGTGAACAGCGTCAAGGCCTGGCTGAGCACCAGGCCTCCGACCATGGTGTATCCCAACGGCTGGCGCAATTCCGAGCCGGTACCGGTGCCCAAAGCCAATGGTAGCGCGCCCAGCAGCGCCGCCATGGTGGTCATCATGATGGGCCGGAATCGCAGCAGGCAGGCTTGGCGGATGGAGTCGTGCGGTGAGAGGTGCTGCTCGCGTTCCGCCTGCAACGCAAAATCGACCATCATGATGCCGTTTTTCTTGACGATGCCGATCAGCAGGATGATGCCGATCAGTGCCATCACGGTCAGATCGATATGGAGCATCAGCAGGATCAGCAGTGCGCCGACGCCCGCCGAGGGAAGCGTCGAGAGAATGGTCAGCGGGTGAACATAGCTCTCGTACAACATGCCCAAAATTATGTAGACGGCGATCAGCGCCGCCAGGATCAAATAGGGCTGGCTCTTCAATGAGGATTGGAACGCCTGCGCGGTGCCCTGGAAACTGCCCGTGATCGTGGTCGGCAGTTTCAGGCCGAGCGAAGTTTTTTCGATAGCGTCGACGGCGTCGCCGAGCGCCGCACCCGGGGCTAGATTGAACGACAGGGTGACCGCCGGAAATTGTCCCTGGTGATTGATCGACAGGTAGGTGGTGTGCTGCGTGTCATACTTGGTCATCGCCGACAGCGGCACCATCTGATTGGTGAGCGGCGACCTGACGTAGAGCTCTTTGAGGGTATTGGGGTCGCCCCACAGACTGGGCGTCACCTCCAGCACCACGTGGTAGCTGTTGAGCTGCGTGTAGAACTGCGCCGCCTGGCGCTGCCCGAAGGCATCGTAAAGAGCAGCGTCGATGGCCGCCGGCTGAATGCCGAATCGCGCCGCCTGATCGCGATCTATATCGAGCGACAGCATGCCGCTGCTGGTCTGTTGATCCGAGGCTACGTCGCGCAGCATGGGCAGCTGTTGGAGCGTCGCCAGCAACTTGGGGGCCCACTCGTTGAGCTCATCCAAATTGGCGTCTTGCAGCGTATATTGATACTGAGTGCGTGCCGTGCGGCCGCCGATATTCAAGTCCTGCGCAGCTTGCAGGAACAAGGTGGCCCCCGGGACCCTGGCCAGCTCGGGCCGCAGGCGGGTGATGATTTCGTCGGCGGACGACTTGCGCTCGTCGCGCGGCTTGAGGCCGATGATGACGAAGCCGTTGTTGACCGGTCGCGAGCCCCCCAGTCCGGTGCCGTAGGAAGCGATATCCGGATCCCGGCCGACCACATCGGTGATCAGGTGCTGGCGGCGCACCATTTCTTGAAATGAGATGTCCTGCGGCGCATCGGA